>Ga0123355_10000631_pt1 | contig 47704 bp, 43 predicted proteins | sample TergutEmb28metaG_3_FD_89872 | JGI IMG/M metagenome (GOLD analysis project Ga0123355, IMG submission 89872) | Embiratermes neotenicus P1 segment gut microbial communities from Petit-Saut dam, French Guiana - Emb289 P1 | ecosystem: Host-associated > Arthropoda: Insects > Digestive system > Gut ...
ATTTTTGTCCGAGAACAAGGAGGCAAAAACCGCGCGCACCCATAGGTGCGTAAGGCTTTTTGCCGACGCAGTTATCGGGCAAAAAGACAAGCAAGATTGTAACTTTATTTTCTTACGCTCCCTAAGGTTATACGAACCCAACATCCTATCACCAACGTTTTAGTTCCTCTACCCATAAGGGGTTTAATACTCGTATATTAGTCCCTTTCGCGCCCATAGAACGCGTTTCTATAATACTCGCGCTTTCCAATTTGCGTAAGGCATTTACCACTATCGAACGTGTGATACCCAACCCATCTGCTATCTTACCTGCAACAAGTGTGCCTTCTGTAGCTTTTAAGGCACGGAATATATGTACAACTGCCTCAAGCTCCGAAACTGACAGAGCATTGAGTGCGGTTTTTACCATTTGGGCTTGTTGCACACGTTCTTCATGTTCCAGCATGGTGCAGTGTCTCTGCCATAGGGTAAGTGGCGGCAAGCATATTGTAGTCATAAATTGCGCTTCTTCAATTATGTTCTCTTTTTGATTGTTATCTGAATTTGCTAAAGTCTCCCAGTACATAATCAATGCACCAATGCGGCGGTTATCATTGGCAAAAACCGTCTGTATTAGTATTTGGCATGGTTCTGGTATATGCCATTCTTCCAATGTAAATTTTCCACGTGGGGTAGAAAAAACCGAAAAAAGCCGTGGGTGTATCCCATCGGCTTGTGTCGGCATAACTATCTTTTGCTTAGAACTTAGAATATGCGCCCATACTTTTCCTTTACCATCTGCCCACAACACATTTACGCCATTCCAAGATTCTAGCAAAGCGCAAATTTCAGCGGGCAAGGTAGTCAAGTTTTTATCGTTATAACTGTTGCCAGCCACTAGTGTCGATAATTCTTCCGCAAAACACTGGTGCGGATTTTTATTCATTTTCTACATATTCCTCTCGATACCCGCAAGTCGTATCTGAACACACGGCGTGTTTTGTTTTTCGACCTTTGACTGTCATATATTTATCACATCTTGGACATTTTTTCTCAGAAGGGCGTTCCCATGACATAAATTCACAGTCAGGGTTCTTTTCGCAACAGTAATATTGCCTGCCCTTTTTTGTTTTGCGCAATTGGATTTCTGCTCCGCAAATGGGACAGCTTACCCCCGCATTTTCATAAAGGGGAAGGGTATTGCGGCAATCCGGGAATCCGGGACATGCTAAAAATCGCCCATAACGTCCCATCTTAACAACCATATTACGTCCACACTGATTACAAAGGGTGTCGGTTACTTCGTCTTGCCATTCAATTGTGCCTATATTTTCTTCCGCTTCTTGGATATGCGCATCAAAGTCTGGATAGAAGGTACGCAAGATATCCTTCCATTCGACTTCTCCAGTTTCTACTTTATCAAGGCTTTCTTCCATATTTGCAGTAAAACCTACATTTACAATGTCCGCAAAATTGTTTTCCATTATTTCATTGATGATTTCGCCCAGTTCTGTGGGGTAGAAAACTTTGCTTTCCTTTGTAACATAGTTACGGTACAGTATATTACCTATAGTAGCGGCATAAGTGCTTGGACGTCCTATGCCCAATTCTTCCATTGTTTTTACTAGGCTAGCTTCAGAGTAACGCGGTGGTGGCTGTGTAAAATGCTGTTTGGGGTCGAAATCCAACAATGCGATAATATCTCCCTCAGTAAGCGACGGAATGTTAATATCATTATCCACCCCTTCATTTTTGCGATAAACAGTCAAATACCCATCAAATCTTAGTACAGAGCCGTTAGCGCGGAAGATTACTTCATTTCCAGCTTTAGCAGACTTTGTAGACTTAATCTTAGAGGCAGAAATTTTAATTGACAAAGTATCATATATCGCTGGAGTCATTTGACTAGCTACAAAGCGTTCCCAAATCAGTTTATAAAGCCGATACTGCTCTTTGCTTAAAGAGGCCTGCAATTTGTCTGGTGTACGGCTTACATCAGTAGGACGAATAGCCTCATGAGCATCTTGGCTACGCCCTTTTGACTTATATTGAGGCTTCTCAGATACGGCGTATTCTTCGCCATGGTTTATAATAATATATTCCTTTGCTGTCTCAAATGCTTCGTCTGCTATACGCATAGAATCTGTACGAATATAAGTCACTAGTCCAACAGTGCCTTCTCCTTTAATATCCACACCCTCATATAACTGTTGCGCCACCGACATAACCTTGGATGTGGCGTAGTTTAATAAGCGAGAGGCCTCCTGCTGCATTGTGCTTGTAGTAAAAGGTGTAGGCGGCTTGCGTGTACGAGTGCCGCGCTTTACTTCTTTGACTGTAAAGGTTGCATCTTTGACTTTTTTAAGTACAGCATCTACATCTTCCTTGCATTTTAATTCTTCTTTGCCATTGTCATTTGCGTTGTAGTGAGCAACGAATTTCTTCTTTCCATGCGTCAAATTTACATCCAATGTCCAATATTCTACGGGTACAAAAACACTTATTTCTTCTTCTCTATCGCAAATCATTTTTAATGCAACAGACTGCACCCTTCCGGCACTAAGACCTTTTTTTACCTTGCGCCATAATAGTGGGCTTATTTTATAACCTACAACGCGGTCAAGTATACGGCGGGCTTGCTGGGCATCCACTAAGTGCATATCAATGCTACGTGCCTCTTTAATGGATTTTTTTACAGCATTTTTGGTTATTTCGTTGAAAGTAATGCGGGAAGCATTTTTACCATCTAGCTTAAGAGCGTGCATTAGATGCCAACTTATGGCTTCTCCTTCCCTATCGGGGTCAGTAGCAAGATAAACCTTGTCTGCGGACTTGACTTCTTTGCGCAATTTTTGCAAGATTTCTCCTTTACCACGAATAGTAATATATTTCGGCTCGAAATCATTGTCTACATTGACTCCCAGCTCACTCTTGGGCAAATCGCGCACATGCCCTACACTGGCTTCTATTTTATACGAACTTCCCAGAAATTTTTTTAAGGTTTTCGCTTTAGCCGGTGATTCCACTATCACCAGATTTTTTGCCATTTCTATTATCTCCTTACGCTTATACTTTTCTTAAATATCGCATACCAGGGCGTTTTTCTACAAGCCCTTTCAGTTCCAATGATGTTAAAATAAATTGGATTGTCTGGGGTTGGCTATTTGTCCGTACCACAATTTCATCAAAAAGGCACGGCTCAAAAGTGAGGGTATCATATACCAATTTTTCCTCAGGCGCAATACAGGGATTTGTTACTGTTGTATTTGCTATTGAGTTTGTTATGTTGTTTGCTTTTGTTTTACTGCTTGCGGTTACTTTATTATTTGAATTTATCCTACTTGGATTGTTATTAGCAATGGTTCTACGGTTTGCTATTTCTGCCATGCTTAAGACATACAATATATCATCGGGACAAGTAGCGGGTTCGGCTCCTTGTTGGATAAGCGCGTTGGTACCTGCGCTATATCTTGTTGTAATATTGCCTGGTACGGCCATTATTTCACGCCCTTGGTTAAGAGCTTCGTTAACAGTACCTTGTGTCCCACTTTTTAGCGTTGCTTCTACTACCACTACTATTTTACTAAGACCGCTTATAATTCGATTGCGTATCGGAAAATAATGCGGCTGTGGCATAACCCCAGGTGGATATTCTGATAATATGCAGCCAGAACGTGCTATGTCATTACGCAAGGAAGAATTATCCATTGGATAACAAATATCTACGCCACATCCTAACACAGCAATAGTAAACCCGTTGCTTTCTAGCGCGCCCCTATGTGCCATACCATCAATGCCTCGTGCCATTCCGCTTACAATTACCACTCCTTTTTGCGCAAGTGAAGAACCAAAACTTTTTGAAATAGTCAAACCATATTCAGAACAACGGCGGGAACCTATTATTGCTACACATGGAAGGCTGTCATCAGGAAGGCTCCCTATGTAATATAAGCCTATTGGCGGGTCAGGGATTTCTGCAAGCAAAGAAGGGAAATCAGGGTGGAATCGCGAAATAAAATGGATTCCAGCGCGTTCAAGGCTATGAAAACCATATTCAACTTGATTCTGGTTACGGTTACGCACTGTAATATGAACATTATTTTCTGTAAAACCAGAAACCATACGAATTCCTTCGGGCAAAGCTTCAAATGCTTCACGCGGATTCCCGAAATGCTCAAGAAGTTGATTTTGTCTTTGCGAACCCAATTGATATAGAGTTGATAGCCAGTACATATAAACTTCGTCTTGCATGGAAAGCCTCCTATTAGACATGTTCTTATTATGGCCACAAAATAGGGCATGTTTTCGCCCTAGTATATCAAGCACATAATGGGAACACAATAAAAACAGGGAATACAAGGTAAGTGTTTTCACTTTCGGGTATAAAAGAAAGTCAACGAGGTTTATGCAAAAAAATAAGACCTTGGTGACACTTATGATAAACATCCCCATGGCCTTTAGAACTCTAAAATCTCCATACCACTGTCTTTTTACTCTGCGAAGTTTTACTCCTCTTGATTTTTTAGCATGAAATAATCAAATGAGGCAGGAGCAGTAGATTTTTTCCCTTTTCCAGAAGCGTACATACCCACATAAGTGCCAGTAAAGCCTCTGCCCACAACTTCACATGCTAAAAATCGGGTAGACGCACTACTCAGAAAGATTTTTTCGTCCTCTGCATATCCGTAATAGAAGTGATATTTTAACCTGTCTGCTTCTACTTTTATGAACAAAGTCCCTTCTTTGACCTCCACCATAGCGGCAACTTGAAAAAAATCATCTGCCCTTTTTTCCAAGGCTAATACATAACGTCCGTTTAATTTTTTCTTTACTACCTTATAGTGGAATTCACCAGTTATAAATATAACCAGTCCAGCTTCTTCATTTTCGTGAAGGGGCTGATACTCAAAAGACGTAGCAATATTGCACTCGTAATATCTTTGCCTTCGGCACAATAACGTAGGAGAATCTAAATCATGTATTTCGTAGGAATTACCCCATAATGTAATGAATCCTTTTTTGTAGTCTAAATCATAGTCTTGAACATAGGGGTTTCTAAGGTAATTCCAGTGAAATCCTATTATACTATCGTCAAAATGGTCAACTTCATTTTCTGCACTAACAGGGACACAAGGCAAGAGCGGGGCTTCTGAATTTCGTTCAATCCATTTGCCATTGTTTATTATCGGCCAACCCGATTCGTCCCAACTGACTGGCGCAAGAAATGTTTCTCTGCCAATGTGTGTCATATACTTTTGTGCGATACGGATTCCGTGACAAATAATCCACCAGTTCCCAAGATGGTCTTCCACAAAATCACCATGCCCGATACAATGAACTTCAAGGTTTTTTGCTTGCATATTTGTAAGGATAGGATTTCTCGGACAAGATTCAAAAGGCCCCCAAGGAGTTTTACTCCTTGCGATTGTTTCCATATGGGTAAAGAATGTTCCACCCTCCGCAATCATCAAATAGTATAAATCATTGATTTTATATAAATGTGGAGCTTCAGGACTTTTCCCTCCAGAACCGTACCAGATATGCTTTAATTCACTCAAAAATTGACCTGTAGCAATATCCAACTCAGCTTGAGCAATTCCCCAAGAACCATTGGCATCGGGGTGACTTACCGTATAATAGACTTTATCTTCATCAAAAGTAAGCGAGGGGTCAATCCCGCCAATCGAAAGCCATATCGGGTCTGACCATTCTCCCGCTGGGTTTTCTGCGGTGACATAAAAATTCCCATTTCCGCTTACATTCGTTGTTGTCATATAAAACAATCCATTATGATATCGTATTGTTGGTGCCCATACTCCTCCCGAAGGCATAACACCTTTTAGGGGAACTTGAGATTCTCTCGTAAGGCAATGACCTATCTGCTCCCAATTGACTAAATCTCTACTGTGGAAAATCGGAACACTTGGAAAATATTCAAACGAACTTGTTACCATGTAGTAATCTTGTTCTACCCTGCAAATGCTAGGGTCGGGATAAAATCCCGGTAATATTGGGTTGCGGTATTTCATTTGTAATACACCTCTCTCAGGGTGGCACTTCATTATTAGTTAAAGTACAAAGTCTTGAGTGGAATTTATGTCCAGTTTTCAGAATTATACATTAGGGAATGAGCAAACGCAAACCCAACTCAACCTTTACAAAAAAATTTCAAATTCCTCTTGACAACATATTTGAGTTGTTGTATATTACACATGTTGAATATGAAATTGAGTGAATATATGCAAAGGAGGTTATGCACATGTCTTTGAAGCACGGGTTACTAGGTCTTTTGAACTATGAGCCGCTGACGGGATACGATTTGAATAAATTTTTCAAAGAATCGGTAGGGCATTTTTGGCACGCTAAAGCTAGTCAGATATACCGTGAGCTGGATGCAATGGAGAAAACAGGCTGGCTTACAAGCGAGCGTATTATTCAGGAGGAGAAGCCTAACAAGCGCGTTTACTCTATTACAGATAAAGGAAAAGCAGAACTTGTGGATTGGCTATTAGCATATGACCCGTTCAAAAATATGATTGCCCCAAAAAATGCGTTTATGATGCGAATATTTTTTGGAGGGGAGATTGACAAAAATAAAACTGTTGAATTGCTTCGTACAGCCCGTGAAAAATTACTTGAATATGTTCAAGAAATGGAAAACATAATGGAAACGGTAGAACATGAGGAAATTGATGTTGACTCAGAAAGAAAGAAATATTGGAAAATTACAATTATGAGCGGAGTCATAATGAATAAATCTCAAATTGAATGGATAGACAAATCCATTGCCTTATTGGAAGAAGAAAATGAGGAAAATAAGGCAATCGAAAAAGTTGAAGATGCCAAAGAACCAAAAGATAATATATAAAATTATATAAAATATAGGAATGAGGGAGAAGTCCATGATTGAGATGAGAAATGTAGAAAAAAAATTCGGAAAACAGACAGTTTTGTCCGATGTAAATTTCAAGGTAGAAAAAGGAGAGATTTTTGGCTTGCTAGGGCCTTCAGGAGCGGGTAAGACCACAATTATTAATATACTTACCAATCAGATAAAGGAGGATAGCGGCAGTAAAGAAGTAAAGGCAAACCCGCATGAGATGGGGATTATGTTGGATATCGGTGGGCTATATCCGCACCTAAACTGCATACAGAACTTAAACCTATATTCTCAAATCTATGGACTGCCCAAAAGCAAATCTATGGAAGTACTAAAAACTGTGGGCTTAGGCGATTCTGCGAAAAAAACCGTATCAAATTTATCCCGCGGCATGACCCAAAGGCTAGCTCTTGCACGTGCTATTCTATATGCTCCAAAGCTTTTGTTTTTGGATGAACCCACAAGTGCTTTAGACCCTGGCACATCTAAAGGGGTGTGTAGACTTTTACAGGAACTTAGAGAGCAAGGTGCCACTATTTTCTTAACCACGCACAATATGGATGAAGCCTTAAAGCTTTGTGACCGTATTGCCCTATTATACAACGGCAAAATAGTTGAACAAGGCAATCCAGTTGAAATTTGCGAACGTTATAATGCGGTACGCACAGTACCAGACTTAGAATCTGTATTTTTACAATTGACAGGGGTGGAACTATGAGGAATATAAAAGCAGTTTTCACAAAACAAATATTAAGTTATTTTCGCAATATTGGTATGCTTGGCACTCCTATAGCTTTTTTGTTGATTCCATTCGCAATTTTTTTGCTTACAGACCCAGCGGATGATAGAGGTTTTATATTATCTCAATTTGTAGTTATGTTTATAGGCATTTCCATGATAGGGACTGCCGCTGGTTTTATAAGTGAAGACCGCGAAACAATGAATCTGCGTTTTATGGGTATGGCAGGCGTTAGACCATATCAATATCTGATTGCTACATGTGTCGCTTTGCTGATTATTTCATTTTTTGCACTCATTTTATTCGCGATATTAGGACAATATTCGGGTGAGATATTAATTAACTTTTTTGCAGTTTCCATGCTTGGAGCGGCATGTTCTATGCTACTTGGTATAACACTCGGTTTATCTAAATTTGCACCCTTTGCTTCACTTATTGGAATAATTTTAGGGGTAGGGCCAATGTTTTCTCAAGCAAATGAAGCACTGGCAAACATTTTTCGTTTTACTTTTACACAGCAAATTACTGAGGCTTTACGCGGTGATATGATTATTGATGTTGATACTGAGCGAGTTAGTTGGCCGCTTTATGGAAATTTGGATAGTGACCTTACAAGTACTTTTCAAATTTTATTAATTAATTTGGCCGTTATATTGGTAGCCTTTTTAGTCTTTAATATCAGAGTTGGTCTTGATGGCGAAAGGATAGTAAAGAAAACAGCATAACGTGAATAAAATTAAGAAGGTTACAAAAAATTGTAACTTTCATAAAAATGGGAGGAAAGTATAATGAAAATTTTAGTAGTTAACGGTTCGCCAAGAGGCGAAGAAAGTGTCACTATGTATCTGACTCGTGCATTTTTGGAGGGCGCGGGCTGGAATGAGGCAGAAATAATTGATATATCAAAAGCGAACGTAAAGGGCTGTACTGGTTGTTTTTCTTGCTGGGAGAAAACACCTGGAAAATGCGTTATAGAAGATGATATGAAACAGTTTATACCCAAACTGGTAGAAGCCGATGTGGTTATAACATCGTTCCCGCTTTATAGCTGTTTCTATCCTGGACAGTTGAAATGTTTTGCAGATAGAATGCTTCCTATAGCGTTGCCTTTTATGGATAAAAACGCGGCAAGTGGCGGACATCCATTACGCTATGACCTTTCAAAACAGCGTCAATTTTATATTTCTACCTGCGGGTTTTGGACAGCAGAAGGAAATTATGACAGCATAATCAAGCTATTTGAACGTGGCGGTGAAGCTGATAACTACAAGGCTTTCACCATTTTTAGCGGCCAAGGTGGGGTGTTTGGCATTCCTGAACTTAGTGAACATACAAAGCCTTATCTTGATGCCGTTCGCAGGGCTGGTAAGGAATATGCTGACGGTGAAATAAGCGCGGATACCCAAGCAATTCTTTCACAGCCTATATTCCCACGGGAAGATTACGAGAAATTCGCAGACGGTTCATGGGATATACAAGACAACGAATAGTCAATGGGGCATGTTCTCGCTAGTGAAAAACATCTTTACATTTTTCGCAAGATATTACCTCTTTAGAAAGCGGTGAATGACATAGATAATTTCAAAAACGCACTACAGAGCTTGACTACGCTCAAGCAAATTGACGATTATGGTATGTTTCAAATGACATACATTGGGGATTATGGTTTTGATGAATTTTTGAAGGTCGGGGCGAGAGATGATGATGAAATCGGTGCATACATTATGAAGCACTTGCTAACCGATATTCCCATCAATTACAAAAGCGTACCGGGTGGTGGATGTACAGTTTTCGTCACTCGAAATGCCTTGGATGAGATTATTTTTTGCAGAAACTATGATTTTATGTACAATAACCTTTCGTATTCACCCTCTTTGCAGTTATTTACCAAGCCTGATAACGGGTATGCCTCTGTTTCAACAGTTAATTTAATGTTTGAAGGATACAGTGAAGATAATCTACCAACACAAGGACTTTACCTTAACAGTTTCCCCACGCTTAGCTCACCATATATGCCAATGGATGGCATGAATAAAAAAGGCTTGGCAATTGCAATTCTAGCAGTACCCGAGGCAGAACTTCAATATGATGAAAGTAAGATAACTCTAAACATAACAACTGCCTTGAGATTAGTACTTGATAAAGCCTCAACAGTTGATGAAGCAATAGAATTGCTACGGCAATATAATATGTATATTTCAATGAATATCTGTTGCCAATTTTTGATTGCAGATGTTAATGGCGATTCAGCAATAATCAACTACTATAAGGGTGAATTAAAAGTTACAAAGGTAGATACAGCTTATCAAATTGCCTCCAATTTTATTCCGGCAGACGGTGCTAATATTGGCATGGGTGCCAATGAGTTTGAGCGGTATGATACGATTAAAGCAGGCATTGAGAATAATGGCGGGGTTTTAAGCGAAGAACAAGCTATTGACCTACTCTGCGAGGTAGGAGCCGTGTTTGACGATAAAATATACCTGCAATGGTCAGTAATATACAATTTGACTACGTTAAAAGGTACTATTTTCGCCAATCGAAAAAGAGATAGCTTGATTGATTTTCAATTGGCACTTTAGAACATAAGTGGCATGTACTATACTAGAGAGCTGTTGCAAAACAGCTCTTTTTTTGACATAAAGTTATGCTAAAATTACACGAACATTCATTTGCGTTTTTTTCATAGAAAGGGTATAATGAACGAATCATATGAACAGTTCTTTGAATGCATCCATTAAATGGTTTATCAAATGATATTAGTATAAGCCAACAGAAAAAAGCCTAACGAAAGGCGGATAGTCATGGACTCTCTGAAAAAATTGCAAATTTTAACAGATGGAGCAAAGTATGATGTAGCTTGTACATCTAGCGGCGTTGGGCGTGCTGGAAAGAAGGGTACCATTGGAAGCGCGGCGGCTTGTGGTATTTGCCATAGTTTTACTGCGGATGGACGTTGTATTTCTCTGCTAAAATTATTAATGTCCAATGTTTGTAGCTACGATTGTGGTTATTGCGTCAACCGTCGTTCTAATGATATACCGCGTGCTGCTTTTACCCCAACAGAAATTGCTGAGATTACCTTAAATTTCTATAGACGCAACTATATAGAAGGTTTATTTCTTAGCTCAGGGATTGTAAACACCCCCGATTATACAATGGAATTGCTAATCGAAACCCTTCGTCAGTTGCGAGAAAAATATCGGTTTAATGGTTATATTCATGTAAAAGCCATTCCTGGCGCAGATGATGCCCTTTTGCGTCAAATGGGACATCTTGCCGACCGCATGAGCGTTAATATAGAACTTCCTTCTGAATCTAGTTTGACTGCCCTTGCGCCGGACAAAAGCAAACAAGGCATTCTCGCGCCCATGGGCTATGTAAAAAGCAATATATTACAAGCCAAAGAAGAATTAGCACTCTTTCAAAATGCCCGACCGTTTGCCCCCGCCGGACAAAGCACTCAAATGATTGTAGGTGCAACGCCAGAAAGCGATAGCAGAATAGTGCATTTGGCTCAAGGGTTGTACAAACGTTATGGTTTGCGCCGAGTATTTTATTCGGGATATATACCTGTGGGCGAAAACACTAAACTTCCTGTTGCCGCACCGCCGCTTTTGCGTGAACACAGGCTTTATCAAGCAGATTGGTTGCTACGTTTCTATGGATTTTCGGCACAAGAATTATTTCAGAATGAACATGAAAACCTACATCTTCAACTTGACCCCAAATGCCATTGGGCTTTGCGCCATTTGGAAGATTTTCCGGTAGAAATAAATCAGGCCGATTATCGAATGTTGTTACGAGTACCAGGTATTGGCCAGCGTTCTGCTGAAAGGATAGTGACGGCGCGTCGTGTAGGTATGTTGGATTTTGAACATCTTAAAAAAATGGGCATTGTTCTAAAACGCGCCCAGTATTTTATTACATGCAAAGGCAAAATGTATGAAAAAATTTCAATGCTTCCAGAAATCATAGAAATGAGATTGCTAGAAAACCGTGGACAATATTCTCAACTTAGTCTGTTTGGTAATCAAGAGGAGGCTTTGACACAATGCAACACTATCGCCGCGACTTAAATATTTTATTTGACGGAAGCCTAGAAGGTTTTTTATGTATTATTTACGCCTACTATTATGAAAAAATCTTTCCTTTGCACATTCAGTCTGACACCCAACCCGAACAACAAACGCTGGATGTGGAATCATATTATATTGGCACTGATTATAAACGTGCCGCCAAGGTTCAAAATGCTATTGGTAAGAAAATTTCTTCCAGGGCGCAATATAATATCTCACTCGCTTTTTTAGCTTCAGATGAAGAACGATACCAGGATTTGTTCCGGTATATTTTGCTAGGATTTAAGCTTGGTGCGGTTGTGGATAGCCATTTGCAGGAAAATTGCGTAATTGATATTCACAAGCGGGCAAACCGTGTAGGAAAGGAAGCGCATTTGCTATATGGATTCTGTCGCTTTGCAGAAATAGGGAATGGCCTATTCTACAGTACAGTAACGCCAGAAAATAATGTACTCCACTTACTAGCCGAATATTTTCGCGATAGAATGATGTATCAAGCATGGATAATCCATGATAAAAAGCGCGGGCTAGCCGCTGTATATAATGGGGATAATTATACAATTGAATTTGTACCCAAAAATGTTCAGATACAATATACAGCAATTGAAGAAAATAAGGAAATGAATGAAAAGCATGTGCAAGATTTATGGACAACCTTTTTTAATGCCCATGCCATCCCTGAAAGAACAAATCCCAAATTGCAAAGAAACCTTCTTCCGTTGCATTTTAGAAAAAATATGCTGGAGTTTCAATAGACCACAAAAAAAGAGCCGACTTGCTTTATGTTTAGCAAATCGGCTCTTTTTTACATTTCGAGCATGTGTCGAGTTGTGAATAAAAAATTATTCACAACTCGACACATGCAATCTTATTAGAGTGTGGTATTATGGCTTCAGTGGGCAGGGCAAGCACTGCTTGTCCTGAACCCTAAATCAATTGGTCAAAAAATTGTTTTTTTGCGACCAAAATAAGGAGGTATGCAAATGAAAGCGTATATTAAAAAAGTGTTGGCATTATCGCTAATTTTGTCTGTTATTACAGCGACTGCGATACATGCTCGTTCGTCGGGAGAATTAAATTCTGATGTGAATCAGGTAGTGGAATTTATATTACCTGACGGTATTATTGTACCAAGAAGTAATGAAGCTGAATTGAGAATTACGGACAGGGAAATACTAGATGAAATAGTACGTCTCAATAGTTTAGTATCACCTGACGGCATTACAACATTGCAGGAAATAATATTTGTACCCTCAGTTTTAGAAGATGGCATTGATTCTTATGGGGGGATTGACAGTCATAATATACTACGTAGCGAAATAAGAAATGTAAGACCACGCCCATCTCGCACACACCATTATCCAGGTAGTACACGTCATTTTACCCTAATGAACCATAGTAGTCATACCACTGACCTTTCGGTGGACGCTACAGTAAGTGCATGGTCAAGTTTTTCATCTACTATGAGTTTGTCTCATAGTTTTGTTAGTGCAGGTGTCGGGTTTACTACTGGTCGGGAAACTACAACTACTTCAACTGCATGGGCGCGCAATATACCCCCTGGAGGAAGAGCTTTCATAGATGCATCAATGTATGCACATGTTGTAGATTTCGATGTATATAATCATCGTCCAACATCTGCATGGGTTAATTCACCATGGGAATGGATTAGAGAAGGAAGCGGATTTGCAGATAGACCAGATGGGGTTAGGTTTTTTATCTGGAGTTAAGTAAATCTATTTGTAATGAGAAAAGAGAACATAACTTTATATATAAAAACACCTACAAGACCTGTATTTATAGGTTTTGTGGGTGTTTTTGTGCCAAAGGGACTCGGTTGTATAACAAATGGAAAGAAGGAATTATATGAAAAACATGAAAACAATTTTTATCTTGTTATCAACTTTGCTTTTACTTGTAGTTATTCCATTATCCACAATACTATATATAACTAATGTTGAAGCTCATAACAATATTACAGAGCCTACAATTCATGTTACGCTACCTTTTCGACCTGAAATAGTCAATCTAGTTTATTGTGAATCACAGGATGTTTTTTTTATGGAAGTCGAAACTCGTAATCATTCTGTGTTACAAAACAATAGAAACACGATACTAAAAGTAACTTCATTTGATGGACAATATAATATTTTTTATCTTGAAGTCTTTGTGGAAGAATCGGCGTATGGTTATATCATATCAGACATAATACTTCATCAAGGTGAAACCTCAGGAAATATGGTTATCAAGCCATCCAAATTAATTAATGCCGAACATGCTGAAATCACATTCGAGCAAATTGTCGATTCACAAAGTTTGGCTACTATCATGAATATCAAATTGAACTCACAAACTGGTTCTGTCACAATAAACGGCATGAATTCCATAACTTAAACGACACACAATAACAAGGTGAATTTCTTTATTTATACAAACTACTTCTAAAAGGATTATGCCGTAAAATAGAGCCGATTTGCTTTGTGTTTAGCAAATCGGCTCTTTCTTTGTATTTCTTTGTTATTGACCATAATAAGCATTGGCACCATGTTTACGCAGATAATGTTTATCCAATAAAAATTGGTCTACAGGTAGAATCTCAGCACTAAGCATTCGTGTAAGGAATGCCATACGTGCCACTTCTTCCAGAACCACAGAGTGCATTACAGAATCTTCTGGCGTTTTGCCCCATGTAAAGGGGCCATGGCTTTGAACCAATACTCCCGGCATAAACAATGGCGCGATTTTTTCTTCCTCAAAAGTTTCGGTTATAACCTTGCCTGTTTCTTTTTCATATTCTCCTTGTATTTCATTTGGAGAAAGTGGACGGGTACATGGAATTTTACCGTAATAATAATCTGCGTGTGTGGTTCCATATGCAAAAATATTTTGTTTTGCTTGAGCAAACGCAACTGCATATGTGGAATGAGTGTGAGTAATACCACCCACTTCTGTAAATTTTTGATATAACCATAGATGTGTGGGTGTGTCTGAAGAAGGCCGATAATTACCCTCAATCACATTGCCTTCCATATCTACTACCACCATATCTTGAGCGGTCATATTTTCATAAGATACGCCACTTGGTTTTATAACAACCAGTGGTTTTTCTCCAGAACGGTCTATGCCGCTTACATTGCCCCAAGTTAGGGTAACAAGTCCATGGGCAGGCAAACTTAGATTTGCCTCCCATACCTGTTTTTTTAATTTTTCTAACATAATCTAATAATCCCGATCTAATATCTCTCTAAATTCTTCTCCTGTGATAGTTTCTCTATCAAGTAGGAATTCAGCGATATCATCCATTTTTTTTCTGTGTTCTTGCAGAAGGTCAAGTGACCTTTGATAGCATGTTTGCAAAATAGCCATTACTTCCTTGTCTACTTCGGCTCCGGTTTGATCAGAACAAGTTAATACTCTGCGTCCAGTCAGATACTTATTTTCTATGTTCTCCAGAGACATCATTCCAAATTTCTCAGACATACCATACATAGATACCATAGAACGTGCCATTCCTGTTGCCTTTTGAATATCATCGGCGGCTCCTGTGCTTTCTGCGTCAAAAATAATTGTTTCTGCTGCACGCCCAGCAAGGGATACTGTGATTCTATCCAGTAATTCGCTTTTTGTATGCAAATGCCGTTCTTCTTCTTCCACATACCAAGCAAAGCCCAATGCCCCCTTGGTATGTGGAACAATTGTGATTTTTTGTACTGGTACTTTGTTTTCGACCTTTGACATTGCTAACGCGTGTCCTACTTCGTGGTATGCTACTATGCGTTTTTCCTTTTCTGACATTATTTTATTTTTCTTTTCCGCTCCAATAAGGACTATTTCTACCGCTTCCATTATGTCTTCCTGAATGACTTCTCGACGGTTCATACGTACTGCACGTAAGGCCGATTCATTAATCATATTGGCCAAATCCGCGCCTGATACTCCAGCAGTTGCCAATGCAACTTTGCGAAGGTCTACCCCCTTGCTTGTTTTTATCTTTTTTGCATGAACCCGTAGTACATCTTCGCGGCCTTTGAGGTCTGGAAGCTCTACATATACCCGTCGGTCAAAACGTCCGGGGCGTAATAATGCCTTATCCAAAATTTCGGGGCGATTTGTTGCGCCCAAAATTACAACACCTTTTGATGAATCAAATCCATCCATTTCAGATAACAACTGGTTAAGAGTCTGTTCTCGTTCGTCATTACTTCCCACTTGACTATCGCGACTTCTACCGATTGCGTCAATTTCATCAATAAAAATAATGCAAGGTGCGTGCTGATTTGCCTGCTTAAACAAATCTCTTACTCGTGACGCGCCTACGCCCACAAACATTTCCACAAAATCAGAACCGGCAAGGGAAAAGAATACAACATTGGCTTCACCAGCCACGGCTTTGGCCAATAGCGTTTTTCCTGTACCAGGTGGCCCTACCAATAACGCACCTTTTGGTAATATAGCACCGATTTCTGCATATTTTTCGGGATTATGCAAAAAGTCTACAATTTCTGTTAGGCTTTCTTTGGCTTCTTCTTGTCCAGCCACATCTTCAAAGGTGACACCTGTTTTCTTTTCCATATACATTTTGGCGTTGCTTTGGCCAAAGGACATAAAACCGCCACGCCCGCCCATTCGCGAGGCCAAAGAGCGCAGCACCAACAAAAACATCCCATAAATAAACAATAGAGGCAATACCCATTGCAAGAAAATATTTAAGATGACGTTATTATTTTGTACTGGTGCAAAAAATTCTACTTGGTGGTATTGCAAAAGTGCTACAAGTTCTGGGTTTTCCACTAGCCCTGTATAATATTGACGCGAAGTCTCTTGTGGTGAGGTTTGAGTACGCCTGCGCTGTTGTTCTAATAAAACTCGGTCTAAAATACCGATTGGTTCCGCTGCTGTTTCGTAAGCCTCTTCTTGTTCTCTCAAGCTAAAAGGAATATATCCTTCCTGCATAGAAATAAGCAAACGGTCAGGTTGAACCTCCACTCGTTCTACATATCCCGCTTGCACCAAGTCCAAAAACTCGCTGTATGGGATTCGGCTGATGGTATCGCTGAATATGGCTTGCATCATCAGGTTCATAAAAAAAGTCAACAACAGCGCGACTATTAAAACGCCTATAATCCCGCCCGGAATCCGCCCGGATGGAGGTGAATCTGGCCGTTTATCGTTCATTATACTCCATTCAACTCCTTGAAAGTGCTAGCCAAAGCCTGGTACAAGCTACGGTATACCGGGAAATGGCGATTATAACGTTCGGCTACTTGTGGGTCTGGATGAAAGGATTCAGTTACAGAAATAAGCTTGTCGCAAGCTTCTTCTACAGTGGCAAATGCACCCGCGCCTACGGCCGCTAAAATGGCCGCGCCAAAAGCAGGGCCTTCCGCGCTATTAATTTTATCCACATGCAGATTTAGTACATTAGCCATAAGTTGGCACCATAATGGACTTTTGGCTCCACCGCCTATAATCCGCGCCACTTCTACCGAAGTACCTAAGTCTTTGATGACTTCTAAACAATCTCTAAGGCTATATGCCACGCCTTCTAATACGGCTTGCATCATATCGGCGCGACTGGTGGAAGTAGACATGCCAATAAAAGCACCCCGTGCCAATGGGTCATTGATGGGTGTGCGTTCCCCACTTAAATATGGAAGGTAATATACAGTATTATGCCCAAATTTTTCAGGTTTAATGGCAACTTGTTCTGTGGCGTAATCTTTTGTACCCAAAACTGTCTCTGCCCACCAGGTATTTGAGGCCGCCGCCGCAAGCGTAACGCCCATCATATGATAGCGTCCATTTGAATGACAAAAAGAATGTACTCCAGCGGTACTACGGTCAACGGCAAAGTTATCCCCAGATACAAACACCACACCAGAAGTACCAATGGAAAGAGAACACATTCCACCCTTTACAGTTCCAGTTCCAACAGCACCTACGGCCTGGTCACCGCCGCCAATTACCACTTTGGTTGAAGTAGAAAGTCCAGTTTTTTCAGCCGCTTGAGAAGTAACTGTGCCTACAGGCGCGCTGGAAGCATATACTTTTGCTAGTTGTTCATGCTTTAATCCAGCAATGTCCATCATAAATTTTGACCATTCCCGGTTTTTTACATCCAACAAAAGCATACCAGAAGCGTCTGATTCATCTGTAGCAAATTCCCCTGAAAGCTTGTAAGCAATGTAATCTTTAGGAAGCATTATTTTTTTGATTTTCGCAAAGATTTCTGGCTCATGTTTCTTTACCCACAAAATTTTGGGCAATGTAAAGCCCGTAAGAGCGATATTTGCAGTATGTTCCAAAAGCTTGTCGCGTCCGATTTCATTATTCAAATAATCGCACTGCTCTTGTGTGCGCTGGTCATTCCATAAAATTGCACGGCGCAAAACGCGGTCATTTTCATCTAGCAATACTAACCCGTGCATTTGCCCACTAAAAGAAACAGCGGCCACTTCTCCAACAGCCTGAGTAAGTTCCCGTATTCCATCAGCGGTTTGTTCCCACCAATCCTCTGGTTCCTGCTCTGACCAGTTGCCCTCCATGTACAGTGGATATTCCCGCATAACAATCTTTAATACCTTGCCTTGCCCGTCCATTGCTAGCATTTTTACACCAGTGGTGCCTACGTCAATCCCTATTGTTACCATTTTTATTTTTCCTCCTTGTGGAATCCATATACTTGCATATATCTATTGTTCTGGAATTAATAGCATCCAAAACATATACATTTTCATATTTCAAGCTCTTTATCTTCCAGTTTCCATTCAAGATATTTGTCAATGGTAAGTTTCCCATCTGTGTACATCCCAAGCAGAGGGCAAGTTTTCGCTTCCTCTTTAATGGGTATCAGATGAACTTCGCCGTTAATTTTACGAACCTTGATCTTTTCTGTAGGGATGAGTTCCAATAAGGGTTCTGGTAAAATCTTTGCTTGTAAAACCATTTCAGCCATATAAACACTCCCAGTCAAATAAAAGCCAAAAATACTCCAAACACTTGGAAAAATTCCTATGAATGGCTCTGGTGATTTGTTCCATAGCAAAGTATAATAAAAGCCGCCGCAAAAAGCAAATTTCTATCCCCTGTCGCTATAACAAATTCGATACGAAACAAAATGAGGTGTAAAAGTTAAAAGTGGCGAGCCTGATTGTTAAACGTTAATAACGAACAATACAAAAATATCCAGTCAAATATATATATATGTGAATTTATACAAAAATAATTTTGTTTTCAATTATATAATCATTAATCTTCACGATTGACAACTCAAGACAAGATAATTAAAATTACATTGCAATTATCGCTGGATGAAGCAGGGGGTGATTACATATGAAATTATATTGACCATGATGACGATTTCAACATGGTATACTAAGCCGTTCAGGGGGTCTGAATGGCAAATAAAAGACTTTGAGGAGGATGTTTAACATGCACAAAAAGGTATTTGGTTTAGCCATGCTTTTATGTTTGCTTTTAAGCATGTCTGTAACCGCGTTTGCAAGGGAGATACCAAGTTATTTTGACTGGTACTTGCCAACCGCTGTTTCGGCAGGTATTGAGGCTCATGAACTTGAAACATTAACGGACGAGGAAATTATGCTTTTGTTCGCGCCTTATATGGAAATCATAGAGCAAGCCAGCTTACTTTTAGTTGGAACTGATGTCTCTGTTAGAGGTCCTACTCTTGATTGTGATTTCATTGAGGATGGGGAGCTTATTGAAACTGGCAGAGACGGTCTTCTCCGAATCATGTCCACCATTTCTCTAGCCGAATACTATGAAGAGATGATGGAGTATACAATGTGGTTCCGTAATTTTTCGTATATTTCAGCAGTGAATATGGCAACACGCGATATTAGAAATAGTGATACTCCGTTAGGATGCTTCGCAATAGAAATGTCTATAAATTTGCAAAACGGTCGTATTGTTGCTGATAAGGTATATTACCAGATTCAAAGATACGGAGTTGAATCGTTTTTTGCAGAAGTTTCCGAACTCGGTATTGAATCGCTCTTAACAGATATTTCGTTGGAGTTACTAGAGCCTCATACAACTCAGATACGCCAAAATTTTGTCCACACAGTAAGCCACTGGAATCAACCAAGCGTATTATCTTCTACCCTTACAGCAGACATTTTCCAAGCATCCAGCTTTGAACCTTGGAGATTTGACCGGATAGGTGCGAGAAGACTTGTGTTTCATGGCAATTGGCATTCTAATGGATACACATATCGTACCACTGTGCTTTCAAGCGACAGACAACGCGCCGAAGTAGAATGGCGTAACATTGATGCAAGAAACATTGTTACACATACGACATTTACTGCGAATTCGTGGTTCCCAATGTTTACAGCGGGACGGTAAAGACGATATGATTAGCGTAACAATAGAAATAAGGTAACGCATCGAATCCTTTATTTCTAAAATGGCTATTGTAAAATACATAATTATTCTTTTTGTAATAGCCATTTTTCGTGCGTTGTATATGTGAGTTTGAACCAAGTTAATCAAAATAGGTGATGTGATTGAAAAAAGCGTACAACAATTGGTTGAAGAAAGATATTAGATTACGGTTATTTATACTCGCGGCAATTGTTCAAATTCCACTTTCAATTATTTTTCCATATGAAGTCTGGTTACCTCACCAAGTCTCTGCCTATGGCTTTCCTTTTCCTTTTCTTACTTTTCATATTAACTATTTACGTTTGTTCCCCAATATTAACGCTTTTCTTTTGCGTCCCGATACATTTTTATTAAATGTATTTATCACATATGTTTTTTTTGCTCTTTTGTGTAATGTTTTCATTCGAGATTTTGTATATCATGTAAGCCTTAAAATAGAAAACAGCCGATATAAAATATGGTAAATCTCATATGGAGTTTCATAAAGTACGACGGCTACAAAAATGAAATCGTGGACTAGCTGGATGTTTTCCTGTTAGTTTTTTTGCGTCCAAATTAAAAAAGCTGAACTATACAATCTCTTAAAATATTTCAACCCGTTTTAGGACAAAATATTTGCATAAGCTTCTAATAAATGTCATAATTGTTCGGAACGACTAAAATATTTGAAAGGAAGGAATTTTTGATATGGAAACGGCACCTGATATTTGGTTTCCGCATTTGGGAATCGAAATTCAAGCATTAAATCGCGTGGCAATTTCTGTTTTTGGGTTTAATATATATTGGTATTCTTTGCTGATTATATTAGGCGCGCTGGCAGGTTTTTTTATGGCTTTGCGAGAAGCTAAACGTACTGGCCAAAACCCTGAGCATTATTATGAACTTTTTTCTCTTGGCATAGTTGCCGCCATTATTGGGTTGCGATTGTTTTTTGTTGCATTCAACTGGGAGATGTATCGCCATAACCCGTTGCAGATTATTACCGGAATTCGTACTGGTGGTCTGGCAATTTATGGCGGTATTATTGCGGCTACTATTGCAGTATTTATTATCTCACGGGTACGCAAGTTAAATATTTGGCTAATGCTAGATACTGCGGCACCTTCATTTGTTTTGGGACAAGCCATTGGACGCTGGGGAAATTTTTTCAATAGGGAAGCCTTTGGCGGATTTACCGACAATATTTTTGCTATGCGAATATTGCCTGAACAAATAAGGGTCTCGATTTCGCCTGAACTATTAGCACAGACAGTTAATGCCCGCGGTGCGGAGTACATACAGGTTCATCCGGCCTTTTTGTACGAATCACTGTGGAATTTCGCATTATTTGCCGCACTTACCCTTTATCGCCCACGTAAAAAGTTTAATGGAGAAGTTTTCTGGCTGTATCTAATGGGATATGGGTTTGCACGATTCTTTATTGAAGGCATACGCACAGACCAGTTGCTAATTTGGGGAACAGAAATCCCTATAAGCCAAGTAATGTCTGCTTTGGCTTTTGTAGCCGCTTTGATTGCAATTATTTTAATACGGCGTAAGTCTACGGATTAAGTGTGAAAAATAGCCGATAGCCTTCGTACTCGTGGTGAAATTTTTCATAAACCATTTGTGCCGACGCGGCATGTTAAAAAGGAGAGATTTTGTGCCAACATATGCTATTCTTCAAAATCCTGGGCATAATCGGGTTTATTTTCAAGCAGCACGTAAACTTGCACAAATTGAATTGCAATATGCTAGTCGTTGCCTTTCCGCACCTATTGAAAATGTGCGAGAAGAATCCCTTGGAGGCGTGATATACCTCTTATTTGATATGCAATCGCCACTTACAGACGGTGATTGCATAGTACTTTCACGTCTCTCTTTTACTTATGCGATTTTTTCCATTACTGACTCTGTTTCTACTTCCTCATCTACTTCCATTTCTATTTCTAATGGTAATCCTTTATTGACTCCATTAATGAAAAATCCAGCTTATTTTTTTGAAAGCGACGATATTAGCACCATACTTAAATACACCGGAAAAACTAACGAATTATTTACTCGCATGATGTTAAATATCGCATGTTTTACTTATTCCACCAACAAACTGCCATTACAAGGCGAATTATCCATATTCGACCCTTTGTGCGGCAAGGGAACAACTTTGTTTGAAGGGCTTCTTTGTGGGCATAATGTCTATGGTATAGAAATTGACAGCAAAACTGTGCATGAAGCATATACTTTCCTCAAAAAATATTTAGAAACGGCGCGATATAAACACAACACCCATCAAGAACGTATTGGAACAGCGGCTGGTACAGCACAGCGATATCAATTGACTTTATCACGTAGCAAAAATGACATAATTAACGAAAAGGATAAAAAAGACAAAAAAGCAACCACTTTACAAGCGGAATTTATCTCAGGGGACACTCGGCAAATTGGCTCTTTCTACAAGAAAAACAGCTTTCATGCCATAGTTGGAGATTTGCCATATGGTGTTCAACATGGAAGTAAATCTCACAAAAATGAAATGCGTAATGCTTTACCGCTTTTGTCTGAAGCACTACCAGGTTGGCACCGCGCACTTAAACAGGGTAGTGTAATCGTATTGGCTTGGAACTTATTTTTAATCAGCCGCGAAGAAATGGAATACACCTTAATAAGGCATGGCTTTGAGTTACCAGATTTTTTTGTCAATTTTGTCAATTCTGTAAATTTTGTCAAAAAACATGATTTTTCCCATAGGGTTGACCAAGCCATTGAACGCGACATTATTGTAGGGAGGAAAAAATGAGCCATTATTTTTCGGAAGAACAAACAACTCCTTCGAAACGAAAAGTATTTACTTACCAGTACAAATCCTATAGCTATACATTTATCACTGATACAGGGGTTTTTTCGGTGGGACATATAGATAGTGGCACAGATATACTGTTACAACATATTCCTCCTTTATCAGGTTCCTTACTAGATATGGGTTGCGGATATGGTGCAATAGGCATTGTTTTGGCAAAAGAATACAATTTGGCACTTACACAAGCCGATATTAATCCACGTGCAATTGAGTTAGCCCGAGAAAACTGCGAAAAAAACGGCCTCCAGTCAAATATCATTTTATCTAACCAATTTAGTAAAATTTTAGGCCAATTCGATACCATAGTAATCAACCCGCCAATCCATGCCGGAAAGCAAGTGATATATTCCTTATATAAAGACGCATTCGCCTGCTTAAACGAGTTCGGAAATTTATATATTGTAATCCGTAAAAAACATGGAGCAGAAAGTACAATCACAAAATTAACGCAAATTTTTGGTAATACAAGCATTTTGCACAAGAAAAAAGGCATATATGTACTATGTAGCAAAAAAATGCCCTCCTCACCCCGCTAATAAAATTATGATTGTGTGAGATACTATAAACGTACCCATTGGTATGCGGGGTATGCGAAAAGAAGGTAAGTTAGTAATAAGGAGGACAAAGTAAAATGAGATCAAGACCACTTGACTGGACAGCTCTTACACTGGTGATTATAGGTGCCATAAACTGGGGATTGATAGGACTGTTCCGGTTTGATTTGATAGCTACACTGTTTGGCGGAATGGAATCGGCATTAAGCCGTGTCATTTATGTTATAATCGGTTTGGCTGGACTCTATTGCCTAAGCCTATATATGAAGCTAGGCGACAGTCATATTCATACCCATACTGAACGTATTTCTTAAAATTGAGGAATTTTTGTAATTTTTGTAATAAAGCAAAGCCTGGTGTTCCGTTAACCGAACGCCAGGCTTTGTTTGTCGCACTTTATAAAAGACCTCTTCTGAAGAAAAAATTTATTTATCTAAATTTATCTAACCATAAGCCAGAGTTTACGTTTTTCAGGTCGTGTAGTGGGTGCCTTTGCAACATATGCTCCATGTTCTATATCACGTATAGCCATAATAGCAAGATGTCCGTCCCCTACGTCAATATAACGGGAGTATACATTATTTATAAATTTCCATTCGCCATTGTTGTTTAACTCCGAAATAGTTTGTCCTTTTGCCAAAAGTGGTGGCAAATGTAATATATTATCATTTTCAGCTATATCACCATCTCTAACTCCTTTAGAAGGAATAGACATAATAGCCTTCTCACTAGTAGCTTTTTGCAATTTTAGACTCATTTTTTCGCACGCCCCCCTAGTGTCCCATCCGACGTAAAAGCAAAGTTGCCTAGCGGTCTTTTGCCGTAATTCTGCGTCAGAGTCTCCTTGTCTTACTGCAAAATCCTCACTAGTCAACTTCACTTTTACGTCAGATGGAACACTAACATAAAATGATTGTTTCTTATTCCACGGTTACATACACTAAAGTTTGGCTCAACAACTGATAGGTAATTTCGCCAAAAACCACAGGTCCTAAAAGTACCCCATGTTTTACCCCTAGTTTTTTTCCTTCCAAACCGCCGCGCATAAAATTTGAAAGACAGTTGCAGGAAAAAACAGCTTGTACATTTTTACATTCCATTAAAGAGGCATTAAAAGCTGCTTCGTAATCTGGAACGTCTTTTGCTCGATAATATTTAACACCTGTAAAAACTGGTGCCCCAAACCTTACTTCTCCGTTTTCTATCGACCGAATATCAACATTTATACCATGCCCAAAGAAATTTCCTATTATCGGTAGTTTCATGTCAAGATTATTTTGTGTGATGTAATCATCAAACATCATTTCCTTACCGTCCACACGGCAAGTAGTGGCTGTGAACCCTTCTTGGTCAAACTCAATTGGTGGGGCGTTCTCGTCTGGGCTAAATATGTTAATAATGTTTACACTTACGTTTTGAGATTCGGGCACTTCCAAGTGCAGAGCTACCGCCCTGTCACTGTACACTTTACCAGTTATACCATTGACCACAATGGGGAAATGATTCGATTGCCCTAGTATCTTTATGTTAACACCCGACACCCACCCCACAATATCTTTGAGGTACATACTCTCATATTGGGGGGAATTACGTGCATATTCCATATGGAGTTCGCTGTCAAGGGGAATTATAAGTACGGTAAAACCATTGTTGTATGCTTCTGTTGCAACTTGGCTAATATTATTCATCCCATAATCACATATAGTAAAATTATCGTTATCGAATTCAGTCACAAACAGCAGAGAGTCAGAAACGACCCCTCCTTCCTCTGTCATAAAATATTCGGTAGAGCCGCCAATCCAATTTCCTTTGGGTAGTTGACGAAGCAAACTTCCGTTTCCGGCAACATGCAATAATCGTCCCTCTTTAATCAAAAAGGATACTTCGTCGAGTGTTTTCATCATTTCTACTTCCTCCTATTGTCTCATTACAGGCATTTCCGTCACCAGTCGAGCATAAAAATTTAACTGACGGATTTTTATTTTCGTATTATAATTTAGATATCACTGCATAATCCATAGTCATTATTCGTTTATGCTTTTCCATAAAGATATTAATTTCATCAGTGCATTTTTGTAAAGTCTCAGATGTAGGTTTCTGGTCATACATACGCTTTAGCCGTGACATCATCATTGATAAACCTAATTGGCTGAAGGTATGATTTCCACTCATAGCTTTTTCAGCCTGTCTCATAGTAACTTGCAAAGCATTCCCTCCTGTCAACAAGAGCCGTCTAATATCTTCATACTATAGACCTCTTCTGAAATGAAGACAAAACAGACCCTAAAAAACTGTCTCTAATGCCGCCTAAAAGCTCATACTACTCCCAAATATAAAAAATATTCTAGCATTGAGCCTAGATTGTAGCAGAAAAAATTTTGTTCTGCGAGAAGTTGTAGTAATTAACAGGTTATATGTAGTAAATAACACCCTGCCATACTTACGGGTATGAAAGTTTGTCGCTTGTCTAATATCAGGAACACACCCTAAAGCGTGTTCCTGATATTATTTTGGTCTGAAATGGTTTACTGAAAATTTCAAAATAAAAAACATAGCTGAGATACCTCTCTCTAGCTATGTTTTTATGACTATAGGATAATAGAGCGATTTAATCATCAATACGCTCAATCTTAAAAATAACTGGGCGGGTTCCATCGTTGCAACTGGCAATCATAACATTTTCATCTTTTGTCCAGCCTTTCATTATAGAGCCGCCCTGAAGTGCTGAATATACATATCTACTGATACAATCCCATGCTTCTGCACAAAATTTTCCATTCAGCATATAGTGGAAATCCATAGGTTCCAATACCCATTCCTGTCCAACCTCAAAAAACTCACATGGGCCAGCTTCAGGGTTAGCTAAATACTCCTTTTGCAAATCAGGATATACTTCTTTTCTAAGTACTGTAATCTTAACCTTGTGATTAGTTGCCATTGAATTTCCTTCTTTCTCTATGATATTAGATAGCTGACAACGATATCAAGCCAATCTTGATTCCTTAATAGCAATGACCTCCATAGAACCACTATAATGCCCAGAAATTTGATAATCCACCGGAGCAAGGTTAAACTGCGCAAGCAGATTATACAATGATTCACGGGAAAAATAGTTAAGATGGTATTGTTGTTTGCGCATGACATCGTTATGGCCTGATACCGCGGAATAAGCACTTTCAAAGTTGGGGGTGGAAATCCATAGCGCGCCTTCATCACTTAGTAAGGAAGCTGCCTTTTCTATGGCTCGCACAGGGTCGTTGACATGCTCAAGCACATCTCCCATTATGATTACATCCCATAATCTGTCGCTTTGATATTCATTGAAATCTGCGGTTTCTGCATTTAGTTTATATAGCTTTTTCGCATCCTCAACATGCCGCTCAATTACATCTATTCCAAATGTATCATAACCTATTTCTCGTGCCGCCAGTAAGCATTCGCAGGCTCCCACCCCTATTTCAAAAAGAGACATTCCTGTAGCATATTGACGTATGCTTGTTAATATTTTGGAATAATAAGAGAAGTAAGTCGGAATAGCTTTTCTAGGTTTAGTGTTATGTAAAAAGATTTTTTCAGGAAAGTCCCTGGCAAAAATATGATTACATGGCTCGCAGTACATCCACATGCGAACTGGGTTGATACTTTCATTGTAGTTGGACTCTTCCGGCAAAACATAGCACCAACGCGGTGTACCTTGTCCACTACACAAAGGACAATCAGTGCGGCTTTTTTCAGGCATCTTCACTTTGAAAACATAATTATAACTTGGATGATTTTCTCCATAAATAACTTTTGGCAAATTAGGCTCGGCCTCAAAAGCTTTATAAAAAAGCATATAAGCCATTTCGGGGTCATCCGTCCTATTGGAAATATGAGCAAGGTGATAGTGACAGTAAGGTGCCATTACACTATCTTTCTGTAAGTCCATAAATATTGTGGCAGCTTCTTCTAATTGATTATTATTCAACAGATTTACTGCTTCTTTGTATCGGACTATTAGTGGGTTATCGTTCATACGTTTTTATCTCCATTTCTAATGTTTTTATTAACAATATGATTCGCTCTAAGTGTATACTTGCGAACGCAAATATATCATATCTCGCTACAAAAACAAAGCTAAGAATACTATTTGCAGTTACAAAAAAACTGTTAACCTCATACGGTCTTTTTTTGTTACTCCTACAACTTCTCCTATCTGTACCCGGCCATATCCTCGTAATGTCACCATATCTCCAGGCTTTACTAACTTACTTCCATCCCTTACTATCCCCCAGTTAACGAGTACTTTTTCCCCAGAAACTAATTCAGAGGCGCGATTTCTTGACAACTTAAATATGACTGATACCACTGCATCCACTCGCAAAGAAGCCACATTAATTATCTTTTCCTGCAATTCAGCTTTAGTGTTTTCTATATGCACAACTTTTTCAGTCTTAACCGAAACACGCCCCACCTTTTCCAATTGCCCACAGATATAATCTGATAATTCACGTGCAACAAATACATTTGCAAAACCTTCATTGGAAGAAGGCGAAATAGAGGAAGGCAAAATATCACCAATGCGCTCCCGACTGATACCTAATCCTAGCAGAGAACCCAAATAATCTTGATGGCGCGGAGCTTGATTGAATTTCTTGTTGTAAGAAATCCGTAAGCAATCAATTGGGAAATTATCATATTTTTCCGAATTTTCTTCTGCTTTTATATTTGGCTTTTCTTTACCTCCAAATGAATCTGGAAAAAATCCAATCATGCGTCGTTCGCAATCCTCTGCTCCTCCAAATGATAAAATATGCACATTATTCAAATGGCTATTTGAATGCTCAATCGCATTTAGAAAAGCACTTCCCTTTACAGGGTCATAAAAATCGGTAAAAGTGGCAACATGCCGCGATGTACATAAAAAAAACCGATCCAAAACCTTTGCAAACAAAGGCTTTAAGCTCGGCTCAATAACAAAATTACCTTTCACAAAAATCTCCAATCATCAGGAAAGATACCCGATTAAGATATTTCTTACAAATTGAATCAAAAGCAATGCTATAACCGGCGAAAAATCTATTACCATGCCTGGCCCACCCAGTGGTGACTTGCGTATTAAGTTTCTGATTGGCCCAGTAATAGGCTCTGTTACAACATGTGCCAGTTTTAGTAAACCATAATACAAATCTCTAAGCAACCCATTACTGCGTGGCTCTGGAAACCAAGATAAAATAGCGCGCACAAATATAAGGAATATCAAAAAATTGGAAAAATGAAAAATCGTCGAAATCAGAATGTTCATAACGATACAACTCCCTTACTTGAACCTAAAACCCTTGCCGAAAAATTCGTCAGCTCCCATACCTCTCAATTCTTCTTTCAAGTCATGGGTTATTTTGGTATGAGCTGGCGCAATCACGTAAATAGGGTCATCAATACGCTGAAGCTCTCCATTCAAAGCATATGTCATGCCGCTTAGCACATCTGTAGTACGTTGCGCTGTAACAGAATCAATACCTGTCATATTGACAATACAAATGGTTCCACTTTTCAAATGGTCACATATCGCAGTAGCATCGGACAACTCTGTGGGATAGCAAAGTAAAAGTTTCGCGCCTTGCTTCTTTTCGGGTCTTTCCCGACTATAGAAATCATGGACATTGGAACCAGTTCTGCGGCTTTTGCCTGCTTTAGAACGCAAATCAAAATCATCATCTTCATCGTCGTAATCATCTTCAACAGGTCTTTGCTTTCGCCCAGATTTGTTCCGATTTGAAGAATGGCGGCGTTCATCCTCTTCTTCGTCGTAATCATCATAGAATCTATCATCATCGAAGTCTTCGTTGCCAGTATCAATCCAACCCATGAATATTTCTTTTAGACTAGCCATAACACATAGCCCCCTTCTTACCTCATACCGTATATAACTTACCCTCGTGCCCCAAAAAGGCTTGTACCTATCCTAATGATATTTGCACCTTCTTCAATTGCGGTGCAATAATCGTTTGACATACCCATAGATAAATATACCATATCCGTATTATATATCCGCTGGTTGCGTATGTCAATAAAAGTTTCCCTCATTTTTCCAAAATGCACTCTGTTCTGTTCTTCATCTTCAACAAAGGGCGCGATACACATCAAGCCTTTTATACAAATATTCGGGAACTTAGCTATTTGTTCAATAAGCCCTCGTACTTCTTCAAGTAGAACACCATGTTTGGTATCTTCGTCTGCAATATTTATTTCTATTAATATGTCCATGATGCAACCAGCTTGAATAGCACGCTTATTGATTTCCTCCGCCAACCGAATATTATCCACAGAATGGATTAGGCGAACTTTCCCCATTATAAACTTTACCTTGTTAGTTTGCAAATGTCCTATCATATGCCACAAAGGGGAATTGCCCAATGCTTCATATTTAGGAAGGAATTCTTGTACTTTGTTTTCTCCAAAATGGGTAATACCCAAATCTAGCGCGGCTTGTATACCTTCTACTGGAATGGTTTTGGTAACACCAAGCAACATAATATCCTCTGCTTTTCGTCCAGATTTTTTAGCGGCGCGTGCTATGTTTTCCTGTATTTCACATAAATTCTGTTTTATTTGACTAAACTGTTTTTCCATTATTTCCATAATCAACGCACCCTACTAAATATAATTTTTCCATCATAAGCCATTGAAGCATCAGTCACAATATGATTGTTTGCTCTAATGCCTGGATTAAGAGTGGGGTCTAAAACGGTATAGAAAGCATCGGCTGGTGTGCCCTCTGGTATATATATTGGCGTAAAAGCCGCAAAACCAGTGGTAATCCTATAAACTCCTTGCAATATCCGTTCCTCAGTAATGTTATGAACTATTGATGAGTCATAATTGTGAATCAAAGTGTCTCCTAGACGTAGTGAAAATGAATCCGCCGCAACCGCATAAACGTAGTAATCGCGTTCAAGTCCTACTGAAAGAGGAATGGTTTCGTAATCTGCGCCAAAAACCCTTTGTACAAACGGTTGTACATATGGTGTTTCCCCATGAACAAACTCAATGGGAATTAACAAATATGTACGTGATTCAATTGCAGTATTGGATATGCGCAGTCCTTGAGGGTTGCTATCCACAAAACTAAAAAATACACTGCGGGTATCCAAATAATCAATCATAAAGCGAGTTGACCTCAGCAAAACAAAAGTTTCGGTATATCCTACTTCCCTATGAAAAATGGATACTTCCAGAGGAGCTATACGCCCTTCAATATATATTCTACCTCTAAAATCCTCCATCAAGTTATTGGGGATATAAGCGGCTATATACCATGTGTTGCTGTGTACTATTTTGAAAACATTGTCACCTTCTTGAAAATCTCGACGGGAGGCAATTGGGTTACGATTAACGTTTTGGCGTGTTTCTTCACGGGTCAACTGGCGCATATTTCCAAAAGTCAGATAATTTTCTAATCCATCTATTATTGGTGTCATAATCCCGCCGTGTATAATCCGTATTTCTTCCATTGATGAGTTTAATTGATTTTGCAGTATTTGCAGTTCCCTATCTATTTCGGCTATTACATCACGGTTTTCATTCATAATTATCTGATTGCGTATGCTTATGTTTTGTGCAATGTTATCGCGCAAGGTATAGACTTCTGCCATATTAGGGCGGATATGGCGGCTTAACCGACTGTCAATCATGTTTCTGATTTGCCTATCTATGTCGCGGATAGCGGGGTCGGAAAGCTCGCCGCGTAAATCGTTTATACGCTGTGCTTCGTTCCCCACTTCATTAAGCGAATCGTTAATGCTATCAACCACATTCGGATTTTGTATGCTAGCCACTACTGTTCTTGGGCGCACGCGGTCATTTTCACGGACATTGTACCGTATCTCCCCGGCACGTGGTGCTGTATATACCGTTTCATCTCTAATGATTATTCCTTCTACAATTGTAGGTGTCCCAATATTGCCCATTTGAATCATTTCCACTGGGATATATGGAGCCGTTAGGAAGGAATACAAATTATGCACCAAATATCCTAACACCACAAGAAAAAATAGCCCCGCCACAAAAGAAGTTGAACGATTGGAAGCTACGTTTTTTTTATGAGCCTTGGTGCTGGCAACTGAAGACGATTTGCCAGCATTTTTTTTTCTATCTTTGCTAGTATTATTGTTTCTACTTGCAGCTCTGTTATTTGATGAAGAAGGCCGTTTACGCATTTGTACAACTTTACCATTTTTTTTATCCTGCATGTATACATTCCTCCGGTCATATGTATGTCGGGGGTGGTGTTTTGAAACGTGTACAGAAACTAAGTATACCAATCCTGATAGCTCTGTTCAACGTCTTTTTAATATTTCATGCCGCAGAAATGGTTGCCGCCGCAAAAGATGGCGTTCAGCTTTGGTTTAATCAGGTGCTTCCAGCGTTACTGCCCTTTGCAGTTGGGGCTAATTTATTAGCTGGGTTAGGGTTTATTCGGCTATTGGGTATTATAATGGCACCAATAATGATTCCTGTGTTTAATGTATCGGGTGCTGGGGCATTTGCGTTATTAACAGGGCTAACTTCGGGATACCCCATGGGTGCAAAAGCCGTAGCGCATTTACGAGAAACAGGGCAAATTGGAAAAAGAGAAGCTCAGCGTCTAATAGCCTTTACTAATAATGCAGGGCCTTTATTTGTGATAGGTTTTGTGGGAACAGGCTTATTTGGAAGTACTTTGGCGGGATATGGGTTATTGTTGTCGCACATTGCCGGGGCTGTTTTTGTAGGGATATTGTTTCGCTTTTTATGGCCATCAGAACCCGCACAAAAATATTCTCCGCCTCAAAATTCAGACGTAGCAGAAAGTTTTGGGCAAGTTTTGGGCAATAGCATAAAAAACGCCATGGAATCCATGACATTGGTTGGCGGGTATATTATTTTGTTTTGTGTGGTGATTAAAGCTTTGGAACTTAGCGGATTTTTTGGTCTGTTAGGGATTTTTGTAAATGAAAGTCAAGTTCCGATAGTAACCGGATTTGCCGCAGGAGTGCTAGAAGTGGCCAATGGAGCAAAAATACTTACCCAAGGCGGGGAAGTTACTCGCGCAACCTTATCCACGGCGGCCACAATTATATCATTTGGAGGTTTTTCTGTTCATGCTCAAACAGCGCATTTTATCAAACAAACAGATATCCGCTTTGGATTGTATTTGCTAGCAAAATGCTTACAGGCCATTGTAGCAGGGATAATTTGTTGGCATATTGCACCATGGTTCTTGCCACAATTGCATGGTGAAGTTCCAGTTACGCTTATGTGGCAAGAAAATTTTTTTGTAGATAGGTTTGCTAGAGCATCTATTGATTTTATTTTGATAGTGGGGTCGATGTTGGTGGGTGCAAAGCTTATTGGATTCTGGATTAGAGTGCGTTCCCAATAAGAGACTTGTAGTTCTCGCATTACTACTGTAAACTATACCAGATAGCAAAGTTCAGATGATAAAAATGTAATTTTTTATACTTACTTAGGAGGATAAAACAAATGGAAATGAAGCTTAATTATTTCAAAAGTCCTGCATATGGGGAATTATGCAGGCGAGTTTTTGGTGGCGACATGAAACAGATTGGTATGGTCACAGCAGATGAGTTAAAATTACTCTATAATGAAGTTTCTTTGCAACCAAATTCTCGTATTTTGGATATAGGTTGTGGTGCAGGCTATATAGCAGCTACTATTGCTAAACATTATGAATCTTCAGTAACGGGTATTGATATTCATGAAGGGACTATAGAACACGCAAAAAAGACGTTTTCGGATAATGCAACATTGCACTTTCATGTGATGGACGCAACCGAAATGTCTTTTGAGGCCGAATCCTTTGACTTAATATGTTTCTTTGATACTCTATATTTCGAATCAATAAAAAAAGTGCATTCACTTTTGGACAAGTGCTTAAGCCTACTCAAATCAAATGGGAAGCTGATTGTATTTTGGACAAATCAACCTGCCGATACGCCATATGGATATATTGAAACATTTGAAATGTCAGAACCATCAGCAAATAATACACAAGTCGGATTATGGGGCATTGATAATCAAGTTAAATTTACCACATTTGATTTAACAGAATCTCACAGGAATTTTTGGATAAGGGGATTAGCAGAATATAAAGCTTTGGAAGCAGAATTGAAAAATGAAATGCCAGAAGAATATGAACTATCAATAGGTGAGTTCGGCAACAATGCGGCTCAATGTGAAAAGGGTGATGCCGGAGGGTTTTTTCGGTGGTTTTATATTTTTGAAAAATAAATTGTTTTTGGCATTATTGACCACTTATTTAACTTTTGGTCAAAATGCTATAAGACCAAAAATAAGCCCGTTTGGGTTGTTGTCAAGAGGAATTTTTTTACGACTTAATAAAAATCGCCTTGATTGTATCTAAATCACCACTAAATTACAAGGCTTGCGGCACTTCTTTTTCATTCCTATTTGTGCCGGCAACGCCGGAATGGAGATTTTCATGTATAGAAAAATCGAACCAGCGTTACGTATGACAACTAACGAAGCATCAGCACGTTACCCTGATGAATTTATCGTCATGCAAATGGATAGCATGGATTTGTCTGATGATGTCGGAACTGTGCTTTTTGCAGGGGATAGCCGAGCGGAATTGTATGGCGTGATTAAAGGACTTAATCTTTCTTTTATTGGTGTAGTCGAAGGACTTAATCACCAACGTAATTGTCTTGGGGGTATTGTCGCAAATGGCTGAAATTAAAATTAACTAAGGCGGCGGGATGAATCGGCGCAAACTATATCTTGACAAATGTAACCAAACAAAGCGATAATATAACTGGTATACATAAAACTCTCCTCGGGTACAGAGGGTGTCTTTTGTCAGTACATGCCACTGAAGAAACTGTCATTTTTTAGGGCGTAAGCCCAAATCTAGCGATAACCAAGCTAGAACATAAACCGTGGGACACACGGGGTTAGCTCGTTGATACTGATTTGATTGCGGGTCTTGAGCGAGAAGCCCCCGCCTCTAGCGAGCAAACGCGTTTTTACGAGCGTGCGCGTTAGGCGGTGGGAGTATGTCACTCCCAAACAAACGCAAACTGCTGTTTAATCAAAAAGAGCAATCCATACACGCAATTAACGATTTAGAACACAAACAAGGCAAGGTTTAATCACCCTGCCTTGTTTGTGTTCGTTGCTATATCGCTATTTTCGCGCTTTGCTGTAGTGACGGTACTTACTTAAACTAAACCGTTAACCTCTGTTTTGGTTTGATTTTACGACGCGCTCTAAAATCTCATTACATATAAACACAAGTACCACAAATGCCATGACAATTGAGAACAAGGCCTCATAAGTTGTAAGCGTTAAAACAACGCTTGTCATGAAAAACAAAATCGCAATGCCTGCACCGAAAGCTGCCAGTTCATAACCAACCAGTTTAGATATAACTCTTGGGGTAAATCGATTTGATGTATCGCTTACCAAGGTAGGAAGTAGAGGCCCAAGTCCAAACCCAGTCAAAAACATACCTGTGATATTACTGGTAAACCATAATATCAAAATTCCAACGGCGGCAATAACGACACCGATACGAATAATTGTAATTTCTTTGAGCCATTTTGCTGACCAGCCAAAGACTAAACGCCCCAAAGTCATACCAATATAGTATACTGTAGAGAAAATTGCGACATCCGCAAGCGAAAAACCGCGTGTACGCATAAGCACCGTTCCCGTAAAAAATACAACGGTATAGTCTGTACCGCCCAAGAAAAAGAAAGTTAAGACTTCCACAGCTTCGTGCCACTTTTTTGTTAAATACCTTTTCTTATCCGTCACTTCCTCAGATTTTTGCTCTTCTGCAATGTTATCATCGTCCAGCCAGATTTTTTTGAACATGCTTATAATTAGCATTAAACCGACTATACCAACAATGGCGGCAATAGCCAGATAACCTGCCATCCATCCGTACTCATAAACATTAAAGGAATAGCCTTCGCCGTATATGTATTGTTGGCTAAAGTCCAAAATCAGTAATCGTCCCATAATCAAAGGACTTACAGCTGCACCTGCACCCCAAAAGAAGTGCATCCAGTTATTTTGCTTAGCTGTAAAATGTTTCGCCATATAAGCATTCATGCTTGATGCCATTGCACCTGTACCAAAGCCGTAAATAGTTACAGTTGTAAGCACCATTACAAAGTTTGGGGAAAATGCAAGCCCTACAAAACCTAACCCCATTATTGCAAGACCCAATAAATATACGGTTTGTAATTTCATAAAGCGGTTAAGCCAAGCCAGAATTACCCCTGCAAGTGTGTATGTTATTGAGTACCCCACAAGAATGATTCCAGAATGGAAAGTAACAAGCCCTAACCCCAGCTCCATAGCATCCCATGAAATTGTAAAAGCCCCGTCAGGAAATCCTACAACAAAATAACTTAACAAAATTACGGGCAATAAAAGCCAACTTCTTCTTTTTTCTATTTTCATAACAATCTACATTCCTTTCGCTATACTTCCTTGCGTTCTGTCTTGCCGAGTAGTATTATAAAGTCTATGGTAATAGTAGAGTCAAGGGAGATTTTTATGTCAAAAAAAAATAATCTTTTGAGTATCGGAGACATTTCTAAATTAACCAAAGCCAGTATTCAATCATTGCGGTATTATGAGCAAATACAACTATTGGAACCAACTTACGTTGCCCCTGATTCAGGATACAGATATTATTCATTTGACCAAAAATGTTTAATTGAAGTTATACAAATATGTATCGAATTGGACATACCACTAAAAAAATTAACGGAATTTATGGGTGATAATGAAACCGTCAATTTTTATGACATATTACTCCATGGAAAGGAAATTGCTGAGCAAAAATTGGAATCTATTAAAAAGGGTTTGAAATTTATTGATGAGTTAAAAAATAATGTGGACGCAACAAATGAATTTCAAACAAGAGGAAATTTTTATTCGCGTGAAATGCCGAAAAAATTTTTTTGTGTACTTCTGTTCAAAGGGGCAATCAAAGATATAAACCCTTTTGAAATAGTCAAAACCGTTTTGAAATTACATTATGACATAGAGGATTACGCTGAGATGTTTCATTTTGGATTGGTGGATATTGGGGTTTTAAGCGTTTATAATTCTAGCAAGGCAAGTCATTTTATGTTTACAGAATTGCCAAAGCATATAGCAAAAAAGACAGAAGCTAATGTTAAAGTGATTCCAGCAGGAACATACCTATGCACACAAAGCGAAGAAAAGCAGATTGATAGAGCCCCTGAAATTTTCAGCGAATATCTAAAAGGAAAAAACTCCTTCTTGGCAATCGAAACTGATATTTTTACAAAAATATACAAAACAAATAAACTTGTACATGAATTGAGGGTAATTGCAGAAGACAACGCACTTTCTTCATAAGTAACACATTACCATTACATGAAATCTCTATTTTGGGAAACAATAAATCCTGTCACTAAAAAAGTGGGAAAGGATGAGTAAGTTGTCCCAATATTTATCTTTATCAAGAGTTGCAAAAATCGTAGGTATTACTATGGTATTATGCCTTAATATGGCTATACCTGCCTTCGCAGCCGAACAAAAGGCTTCACCCCCTGGAAACAGCAATACAAAAGAAGCACCAAGTACTCCAACAAGTGCCCCGAACCCTCAGCAGAGGTCAGCAGAAATGGAATGGCAAAGATTGTATGAACAATGGCAGGCTCTTCCACAAAAGCAAAAAGACCGTATGTATAAGGCCAGGGAAGCCGTAGATAAGGCCGATTGTAATTTCATTGACCAGGCAGTGGAATGTAAGCTTCTTGACCCGGAAATAGGCAAAAAAATGAAAGAACACATCAAAGCGCGCACCGAACGGATTAAGGAAGAAGGCGATTTACCTATGTTCCGTCGGGGGCTTGGCAAGCCGCCCAACCACAACGACAAAAACAACGAGAAAGCATCATAATTCATCGGATTCAATTTGTGACTGAAAGCAGTATATAAGCGAGTATAACAAAACAGCCTGAAGATATAAACTTCAGGCTGTTTTGTTATACTCGTGAACCCATTGATTTTCAAGTGTATGGCTAAACTGCCGACATATTTACCGTAATTACGGCATTTCGCTATATTGTTTCGCTAGTAATTCTGCGCAATCAAGAACACCAAGCACAGTTTGGGTTGCGATAACAATGTCGTCCAATTCGTCAAGTTTTTTGGTTAGTTGAACATCATCACTAGCACCAATTTTTATTAACTCTAAATTCCAAATATCCAGCTTGTTTTTCATGATGTCAAGATGTGATGACGCATTCGCCATGCGGGACATGAGTTGTTGCATGAAGAAGTCACCCTCTTTTATGTTGTTGTCATCAATGTAATGCGCCATTGCAATAATTTCTTTTTGCATTTTATCTAATGATTCGACCAAGTTATCTGCTTGCGTTTTACCTGCCATATTATGGCTTTCGATACCTTTTTTTGCATGGTCTATACGCTTGTAAATGCTAACAATTTTTTTGTAAAGGTCATGCATTTTGCGGTGATGGGGGGCGTGAAAACTTTTCTTTCCTTTCTTGCCTCCTGTGATTTTCATCAAGTATGCATGTATATTTGATGACTGTGTTTGCTCCTCTGCCAACATACTTAACTTTTCCACTCTTTTTTCCGAAACTTGTAATACTTTGATAATGACTTGCACTGCTATTAACATCATTAAAATCGGGACAAGTACGATTGTACCCGTCACTAATACCCATGTGTCCCAGCTCCAACCATCTCTAGTCATATATGCAAGCCGGGCAACAGGAATGCCAGTAAGCACAACCATAACAAGGTATGCAATTGAATATACAAATCCATCATTATCCAATTCGAGTGCAAGAGAATGTTCCTCTGCTATAAAGTAGATGATTACTGTCACAATAGCCAATATCACAATAAGTATAGCATAAAAGCCAATAGGGGCACCAAAAAACCAACTAATCATAACGCTCTCTCCTTTTCAACAATCCATGCTCGTTACCTATTTACCAATGGCAATTATAGCATGAAAATAACGGCTACAACAAAGCTAATCATTTTCCCGTACATGGGCAAAAAATATTTCATTTCACGAGTATGCTTGACATATATGTAATATCAATTTACATTACCATATACTCGTGAACTGAAACATTTCCGCCCATGTGCAGTCTTTTTGCGCGATTGCTTCGTCAGCACCGTCTAGCGTGCCTATAGCACGCGTCGTTGGTGCTTCCTTGTACTCACGCAAAAATCCTCGCACCTGTGCTGAAACTGTTTCGGTTCACGAGTATAGAATCTACATTATTAGAAAAATCAGAAAACTAAAACAAGTAATGGAGGGGTGAATTTTGGTTGTAAATTTTGACAAAATAATAAACCGTTATGGCACATATAGCATGAAATATGACCCCATATCATACAAAAAACCAGAAGATGTGCTACCCATGTGGGTTGCTGATATGGATTTCCCTACACCAACATGCGTTACAGAGGCTTTGACCGAATGTGTCCAGCATGGTATTTTCGGCTACTCAGAACCCGATGCGGCCTATTTTGAAATCGTGCAGAATTGGTTTTTACGGCGTTTTGGATGGCATATCGAGCAAGAATGGTTTGTTTTTTCGCCTGGTGTAGTTACTGCTATGTATACTGCTGTCCGAGCATTGACGGAAATGAGCGACGGTGTAGTTATTCAACAGCCAGTTTATCGTCCCTTCAAGTCCGCAGTGCGACATTCAGGACGAAAACTACTGGTAAATCAGCTAGTATATGAGAATGGGCGATATGTTATCGACTTTGATGACTTTGAAGCCAAAGTCAAGCAGGCAAAAATGTTTATACTTTGTAGTCCGCATAACCCAGTAGGGCGTGTTTGGACGCGAGAAGAGCTTACTCGCATGGGTGAAATATGTCTTAAACACAATGTGATTGTTGTTGCTGATGAAATTTGGCAGGATTTAATTTATAAAGGCCATAAGCATTTAGTATTTTCCGCGCTTGCGCCAGAATTTGCTAACATAACCGTTACTACTACATCACCCTCCAAGACATTCAATCTTGCTGGATTACAGCACGCAAATATTTTCATTCCCAATAAATCAATGCGTAATAAGTTCAAGCACGAATACTCTAATTGCGGTTTAAGCGAATCGAATGTAATGGGATTGATAGCCTGTAAAGCGGCTTACGAACACGGCACAGAGTGGCTGGATGAACTTATTTTGTATCTAACTGACAATATGTCATTAATCCACAGTTTTTTGCAAGAGCGAATACCAAAGATTAAGTTAGTCAAGCCAGAAGGAACATATTTGGCGTGGTTAGACTGTACAGGATTGGATTTATCTCCACACGAATTGGATGAAATAGTTACAAACAAAGCCAAGTTATGGCTAAATGATGGAACAGTATTTGGCGCAGGCGGCGAAGGCTTCCAACGTATAAATGCCGCTTGTCCCCGCAAAGTCTTAAATGACGCGCTTATTCGCTTAGAGTCGACTTTTAGTTGTAACACGTTATAGTTATTGTAGTAAAATCATAAAAAGGAGCAAATAATATGCCTAAAATCGCAAATAATCTTACAAATCTTGTGGGTAAAACCCCTCTGCTTAGCCTTAGCAATTTCGCAACAAAGAATAAGGCTGAGGCAACTATTGTGGGCAAGCTGGAATATTTTAATCCGGCTGGAAGCGTTAAAGACCGTATTGCACTAGCAATGATAGAAGAAGCTGAAGCAAGCGGAAAATTAAAACCAGGTGCGACAATTATAGAGCCTACAAGTGGTAATACTGGCATTGGGCTAGCATTTGTTGCAGCGGCAAAAGGTTATAAGGTGATAATAACCATGCCTGAAACAATGAGCATTGAACGCCGCAAGATGATGGCCGCACTTGGAGCAGAGCTTGTATTGACCGACGGCGCGAAGGGGATGAAAGGTTCCATTGCTAAAGCAGAAGAACTGGCCACAACAATCCCCGACTCGTTTATACCAGGGCAATTTATCAATCCTGCCAACCCTGCTATGCACAGAAATACCACAGGCCCGGAAATTTGGGAAGATACAGATGGCCAAGTAGATATTTTCATAGCGGGTATTGGTACGGGTGGTACCATAACTGGGGCAGGTGGTTTTTTGAAAGAAAAAAATCCTAGTCTCAGAATCATAGCGGTTGAGCCTGTCGATTCCCCTGTGTTAAGCAAAGGGCAAGCAGGGCCTCACAAAATCCAGGGCATAGGCGCGGGATTTGTTCCAGAAATATTAAACACTGAAATATATGATGAAATTATAACGGTAACAAATGAAGATGCCTTCAAAGCAAGCCGCCAACTTGCGAGAACGGAAGGGCTACTTGTAGGTATTTCTTCTGGTGCGGCAGCTTGGGTGGCTGTACAGATTGCACAACGCAAAGAAAACATTGGCAAGACCATAGTAGTTATCTTACCTGATACTGGAGAACGTTATCTTTCAACCTCTTTATTTGATGCAGAATAGGGCGTGTTCCCACTAAAAGAAAATACAGATTTGCGCGGCGATTTTTCGCCAGTTTTCGGCGGTATTGATGACACGTGCTAGAGGCACGCTAGGAGATGCCGCCGGAAAATGGCGGAAATATCGACCGTAAAGATGTGTTTTCGACACTGATTGAAGCCTGTCTGATATTTTCTCTACTGCTAGATTAGCTAGGCAAAAAGATATTAGACAGGCTTTTGTAGCAAAAAAATTCGCAGCCACTCACGCCCTATTGCATAAAAGATTAAATATGTGCTATTCTCATCAAGATTGAATGAAATTATACCCCCCAAAGAGGAGAGGAGATTTATATATGTTTAGGAATATGAAAATCAAGGGTAAGCTAGGATTTGGATTTGGCTGTCTGCTGATAATAACCGTGATTATCGCAGTTTTTGGTATAGTAAACATGCGTACAAACAATAACAATGTCACCCTTTTGCAAGATTATCCAACAACACGGTACAATAACCTTAACTACATGGCAACAGAGATTATGAACCTGCGGCGGTTGGTATCTGTAATGGCATTTCGTTTGGGTGACGTACAAACGCTTACAGAGTTGCGTGGTGAAGCCTTATCAGGCAGTGCGAACATAAAGCGACTTTTGGATGAGAATTATGCTAATCTTCAAAGTGACCAGCTTATTATACCAGCCAGGCGAGATGAAGCACTCGCTGAAATAACTGACCTGAAACAGTTAGTAGAACGGTATGTTGATGAAATAATTGAAGGTATGTTTATTGCTGCCAGTGAAGGCATTGTAGGCAATCAAGCTAGCAGAGACCGTGTTGAAGAATATTTTGTTACAGGTGCTTCACTTTATGAAGAAATCTCTGACGCATTTTCTGCATTGATGGAAGCCGCTAAAATTACCATGGATAATCGCTACAACGAGATAAATAACACAACAAATAATACGATGACTGTAATGATTGTCTTAACTCTTGCTGGTGTGCTTGCTGGTATGGTCATTGCAATGGTTATTGCCAATGCTATAACAAAACCAATTCAATCCGTTGTAGTTGCATTGAGCGAATTAACTCAAGGCAATCTTAACGTGAATATCGACAAATCGAATATGGGGAATGATGAGACTGGTATTTTGACTAGAGATGTACTTGACCTCATAATTGTCATAAAGGCTATGGTTAGTGATTTGACTAAGTTGGATTACGAATATAACACAAATGGAGATATTGACTACCGGATTAATATTGAAAAATACCAAAATTCTTTTAAGGATATGATGAAAGGCGTAAATAATATCCCAGGAACTATTGTTCAAGATGTATTGTTAGTGGTGGACGCACTTGGTGAGATAAACAACGGGAAATTTGATTTGGAGGTTAAGGATTTGCCTGGTAAGAAAATGGTATTGCCCACTGCAATCCGCACTACTATAGCAAATCTAAAAAGCGTTAGTGACGAAGTAGGACAGATGATTGAAGCCGCCGCTGTCAATGGCAACCTTGATTTTCAAATTGACGAATTCAAGTATGAAGGTGACTGGCGCGAAATCATGAATGGTTTGAATCGCATCGCCGCGGCTGTTGATGCACCTATCACCGAAATAAGTGATGTTATGTCGAAATTGTCACATGGTGATTTTAGTTCAAAAGTAACAGGCAACTATGAAGGTGCTTTCCTATCTATTCAAGAATCGGTCAATAACACTATAAGCACGTTATCAAGTTATATATCAGAAATAAATGAATCTTTATCAAAAGTATCCAGTGGTGATTTAACCCATATTATTCAGCGGGAATATGTGGGTAGTTTCGCGTCCATTAAAAATTCGCTTAATAATATTACCTCCACTTTGAATAAAACCATGGCGGAAATTTCGACTGCATCCGAACAAGTGCTTTCAGGTGCTAAGCAGATTTCAATCAGTGCCTCCAGTTTGGCAAGTGGTGCGCAAGAACAAGCTAGTTCTGTACAAGAACTCAACGCTTCTGTAGACTTGATTAATCAACAAACCCATCAAAACGCTAACAACGCTAGCAACGCCAACGCGTTATCTAACACTTCTACCGCCAATGCTCAAGCGGGGAATGAAGCAATGAAAAATATGCTAGAAGCTATGGAACAAATTAAAAAATCGTCCAACAGTATCTCGCAGATTATCAAAACAATTCAAGACATTGCATTTCAGACAAATCTACTTTCTCTCAATGCCTCCGTAGAAGCGGCACGAGCTGGAGAACATGGCAAAGGTTTTAGTGTAGTAGCTGATGAAGTGCGAACACTAGCTACTAGAAGCCAAGAAGCTGTGAAAGAAACTGAAGAAATGATAGCAACTGCCATTTCACGGGTAGAGGTGGGTGCTGGTATTGCCCAAACAACATCAGAATCCCTAGCCACTATAGTAAGTAATGCAACGGAAGTATTGGCTATTATAAATAGTATCGCTGAAGCTTCCAGAGAACAAGCCGAAGCTATTGGGCAAGTAAGTATGGGGCTACAACAAATTTCTGGTGTGGTGCAAAGCAATTCAGCGGTTTCTGAAGAAACGGCCGCTTCATCTGAGGAACTTAGCTCACAAGCCGAATTGCTTAAACAATTGGTTTCCTATTTCAAGTTGCAGAACCATTAATAGCCTGTCTAATATCTAAACACTTGACTTCTAGTGCCTTTTCCCCTATTATTACTCAGATTGAAGCATGGAACCCATGCACCAATCAATGGATAGATTCCATTGGTTGGGAGCAGTATCAGAGTTATCAGGCCACTAAATCCGTTAGCCCCGGGTTTATATAGTAGGAAAGGTAGAGAAGACAATGAGAACCACATTTATTACCAAGCCCTTAGAAGTCGAGCGTAAATGGTATGTTGTAGATGCCGCTGGCCAGACACTGGGAAGACTTTGTACCGAGATTGCCCGTGTATTGCGCGGCAAACATAAGCCCATTTTCAGTCCAAATGTTGATGCGGGCGATTATGTAATTGTTGTCAACGCGGATAAAATCCAAGTGACAGGCAAAAAAATGAGCCAGAAAATGTATGTACGTTATTCTGGTTATATTGGGAGCCGTAAAGAAACTGCACTCAAGGATATGTTACGTACCAAACCAGAATATGTTATTAAACATGCTGTAAAAGGTATGCTTCCAAAGAACAATCTTGGTAGGCAGATGTTGAAAAAATTTCACGTATATGCAGGCCCTGAGCATAAGCATATGGCGCAGAAACCAGAAGTCTTGATATTTGAAAAAGGAGACAAATAGAGCATGGCAGGAGCAATGTATTACGGTACAGGCCGTAGAAAAAGTTCTGTTGCACGGGTATACCTAGTACCTGGCCACGGTAAAATAACAGTTAATAAAAGGGATATAGATGATTATTTTGGGTTTGAAACCCTTAAGTTGATTATCCGCCAGCCCTTGGAGTTGACAGATACATCTGGCAAATTTGACATTAAAGTAAATGTTTTTGGTGGAGGTTACACAGGGCAGGCTGGTGCAATCCGGCATGGAATCTCTCGCGCTTTGCTTCAAGCGGACGAAGACTTCCGCCAGCCCCTTAAAAAAGCTGGCTTTTTAACAAGAGACCCACGTATGAAAGAAAGAAAGAAATATGGCTTGAAAGGCGCAAGGCGCGCACCTCAGTTCTCAAAACGTTAATTACATTATTTATTTGCAAACCCCGTCATCTCATTGTTGACGGGGTTATTTTTTTGCACTCATGTCATGCCGCCTGCACTGGCTCCTATTATGCCAGCGAGGTCAACAATGTTACAGTAGCTTTTATCCATAATTGCAACTATAATTGCTTAAAATTACTTGGGTTCGTTGACATCCTCGTAAAATTTTCAAGTGTTGGTAATTAGGAGTTGATATTATATGGACAAAACAGCAATTAAAAATTATGCACAAGAAGCCCGCCGTAAGCTAATAGAAACTGTAAAACACAAAGCAACTACCTTAAATAAGGAAGTAAGTTCGCAAGAAATTGAAAATATAGCTTGCACATGGTTCAACCGTCTTATAGCTTTACGGATAATGGAAGTAAATGAATGGCTTCCATCAAATATCCGTATTTTGTCAAGCCGTGAAAAAGGGCGATTAGAGCCCGAAACAATAAGAGAAATAGCCAGATTGGATTATATAGACCATGATATTGTAGCAGAAATACTACAAAAAACAGACATGAACGCTGTTGATAGGTTATATCGTTATGTACTTATTGAACAATGCAAAAAATTATCATCTATTTTGCCAGGCATCTTCAAAGGCGCGGATAATGATACTTCGTATACTCTTTTGCCCGATAGTCTTATTTCAAAAGACGGTATTGTTTACGATTTTATAACCAAGGTTGACGAAAGCAATTTTGATTTATCCAAACAGGGGCAGATTGAAATAATTGGCTGGTTGTACCAGTTTTATATCAGCGAAAAGAAGGATGAAGTTTTCGCAGGGCTTAAAAAGAATGTGAAAATAAATAAAGAGACAATCCCGGCGGCAACACAGCTTTTCACGCCTGAATGGATTGTAAAGTATATGGTCGAAAATAGCCTTGGGCGGTTGTGGCTTGAACGCAAACCCAACGACACCCTAAAGGCCAACTGGAAATATTATTTGGAAGAAGCAGAGCAAGAGCCAGAGGTTGCTGAACGACTAAGAGCTATGCGACAAGCAAGCCCTATCAAAAGCCCCGAAGATATAAAATTCATAGACCCCTGCATGGGCAGCGGTCATATTTTGGTGTATGCCTTTGATGTGCTTTACCAGATTTATGAAAGTGAGGGTTATGCCGAAAGGGATATACCCAACTTGATACTGGAAAAAAATCTGCATGGGCTTGATATTGATGATAGAGCTTGCCAACTTGCTTATTTTGCCTTGATGATGAAAGCGCGAAGCAAAAATCGCCGCTTCTTTAGGCCAAGAGGTGATGAAGTCGTACTCCAACCTATGGTTTATTCAGCCAAAGGCGATAGCGAACTAGAGGAATTTGGTTCGCTTATTAAGGTTGAGAATCTGGGGGATATGCCTAATGATGTACTTGACTTTAATGATGAAAATTATATGGAGGCCAGTATACGGCTGAATGGCTGGCATTTCCGTAAGTTGCTTTCGCAGAAATATGATGTTGTGGTTACGAATCCGCCGTATATGGGGAGTAAAGGACAAAATAACAACATAGTAACATTTTTGAAGGAAAATTACCCTAACACTAAAACGGATACATTCTCTGCATTTATCGAAAGATGTAGCGATTTATTGCTGTCTAATGGGTATACTGGAATGTTTACACCATATGTTTGGATGTTCACTCAAAGCTACGACAAATTACGTAAACACATCTATGCTGAAATGACCATAACATCACTTATACAACATGAATATTCAGCATTTGAAGAAGCGACTGTGTCTGTGTGTTCTTTTGTTCTTTCTAAGCGCGATATGAAGGAAAAAGGAACTTACTTGAGGTTGGTTGATTTTCGTGGAGGTATGGAGGTTCAACGTCAGCGATTCTTAGATGTGGTGCAAAAAACAGACCGAAACTATCTTTTTTATGCTTCATCAAATAATTTTAATATTATACCTGGAAGCCCTATTACATACTGGGTCAAAAATTTTAGTATGTTTGATTTTCCGACCTTAAAATCTAAGTTCGTTTCTGGTGGAAGAAATAAGACTCATAACAACGACAAATATGTTCGCACATGGTGGGAAATTGTTAATCGAATTAAATGGATTCCGTATGCAAACGGTGGCTACTTTCGCAAATGGTATGGTAATCACATTGATTTAGTTGATTGGTCAATAGAAGCGAAGTATTTTTATTCCCAACATGGTGGGTTGTGCAATGAAAAGTTTTGGGATAAAGAAGGTATCACGTGGGGCGCAATTACTTCTGGGCAGACTGCATTTAGAATAAAAGAAGCTCCTTTCATTTATAGTTCTGCTTCTCCTACTATTTTTAATGCTCAATTTTTATGTGAGTTGAGCGTTCTGGGCTATCTTAACACCAAAGTTTGTTCGTATTTGATGAATTTGTTAAATCCAACAGTGAATCAAAATCCTAATGATACACTCGCTTTGCCTTTTAATGACGAGGGTAATGATGATAAAATCGCTGAATTTGTAACCTCTTGCATTGATGTATCTCGTATGGACTGGGATAACTTTGAAACAAGCTGGGATTTCCAACGCCATCCACTCCTAAAAGTGGGCAAAGATACATGGTGGAATGAATCCGACATCAAGAATCATCGCATTGAGGATAGCTTCAACTTCTGGCGATACCATACAGATTCTCAATTTGCAAAACTAAAAGCCAACGAGGAAGAACTAAACCGCATTTTCATAGATATTTACGGACTGCAAGACGAACTAACACCAGAGTTAGAGGATAAAGATGTAACCATATGCAAAGCCGATTTAGGGCGCGACATTCGTAGCTTTATTTCCTATGCCATTGGCTGTATGTTTGGTCGCTATAGTTTGGACGAGCCAGGGCTGATTTTCGCAGGGGGAAATTTTGATCCAACACGCTACGTTACCTTTACCCCTGTCACCGACAACTTAATCCCCATCGGGGTAAAAGATTATTTTGATAGCGACATAGTGGTGCGATTTATGGAATTTGTAAAAATAGTTTACGGTGAAGAATCTTTTGGCGAAAACCTCGCCTTCATTGCCGAATCCATATACCCAAATGCCAGCGGCACAACTAACGAAAAGTTACGCCGTTATTTC
>Ga0123355_10000633_pt1 | contig 47589 bp, 43 predicted proteins | sample TergutEmb28metaG_3_FD_89872 | JGI IMG/M metagenome (GOLD analysis project Ga0123355, IMG submission 89872) | Embiratermes neotenicus P1 segment gut microbial communities from Petit-Saut dam, French Guiana - Emb289 P1 | ecosystem: Host-associated > Arthropoda: Insects > Digestive system > Gut ...
ATTAGGTTTTGAGCCTACCGAAAAAGATATTATGGAGCAGCGTCCGCTTAGTCATAAGGAAGGCATATTCGCAGGCGGTTTAGGTATTGTAATACTACTACAAGGCGTTATGATAGGATTACTTGGAGTAATAGCTTTTGTATGGGGATTGCAAAACTTCAACCTTGCCGTAGCACGCACAATGGCATTCGGCACGCTAGCCTTTGCACAATTAGGTCACGCAATTAATACCCGCAGTCAAAGCAAGTCTTTCTTTGAGGTTGGACCGCTCAAAAATCTGCACCTTATCGGAGCGTTAGTTATATGTATGGTACTGCAATTCAGCGTTATGAATATTACTTTGCTCTCACCTATCTTTCACACAACACGCCTTAACGCAGGTCAATGGGCAGTAATATTCGGGTTGTCAATTATCCCGATAATCGTAGTAGAAATAACAAAACTCCTATACGGACTATTGATTAAACCGAACACTAAATTAGGAATTAGGAAAAAGGAATTATTGACGGGATAGTAATTAACGCAAATATACTCGTCATTTGCGGTGTTTTGATATATTTTTTTGAGGATATCTCTCCACTTGCTTCGCTCGGTCGAGATGATACTTAGGTGGGAGCATACAACTCTATTGCGAGCATGTCATTGCGAAGAGCGAACGCGACCCATTCGGCAAGCTCAGGGCAGGCTCCGCAATTCCATGTAAAAAGTTAAAAAATGGGCGGTGTTTTTTGTTTGCCCATTTTTTCGCACCCCACCTATTTTTTTCTTTTGCTACCTTTTCTTTCTTTTCTTCTCTTTTTTGTTTTGTTGGAGGTCTTTCCTTCTGCTTTGTTTCCAAGTAGTTTTTCCGCTTCGGAGATAAGACCTTTGTTTTTTGGATTGCGCCATTGGAGCAATGCTCTTTGCATTGCTTTTTCTTTTTTTGAGCGGGCTACATAGAGAGGTTTGCCGTCCCTAGGGTCAAATCCGCAATAATACATAGTAGTCGAGAGTGTGGACGGTGTGGGATAAAAGTCCTGAACTTGCAAGGGCATATACCCTATCTCTTTAAGGTATAACATAAGGTTATACGCATCTTGCAGAGTACAGCCGGGATGGCTTGACACAAAATAAGGCACTAAAAATTGCTTGAGTCCTGCCTTGTTATTACTTGCCTCAAAGCTATTTATAAATTTTTTGTACACTTCAAAAGAGGGTTTGTTCATAAGCCTTAAAACTTTGTCACTATTATGTTCGGGTGCGACTTTAAGCTGTCCGCTTATATGATTTTTGACTAGCTCATCAAGAACTTTTGGACTATCCATCATTAGGTAGTCGTATCTTATCCCGCTACGGACAAAAACTTTTTTGACACCCTCAATTTTTGAAACGGCTCTAAGTGCGTTTAGGTACTCGGAGTGGTCAACTTTTAGATTACCACACGGCTTATGCCCAATACAGTTACGGTTGCAAGCCTTCTGCTCATGGGATTGCTTCGTCGGCGTTGCCTCCTCGCAATACCTTCGGTGCTTCGTAAGACGGTGGTCGGAGGAGTGGTTGCACGGCGGTGTATGAAAATTAGCACTTGGTCCGCCTACATCGTGTATATAGCCCTTAAAAGTCGGTGACTTAGCTATCCGTTCACCCTCGGACACAATTGACTCCAAACTCCTTAACTGTATAGCTTTGCCTTGATGATAAGTAAGCGCACAAAAAGAACATCCTCCGTAACATCCCCTATGTGCTGTTATGCTATGCTCAACCTCCTCAAGTGCAGGCACACCGTTAGTATACATAGTATGCACGGCTCTTTGGTACGGGAGTGCATAAACCTCGTCCATTTCTTTTTGCGTAAGCGGTAATGACGGCGGATTGACTATGATTTGATGTCCGTCAACTGTTGCTTGTGTCAAAGTTTTTTCGCCTTGCTGAGCTTCCTCAAATGCCAGCATAAAAGCCTGAGCGTATTTTTTTTTATCCCGACACACTTCCTCGTGTGACGGTAGTATTATACTGTTGTTTTTGTCTTCGGCGGACTGCTTCGCTGTCGCTCGCAATGACGGTGGGGCGGTGACTTTATACGCTGTACCGCCTACATCTTTGACTTTTTTGAGCGGCACTCCCCTCTCGGCAAATTTAAGAAGCTCGGTCATCGGTCGTTCGCCCATTCCGTACACAAGCAAATCCGCCCCCGTCTCTACAAGTATCGAGGGACGCACCTTATCCGTCCAGTAATCATAATGACTAAGTCGTCTAAGACTTGCCTCAATACCGCCGATTATAATGCATATATCATTACCAAAAAGCCGTCTAAGGCTATTGCAATAGACGGCTAGCACCCTATCAGGTCGCTTGCCTTTGATACCGCCCTCGCTATACTCATCACCCTTGCGAGGCATCAGTGAGGCGGTATAATTATTAACCATACTATCAACAACCCCGCCTGAAACCAAAAAAGCTACTTTGGGTTGCCCTAATCTTAAAAAGTCTTTATCCTTGGTGGGCTGTGCGATAATCCCTACGCTAAAACCCTTGCTCTCTACAAGTCTTGCAATAATCGACGCACCAAAAGACGGGTGGTCAACATATGCGTCTGCCGTCAAAAGCACAAAGTCTAACGGCTCATCTTGTTTAGAAACCGGTATAAACATTATATATTTTCCATAACCTACAAGGTCAGATAAGGTATAGATTTTTTATGCCATCAAAACTCGATACGAGGAGCAATAATACTTGCTTGCAAGAGTATTATTGCGACGACAACCACAGGCACGCCTGTGATATTCGCAGACTGTACTAGAAGTACAGGCAAGAATAGCGAGTGCAGAGGGCAGGAAAAAGATGTGTCTTAGATGCACCTTGTTAGGTTATGGAAAATATATATCAACTTGCTGCTGTCTGAAGCCTGCAAGAACCATTTCTACTTGTGCGACTTGCCTAACAAATCTCAAAGTATAACTGCCTTGCCTTGTATCTATCGTAATTTTGCCGTCTTGAAGAAAAAACATTCCTACCAAAAATCCGCTACTCCGCCTATGAAAAACATTGATAATATCATTTGGGCTGACGGTCACGGTTTGACTTCTTGTTATGTTGAGTTTAAGACTGTTGCCGTCATACACTATTCTCTCTTTAGGTGTCAAGAAAAAATTAATCAAAAAGTATATAGGCAACACAAGTGACACAAAGTCAAGAAAGAGAAAAAATAGAAACACCGCAAGTTGGTCAGTAAAAAACATAACAAGCGTAAGCAAAATAGAAATCGGAAAAATTATAGCGTTAAGCACAACTTGGTACATAAGCACACCCGACCTTGTCGCTATTACGCCTGTAGGCACTTGCGGTGATTGTTGTCCAAAAAAATTGTCATTAGACACTGTATTACTATTACCAACAACAGCCTCACCGCAACTCCCGCAAAACTGTGCATCTTGCGTATTGTAAGCACCACATTTAGAACAGAACATAGAAACTCCTTTATTGAAGTAAAAAGTAGCGGACTTAGTATTTTTAAGATTACCAACCAACAACTCATCAATACTTTTTACTTCTTACTTTTTACCTTTACTTTTGAGTATTTTACTTTGTAAAATACTCAACTCCGCTTTTGAATATTTTCATATCGTATTCGCCGATAACATTCTTATACAAGTCTTTGCCCACTCTTTCGCTATGCCCCATTTTGCCTAATATTCTGCCGCACTTAGAAGTTATACCCTCTATCGCCATCATACTACCGTTAGGATTATACGGCGATTGCATTGTAGCATTGCCGGATAAGTCAACATATTGCGTAGCGACTTGCCCGTCTTTTATAAGTTGCTCTATCTCTTTAGCGGTCGCCAAAAACTTGCCCTCACCATGTGAAACAGGAACATTATAAATCTCACCCACTTCGACACCGCTAAACCACGGAGAGAGAGTTGACGCTACTCTTATGCGGGATATAGTAGAAACATGGCGGGATATGTTGTTAAAGCTAAGTGTAGGCGAATCGTCTTTCATAGGCGCTATTTTGCCATAAGGCAATAAGCCTAATTTAATAAGTGCTTGATAGCCGTTACAAAATCCTATTATAAGTCCGTCTCTTTTTTCAATCAATTCCGCTATTGCATCGCTAAGCTGTTTTGCTCTAAAAGTTGCCGCAATAAATTTACCGCTACCGTCCGGTTCGTCCCCGCCGCTAAATCCCCCGGGAAAAGCTATGATTTGCGACTTGCCTACCGCCGCCGCCATTGCTTTGACACTCTCTGTTATATCCTTTGCCGTATTGTTTTTGACAACAACAAATTCTGTCTTTGCTCCTGCTCTTTGAAATGCCGCCGCCACATCATATTCGCCGTTAGTGCCCGGAATTACAGGGATAAGCACATTCGGAGTAGCAATATTAACACTACGGGTTGGTGGAATACCACGAACAGCTTTACCTGCATTTTTTGCCGCATCGACAATAATTGAGGCTGTATTCCTAACTCTTTTTTCTACTGTTTTGATTTTTTGCTCAATAGCGGCGGTGCGGCTAATGGTACTACTGATGTTCTTTACATCGCCGTCCGCAGGAGCTGTGGTCGGATAAACACTCTCTAATTTACCCTCAAATGCCGCCCTTGCTTTATCAAGACTAATATTACTGCACTCCTTATTAGGGCAGTCGCACATTTTTAGTTGAGGCTCAGATTTAGTCGTACCAACAGGCACACTGACAAAACCTTGAAATGTCTCTATATTATCACAGCTTATCAGAATATCTCCTAATCTGCCATTAGGGCAAAATTCTGTCTCAAAGCCTAAGTTATTGCCCAAGCAACTTAAAATAATTTGAGCGTAATCACCGCCCTCCTCAACAGCCGAAGCGTAACTGATTGTTCCCTTTTGCATCTCAGTTCCGATTTTTACAAGCAGACTCTTTAGGTAATTTAAGTCAGGTACGCCGTTTTTATCTCTTTCTAACGGCAATAACCAAACCTTTTGATTTGGCTTTGCAAGCACATTAGACACAACACGACTTGCCTCCGTTACGCCAAGTGCAAAGCTGACAAGCGTAGGCGGAACATCAAGATTTTCAAAACTGCCGCTCATACTGTCCTTACCGCCGATAGCACCTAACCCTAGTCCTAATTGAGCGTGCAACGCTCCGAGCAGCGCACTTGCAGGCAATCCCCATCTCTTCGGGTCGTTGTTAATACGAGGGAAAAACTCTTGAAAACTAAGTCTTATGCTATTAAGCGGCGCACCTGCAAGAACAACCTTGATAGCTGACAAAGCCACCGCATAAATACTGCCGATAAAAGGACTCTCGCTTGACAAGTATGGATAAAAAGCGTGTGACGATACGGTTGTTGCTTCTGTTTCGCCGTCAAGCACAGGGATTTTTGCCGCCATTGCTTGAGCCGGTGTAAGCTGCTCCACACCGCCTAAAGGCATAAGCACGGTAGACGCTCCGACAGTGCTGTCAAACAATTCTACTAATCCTTTTTGAGAACATACGCTAAGGTTGCTTAATGTTTCTTCAATCAATCCGCAATCACTCTTATTAAAACTCTTAGGAATCCTATCTCCTATTATAGCATTAGCGTTTTGTCTTACTCCGTTAGTATCCAAAAAGCTCCGTTCTATATCGACTACATACTCACCTTTATAGCTCATCCTCATGCGTCCTGTGTCAGTAACTTTTGCTATAACAGTCGCATCAAGATTTTCTGTAGCACATAGTTTCTTAAATTTTTGGATATCGCTTTCGGCTACGACTACAGCCATTCGCTCTTGACTCTCCGATATAGCTATTTCGGTAGCATTAAGTCCTGCGTATTTTAGCGGTACGGCATCCAAGTCTATGTCTATACTAGGGGCTATTTCGCCCACGGCGACACTCACACCGCCTGCACCGAAGTCATTACAGCGCTTGATAAGTCGCGTAAGCTCCCCGTTACGGAATAATCTTTGTATTTTTCGCTCAATAAGCGCATTGCCTTTTTGAACCTCAGCACCGCATTCTTCTAAGCTATCAAGAGTATGTGCCTTACTGCTGCCAGTAGCTCCGCCACAACCGTCACGCCCTGTCTCTCCGCCCAAAAGAAGCACAACATCACCTACTGACGGTTTTTCTCTTACAACATTTTTGGCAGGCGAAGCGGCAACAATAAAGCCAGCCTCCATACGCTTTGCCTTAAAGCCTTCGTGATATATTTCCTTAACCATTCCCGTAGGGACACCGATTTGATTTCCGTAGCTGCTAAACCCAGCCGCAGCTGTTTTGCATATAACACGCTGAGGGAGTTTACCCTTAATTGTTTGCTCCATCGGTTCGGTAGGGTCTGCTGCACCTGTGACACGCATTCCTTGATAAACATATGCCCTGCCGCTAAGCGGGTCTCTAATTCCTCCGCCCAAACAAGTTGCCGCACCCCCAAAAGGTTCTATCTCTGTAGGGTGGTTATGCGTCTCATTCTTGAACATAACCAAATAATCAACTTCTTTTTTATTCTTTGAGACATCTCCTCTATCCTCTACTTTGATTTTAACTTTGATAGAGCAAGCATTAACTTCCTCGCTTTCATCAAGATTATCAAGTAATCCTTGTGCCTTTAATTCCCGTGCACCCATTGTCGCCATATCCATAAGGCAAGGATACTTATCTTTGCGTCCCTTATAGTGCTTATCAAACAGCTTTGTGTATTCTTTATATGCTTGTTTGATTTGCGGAATTTTTGACTTGATTTTAACTTTATCAAGTGCTGTCAAAAATGTAGTATGTCTACAGTGGTCTGACCAATAGGTATCAATAACTTTAAGCTCTGCCTCCATAGGGTCTCTGCCAGTTTTGACAAAATAATCCCTGACATGCTCTAAGTCGGCTATAGTCATAGCAAAGCCGTATTCCTTATGAAAAACCCCGATTTGGGACTTATTCATTTTAATAAAACCGTCAACTTTTTTTGGCGGCTCAGGAGACGGATATACTGACTCCAAAGTTTTGGGGACAGCAAGTTCACACTCCCTTGACTCGACAGGATTGATTAAAAACTTTTTTATTTTTTGCAAGTCGCTTTGACTAATGCCTTTGATTGCATAAACAGTTGCGCACTTGATAACAGGACGAGACTTTTGCGTAAGTAGCTGGACGCATTGCACAGCGCTATCTGCTCTTTGGTCATATTGACCGGGCAAAAGCTCAACGGCAAAAACCGCCCAATCAGTTCTAACATCAGTCGGGAGATTAACTTTGTGCACTGTATCAACAGGCGGTTCGCTAAAAACCTCTGTTATGGCACGCTCATAATCCGCCGCCGTAAGTCCGTCAACATCGTAACGCATAAAGACTCTGACTCCTTGCGTCTTAATGCCTAAAAAGCCCTCTATATCGCCTCTTAGCTTGTCCGCAGAATGCGTACGCCCTTCTTTTTTTTCTACATAAAGTCTGTTAATCATTTATTGTTTTCCTCCGATATCGTTTCTATAAAACATACCGCCAAATTTGACTTGTTTGATTCCGTCATAAGCTAATTTTTTAGCTGTTTTCATATCTTTAGCTTTGCCGGTTACACATAGCACTCTGCCGCCGTTAGTCACCAACTCTTTATCACTCCACGCTGTCCCTGCGTGATATACTTCTGCGCCATTGGGAATCTTGCCTATACTGATAGGGATACCTTTTTTGTAATCCTCAGGATAACCGCCGCTTGCAGCAACAACACAAATCGTACAATTATCGTCCCACTCTACTTTGACCTTGTCAAGCTGTCCGTCTATGCACGCCTCCATTATTTCTAGGAGGTCACTTTTGAGTCGGAGTAATACCACTTGCGTTTCGGGGTCACCAAATCTGGCGTTATACTCAAGCACTTTTGGAATACCATTATCAATCATCAACCCAAAGTATATGACACCCCTAAATTCTCTGCCTTCGGCTTTCATAGCTTTGATAGTCGGCTTATATATCGCCTCCATACAAAGTTTATGAAGTTCATCCGTATACTTCTCACTCGGGCAAAACGCTCCCATACCGCCCGTGTTAGGTCCCTCATCATTATCGTACGCTCGCTTATGGTCTTGACTGCTTGCCATTGTAATAACAGTATTGCCGTCCGTAAAGGCAAGCATAGACACCTCAAAACCTTTTAGAAACTCCTCTACCACTACTTTGCTTCCGGCGTTACCAAATTTTTTGTCCACCAGCATTTCGTTGACAGCTTTTTCTGCCTCTTGATAGTTACCGGCTATTACGACACCCTTGCCAAGCGCAAGCCCGTCAGCCTTAATCACCGTGGGATAGTCAGCTTTTTTTAAGTATGTTAATACCTTATCTCTATCCTCAAAAACCTCATACCCGGCACTAGGAATATTGTACTTACGCATTAGGTCCTTGGCGTATGCCTTGCTCGCTTCTAAGTGAGCCGCCGCCGCACTCGGACCAAAAGCTCTATGCCCCTTAGCTTGCAGCTTGTCCACAAGTCCCATAGCAAGCGGGTCATCCGGTGCGACCACCGTCAAATAAATGTCACCTCTCTTGTCCACCCACTCAACAATCTTATCTATATCTGTAGCCTTGATATGGCTAATACATTCGGCGATTTGGCTAATCCCTGCATTACCCGGAATTGCAAAAAGTCTTACACCTTTTCTTTTGTTAAGACAACAAGCAATAGCGTGTTCTCGCCCTCCGCCGCCAATAATCACAATGTTTTTTTCATTACATTTCGACATATATTTAATTATAACAAATCCATATCCAAAAGTCAACCGCAAAAAAACGCAAATCCACAAAAAATGAACTTGCGCTTCTTATTTTAATTTGATTATTCTTTCTTCTTTTATCTTAACTATAGCAGCCCCCAAACTCCTGTCAGTAACAATATCGCCGGAACAAACGCTCCGATAACACCCACCGCTATTGAGATGTATGGAAAAATTTTTTCCATAACTTTCATTTTGAAAGTAAATTGCAGTACTGCGGAAAACCATAAAACAAACCATGTCAGCCAAAGGAATGCAAGTGCCATAAATGTATTGCCGTCCGAAACAGGTCCATTCCAATCTACTTGAGCAATATTGTAAATAACCATTACAACAGCAAAGATACTTGCTCCTATACTGAATATTCCGAATGACCGCCCGTCAAGTTTGAGCATAAGGTTACCTGCAATAAAAAGATATGTTATACCAAATACAAGCCCTGCGGCGATATTTTGGAATATCACATAACTCGGCAATCCGCCCTCTGCCCTCAAGTCCATCGGTGCGTGAAAAGCCAACATAATCAAATTGCCTGCAACAAGAAGTGCCCCCACAATAAGATTAAAATACGCTATAGATTTAGGACTGGCAACAACAAGCGGAACTATTTTCTCCGTTTCTTTACCGTCTGCCCCTACCGTGACAGTCTTAGTATTAGACATAAACAATATGCCGTTATGCACCAATACTATACCTACTACTAATAATGCTATACCTAACATTTTTTTGATTATCTCCTAATTTGTATTATTATATTATCTCTATCTGACACGAGGTCATAACAGCAAGTGCCGCTTTATGATTTTCGGGTGAGAGTCCTGCACACGCATTTGCGACAACCCTTATAGGCACTTCGGGGTATTTTGCTTTAAGAATCATTGCGTTGGATACTACACATATCTCTGTGACCGTTCCTACAATAGTGACTTGGATCGGATTAGCCAAATTCCAATCATAATATCCAAAACATTTTTTTTCGAGCGTACTTACATCAGGCTTACTCAAATAACCGCTCAATTCGGCGATTATCTTATGCCCGTCTGTACCCTTAATTGTGTGCGCAATCGGCAACTTATGCCCTTCTTGCGTCTCTAAATAATTCTTATCGTGTGTGTCAAGCGTAAAAATAATATTGCCCTTGTGGGTATCAATCACCTTTTTGACATTGTTTATTATGCCAACCGCCACCTCATTAGCCAAACTACCCCTGACAAAATCCTCTTGCATATCAACTACAATTAAATAATGCATATATTCACCTCTTAATTTAATTATTTTATCATAATTTAATGCCTTTTGTAAAGTATTAGAAATAGGCTTTGAAATTTACTCTCTAAACTGTTAGTGGAATTAAATAAGATTTATATCACACATAGCTAATTTGTCCAATATACTGATAGAGAGTTATGTACATAGTGTAAATTAAGAACAAGAATCTGTATGCAAGGTTTGCTATCCTTTGCATACCGCTTCTAAATTGGAGGAAAAACTAATGTTTATTTGTAAATTCTGTGGCTTTATGTCACGGGACGATTCTGTACATTCTTGCGGAAATCGGATTTGCCGTGGATATGCGCCTGTAGTACAACAAACCACAACACAAGCAAGATGTCCGGCATCTTTAAGACGGTCGTGTACCGCTTATACATACTCAACACCCTCACCACGCTCGGTGTCTCAGTCGATAAGCAATTCTGATGTCATAGCGGAGCAATCTACACACACCTCAAGTCCCCCGCCTGTAAGACCGCCCGTAGAATCTCAAATGCCGTCCGATGTGCATTCTTTGGCTTTTGCTACCGTACCTTTTCAAAAAGCAAGTCAAATTTTGCCGCAAGATAAATGGCTGACTTTGGGAACAATTTTTCCAGAGCTTGCCCACCCGTATACTAAGAAAATTTTTGACAGAAGTTAAAAACTCAAATAAGGAGAACAAATATGGAAAAAGAAAGCTTGCTCCACCAAATTATGCAAATGGATTTTGCTTGCGTGGATATGCACTTATATCTTAACACACATCCTACTGACAATTCAGCAATAATGCAACTCAATCATTTTGGTAGCGAAGTGCGTCGTCTGACACAAGAGTACGAAAAAAAATTCGGACCGCTATCATATACGAGTGCGCATAACAGCAATACATTTGACTGGATTAATGAACCCTGGCCGTGGCAACTTGCCTAATTTTGCAGATTTATCACAGGTGTGCAACTAATTGCAATCGCCGTCGTCGTACGGCAAAGGAGAAAAACAAAATACTATGTGGATTTATCAAAAAAAACTTCAAGCTCCCGTAAAAATAACCCGCCCTAATCCCGCTCTCGCCCGCCTCATAATTACGCAATACGGCGGAGCATACTCCACTTTGTTTACACAGGGCAATAATACAATTCAAGGGTCTTTTCGGGCTTATTGTACATAATATGGTGCAAAATGCTCTTTGCTATTATTTTCTTGTCTAACATCGGCAAATCCGCATTAAGTTTTTTTGCGGTGTCTAGTAGCTTGGCACGATTAAGTTCTTGTGTCGGTGGCGGAGTTTCCTCTTGTTGGTTTTTTAGCAATTCTATTTCTTGCGATAATCTGTCTTTTGTTTCTTTGTATTGGTCAAGTGTATCAACCCCTGCCTCGTATGCGTCTTTGGCACGGTCAATGCGTCTTTGGTATGCGGTAATTTGTTTTTTGATATATGAGTCGTTGCCAACTGCTTTGCCACTAGTAAAAATACTCAATGAACTAAGACCTTGAGCGTCATGCTCCATTTGCGACAATACCGCTTGCTCTGCCTCTTTGATATTGATAGAGTGTGACAAGTTACATCTCGCTCCTGTGTATCCCCTGCATTGCAAATAAAAACTGCCATTCTTAACAAGCCCCTTGCCACAGTTTGAGCATTTGAGGATACCGACAAGCCAATGACCGCTACTTTCTGCTTTTGAGTTCTTTATATGTCGCTCTTTTACTTCCGCCACTCTATCCTGCACTTTGGCAAAAATGCTCTCACTTATTAGTGGCTCATGACTCCCTTGTGTTATTAACACATTTTCGTTGTCATAGTCTCGTCGAGTCCGCCCTGCTGGATTCCACCGTATCTTGCCGATGTAGACAGGGTTACGCAAAATGTATTCGATTGTTCGATTTTCAAACTTACTCCCTCGATTAGTCCTAAGATTGATGTCATTGAGTTTCTTTGCTATTTGCATATAGCCCATACCACCCAAAAAATCCTCATATATTTTGCGGATAATGTCCGCCTGCTCGGGATAACATACAAGTTGCTTGTCTTCCATTTTGTAACCATAAGGTGCAATCGATAACGGCTCACCCCTCAAGGCTTTTTCTGTCATGCCTCTTTTGACTTCCTCGGCAAGGTTGATACTGTAGTATTCGTCCATAGCCTCAATCATTGCCTCAATAAGGATTGACATCTTATCGTCCCCGATAGTCTCGGTTATCGATATGACATCAATGTTTAGTTGTTTGCGTAACAACGATTTGAAAACAACACTATCCTCACGGTTTCGAGCAAAGCGTGAAAACTTCCAAAGCAATATCGCCTCAAATGGTTTGGGTTGGGTCTTGGCAATACCTATCATTTCATTAAACTTTGACCGCTTTGCAGTTTTTTTACCACTGACCCCGTCCTCTTCGATAAAGATATATTTGTCGGGAATAAAAAAACCGTTACGCTCCGCATAGTTTCGGATTTCGCTTAGTTGACTATCGGGCGAATACTCTCGCTGGTCATCGGTAGATACTCTAATGTAGGCGGCTGCAGGTTTCATAGTTTACTAGTTGCTAATCGTCATTATTGGTATTCTTGTTGTTCCTGTAACATCGCTGATTACTACTCTATTAAATTCTGACGCTAAGTCTTGCGGTGTAATATTGAATGTAAAGCTGTATTCTTGATTTCTATTTGCGGATTGGACATTCCCTTGTCTTGCTCCTATTACTCTTTCATCGTTAGCGTGCGCTCTTAGCGTGAATCTAAAATTTTGTATATTATAGCGCGGTGTTAAGAAAACTTCGAGTGTTGAACCTGTCCGAACTGTCCTTCCGCTAAAATGGGCATAAGTGGTTGGAGTATTTATAAATTCTCTTGGGTTATTAACATCTGAAGCAAGTCGTATAGTAAAGTCTTCTGGTCGATATTGTAAAATTGAGTGTATAGTTCTTGTAAATCGAATTCTATTATTTGCAGGAACTCTTATAATCGTTGTCGTAGTACCAATAATAGCATTTTGATTATTAAATTCACTTAAGAGAATTATAGTGACTGAAATGTCTTGCTGTTGGTTTGTATTGTTTCTAACCCACCCTTGCACACGACTTTCCCACCGTAAGGGGTCTAAAGAGTGTTCCCCGCTTACTATCCTTACCTGACTGGTGCCGTCAAGCCAAAAGCCATAATCAGCATAAGCCATAAATTGAGGTTGATTGTTGTTATCGGTATCTCTAGTTGCAAAATATATTCCAACACCGCCAAATACTGCTACAAATAAAAAAATCGGGATTAACGCAAGTGCGATTATCCTAACACCTATATTTTTCTTTTTTACTGGCGGAGCTGTATAGCTTGGTACTGTATATTGAGGTGGTGGTTGATTGTTGTCTTGATTTGCAAATGTGTCAAGTTGCGTTCCACAATTAGCACAAAATTTGTTTTCTGAATTTTCTTTTCCGCAATTTGGGCAAAACATAGTTTATCGTTCCCCTTTTATTTATCTTTATTTAGATAGTCACTTAGATTGTGAATATTTACGCTAGGCTTTTTTTATCAAGTGTGGCAGTTATTTCGGTGCTGTGCTTGATTGACACATCGTCAATATACTCCATTACTTTTTGCATACCCTTTTTGTCTAACTTGCGAAAACTCTGTAATAGGGTTTGCTCTGTCGGAGTTCTTGCTTTGGTTGCAAAATCGATAGATGTAAAGTCTTGCAGATAACCCGGCTGGTCATCTAACCCTAACAGATAATCGGTTGTTACATTATAATATTGTGCTAGTTTAATTATTGCAGGGGCAGTTGGTTGCATTATACCTCTCTCCCACTCTGACACAGTCGGAAAACTGTAACCTATTGCTTCCCCTACTTCTCGTAGCGTTGCACCTTTTTCTTTGCGTAGGTCTCGTAAGTCTTTCATTACACAATTATACTATAACTAAAAAAAAAAGTAAAAATGTTTGCTTATAGCTAACAAAACGCTTGACTTTGCCTATACCTAACATTTATACTATACCCAACATGGCAAAAACAAACAAAACAAAAAACTGCACCTGTGTAGCCGAGATAGAAAAACTTCTTGACAGATGTATGGAGCGGTATGCGTATCACATTGCATGGATATGTATAATGGCAGATAGCGTTGATGTGGATAGACTGCCACTACTTATGGAAACTTATAAAGCAAAATTTATAGATACTCTAAGTGTCAAAAAATGAGCAAGGTTTTATAACTAGTTCTTTTAAGTCTAAAAAAGTCTTGTTGTCGTATAATTTTTTAAGTTCGTCCTTTTCTAAAAATCGTGTTTTATATATAGCGAACGAAAACGCTGTTTTATTGATTATATCGTCATTAAAAACATTTTTGTTGTTAGGAATTGCGTAATACTCTAAACACCTCAATATTGCAAAATGGTCAAAAAACCACTCTTTCCACTTTAAGTCCATTTTGCTGATTTTTTCTAAGATATAAGCAAGTGCTTTGCGAATGCCTAACTCTTCATATTGTTCTTGAGATTTGAACATAGAAGCGTAGTTAGATTTAGAATATTCTGATAGATTGTTTTTTTGAAATAGTCTGTAGTTGCAATATTCCTCAAAATATTTTTTAGCACAGTTATTAAAAAAAGTTTCAATGCAGTAAGATTTATTTTCCATAATATATCCTCCGTGGGTATGTATTATATTATAAAAATATAAAAATGTCAACTTAAAAGTAAGTAGTGTTGGGAGGCACAAACAAAATGAAAGGTTTTATTGAAGTAACTAGTCGCATAGATAATGAAAAATTTTTAATCGCTATATCCTGTATTGAGCAAGTTTCATTTTTTAGCAAAGACGATTTTACTAGCATTTTTGTATATCCCTCTAATAAGCGAAAAAAAGCCGCTTATTATGCTGTTGTCGAAACTTACGATGAAGTCAAACAAAAGATTAGTGAAGCGAGCTAATAAATTTTTGTAATCTTGTACAAGCATTGCAGAATATATAAAAAATATGAGAACTCCACTTAAAACAGTTTCATATGTGACAGTCGACAAAGAGGTTATTGCGTTAGCCTCATTGTCTGATGAGGAACGCATAAAAGTTATGAGTCGTGTTCAGGAACTTGTTATACGGCGAGAGGTCGCTCGTCTCAATCTTGGAGATGTTGAGATAGTTGAGCATAAAGAATAGCCGCACAAACCCAAAGCCCCACTAAGGTGGACAAGCATTGATATAATTTTAGCTCCGACAAGACTGTCGGAGCTGTAGTGTTGGGAGGCACACAAATTATGGATAATACACAAGTCGTCCAATCGATTGGACAGGATTTATTGTTGTTGGATATTACAGCTGTTGATTTGTTTGAAAACAATCGTAGGGCTAAGCTACAGCTTGAGAGATTTTTAGAGATAGCTTTAGATACTATTGGCTATGAGAGTGAATTGATAGAAGTTGGCGATTATGGTATCAAATTACATTACTATAATGGGCGGTCTTGCATATTTAATTTATATCACAAAGGTAAGTATTGCGGATACGGTGCGTCTTATGTGAGTGATTTGAAAGATGTATATGAAACAATGGATAAACAATTAGGCTTTTTAATTAGTGATAACGAGGAATTAAAACAATTACATTTAGACCGCTTTGACCAAAGAATAAATTCATTACATCACGACATACGCACCAATTATATACAGCTGGGACTTATCTTTAAGCGAATGCACCGCTTTGGACTTTATCACGGTGGTAGCAGTCATACTACAAACACTAAAGCATTTTATGAGTATATAGAGAGTAAGTATAATTATAAAAAATCTAGTGTTTGTAATATGATGGCAATAGTTGGTAATTTTTGCAATAGTGACGGTGTGTTACATGAGCGTTTTGAAAACTATTCGTATACTCAATTAACGGAGCTGTTGTCCTATAAAGGGGACGAACTCCCCTCGCCCACTGCTACCGTGTCGGAGATTAAGGACTTAAAAAAATCTGTCCAATCAATTGGACAAGCTGACGATGACGACACATCGGAGCAGTTGCAGTCTACTGTAAAGCGTTGTCCGCATTGTGACGGGGTGTTATAAAATGTGTGTATTGAATAACTATCCTTGTCCAAATTGTGACAACTGCAAATCGACTATTGAGCGGATACAAAATGATTTGAAAAATGCACCTGCTCCTCTGCCTGATTGTAGGAGTGCGTGCCAAATCTTAAACGACATAAAAAGTGAGGGAGCTGATAATGTGGTGGAAAAATAAAAATAAAAAAAGCCATAGGGGCAGGACGATACAAACAAGGGACGAACACTTTGCAGGACAAGCTGGTAAGAATGTCAAGCCTGACCACCCTGACCCTAATGATATGTATCGGACAGCTTTGATTATTAGAGATAATGATAATCGTGAATATGCTGTTGTTCCACTGACTACAAAAAAGGGTGTTCCTTTATCTAGTCATCCTAATAAAAAGTCTAAGGCTAAAGATTTTATAGAAATATACGATAGGAATGGCGAGCCTATTAAATTAGGCAAATATTTTAAGCCGGGTTCTAGAACAGTGTCGGAGTCTGATGTACAAGCGGTAGAAAACTACTGTCTTAATAAGTCTAAGCGTAAACAGCGTAATCAAAAGCAGCTTGATAAGTTTAATTCTCGTCCCAAAAAAAAATGACACGGTAGTTTTTTACCGTGCCGGTGCATACACAACCAATGGTCATTGTATGCCTGCTCCACCGTATCTCTACGGATGTTATGTTACTATTATACGCTATAATCTTTGACTTGTCAAGGGTTTTGAGCAATAAAAATAAAAAAATATTTGGTGGTTGATATGAGAGAGATAGACAAATACCCTTGTAGCAGTTGCAAAAAGATAAACTTTAGTAAATTCTACTGCTCGGACTGCAAAGCTATTGTATGTAATTTTTGCAGTTATGGCGGACGGTGTCTTAGTTGCGACTTAAAAAGTCAAAGAGAGGTCAAATGTATCAGCTGACTATTTATATTTATGACTTATCTTCGAAGCAAAAGCAAATTGCTTCTGTTCGGTTGGATAAACTTGCCGAAGTGCATAAGTTCATTGCAAGATATTTAGATCGAAATATAACTGGTATTTCAATTCGTTATATATCGGGCAATCGGTTTGGTGGTTCTGTTAGGCAGTTGCTCGATTGTACAAAATTTGAATATATATCTTTATTCAAATAATTAGTTGACTATATATCCCCTAACTCGAGTATGGGGATTGTAGATAAATAAAACGGTGGCGACCTACGCAAAGGAAAAAAAATATTATGACAAATACAAATCAAGCACAAGCAACAGACAAAGACAAGGATAAGGTTGTAAAAAAAGAAAACAGTCTTACAGTAAAAATTTCTGTTCGTAAAGTAATGAGGCAACAAGAGGTTGCAGGCGTCAATCAAATGGTAACAGTTGCCGAAATCTCTATGGTCAATCCTTTTAGCCCTGCAAAGGATATTATCCCCTTGCGAGTTAAAGAGTACAAAAGTGGTAGAAAAACAAACCGTAAAAGGCGTGGTGAATTTATAGGTGAGAGCCTTGACAAATTTGAAACGGATAATATTGATGTTTTTGAAACAGAAGCAGTCATTAGGCGTGTTGGTTATTATTCAAAAATCCGTGCGGAGCATGATGTTTCTTTGGACATCTCTGCTAAACCGTGGTTTGATACAAAAAACTCTTATTACTTAGAGCCATCAGATTTTGACGAAGTGTGGGTCAATCGTTTGTTAAGTCAATCGGACAAATACCTTAATACTATTCAAGATGATAGCAAGTAGGACAAGCTCCCTAGCGTCCTTAGCTATAAAGCCTCCGTCCCCCGAGATTTGTTTCGGGGGATTTGTGGGAGTTTATAGAGACGGCTAGCCGTGCGGTGCGACTCCGCCCACTCCCTCTAAAATACCCACCGCACAGGGTTAAGTGCAACTCGGAATTAAGGACTCCGAGTGGAGAATTAAAATGGCAGGATTTAGAAAAAGCAAAACATTACAAGAGCAAAGAGCAAGTGATTTTGAGCGTGCAAGAGGTGCAGTCAAAAAAGGTGAAAAACTGTCTGACCGTGACAAATCATTGATAGCACTCGGGCGAACACAAGTTCATTTGCGAAATCAAGATGTCGCTACTTATAATAGAGCAGACAGTCGTCAAAAAGATGATTTGAAAAAATTGCGAAAACTAGCTGCTGAAGCAAAAAAGAATGGTAATGAACAAAGTCTTAAAGAGCTAAACAATCATCAAAAGCGTCTTAAAAAATCCATTTGGGGGAATTTATGAAAAAAATAATTAAGATTAGTATGGTATTGGTGTTGGCTTTGCTGATAGCCGTACCGCTCATGGGTTTTACATATGCCTATGAGGATATAGAATATGACGACCCTACCCCTGCTGTTGTGCTACATACTATTAGTACGATAGCGGAGTTTAGGGAGTTTGCGACAACTGCTGACGAGGACTTGCTGTCGGCTAATTGGGTTTTGCTCAATGACCTTGATTTTGCTAATGAGCCTAGCGATTGGAGTCCTATCGGCAATATGGGTGAGCCTGCTCAAGGTAGTGGCACACCATATATCCCCTTTACTGGAGTTTTTGACGGCAATGGTTTTAGTATCCTTAATTTTACTGGCGGTGGTGAGGGTCGGCACTTTGGGATATTTAGGGTAATTGGTGAGAGTGGCATTGTTCGCAATCTTGGAGTCACCACTCGTTGGGAAGTTGTCCCCCACGCTTACTTGCCTGTCTATCGCTCCTTGCGTGGAGTGACAGCAGGCTCATCGGGGATATTGACAAGAGACAATCACGGATTGATTTATAATGTTTCTATTACTGACGCTTTGTTTAGAAGTCTTAGTTCTGATAGTGGTATATTTGCCCATAGTAATTTTGGGATTATTCGGAATAGTTTTAGTACGGCTATAATGAATGATAGTTATCATTATTCAGTGTCAAGACGATTGATTGCTCAAGTCAATACTGGTAGCGTTGAGGGTGTTTTTGTTGATAGGGATATTGCAGGTCGTAATTTGCGTCTTGCAGGAATGCCACCGCTCGATACTCCTTTTCAAGCCTTTTCTGTAGCTAATGCAACGATTGACTCGGCGGTATTCCAAACTACCGAATGGCTACAGACGGCACAAAACCTTGTTGACGCTGATTGGGATACGACTGTATGGCAACTGGCTGACGGCTATCACCCACAACTGATACACGGTAGTTCACCGTTCTTTGCTTGTGACAATCATTATGATTGCAACAGAACTTATATTGTTATCCCGACTTGGCTTTTGGTGACTTCTCTAGTCGGTGGTATAATGATACTTCTCTTGGTTGCAGGTGCGATTAGTGCTTTGTTCAGAAAAGTATTTGCTAAAAGGGGGGCAAGATATTGAAACGGATAATAATGTGTTTTTTGGTTATGGTGCTTGCGGTAAGTGGTTTTGCACTTTCATTTGCAGGCACTCCTGCGGTGACCGACAACTATACCCCTCTTTTAGCGGAGTATATGTCATTTTCGGAAGTTGTGCAAGAGTTAGAGCCTGAGCGTGAGCCTATAGCTGTTAGGGTTTCTGCTCCTAGAATAACCAACCCACAAAACCCTTATGAGCGTATCGAGAGCTATTTGTATACTGGTGACGGTGAGCGGATATTCCATATGAGGGAGACTGGTTGGCTAATGACAGAGAGCGGAAACCCTATAACAGATATTCCACCGCCCTCATCTGACGCTGACTCATTTGCTCCATTGCCTGTACTCAAGTATGACGAATATACACAGCAGTTTGTAAACAGTGCAAATGAGAGTTTGGGTATTATGCTGAACAGTAGAGTCAATAGGCATTATCTAGTTATAGGTAACGGACAGCGTTATGCAAGGTCTATTGCACTGACTAATGATGTTTTTTTGATTAACAAAAGAATGCGTTGTGGTGGCGAAATGCTTATCTATACCTTTAGGAGTGAGTATCGTGGCGGAGCTATGAGCCGTTTGAACTTTAGGGGTGGACTTGGCAGACGCACAACTCACTTTCGTTATTATGATATGAATGGTCACGCATTACGCAATCAGTATATCGCTGAAATGCGTGCGCCTGTGTGGTGGCAAAGAGGTATAACTGCCCTATCCCCTATCTTAATGCTTGGCACAGCTATGAGCGGTGGGTACTCTGTCCCATATGTTGAGGTACTTAGACAGACGACCTTAGGCGAATTGCTAAACAAACTCCGTCACGCAACATATCACCCGTGGGATGTAATTGAGTGTGGTGCGACAGGATTACCTTTGCGGACTGAGGATAACGAGATTATAAGGGTCAATCCACGAACTTATCAGCTAACTGACCATTTCGGTTGGGCTTTGTTTAATCGCCAAACTGGCTATCCTATCTTGTATAATGCAAACGATATAATTACTACTGGGAGTTCACGCTCCCCCTCGCAACAGCAACGAGTAGAGAATGCTATTTTGAGGGATAGTTTGACCATATTGGAGCTGTTGAATAGAGGTGACTCGTTTTATGTAGATACGGTTACTTTTAATGGTCGAGAGTACGATATGCCTGTGATAAGGCAAAATCCCGATGATGACCATAACCCCGATTTTGTTTGTATGGCAGGCAATAGTACTGACGGCAGGACAAACGGTATCCGACCCTCAACCTTGCTCAATATTCGCTCTCGGAATTTTGGTGATATGCTTAGGAACGCATTTACAGGCGGTAGTGGCTTTGGTGTAGGTTGGTTGACTTGGGTGGCTCTGATTGCAGGTGTGATACTATTGCTAGTTGTATTGGCGATTTTGAGTCCGATACTCACCCCTATCGGCGGTGCAGGTGCAGGTGTAGCTGTCAAAGGAGCTGTTGTTGCCAAACAAATGAGACGCAGACAAAAACGCAGACGGAGGAATAAAAAATGACAAAAATAAAAGTAAAGTTGTCTCTATTTTTGGCGCTACTATTTATAATAACAACAGGCTTGACGGTAGGTGCATTGTTTGTTACGCAATCACACACAACAGCATATGCAAGCGGAACAGGTTTTCATTGCTATGATTTTGACGGCGATTTTATAATGGGTGTTAGTCGTGTTACACCTGTATCAACTCACTATTCATGGATTAATGAGGGTATTGATAGATTTATAGATGAGCAACCTCATGAACGGGTGAACTCAAATATTGAAATTGGTGGTGCTTCTCAATTTAGATTTGTATTTGGTTTTCCCTCTCGTTCTGCCTTTAGACGGTCTGAGCTTATGAGGGTTGATGGTCATATTACAAGTTGGAGTGATATAGTTACACATTTTAGTGCCGAAACCGTTGAGTTTATAGCATCAAGATATAGTAATTCTGGTGGTGACGATTATGAACTTTGGAGCAGGAATTATCCACGCACAAGTGGACGATGGACTTATTTTGTTTTTAGGTATGAGCCATCGCAAATAGGAAGTTTTCCGTCTACGATTCCAATTTCAGTTGTTCCTATGCTTTTTCATGTCACTGCTACCTATGGATTTCTTTTTATAACTTATGATCGTAACGGTGGCACATTTATCAATCCTCCCCCTGTAGTCTTCATAGATGTTGACGATAGAGAGCTGCCTATTCCTGTTCGTGAGGGACATCACTTTGGAGGTTGGTTTACCAACCCTCTTTTAACTGGCAGTCCAATAACTTATATTGAAAAAGGTGCTGTTGGGAATTTGCGTCTTTTTGCAGCGTGGGATATTATGATATTTTCTGTAAGGTTTATGGTGCAGGGTTATGTGTGGCGAGAGGCAACTGTTCCTTGGGGTAGTTTGTTGTCTCAGATTGATGGCATACATTTTCAAACATGGTATTTTGATGAGAATTTTAGAAGTGTTGTAGATTTGAATAATGTTGTTGTGACAGAGGATATTGTTTTATTTGGTTATTATAACCCCGACTTTGTAATGCCACAATGGGCTATTGTGTTATCCGTTGCAGGCGGTATTATATTGTTTTGTTTTCTTATTCTTGGGATTATGGCATTTTTTAAGCCACGCAAAAAACGGCGCCGTAATTGGAGGTGATTTATGATTACTTTATTAGTATTGATTTTGGCTTTTGTTGTTTTTATTAAGGACTCGATTTTTCGCCTTATGACTAGTGGCTTGCGACTATTCTTTGTGATTATCACCTTTGGACAATTCGGGCGGAAAAAACAAATGACTTATGTTGAAAAATTATCGACTAAAGGTACTAAGGAATATAACGAGAATCGGGCAAATCTTTTGCATAATATCAGAGTTCAAAGAAAAATTGAGACTGAGCGATTAAGACGAGAGCTTACAGGAAACTATTGTTGTCACCCTAACTTTAATTGTCCGCCCAATTGTGATGGCAAACCATTTTAACTATGATTAGACGATTATTCAAAAACAAAACTATAAAAAATTTGTTTAAGTTAGCCCTCTTGCTTGTGGCTGTGTTCTTAGGTGGGTATATGATTTTCACATGGCTACAAGTAAGAGGGTGATTTTTTGACAATGTTAAGAGCGATAAAAAAACATAATCGATTAGTGGTCTGTATCCTGCTGACCGTGCTGTCTGTTGTTTTGGCGGTGACAGTCTTTAGTGGAGCGTTTGCGTCAATAGCCAACAGCGGTCGGGAGCTTGGGCGGAGCTTTGTTGCATATGTCCGCTTTATCTTTTTGTTTGAGCCACCTACCTACAGTCCTATCACTCCCCCTAGTGGTGACATAAATATCCTGCCCGATACTGGCGGTGAATTTGTCAATAATGGTGCTACTTTTTTTAGGACATTGTTCAGCAGTCAAAATTTCTTTGCGTATGTGTTTAGTCTTGAGTTTGTTCTTATAATCTTAGTCCGTTTCTTGCCTTTTATAATAATCATTATTTGGGGCATACGGCGGTATGTACGGCGAGCGTTTACAAAGCACAACAATAAGTACAACAAAGACACTAAGTCGCTTAAAGGCTTTAAGAGACTGTCAAATAGGCTGTATGTTCCACCAAAGACTTATTTGCTGTATTTGCTTGAGTATATCCGCTATAGTGTGTTTGTTAGATTTTGGTTGTTGATTTGGCTTTTTAACTTTAATATCTTTGCTATATTCCTTAGTGCTATATCTGTAATATTGCATTTTATTGTTTCGTTAGACTTTGTTTCTTTGTACTACTTTTTTTATAATGCTGTTGTTCTGATTACTCCTGCCTTTCGATATATCCCTATTTGGCTTTGGCTGATACCTATTATTATTCTTATTGACCGTTACAGAAAAAGAATTGCCCTCGCTCGTCTAAGGCATATGGAGAATATGAATAAGGGTTTTATCCTAGAGCTACCTATATGCACAATGCTTGTCGGCTCGATGGGAACAGGCAAGACAACGCTCGTGTCTGATATATCTTTGAGTACCGAGACTATATTCCGCTACAAAGCTTATGAGATGATGTTGGATATTGATTTGATGTTCCCCCACTTCCCTTATATTGTTTTAGAGAATCAACTCAAAGAGGAGCTTGAGACTGGGCGAGTATTTAATCTAGCAAGCTGTGCCGAGTGGGTAAGACAAAAAGAACGCTCTTTCAAATGGTCGCTTGGTTACACTCCGACTCAAGCACAGCGGATATATAAAAAAGCTCTTAAGCGTGGTGTTTCAAAAGAGATTGCTAGTCAAGTGCTTGTTAGCTATAATATTTGTGATTATGATTATGTAAAATATGGTTTGGATTATGACGATAAAAAGACCGTGACACCTCTATTCAAGGCTCTTGAGGACTATCTCAAGCTATATTTGATTTATTGGGTTAGCTCAAGTCTTATAATCTCTAATTACTCTATTAGGACGGATTTTGTAAAGATTGACCAAGGCAATATGCCTTTTTGGGATTTGGATTTTTTTGGGCGAGATAGCCGTCAGATACGCAGACTATCCCGCCACTCTCATATCCTTGACTTTGATATGTTTAGGCTCGGCAAAAAGCTGATTGAAAACAACAAACAGGCAAATGTCTTTGAGTTTGGTGTTGTAGCGATTACAGAGGTTGGCAAGGAGCGAGGCAATCAGTTTAAGGACGCAGAGATTAAGGATACAATCAAACAGCTTAGAGAGACTATTAAGAACCTAGAAAAAGCAAAGCTTGACCCGAGTAAACCACAAGCAGAATTAGAACGATTGACCACTCGAGCAACACAACTGACCGACAAGTTCAATTCGGCGCTTAAACTTATCCGTCACAAATGTACTGTAGCTAACTTCCCCTTTGCCCGACTTATTATGGACGAACAACGCCCCGATAGTCTCGGAGCTGACGCACGACAGATTTGCGATATTGTTTATATCAAAGAGAAAACCGAAACCCGATTGACAATGCCGTTTTTCTTTATTGGTGAATTGATATACTCACTTGTATTCCCCCGCTTTAAGGGTGTTTATCAAAACTACCGTATTAGTCGGGGTGATAATACCTTGCTGATGTACTGGCTCAAAAAACTTGGTGCGGTTGTCCATCAGTCGCACACTCGCACATACAATCGCTTTGGCTATCACATCAGGTATCTCGCCATCGAGGACGGTATGACACAAGCTGTCCGCAAAGAATGTCCCTATTACCTATCCCATAAAAAAATCTATTCTAACCGCTTTAGCACGGACGCATACAAAGACATATTTGCCGAACAGCTAAAGACTGTAGATATTGGAATTGACGATATACCCGAGTATGCAAGCCCTAAAGCTACGCAAGCTGAATTGGAACAACAAAATTCTTATTTTGTCAATGAGTTGCTTCCAAAATAAAAAGTGAGGCTAACCCTCTCTGTGGCTATGTCTCTTTGGCGGAAGCTCCCCGAGCAATCTCTATTGGGCATATGCTAAAGCAAGTGAGCGATTTTGTATGCTAAACTAGCTTTGCGATGGGGCGACATATCTTGGGCTATGCCCCTCCGTATGTCGCCCCGTCGCTAAGATAGTGACGCATACAAAATAACCGTTGTCAAGCAAGCCGAAGGCTAGCCGAAAAAGTTTTTGAATTTTTTTGCTTTGCAAAACAAGCGTGCTTGCACGCAAATTCAAAAAGTTTTTCGGCGGTGCTTGACAGCGGTTAAGCGAACGATTGCCGACCTACCGACCCCCTACACCCTCTCTATGCCACGCTTTTATAAGCGTGGCATTAACCCCCTGCTTTCTTTTTTTTTGCTGTGCAGGACAAACAAAAGCGGTTTAGCGGTGTTTGCCCTGCACGGCAAAAAAAGAGCCTCGACCTAGAGGAAACATCTCGGATTGCTGTTTGGAAACATTCCAATATCTATATGGAAACGATTTGAATAACAAAACAGTGGCAACGCCACTAAAACGCCGTTATAGGGAGCATAATGGACGAAAAAATATACATAAGTGAATTACTGCAAACCAAACGAGAATATGAGCTGATTCTAAAGGGACAACTCAACAATGAGCAGTTGGCACAGCATTGTGAAGAACTGGCAGAGGGTGCAAGAGTTTTTGGTGAGTGGGATATTTATAATAGATACATTAACCGTGCGACATCGTCTCGGCTTTGTCATAAGACAATAATTTTTGATAAGCACCCCACTTTCAGAATAGCTATATACAAAAATACAATGCATTGTCGTGACCGCTTTTGTTTCTTGTGCAATAAGCTAATAAGCAACAGCCGTGAAAAAAAGTTTGTTCAAAAAGTCTTACCTCTCATCCGTGACGATTACGAATTTTATCATATGGTCTTGACCTCGCCTAATAGTGTCGGCGACTTACCTGCGTCAGCTCATAATCCTAATGACACTCGCCCCTATCTTTATACTGTTGTTCGGCAAATGTCAAAAGCATTTGGTTATCTTAATAATTACCTAAAGGGCAAAATAAAGATTGCAGGACTTGATTTTGATTATTTGGGTTATGCAGGGGCTGTGAGGTCTTTTGAGCTGACATATAAGCCTAATCAAGAATACCACCAACATTATCATGTTATTGTTGCTTTCAAAAAAGATTTGATATTGCAGGATAAGCACCTTAATAAGTATAGCTATTCCCGACAAACTGACAAAGTGACTTTTTATAGTGATTTTGAGGTATTACTCCAAAAGATTTGGTATTTGCTTATCAATGGGCAAAAAGTTACAAAGATTGCTATTGACAGTTTGGAGCTTGGGTACTCCTGCCAATGCAAGCACATCGATGACAATAACTTTCACCAAGTTTTTAAGTATCCGTTTAAGCCCGAAGAAGTCCCCTATATTGATTTTGCAACCTTTTCGGATTTGGACAAAGGCTTGCGTTCAATACGGACTATTCAAACTTATGGTTGCTTTCACGGTCTAAAAATTGAGGACGATAGTATTGACGATAACGAGCTTGATACTGTCGATAGACTAAAAATAATCCTTACTGATATTGACACTCCTTATGAGGCTAAGGAAACTCCTATGCAGGTCAAAGAAAACATTGAACTTGCAAAATGGTTTTACCTCTCTTTCAAAGAGATACATCACCTTGAAAAAAAGACTGGGCATAAGCTCGATGACGCAACTCTTGAAAAACTTGTAGAGACCCTATCGGCTATTGATATTACCCCACAAGAAAAAAAAGAGTGGATTCAATCCACTCTGAATGATATAAAACAAAAATATGCTGAATTAGAGGATATTGGAATATGATAAAATCTTTTATTGAATGTATTTGTAATAATTGTGATTATTCGATTCGTTATCAAACTTCATACAAACAAACGGTATTAGGATTATTACACAAAGACGGTTGGGCGGTTGCTCGTGACCGACAGACCTTATATTGTCCTAAGTGTGCGCCATGCTTCCGCTCTATTGGGTGTGGTGGCAAAGCTCAAAGGTGGCGTATACGATAATATCCCCGGTGTCTTAACTTTTGCAACCATTACCTACAGCAAATGGTTTAATTCGATTGTAACCATTTGTTGTAGGTAATGGTTTTTTTATATATAATTCTGTTTAGATGTAGTATGTCAAACAATATGGTGTATGGCGGTCCTGACGGAGAGTTAGGGGCCTCTCTGCGTTATATATCACAGCGGTTTACTATGGTAACGCCTCAAGCAATTGCGACACTTAACGATGTCGCCACAGAAGAACTGGGTCATCTTGAGATGGTAGGAACTATGGTCTATCAACTTACGAGAGATTGCGGAGAAAAAGAGATTAAAGAGAGCGGCTTTGACGCTTTTTATACCGAACACGGTTTTGGGGTTTATCCCCAAAGTGCGGGCGGTTTTCCCGCTACGGCGGCGGCTTTTCAAAGCAAGGGCGACCCTATCGCCGACATATATGAGAATCTTGCCGCCGAACAAAAAGCGCGCGTTACATACGAATACTTGCTCAATATGATTGACGACCCCGAAGTCAGCAAGCCGTTGCAGTTTTTGCGTGAGAGGGAGATTGTTCACTTTCAACGCTTTGGCGAAGCATTAAATTATGTCAGAGATCACCAATCTCGCCGCAATATTTTTTATATGTCTAAGTAAATAATGTTCTATGCTACAGCCGTGACACAAAAAAACGCATCAGCGTTTAGTGTCGAAGACACTTTTCTAAGTAACTAATGCTCTATGAGCGTATCAACCTAACATCAACTAAAAAAGTGCGGACTTGCATTTAAGTCCGCACTTTTTGTTATTAGAGTTGTTTTGGCAATACAGCAATTGCACGCCTTGGCTCTCTGCCCTCACTACGACAAATAACATCTTGCCTATCTTGTAATGTGCTATGAATAATTCTACGGTCACCCGACGGCATAGGCTCTAACCTAACCTTGCGTCCCGAACGAATTGCCCTATCCGCTGTCTTGATAGCAATCCGTTGAAGAGTTTCTTTGCGACGAGCACGGTAATCTTGGCTATCCATATCGACATACATAAACTGTGTATCACCCTTGTTGACCACCAAACTTGTTAAATATCTAAGGGCTGACAAAGTTTCACCCCGTTGACCTATCAAAGCAGCGTCTTTTGCCAGCAAATCAATAGTCATTCTATCACCGTCACTTTTGATGTCAATATCAGATGTTACACCCATACGGCTAAAAACACCATCCAAAAACTCTCTCGCACCACCATCACCTTCCATCGGCTTGAGGTCACTTCTTACAAGCCTATCCTCTTTTGACCTTTTATCCGCTATCTTAACATCAGCTTTGGGAGTTGGTTTTTCAAACTTTTTCGGCTTATCGGCTTTTACTTCGGCTTTGCCTGACTTTTTCTCATTTTTTTCTGTTGCTTTGTCTGCTTTTTTAGCTGTTTTTTCTACATTGTGATTGTTTGATTTGTTGTCATTTTTGTCGTAAGTCTTTTCGAATTTTTTGGCAGGTTGTTCAGGAGTCGACTTAGGAGCGTCGGCAACCTCTATGCTTGCCCTAACCTTCGCTTTGCTAAAAATACCGCCTTGCGACAAAATCTCAATTGTAGCATCACCCCTGTCTACACCTAATTGTCTGCATGCTTCGGCAATGGCATCGTCCAGCCTTTTAGCTGACACTTCTACTGATTTGGTCATATTATTCCTCTCTTTAATTAAAACTTAAAAATGAAAACTGAAGAATGAAGGGCAGGTGTTTTGCTTGATATTTCTTTGGCTCGTCCTTCATTTTAAGTTTTAATTTTCATTTTTCATTATCTTTATTCATTTGGGTCGGGTCGCCCGTATTTTTGCACTTTAACTACTTGATCCCGCCCTCGTTTTTTGTCCATAAGATAAAATATTGTTGTGGTCGCAAGCATAAAGGCAAGTGTTCCTAATGCGTTGACAACCATATAAATAGCAAATATAGATGCTGATGTTGCGGCAAAGAAACCAATCATTACCGGGAATATAAACATCATCAACTTCATTGTCATTTGCATCTGTCCGCCCATGGCACCGCCCATATCACCCATGCCCATACCGCCCATAGTGCCGGCTTTCTTTTGCATACGCATCATCAAAAACTGTGTCGCAAAATTAAGCACAACAGCAAGAACCGTGAGTATCATAAAACCGTTTGACCTGCCACCGTACTCGTCTCTAAGTCCACGCATTACAAGACGGTATTCTGCCATTATATGACTTAAATCCCTATTAAACTGTTCAACCGCACGATCTCCAAAATCACTTCCAAAAAGTTCGTAATTAGTAGGACGCCTATACTCTCCATCCCCTATTCTATACATTCGCCCAACTTCGTAGTTAGGAATAGTCGGTCTATATATACCATCATAGTCTCGTCTAAACCCACTTAATCCACGATTGTACGGCATTGTCAGCCAAGAATCAACATCATAACGGTCTCGTATCTGATTGCGAGTCAATGGTCTATCCTGTCTGTAAAAATTGTTAATGCTACTAAAAAAGTCGCTGTCTTCTCTAATTGGTTCTTCCCACCACACATCAGGGACCCAAACGCTACTTATCCAAAGAAAACTCTGCCTTACAGGACGAATCCTAACTTCGTTACCGTTCTCGTCTATCCGAGTTACTCCATTACGGTATAACTCTCTAACTGCGTCCTGCGCTCCTTGAGTTGCCTCGACTTCGCTATGCCCGTCAATCAATAATTCTTGCCTTGTTTGCATAAAATGGTCATGTAGCACAAAATAACTACGGACTGTTTGATACTGCCCGACCGATAGCATTGTTTGCCATAATGTCAAAAATATAACCGCCGTCACAATCGCCGGCAGACACGCTCTAAGCGGACGCAAACCCTCTTTTTTGTTAAGCTCCATTTGCTTGCGTGCAAAAGTTGCCCTATCAGGATACATTTCCTTCAGTCTTTCTATTTGTGGCTTGATACGCTCATTAATCTTACCATTCTTGCGAGTCATATATCGCTGATAAAAATCTAACGGAAAAATCAACAGCTTAAGAATAAGCGTAAAAACAACTATACGAGCGCCGTAGTTGCCTACAAATCCAAACCAATTAAGAAGAATCCTCGTCCAGCCAAAAGCCCAACCAGGTTGACTCAAAAGCTCCTCTGCTCCGCCTGCCGCCGCCATTAGTATCGTACTACAAATATAATAATCCATAATTTAGTGGTTAGTGGTTAGTGGTTAGTGGTTAGTGGTTAGTGATAGAAAGAATTCTAAATACTGTCACTAAAACACTAAAATCACTACATTAGCCATTTCATAGGCCCTTTAGGGTTGTCAGGCACAAGGTCAACTCCGCCGTGACTCCAAGGCGCGCAACGAAGAATCCTCCATATACCCAATCGTGACCCCTTGAGTAGACCGTGTTTTTTGACCGCTTCAACCATATAAGTACTGCAAGATGGTCTATATATACACACACTGGGAAGTATAGGCGATACAAAACCTTTATAAAAATATACAGGCAATAACATCGCCCACTTGGGGGATAGTATTCTCCTAATTATCCCTTTTTTCTTTTTCATACTAACAAAAAATAATTAAATTGAAAACAGTTTGGCTTTAACCAGCAATCCTTGTACAGCTCTCTTTAGTCCGCTGTAATCATACTCTCTCACTTCGGGTTTGGTAGTAAAAACCGCCTGCACTCCGCCCTTGATATCGGGCAGATATATTGCTGTTATGGCTCTTAACCGCCGTTTAATCAAATTGCGGTCATGCGCCTTGCCGACTTTGTTAGCCACCGAAAAGCCAATCTTAACGGCATTTCCGTTACTTCTTACAGCAATCAATGACAAACCCTTAGTATGCACGGCTATACCTTTTTTGTAAATATAACTAAAGGATGCATTTTTAACTAGTCTGTATTTTTTAGCAAGCATATAATTAGAATTAGGAGTTAGGGATTAGGAATTATTGTCAAAATTATATTCTCATCAACAATTCCTAATCCCCAATTCCTAATTGCTTCCTAATGGTTTTGGGCTAATCAACTTACGCCCTTTTGCTCTACGGCGTGCCAAAACTCTGCGACCTGCAGATGTTTTCATTCTTTGCCTAAAGCCATGCACCTTGCTTTTAGCTCTTTTCTTGGGTTGATAGGTTCTTTTCATTTTTATATATACTCCTGAATTAAATGCGTAAAAAAGACTTGTCCCACTCCATAAAAGTAGGACAAGTCTTATTATACAGTAATTTTTATTAGTTTGTCAAATGATTTCGGTTGTAAATTTGAAGATAATATTTACACGGTTTCCTCAAAATTCCTCTACTTACGACACTTCTTAATATAAGAAAACGGCGCAACAAATGCATCCGCCCCATTTGTCCTAACCTACGAATGGAAAAGCCATACGAAACAAGGTATTTCGTATGGCTTTTTGTTTATATATTTTTATTTCCTACCGTCTAAATCCGCCGCCGAAACCGCCCCGTCCGCCACCAAAGCCGCCTCTGCCGCCCATTCCCGGTCTGCCCATATTGCCGCCCGTATTGAGTACGGTTGTACGGCTGCCTAAGAAAATATCGTTACGATGAGTCATATTAAATCCGCTTGCATAACCTGTGGCACAATGTTTTCGCCGTGCGATTTTGAGTTGCATAATTAGGAGCCATATGACGACTGCCGAGACAAGTCCGCCAAAAACCGCTCCGCCGAATAGTCCGCCCACAAATCCGAAAATCATATAAAATGCCCTATCTTCAGGAGTAATCGCAAGACCTATTCCGGCAAACATAAATATTAGCGCCCCTAACAACGCACATATACCTGTTATTGCCGCTCCTATTCCTACTGCTTTTCTTTTATTAACGGGTAGCTCCCCTGCGAATTGACCCGTCTGTCCGTTCATAGTAAATTTGTAGACCTTGTTTTTCCACCTTGTACTAAGTATCCACACAGGAAAAAGTGCATAATTGATTTTGTGCTTAGGTACACCTACATTAAGATGCCGCCTATTGACCGTATTATAACCACTCACTGTTTTTCTTGCCGCTGTATCAATCGTATTGCGGATACGGCTGTCTATATTTGACTTTTGCTGTGCAAAGTCTATGTCATGTTTTTCGGCGGCGTGTCCTGCCAAAAAAGCTCCCGAAAATGGTTTCATTTCGGTATAATTAAACGGTTCTATTTGCTCAAGTTCTTTTTGTGTCATTCTGGACGATGCAAATGCCGGCACTTTGTCAAAAGCCATTGTGCCTGCACGGGTAGCCATAAATTTATCCGTGCGTGTCACTTGAGTATTGCCTCTCCAAAAGGTTGACACCCTAGTCGCATCGTACGCACTATTAGAATGTGTCTCGCAGTCATACAACCAAAACGGAACATACAGCCCCGTAACACCGTCTAGGTGTGACTTAGTCTTAAAGCATTTTGGGAGCAACGCCTTACCCTTGTATAACTGCGTCAACTTGTTCATCGCCTCGTCTTTGGTATACTTAAAGGGTATTACAAAATCAGGACGCAACGCATTGCTTACCGCCTGTCTGATAATCGCCGTATTGCCGCAGAAAGGACACTCTGTAGCAATAGTATTACCGTCCGTTATAAGTTGACCTGCACAAGAATTACAAACCTGCCCCTCGCCCGTATGTTCCCAAACAGTCCCCTTGTAGTCGCCCAAATCACTCATACCGTCCGTCATAGAGCAGACAGATTCGTACTCCTTAAACGCCGCCATATCAAGCTCGGAGTCGCACATCTCACACTTCATTTTTTGAATCGAAACATCAAAATTAAGTGAGCCGTGGCAATTAGGACATTTGTAGTCTAATATCTGTTGTGACATCTTATTTGTTGTTCTCCCCTTATTTGCAACACAATAAAAATTAGAGATTATTGCTAAAATTATTTATTAACTCGTCAACAATTCCTAATTAACATTATTCTTAGATTGTTTGCAAAGTGCGCCATAAGGATATACTCTATCCTTATAACGCACTCATATTTACATTCTTCCGCCTCTATTGTTTCTGCTATTATTTCTGTTATTTATTCCTGTGTTTCTGTTATTTGTGTTGTTATTAGCATTTCCTATTCGGCTAGCCGAATTATGATTGTTATTATTAACTCTATGTCTATTATTGTTATTTTGTCCTGCTATATTCCTATCAAAACTTGTAACTTGAGAACCTAAGAATATTTCATTGCCATGCGTTACTTCAAAACCGCTCGCATAATTGTCCACACCCCGCACTCGCCGACCGCCTATCTTCATACCTTTTTTCATGCATGCAACAACAATCGCCGCTATGATTAGACCTATAATAGTGCCCATCATCAATCCGCCTAAAATTGCACCTACAGGGTGTATTTCTGTCTCAGGTGAAAAACTCCCAATAAACAGCAGTAGCACAGTAACTATCGCTGTTATTGCAGTAATTATCGCACCCAGTCTAAACGCTTTTTTGTTATCCACCGGCAATCGTCCTGAGCATTGCCCTGTCTGTCCATTCATCGAAAACTTGTAAACTTTGTCTTTATATTTAGTGCTAAGCGTCCACACCGGCAAAAGAGCATAATTGACTTTGCTGTTAGTCACATTAATATTGAGACTGCGTCTATTTATACTGTCGTATCCTCTAACCGTATTATTTGCCGCTCTATCAATTGTAGTTCTGATTCGTTTATCTATATCCGGCTTTTGTTTTTCAAAATCCACATCATGCTTTTCGGCAACATAACCAGCCAAAAATGCTGACGAAAACGGTTGGATTTCTGAGTAGTTAAACGGTTCTATCGCTTGCATATCATTCTCTAACATTCTTGACGATGCATTAGCAGGAACTTTATCAAAGCTGATATTTCCGTTGCGTGTTACCATGAATTTTTCCGTCTTAGTAAAGCTGGTATTGCCTCTCGTCCATCTGCTTATGCGTGTTGTATCGTATGCAGCTTTGACTTGCGTGTTGCAATCATACAACCAAAAAGGCACATACAACCCTGTTACATTTTCGATGTGCGTGTTTTCATTAAAGCATTTTGGAAGCAATTTTTTTCCGCGATATAATGACTTTAATTGTTTTATCGCATCATCTTTGGTGTGCTTAAATGGTATTACAAAATCAGGCCTTAAAGCGTTGCTAACTGTTTGTTTAATGATAGCCGTATTGCCACAAAAAGGACATTCTGTAGAAATAGTATTGCCGTCAGTAATGAGATGTCCTGCACAAGAATTACAAACCTGCTCCGCACCCGCATCATCCCATGACGCACCGCTATGATTGCCTAGGTCGCCCATGCTGTCTTGCATACTGCACGCTGCTTCATATTCCTTAAACGCTGCCATGCTTAACTCTGAGTCACACATCTCGCATTTCATCATCTGAATTGATGCGTTAAAATTGAGCGCTCCGTGACAATTAGGGCATTTATAGTCTAATATTTGTGACATATTATTGCCGCTCCTCCTATGCTCATATTAGAAGTTTATGATTTGGCTTTACCGCAACTACCACAAAACCCACCTGCATTTTTTGCACCGCAAGCACATGCCCATTTGTCTGATGACGGCTGTCCTTTTCCACACCCACCACAGAATTTGCCTTGATTATTTGAGCCACACGCACATTGCCAGCCACCTGCCGATTGTGGTTGAGGCTGAGGTTTGCCACAGCCGCCACAAAAGCGTGCTTGGTTACTCATACCGCAAGCGCATTGCCAGCCGCCTTGCTGTTGTTGCATTGGTTGTGGTTGCTGTTGCCCCATTCCGAATAATTGATTAGCATTCATACCGCCGGCATTCATAGCCGCATTCATATTCATAAAACCCATCATCGCACCGCCGGCACCTTGGTTGCTTGCTGCATTTTCCATAGCTCTGGCTTGTGACTTAGCCATCATAGCGCCCGCCATAGAAGGATTTTTTGCCATCATACCTTTGAGTTGCCAGTCTCTGATTAGTTTTTCGTCTTCAGGTGATGCTGACACGGTATTAACACCGAATGACGCTATAGCAATACCCCTCGTTTGCGCCCACTTTTCGTCAAGAACCTCATTAAGAGCCTTAGAGATTTCTGTTGTATGTGCCGGCAATACGCTGTATCTGATTCCCATTGCACTAATCTTAGCAAAAGCAGGCTGAAGTGCCGTCAAAAGTTCTGTCCTTAGCATAGGGTCAAGTGACTCTCTGCGATACTCTGTGGTGACATTACCTGCTACGCTACGGAAAAACAAGAGCGGATTAATCATACGATATGAATACATTCCGTTACAACGAATTGTTATATCAATATCAAGTCCGATATTATTGTCAACCACCCTAAAAGGTACGGGTTGAGGTGTTCCGTACTTGTTACCCTTAATCTCTAAAAGATTAAAGAAATATATGCGTTGGTCTTTTGCCGCATGACCGCCAAAACCGACACGAGAAATCATATTGGCAGGAACTTTGAATAAATTACCTAATCCGCCGCTAAATATGCTTGGCTCGGTTGAACTATCCCATGTAAATTGACCCGGTTCAGCCGAAAACTCAACGATTTTTCCTTGCTCAACAATCGCCATTGCCTGACCTTCGGCAACCGCAATTCTTGAACCGTTGACAATTATATTCTCGGCACCTTTGTTTTTTGTACCACGGTCGGTTGTGTTTCTCACACCCCGTCTCATAAGAACTTCAGGCGGCATTGCCTCGCAAAAGAAAAAATCTTTCCATTGGTCTGCCATTACACCCCTGACCGAACCTGTTACAGCTCTAATTAAACCCATTTGTAGTTTCTCCTTACAAAAATTTGTATACTTATTACATATATGATAGCATACAAAAAAATGTTTGTCAAGTTTCTATTATGATTTTTTTGTGATATGTAGATTATAATATTTTAACCTATGCAACCCTGTCTTACAAAGCCTTTTTTAATCAAAATTAAAGATGCCGTCTACAATGAGCTGCCACTACAACTTGTCAACATCAATTACATTATTTTCCTTATCAACTTCATTCTCTCTGCCATATGCAAATCTATAAATTATATCAAGTTTTGTCCATTTGGCAACTGTTTTTTTCATAACAAACTTTATAAATGGCCATACAAAAAAGTGGACCAACAATACTATGACAATCCCTAATACCATACCTACCAAAACATCGGTCATCCAATGTGCTCCCAAATATACACGGCAAAATGACACTATAATAGGACCTAGCACACAAGCTATAACAGTCGGAATCAATATCCTTTTGTCCTTGACATTAAGTAGCAAAAATATAATAACCGTAACAAAAAAAACTGTTGCTGAGATAGCGTGACCACTTGGAAAACTTGTACCGCTCCCTCTTGTAATATAATCAAGAGGACGCTCCCTTTGAAATATAGGTTTGAGAATAAGGTCAACAACAACACGACTAAGTATTATGGCTAACACCGCCTTAAATCCAACGTCCTTATGCCTTGTCTTAGGAATAAGCTCAAATAGCAGTGCCATAATCAAAAGAACAATGACATTGCCCATAAACGAGGCAATCCGCAAAATCCTATTAAGCGCAGGATTTCTCCAATCCATCAACCTAAAATAAATCCTGTCGTCAAATGTTTGCGTTCTGTCTGTAAGAACAAGAACTGTTATAATAACAAAAGCTAATAAAAGCACGGCTATAGCGACAATTACCGCAATCGTTTTATTGCTAATTTTAGATTGTTTTATTTCCTCATCCATTTTCAGTAATTAATATTATCATAATTAAAGTCACTTTGTCAACTCTTGACAATACACTTAAAAAGAATTCCACTCTTTATGTGGAATTCCTTAAAAACTATTTATTCTCTTCATTGATTTCGCTTTCTTCTACTATAATATTATCCGTAAATTGACTCTTATATAACTCACTATAGAAACCGCCTTTTTCTAGTAGTTCGTCATGTGAGCCTTTTTCTACTATGTCGCCGTCACGCATTACAAGTATAAGGTCAGCATTCTTGATAGTAGACAAACGATGTGCGATAACAAAGCTGGTGCGTCCCTTGCTTAGCTTATCCATCGCCTCTTGAATCTGCCTCTCTGTCCGAGTATCCACATTAGAGGTCGCCTCATCAAGTATCAGCATCGGACTGTTTTGAATCATCGCTCTGGCTATTGTGAGGAGTTGTTTTTGACCGCCTGAGATATTAACTTCATCAGATAACACCGTGTTATAGCCGTCGGGGAAAGTCTTAATAAAGTGGTCAACCCCCGCCGCTTTAGCCGCCTCGCCTACTTGCCGTTGACTTACATCTTCGAGCGAGTAAATAATATTATCACGGATAGAGCCTTCAAACAGCCAGCTGTCCTGTAACACCATTCCAAAAAGCGCACGCACATCTTCCCGTTTCATTTCGGCGGTATCGACACCGTCTATAAATATTTGTCCACCGTCAAGCTCGTAAAATTTCATTAGCAGGTTGACCATAGTAGTCTTACCCGCACCCGTAGGACCTACAATCGCTACCTTTTGACCCGGTTTAATAACCGCGCTAAAGTCATGGATAATTGTCTTATCGGGCAAGTAGCCAAATTTGACATTACGGAACTCTACTTGCCCCTTGACTTGACTCGGAATAAGCGTTACATCTTTGTGACTCTCATCTGGTTGCTCTTCTTCTTCCAAAAATTCAAACACCCTGACACTCGCCGCCGCCGCCGCTTGAAGCCCGGCAATCCCCTCACCGATAGAGCCTATAGACTGCTGAAATAATCTTACATACATAGTAAAAGCAATTATCACACCAACGCTGGCGATAGTTCCTTGCATATACAGCACACCGCCTACAACACTCACTGCAATAAATCCTAACATAGCTACAAACATTATAGCCGGAAACATTATACCTTGAAAAAACTGCGCTCCGAAAGATGCCTTAAAATGTTTGTTATTGATTTTGTTAAAATCCTCGCAAGCCTTTTTTTGTCCGTTAAATGCTTTAACAACGCTTTGTCCCGAGAAGTTCTCTTCTACAATGCCGTTGAGGTCTCCCAGCAAATCCGCTTGTCTCTTAAAAAACTTTTGACTAAACGCTACAACTAGTCCCACAATTATCATTGCGACAGGCACAGTAGCAAGCCCGACAAGTGCAAGTTGCCAACTATGATAAAACATAGCAATAAGCGTACCGATAGCAATAGCGATATTACTGATAAGCGGAGTAAAATTCCAACTTAGCACCTCTCCTATTCTGTCCACATCATTAGTCGTACGGCTTAGCACATCACCCACGGTATTTTTGTCGTAATATTTGAGGGGTACCTTGTTGATTTTTTGGCTTATCTTAGTCCTAAGATCCATTGCCACACGGTTGTTGACATGCACCATTATAAGCGTCTGAACATAATCAAGCAGTTGTCCTGCCACATAAAATATAATCAGTATAGTCGCAAAGCCTACAATCGCACCCATATCAATCATAATCGAAGGAGCAATCCCAAATTCGTACAACCCTACCGCCGTAATGATTTCGTCGGTCAAGTCCATCATTACCGCAGGCGCAAGCACAGCAAAAACAGCCGCCGCTACTGTGAACAATGTAGCGATAAGAACAGGCAACCAATATTTGCTCATATAGCTAAGTAACTTGCCCATACCCTTGGCAAAAACTTTTTGCTTAGGTTTCTTTTTGCCTTTTTGCTCTTCGCTATTAGGAGCTTCTGCCTCTATTTGATTTTGGTCTAATACATTTTCCATTATTTCAATTCCTCCTCAGTCAATTGCGACAACGCAATCTCTTTGTAGGCTTCACAACTTTTCAAAAGTTCCTTATGCGTACCCTTACCGACTATCTTACCTTCCTCAAGCACCACAATCAAGTCAGCATCCATAATTGTACCGATTCTTTGTGCAACAATAAGACAGGTCGCTCCCTTGAGATGCTTTTTGAGCCTTGCACGCACCTCCCTGTCGGTCTTATAGTCAAGCGCACTAAAACTATCGTCAAATATAAATATCTCAGGCTCAGCAGCAACAGCCCTTGCTATAGACATTCTTTGCTTTTGACCGCCGCTAAAGTTTTTGCCCCCTTGGCTTACCTTAGACTGATATCCGTCCTTTAGTCCGTCAATAAACTCCTCTGCCATAGCAATATGAGCGGCTTTTTTGATAGTCTCTAAAGATTTGTTGTTATCCGACAACTCAAAGCTACCGTCTTTCTCACCTGTTAATAACTTCCAACCGCTGTACCCGATATTGCTCTCAATCGTTCCGCCGAATAGCACTCCCTTTTGAGGCACATATCCGATTTTTGCCCTAAGGTCCTCTTGCCTGACTTCCCTTATATCAACACCGCCTACTTTAAGGCTACCGTCACTAATGTCATAAAATCTAGGAACAAGGTTGATAAGCGTAGATTTGCCAGAACCTGTCGAACCGATAAAAGCCGCCGTCTGCCCTTTGCCTACCCTAAAACTGATGTTCTCAAGTATATTGTTCTCGGCATTCGGATACTTAAAGCTGACATTGTCAAACTCTATTTCGCCCTGCTTACTCTCGTCAAATTGCTTTGGGGCTTCGGGGTCTTTGATTTTTTCTTTGGTATTAAGCACTTCGCTTATGCGCCTTGCACTTACTTGCGCGCGGGGTGTCATAACAAGCAGCATAGAAATCATTATAAATGCCATCAACACTTGCATAACAAGTCCGCTAAACTGTATAAGGTCAGGGAAACTAAGCGACCCTGTATTGATAAGGTGTGCGCCTATCCAAAATATAGCTAGGTTGACACCGTTGATTACAAGCATAAGCACAGGCATCATCATACCCATTATGCTATTAGCAAATAGGTTGGCGCTATTAAGCTCCTTGTTGACTTCGCCGAATTTTGCTTGCTCAAACTTGTCAGCATTATAAGCCTTGACCACTCTTAATCCCGTTAAATTTTGGCGGGTAACGGCATTGAGCCTGTCAGTCAATTTTTGAATAAGTCTAAATTTAGGCAATGCAAATATACAGAGCACAAGCAGTACAAGTATCAGAATACCTATAGCAATTGCTGTTGTCAGGGTAATCTCCCAGCTTGATTGATTGATTCTTGTAATCGCCCAAATTGCCGTAACAGGTGCAGATATTGCCACCCTCAAGAGTAACATAGCGACCATTTGGACTTGCCCTATATCATTAGTCGAGCGGGTAATCAAAGATGCTGTAGAAAACCGTCCTGTCTCTTCAAAGCCGAATGCCTGCACTTTGCTAAATAAGTCATCTCTGATTTGCCGTCCTAGTTTTGACGCCAAATATGCCGCCATAAAACCGCCTACAATTGACGCACCAAGTGAACCTGCAGCATACAATGCCATTCTGCCGCCCGTGCGCCAAATATCCGCCGTACTGTATCTCATTCCGGTCAATATATTTGTTTCTGTCAACCGCCTCATTAGCTCCGCTGAGTAGTCAGGTAAATGTACATCAAAATAAACCTGTACAATAACAACGCCTGTAAGCAAAGCAATCAGAACCCAATCAAAGGGCTTAAATTTTGAAAATAATCTTAACATAATTTTTTTATCCGTTTTTATTTTTTAGTAGTGATTTAGTAGTTAGTATACAACTTTTTGTAAAAGCAAATCAACTCTTGTATGCCGTATTTTTAGCAACCGTTTGTTGCCGGTATCTATATGGCAAGTTGTCGTGATAGTGAAATAGATATTATTATTCGGGCGGTCGATGCCCGCCCCTACAAACTACCGATTAAGTCATAAATATTACAGTGACCACTACAATTGTTTTGCATCGCCATACTTGCATACACTTAATCGGGATATTCCCTACGACTTGGCAATTCAGCTAAACTAGACAATCCCACCGTAGGGGCGGGCATTGACCGCCCGAATACCCCCAACCCTATTTATAAAAATGCTTTCGGAATACCTCCAAATACTCTTTCAGCTTATCTATATAGTCTTGGTTAGTATCCATATAATTATTAGCAAACCCCTCTGCTGCCCAAAATATAATATCAAATATCTTTTGAGTATCAATTCCGTCCTTAAACAAACTCTTATCACAATGCTCATATAACAATCTCATCATTTCTGCCTTTTTTTGATTGAACAACTCCCAAATATCAGTACCGATTTTGTCATCAGTATTAGCATATAATCCGCTTAAAAAATTATATATGTGAGGATGTTTTTTTAAGATGTCATTATTGTGACCAATGATTTGCACAACATCATCTAATATATCCCCCTTACTGCTATCCCAATACTCCATCTCATAATATTCCTTTTGCATTAGGTTCAACGCAAATTCTGTGAGATATTTGTACAAATTTTCTTTGTTGTCAAAATAATGAAATAGTAAGCCCTTACTGATTCCTGCTTTTTTTACAATAGCATCTGTCGACCCTTTTTTGTATCCGTAGCGGAATTCGTCCATCGCCGCATTGATAATCCTCTCCCGCTTAGATTTGTCAATTGTTTCAAAATTTGTCATAACAACACTATTGACCAAAGTAGTCAATAGTGCTATTATATATCAATTGACCAAAGTAGTCAACTATTTTTTAGGGGATTATCAAAAATATTTTTTATTTTTTTAGAGGCATTGTTTGTAATGGATTAGTTGCCAATCGTAGGGACGGTTCGCCCTCGACCGCCCGAATAATAATTATCATTATCAAAAAAATACGGGTAATTGCTGTTCGGGCGGTCAGGGACGCCCGCCCCTACAATTAGCTAATCTTTAATGACTTGTATCCCTTGTACATATCATAAATATAACCTTAGCCGTATTGTCATTAAGGTTGTAACGAAACTATGAATTGTTGCGTAATTGACAATTATTATTCGGGCGGTCGATGCCCGCCCCTACAAAATACGCAAAACCGCCCAATTATTGCCACTTTATTTGCCATGTAGGGGCGGGCGTCCCCGACCGCCCGAATATTCTTATCCTTATTCTAATAACAGCAATAAAAAAAGCAAAGGACGCCTTGTTCCGAAAGCGTCCTTTGCAATAAATTCATTTGGTTTTTAGGGAATTAACCTCATTATTTACTTGATGATATTAGCAATAACACCAGAACCAACCGTACGACCGCCTTCACGGACAGCAAAGCGAAGTCCTTTTTCGGCAGCGATAGGAGCGATTAGTTTAACAGTAATAGTAACATTATCACCCGGTTTAACCATCTCTACACCCTTAGGCAATTCGATTGTACCGGTAACATCTGTTGTACGGAAATAGAATTGCGGACGGTATCCGTTAAAGAATGGTGAGTGACGACCGCCTTCTTCTTTTTTAAGAACATAAATCTCAGCGGTGAACTCTGTATGAGGAGTGATAGAACCCGGCTTACAAAGAACTTGACCGCGCTCAATATCCTTACGGTCTACACCGCGAAGAAGTATACCTGCGTTGTCACCTGCCAAAGCACTGTCTAGCATTTTGCGGAACATTTCGATACCTGTAACAACTGTTTCACGAGTTGCTGTGATACCAACGATTTCGACTTTGTCTTGAATCTTAACAGAACCACGCTCTACTCTACCGGTAGCAACAGTTCCGCGACCTGTGATTGTAAATACATCCTCAACAGGCATCAAGAAAGGCTTTTCGCTATCCCTAACAGGGTCAGGAATAAATGTGTCAACAGCTTGCATAAGTTCTGCAATGCAAGCACAAGCCGGATCATCAACTTTTCCGTCAAGAGCTTTTTCAAGAGCTTTAACAGCACTACCTTTAACGATAGGTGTATCATCTCCGGGGAAACCGTATTGACTTAGAAGGTCTCTAACTTCCATTTCTACAAGTTCAAGAAGTTCTTTATCGTCAACAAGGTCAACCTTGTTCATAAATACAACAATCTTAGGCACACCAACTTGACGGGCAAGAAGGATATGCTCACGAGTTTGCGGCATAGGACCGTCAGCAGCGGACACAACAAGAATCGCACCGTCCATTTGAGCGGCACCTGTAATCATATTTTTAACATAGTCCGCGTGACCTGGGCAGTCCACATGAGCATAGTGGCGCTTTTCTGTTTCGTACTCAACATGCGAAGTATTAATTGTAATACCGCGTGCTTTTTCTTCCGGTGCAGAGTCAATATCCGCATACGCTTTTTTTGCACCGCCGAATTTAACCGCTTGAGTTGTTGTAAGAGCGGCGGTAAGAGTTGTTTTGCCGTGGTCAACATGACCGATTGTACCCACATTAACATGGGTTTTGTTTCTTTCAAATTTTTGCTTAGCCATTTTTTAATATACTCCGTTTATTTAATATTTTATAAGGTTTTTCACATTAGTTAGTGTAATACTATTATATCTTATCTATAAAAATATTTCAAGTGTTTTTTAGTAGTTTTTATAAATTATTTTTTGGCTCTGTCGCCGATAATTTTTTCGGCTACAAACTTAGGAACTTCGTAATAGTGACTAAATTGCATACTGTAGACACCGCGTCCTTGTGTACGGCTTCTAAGGTCGGTCGAATATCCGAACATATCCGACAATGGAATTTCTGCCCTAATCTTCTTGCCGCCACCAGGAATATCATCCGTACCAAGCAAGTTGCCTCGTCTTGAGCTTACATTACCCATAACATCACCCATATATTCTTCGGGCAATTCTACTTCAACGCTCATAATCGGCTCAAGCAATACCGCATTAGCTGTACGCATACCTTCTTTGAATGCCATACTACCCGCAATCTTAAACGCCATTTCGCTTGAGTCAACCTCGTGGAAACTTCCGTCATAAACGGTGACCTTAAAGTCTACGCACTCATAACCCGCAAGAATACCGCTTTGTTTAGCTTCTTCGATACCTTTATTAACAGCAGGGATATATTCTTTAGGAATAGAACCGCCCACAGTCTCGTCAACAAACTCGTATCCTTTACCCGGCTCTTGCGGCTCCATATGAATTTTACAATGTCCGTATTGACCTTTACCGCCGCTTTGTCTCTTATATACACCCTCAACAGTAACTTTGTTGCGGATAGTCTCTCTGTACGCAACCTGCGGTTTACCCACATTAGCGTCAACCTTAAACTCACGCTTCATACGGTCAACAATAATCTCTAAGTGCAACTCACCCATACCGGCGATAATTGTTTGACCTGTTTCTTTATCCGTGTAAGTCTTAAATGTCGGGTCTTCCTCAGCAAGTTTAACAAGTGCTATACCCATTTTTTCTTGGTCTTGCTTAGACTTAGGCTCAATAGCAACTCTGATAACCGGCTCCGGAAAGTCCATACTTTCTAAGATGATAGGCTTATCCGCATCACACAGTGTATCTCCCGTTGTCGTATCTTTAAGACCTACAATCGCACAAATATCACCGGCAAAAATTTCGCTTATTTCTTCTCGTTTATTAGCGTGCATTTGCAACAGGCGTCCGACACGCTCTTTTTTATCCTTAGTAGAGTTTACCACATAAGAACCGCTTTTAAGTGAGCCGCTGTAACATCTAAAGAAAGTCAAACGACCAACAAAAGGGTCTGTAGCAATCTTAAAAGCCAATCCCGAAAAAGCCTCGGCATCACTGGTCTTACGCGTCGCATCTTCGCCTTTAAGAGTCTTTCCTTTTACATCGTCAATATCAAGCGGACTAGGCATATAGGCACAAATAGCGTCAATCATTTTTTGTACGCCCTTGTTTTTGAATGAAGAACCGCACACAACAGGAAAAATCTTCATCGCAATAGTCGCACTACGGATACCGGCTACAAGTTCCTCATTAGTAAGAGCCGTTCCCTCAAAATATTTCTCCATAAGAGCGTCGTCATGAGAGCAGACTTCTTCAATAAGTTTGCCACGATATTCTTCGGCTTGAGCCTTGAGGTCCGCAGGAATCTCAGTCTCTTCCATATCTGTACCAAGGTCATTTTTGTATATAGTTGCCTTCATAGTGACAAGGTCTATAATACCCTTAAATGTCTCAGATTTACCGATAGGCAATTGAATAGCTATAGGATTAGCGCCTAATCTAACACGCATCATATCCATAACATTAAAGAAATCGGCGGCGTCTCTGTCCATCTTGTTGACATAAGCCATACGGGGTACGCCGTACTTATTAGCTTGTCTCCAAACTGTTTCGCTTTGAGGTTGCACACCTCCGCGCGCACAAAAAACCGCAACCGCTCCGTCCAAAACTTTAAGACTGCGCTCTACCTCTACGGTAAAGTCAACGTGACCGGGAGTATCGATAATATTGATACACTTACCTTTCCATGACGCAGTAGTTGCTGCGGATGTAATAGTAATACCACGCTCTTGCTCCTGTGCCATCCAGTCCATTGTCGCCGCACCTTCATGCACCTCGCCGATTTTGTGAACTTTACCGGTATAATACAAAATGCGCTCGGTAGTGGTTGTCTTACCCGCATCAATGTGTGCCATAATACCAATATTTCTGGTATCTTCCAAACTAAATTGCCTAGCCATAACTTTATTATCCTTCCTATGTGCCGATTTGCACATTACTTATTTTCTTAAAAAATATAATGAAAACTTAAAAATGATTGATTTAGTGTTTTTTAATATAACTCGTCCAACATTTTTCAATTTTCATTATGACTATAATTACCATCTATAATGAGCAAACGCCCTATTAGCGTCCGCCATACGGTGCATTTCTTCTTTACGCTTAACAGCGGCTCCCGTGTTATTAAAAGCGTCCAAAAGTTCACCAGCAAGTTTTTCTTTCATTGTTTTTTCGCCGCGCTTACGAGCGAAAGTAACTATCCATCTAAGCCCTAAAGTCTGACGACGGTCAGGACGGATTTCCATCGGCACTTGATAAGTGCTACCGCCTACTCTGCGTGCTTTAACTTCAAGTGCAGGACTGGCATTGCTTAGCGCCTTATTAAAAACATCTATCGGCTCTTGTTCGGTTTTGGTTTTGATAAGTTCAAAAGCCTCATAAACGATACTTTGAGCTGTGCCCTTTTTTCCGTCAAGCATTATTTGATTGACTAATTTTGTTATAACGGTGCTTTTATAAATAGGGTCTGGCAAAACGCTCCTCTTAGGCACCCCGCTTCTTCTTGGCATATTATTTAGTTCTCCTTTTCACTTTGACTATCTGTCAAAGCAATACTCTACTTCTTGCTCATTTTACAAAAGTAGCAGACTGTTCTTCAATTCTCAATGCTCAAAAGTAAATCTTAATATCCGCCCTTGAGCATTGTGCATTGCGCACTGAGAATTAATTTGTTTACTTACTTCGGTTTTTTAGCGCCGTACTTACTTCTTGATTGCATACGCTTAGCAACGCCCGCAGTATCTAATGCGCCTCTGATAATATGATATCTGACACCAGGCAAATCTTTAACCCTACCGCCACGGATAAGAACCACGCTATGCTCTTGTAGGTTATGACCGATACCCGGAATATAAACCGTTCCTTCCATCTTGTTGACAAGACGGACACGCGCTATTTTGCGTAGCGCAGAATTAGGCTTTTTAGGTGTAGTTGTAGTTACAGACAAACAAACGCCACGCTTTTGCGGACACTCGTCCATAATCGGACTCTTACTCTTAAAAGTAATTTTTTCTCTACCCTGCCTAATTAATTGATTGATTGTTGGCATATTATTTTGGTTGACCTCCTTATTAAGATTTTATTCAATGCGCAGTGTGCAATGCTCAATACGCAATTATTGACTTTGTTTCAATGCTCAGTTCTCAATGGTTGATGTTCAATGTTTTACTGTCATCTATCCACTCTCACCTATCACCTTTTTATACAGCCTATTACAGCACAACTAACCTCAATACCGCATTTTTCTCCCAGTTCCACCTTGCTCTTGACTCTTATGATATTGGCAGCCCTTGCTTTACATTCTTTGACAATTTGAGTTTTGATAGTCTTGTCAGTATCATCAGCAAGTGCAATTACTCCCACCGTTCCCTCTCTAAGACCCCTCATCACTTGCTTATATCCCGTCACCCTATCAGGTGCGTTAATAATATCCACTAACTCCATATTCCAAAACCTATTCCTGTCTGCTTCAAAACCTACTAATTATACCTCTTTTTTACCAGCTATGTCAAGCATTTTAAGCACCCTTGCATAATTTTCTAAATCAATTAAATATAAAGAGAGAACCAATTCGCCTTACTCAACTCACAAAGACGAATTATATCCTGTATTTTTATGCACTTTCGTCATTAGATATGAAATCCTCAAAGTCTTCGGCTAGCTTTTTGCAAGTTCGCTACAAGTTAATGCCAAACACCGCTATGATATTCACACTAATTAAACATGTGGGCAACTAAATAATCGTGGATTGTCTAGTAGATGTCATCAAAGATCAAGCCATTTCAGTTCACATAAAAAAAGACTGGCTCATATAGAACCAGTCTAAATTTGGAATACGGCAACGACCTACTCTCCCAACCCGTTTCCAGGTAAGTACCATTGGCTCTGCAGGGCTTAACTTCCGTGTTCGAGATGAGAACGGGTGGGACCCCTGCGATATAGTCACCGTAATGGTATATTAACGGTCTTAATCGACCGAATAATAACTATTATAGTTATGTGCTGTCAAGTCATTGACAATTATTTTGCACATTTACAACCACATAGAGAGAATAATTTTTGTTTTTTTGAAAAACATTTTAAGACTATTAAATTGCGTGTTATAGTGGTCATGATAATATGACCTGCTATTGTATTTTGTGATTAAGCCCTCGACTTATTAGTACCAGTCAGCTGAACACATTGCTGTGCTTACACCTCTGGCCTATCAACCTTGTCGTCTACAAGGAGTCTTACTAGCTTACGCTATGAGATATCTTATCTTGAGGTGGGTTTCACGCTTAGATGCTTTCAGCGTTTATCCA
>Ga0123355_10000634_pt1 | contig 47532 bp, 47 predicted proteins | sample TergutEmb28metaG_3_FD_89872 | JGI IMG/M metagenome (GOLD analysis project Ga0123355, IMG submission 89872) | Embiratermes neotenicus P1 segment gut microbial communities from Petit-Saut dam, French Guiana - Emb289 P1 | ecosystem: Host-associated > Arthropoda: Insects > Digestive system > Gut ...
CCGCCTGAACGATCCGGTTAGTAGAGGCCTGTTCATAGCCGTGATCTCCGAATTCCGTGAAAGCGGCGTTGAAAATGAGCTGTTGTTTTTCCTTGGGTAGCGCTAAAAATGCGTCTGTAATAGGGATCACCACCCTTTGTCAAATTAATCGACCAGATCGGTCTATAATGCTACTATACTACAATCGACCAGAGTGGTCAATAGAAAAAGTGAAAAAATTTAAGCAATTTTTCGATGCAAAAAAACCTCCTTTTCCAAAGGAGGTGGCAGAGCGAAGCTCTGACGGAGGATTATCCCTGCGCCGCAGGGCAATCCTCCGTCAGCTTCGCAAATGATTCCGTAGGGACGACCACCTTCGGTCATCCGCGGACGGTCGAGGGTGACCGTCCCTACTGTAGGGGACGCCCTGCGAAATTCAGTCTATCCAGCCAATCCAATTCGACGGCAGATCGCCTCTACCTCACGGAGGATCCGCTCCCGGTCCATCGTGGTAAATTCACCCTTCTCATAGAGCACTTTTCCGTGTACCATGGTGAGCTCCACTTCGTGGCCGCTGGCGGAGTAGGCCAGGGCTGCCAGGGGATTCGTATTGGGGTGCATGTTGATCCGGTTTAAGTCCAGCAGGGCCAGGTCGGCGTCGTATCCCACGGCGATCTGGCCGATCTTGTCTTGGAGGCCCAGGGCTTTTGCGCCGTTGACCGTGGCCATCTCAAATCCCTCTGCGGCGGTGATGAGCTGGGGGTCGCCGGAGACGCCTTTGTGGAGGATGGCGGCCAGGCGCAGGTCGCCGAATAAATTTAATGTATTGTTACTGGCCGGCCCGTCTGTGCCCAGGGAGACGTTGACGCCGGCGGCCCGCAATTTGGGCACAGGCGCAACTCCGCAGGCCAATTTCAGATTACTGACCGGGTTATGGGCCACGTTGACGCCGCATTCGGCCAGGGTGGCGATATCGTGGTGATCCAGGTGGACACAGTGTGCCGCCACAGTCCGCTCCGTGAGCAGGCCGTTTTCCGCCAGGAGCGAGACGGGGCTTTTCCCGTATTGGCTCCAGATCTCCGTCACCTCTCGCTGGCTCTCAGAGATGTGGGTGTGGATGCCCACGCCCAACTGCTCGGCCAGGGCGGTTATCTCCCGCTGATAGCCGGGGTCACAGGTGTAGGGTGCGTGGGGGGCCAGGAGGAAATTGATCTGCGGGTCACCCTGCCAGCGGTGGATTTCCGCCTCAGCCTCCCGGAGGAGCTCCTCTCCCGGCGAACCGCTGACCAGGGCGCGGCTCAGCACGGCACGGCCCTTTGCGTCCCGGACGGCCTCCGCCGCCGCGTGGGAGAAGATGAACATGTCCAAGAAATTGGTGGTCCCCGTGGAGAGCATCTCCATGAGGCCCAGTTGTGTTCCCCAGTAACAGTCCTCCGGGGTGAGCTTTTCCTCTAGGGGCAGGATGGTTCCGAAGAGCCAGTCGTGGAAGGTGAGGTCGTCTGCAACGTTGCGCAAGATGGTCATATAGCTGTGGGTATGGCTGTTGATGAGGCCGGGGATCAACAGTTTCCCCGCCCCGTCAATGGTGCGTTCAGCAGAAAACCCCGCCGGGGGCTGATCGATTCCGGCGATCTTCCCCTCCGCCACATAGACGCTGGCAGTCCGCAGTGCGATCCGGCCGGATTCGTCATAAAAAAGGCCGAGTACGTCACGAAAAAGTATAGACACGGCAAAGCCCTCCCGATTTGTTAGTTTGGGACAAGTATATCATGTTTTTGGGGCAAAGACCAGCGGGGCGGGAGAAGATGTCGGAAAATAGAAAAGGGTCTTATGACATGAAACATCACAAGACCTTGAAGGCAAAACTTTAAAAGCGCACAAGTCAATTACTCTATTTCAATATTCAATTCCCGTGCGATTATTTCGGAAGTTTTTGCCGCTATCTCGCCTGTAAACCTAGCGCATTGCTCCATGTGCTTTTTAGAGCCTAGCTCCATCTCTTTGCAAAGTATTTTGCAACATAATACGTTGTTATTGCTTTGAAAATAATCATGCAATTCTTTTGACAACACCATAGCTTTCTGCACGCTTGTGTCTTTTGGACGCACTCGCCCAAAAAAGTACCCCAATACAATAACGCCACCCGATACCGCACCGCAAATACACATTGCACCGCCTATACCAACGGGGAAACCTGACCCCATAGCGATTGCCTGTTCTGGCATATCAGGGTCAAAGTGGTTGCGGATTACTGAAATAATTGCCTCGGAACAATAATAATCACCGTTTAGATATAACCGCTCCGCCTCTTCCTTAATAGTTGCAATGTTGATTTTATTCATACGTAAATCCTTTCATAGTATATATTCATTGCGCCACGTTATCCAAAGCGGGGCAACGCGACAAATCCCTATTATTGCGGTCAGTATACCAGAATCCCCTGGAAGAATCAACAATGCCGCTCTAAGCTGGCATCGAATTTAATCTTTGGCCGATCCCGAAGCAAAAAACCCCTTTACAAATCCCAATTTTCGTGTATACTATACGTAAGTGAATGATCTTCAGGGCGGGGTGCAATTCCCCACCGGTGGTATAGCCCACGAGCCGCAAGGTTGATTCGGTGTAATTCCGAAGCCGACAGTTACAGTCTGGATGAGAGAAGATGTATGTTGTACGCCTTCATTGTGCGCTGAAGATTTCGTTATCTTCGGCGTATTTTTTGTTGGGGGGTGACCGGATCTATGACGCATGAATACTGGATGGAACATGCCCTTGATCTGGCCGTACGCGGCCGGGGATGGGTCAATCCAAACCCTGTGGTCGGGGCGGTGATTGTCAAAGACAACCGGATCATCGGCGCGGGATACCACCGCCAATACGGCGGCCCCCACGCAGAGCGGGATGCGCTGGAAAACTGCACGGAAGATCCCAGGGGTGCCGTCATGTACGTGACCTTAGAACCTTGCTGTCACCACGGAAAAACCCCCCCCTGCACCGATGCGATTATGAAAAGCGGGATCGCCACCGTAATCATCGGCTCCAGAGACCCCAACCCCAAAGTATCCGGCGGCGGGGTGAAACGCCTCCGGGGCCACGGCATCACGGTTATAGAGGGGGTATTAGAAGCCCATTGTGACCGTATTAACGCCCCATTTTTCCACTATATTCGGGCTATAACCCCCTATGTGGTGATGAAATATGCCATGACAGCCGATGGAAAAATCGCCACGGTCACCGGGGCCTCCCGGTGGATCACCGGAACCGTCGCCAGAGAACACGTCCATGAGACCCGCCGCGCCCTCTCCGCCATCCTGGTGGGCGCAGGCACCGTGCTGGCGGATGACCCCCTCCTCACCTGCCGCCTGTCCGAGGGCCGCAACCCCCTGCGGATCATCTGCGACTCAGAGCTGCATATACCCATATCATCACAGATTGTTACGACGGCCAAAGAAATCCCTACAATTATCGCCTGTCACACCGCCCATCCAGAGCGGGCGCAAAAACTCACAGATGCGGGATGCAGTGTCCGCCCCCTGCCCGGCCCCGACGGCCGTGTGGATTTGGCCGCTCTCATGGAGACCCTCCACAGAGAGGGGATCGACAGTGTCTTAGTCGAGGGGGGCGCCGGGGTCAACTACAGTCTGCTAGAGGCGGGACTGGTGCAAAAACTCCAGGTCTATCTGGCCCCGAAGATATTCGGCGGAGACAGGGCCAAAGGCCCTGTAGGCGGTCAGGGGATTCCCTGGCCGGATCAGGCCTTCGCCCTAAGCGCCCCCGATATAACGCCCCTGGGGGAGGACCTGCTCTTAGAATACGATGTGTTGGGAGGGAAATCCTAATGTTTACGGGTATTATTGAAGAGACCGGCACGATTCACGGGATCGCCTGCGGCCCCCGCTCCGCCAAGCTCACCATCGGCGGCGGAGTGATCTTCTCTGATTTAAAGCTGGGGGACAGCGTCGCAGTGGACGGCGTCTGTCTCACCGCCAGTGCGATAGACGGAGGCACCTTCACTGCCGATGTCATGCCGGAGACCTTGGATCGCAGTGCCCTGGGCGCACTTCGCCCTGGCAGCCGGGTCAATTTGGAGCGGGCTATGGCGGCGGACGGCCGGTTCGGCGGCCACATGGTCTCCGGCCACATCGATGGCACCGGGCGGATTGCCAGCCAGCACAGGGACGACAACGCCATCTGGCTCCGAATAGAGGCGGACGTCCGCATCCTCCGCTATGTGATCGAAAAAGGCTCCATTGCCATTGACGGGATCAGCCTGACGGTGGCCAAACTGGATGACACGGGATTTTCCGTCTCCATTATTCCCCACACGGCACAGGAGACAACCTTGCTCCAAAAGCGGACAGGGGAGCTGGTCAATCTGGAAAACGATCTGGTGGCCAAATATGTGGAGCGGCTTTTGGCCACCCAGGAACCGGGCGCGCCCACGTCTAATCTCACCTATGAATTTTTAGCAAAGCACGGGTTTTAAATCGTAGAAGCGCACTGTGTGCGCCCGAATGCGCAGATACAGGAAAGGAAATTACACCCTATGTTCAAATACAACACCATTGACGAGGCCCTGGAAGATTTACGGGCCGGAAAAATGATTGTCGTCACCGACGACGAGAACCGGGAAAATGAGGGGGATCTCATCTCCGCCGCCCAGTTCACCACCACGGAAATCATCAATTTTATGGCCACTCACGCCAAAGGGCTCATCTGTATGCCTATGGATCACGCCTTAACCCAGAAACTAGGCCTCGACCAGATGGTGACCCAGAACACCGACAACCACAGCACGGCCTTTACCGTGTCCATTGACCATGTGTCCACGGGCACCGGTATCTCCGCCGCCGAGCGGGCCCTGACCGCCCGGAAATGTGTGGAGCCGGACGCCCGCCCGGAGGACTTTCGCCGCCCCGGCCACATGTTCCCCCTCCTGGCCCGGGGACACGGCGTCCTGGCCCGGCCCGGCCACACGGAGGCCACGGTAGATTTAATGCGACTGGCGGGCCTCGCCCCCTGCGGCCTCTGCTGCGAGATTATGGGGGAAGACGGTCACATGATGCAGACCCCGGAATTGATGGAATTTGCCAAGACCCACGATCTGAAATTTATCACCATTGAGGCCCTCCAACGCTACCGCCGCCAGCGGGAGATACTGGCGGAGTCTGTTGCCGTCGCCCATATGCCCACCCGCTACGGGGATTTCACCATCCACGGCTATATGGACAAGATCACGGGAGAACACCACGTGGCCCTGGTCATGGGAGACATCACCACCGCCGAGCCCGTCCTCTGCCGGGTCCACTCCGAGTGTCTCACGGGGGATGCCCTGGGCTCCCGCCGCTGTGATTGCGGAGAGCAGTACGACACCGCCATGGAACAGATCGCCCGGGAGGGCCGGGGTGTGCTCTTGTATATGCGCCAGGAGGGCCGGGGGATCGGGCTCCTCAATAAGCTCCGGGCCTACGCCCTCCAGGACGGGGGGCAGGATACGGTAGAGGCCAATCACAGCCTGGGCTTCGCCGACGATCTGCGGAACTACGCTATGGCCGCCCAGATGCTCCGGGATTTGGGTGTGGGCCAAGTCCGGCTCCTCACCAACAATCCGGACAAGATCGAACAACTCTCCCTCTACGGTGTCTCCACGGCCGAACGAGTTCCCATCCAGGTGGCGGCCAACCCGGCGGATTTGTACTATTTAAAAACAAAACAGGAAAAAATGGGCCATATTTTGGACTATTAAAATAGGGGACACTAACCCCAAAAATAACACTTTAGGAGGACACGCACCATGATTAAAACATACGAAGGCAATCTCGTATCCCAGGAGATCAAAGTCGGTATCGTCTGCGCACGGTTCAATGAGTTTATCGTCTCCAAGCTCTTAGGCGGCGCCATCGACGGGCTCACCCGCCACAATGTCCGGGAGGAGGATATCGAAGTCAGTTGGGTGCCCGGCGCATTTGAGATCCCTCTCATCGCAAAAAAAATGGCCCAGACAGGCCGGTATGACGCCATCCTCTGCCTGGGGACTGTGATCCGGGGCTCTACGTCCCACTATGACATCGTCTGCAACGAAGTGGCAAAAGGTGTTGCACAGATTTCTATGGAGACCGGGATCCCCGTACTCTTCGGGGTCAACACCACGGAGAATATCGAACAGGCCATCGAGCGGGCCGGGACAAAAGCGGGGAATAAAGGTTACGATGCGGCCCTGGCCGCCATTGAAATGGTAAATCTGATCCGGGAGATCGGATAGGGGGCACCACCGCATTTGAAGTCAAGAAATCCTGCTTGACACCTCTTATACTTGACTTGAGGAGGTGAGATAATCGTGCGGAACGAGACAGATGGAATCACAGCGGCAGTGGCCCGCATGCGGGCGTATATCGACTTACACCTGCAAGACCCCATCACCGCAAAGGATGTGGCGGATGCGGCGGGATATTCCCAGTATCATGCGGCCCGGATATTCAAGGCGGAGACAGGCCTGGCCCCCTTTGAGTACATCCGCCGCAAGCGGCTGACTGCGTCTGCCCACGCTCTGCGGCAGGGGGATGTAAAAGTGCTGGATATGGCCCTGGATTTTGTCTTCGACAGCCATGAGGGGTTTACACGGGCGTTTGCCAAGGGCTTCGGGATATCCCCGAAGAAATACGCCGCCTGTCCCCAGCCAGAGGGCTGGCTGATCCCACGCCGTTATCTCAACCGATCCAAATCGAATATGGAGGTAGAGAACATGAATCAGACAGCGGTTATTTTCACACAGATTATCGAGCGCCCCGCCCGCAAGCTCATTCTCAAGCGGGGCAGACAGGCGGAGGACTATTTTTCCTACTGCGAAGAAGTGGGGTGCGGCGTAAACGACGACTCCGCCGCCTGGGATATTCTCTGCGAGATCAAAGAAGCCCTCTATGAGCCCGTCGGCCTGTGGCTGCCGGAGAATATGCGACCGCCGGGGACAGGCATCTACGCCCATGGCCTGGAGGTTCCAGTCGATTACGCGGGTGAGATTCCCGATGGATTCGATGTCATTGATCTCCCGCCCTGCAAATTTTTGGTCTTCCAGGGTGAGCCCTACGACGATGCGAACCTTGAGACTGCAATCGGCGTCTGTATGGAGCGAATTTGTAAGTTCAATCCGGAGGTCTACGGCTATCAATACGCGCCGGAGCTGGCGCCTAAAATGCAGCTCAAGCCCTGGGGCTGGCGGGGGTATATCGAGATGCAGCCGGTTGTACCCATGAAGTAATCACATAACAATAAGCCGCCCGGCAAGGATTACATCCTGCCGGGCGGTTGTCTGCGCGTCCCCTGTGTTCAGGATCAACTCAAAACACAAATTGCACAAGCAGCATGTAACTTACAGTGCCCGCGGCGATAGAGAGTAACGTGTTCTTTTTCCAAATATGCAGCGCCGCTACCACGAAAATAGCGATTGCTTCCGGTGCGCCATGGGGGGCTGATGCAAATGAGACATATCGCAGACAGTAGACAACCAACAGGCTGATCGCCGCCGCCGGCAATCGTTTTCCTAAATAATACACATAGCGCGGTGCCGTTGCCGCATCTCGGAATAATACAAAAGGCAAAAATCGCGTAATCGCCGTACCCGCAACTAGGAGTGCGATGATGGTAAACGCCTGGGCTGTAGTCAGCATCAATCCGCCACCTCCTTGGACAGTTGCCTTCGGAATATGGTCAAGCACACAACAATCAGAATCATGGCGGGGATGATAAAGTTATCCGCGCCGAAGATCAGTAAGCTGACCGCCGACGCGCCAAGGCCGATGAGCGCCGGTGAATGGTTCTTTTGTGCGCGCCACTGATTCAAGAATATGACCACGAAAAAAGCGGTCATCACAAAATCTATGCCATACGTATCGAATGTCAGACGCGGCCCAATCAGTCCGCCGGCAACACTGCCCAACACCCAATAGCTCTGATTCAACAAGGTGACAGCGAGCATGAAAGCCCGCCTGTCCACGTTTGGCGGCGGCTCGGTTGCGCAGAGGATGGAAAATGTTTCATCGCACATACCAAAGATGAGATAGGGCTTTACCCTGCCCGTCCCGCTGAGTTTTTCCAACATGGATATGCCGTAAAACAGATGGCGCGCGTTGACGGAGAGTGCGATCAAAAACGCGTACAGCGGATCAAAGACGGACGTCAGCAGGCTGATGCCCACAAATTGCAGGGCCCCTGCGAAAACGACAGCGCTGGTCAGCAGGATCCAGGGCCAGCCGAATCCCCTGCCGCTCATCAGTATGCCGTAGGCCATGCCCAGAAACAGAAAGCCGGTCAATACAGGTATGGTGTGAGGGAATGCCGCTCTGATAGCGCCTGGCAGCTTTTTCAGCAAAGTAGCGTCCCCCCTTTCTCACGATGGGATAATTATAGCAAAGCGCTGTCCGCAAAGCAAGAAAGGGGCAAAATAAAATCAAGCCCCTTATTAGGATTTGCACATTGGGAATCCTAATAAGGGACATGAAAGATCCCTGTGTTTTCAATGATTTGTTGATGAGTGGCTTGCTGCAAAAAGGTGATTTCATGCAACAAAATGCCCATACTCACGCATTAGCAGGTGTTTATTTCAGAGTGAGTATGCTTATTTTGTGCAATTTATTATAGTGCAACTAAACAGAATAAAGCGAAAAGGACAATAAATTCAAAACCATGTGAAGTATTATTGGGACAAAGATGTTTTTAGTTTTAATGAATGAATAAGAAAAAAGCGCACTATATGCCATGATTGTAATGATAGCCCATATAAAAAATGTAATATCTTGCCCTTGATAAATCCAAATCGGAATATGAATAAGGTAAAATAAAACGGCGTTTAATGTAATCGCAGACCATAATTTCATCTTTTTGAGTGTTGCGTTAAGCAAAAAACCTCTAAACACTATTTCTTCCGTTATACCCACGAAAAACACAGTGCCTATTAACCTTACTGGATTAAAATCAGGGTCAATCGCTATTCCTCCGCCATGAACCAATGCTTGTAAAATCGGCACTATCAATACAAGCACTAATATTATGGGGGCGTCCTTAAACCATTTTGGCTTAGTTGTAAACATTTCTTTTAAGCCAATCCACATATCATTTTGAAAATATCTTATCAGCAAAACAGCAGGTAAAGTCCACACCAGTAATTTAATAACTTCACCTATGATTTCGGAAGCAATATCACTTAAAGGGCTTAAAAATACAGGTTGGATTACCAACTCTCTTACGCTCCATATCGCAAAAAAGATGATAAGATATAAAGTTATATAAAAAACACTTAATTTTCTTTCTTTAATCATGGTGTCCCCACAAAATATAAATTCGTTACATTACTTGCAACGCACAACAGTAACGCATCTAATAAAAATTTTGATAGATTAATTATAGCAAAGCGCTTTCCACAAGGCAAGGGCTAGGCAAAACAAAAGCAAGTCCCTTATTAGGGTTCGTACACCTACGAAGCCTAGTAAGGGACTTGCACTGGCAGCGGGTGAAGGATTTGAACCCTCACATACGGAGTCAGAGTCCGCTGTGCTACCATTACACAAACCCGCTTTGCGATGGCTATAAAAGCAAAGACTATTATATAAGATTTTTCACCATTGTCAAGATTTTTTCACAGTACCCGTATAGGCGAACCCCTGGGGCGCCATAGGCGGATTCTGCCCGTCGGTCTCAAATTGGAAGGCCCCGCCCTGGGCTTCCGTGGCGAGCATTAGGTGGCAGAGGGCGATGCCTACATCTAATTCTTCGAGATCGTATAGCAGGGGCGCGCAGTTTTCTGGGGACGGCCTGGTAGACGTGGATGTCACCCTCCTGGGCGATAAAATACCAGGGCTGGGCGTTGAGCCCGGACGGGGCCAGCCGGGCGGCCTCCAGCCTCGGATCGTCACCCGATGCGATCTCCGCAAGGGCCTTGCGCTTAAATTCCGCCACTGTCCGGGTTTGGGGCTCTGCGGCCTCGCCGAAGCAGAGGGAGAGGATATCATCTTTCGCCTCGGACTTCTCCCGCCCCTTGGCCACGCCCAGCCAACAGGTGCCCAGGCCTTGGGCGGACAGATACAAGTCCAACTGCTGGAACAGAAATCCCGCGCAGAGTTCCCGATAAGGGGCCGGTGCGCCGGAGATAATCAGGTAATGGGGCGCTTTCGGCATAAGCATCCCCTTAATCTGCACCCGCTCCGCCATGCGGTGGGTGATCTGCACCTCCGGGAACAGAGGCCGCATCCCGTGGATGAAAGCCTCGATCTCCGCTAACTGTTTGGCGGGTAGCGGGGTCATGGTGTATTTCCGGCAGGATTTGCGGAGATAGATTTGATTGTATAGATTCATTGCGGATGCCCTCCCAAATTAAAAAACTTGAACACGCAGATAAAAACCACTTGCAATTTTCGCTTGCAAGTGGTTTTAAAAGCTATACAACCTTTTTCAATATTCCATTTGTCTCTAAGCTATCATATTCAGCTTTAATTGTTTTAAGGCTAAAATGCGGTTTAATTTCATGTACATCATGTGCGATTGCTTCTTTACTGCAATCCCAGTCGTTCATTTTAGAGTTGTGATACAAATAAACAGTGGTAGTTGACAGTTCGAGTTCTTTTGCATTTTTTTTGCCGAATAGCTTTAGTAATTCATTGATTTCTTTTTCAAAGGAGGTGGAAAAACTTTTATCCGCTTGGAAGTCTTCTGCATAAATAGAATATCCCACGTGGCCAGGAGAATAGGAAGCAGTTTTCATTGAAATTATATTTTGACATTCAGCAAAATCTATATCTTCCATCACTTCCGTGGAATATGGGCCAAAAGTATAAATTTCAAAATCATAATCCAGTGGCATCTTGTAGATTTGTTGTAACAAGAAAAGATATTTCATCATTGCAGTTTTGCCTAAACCGGGTTTTTTCGTTGCCAATTCGTGCATAACGTCAACTCTTTTAACCATATCCATACTGCTCTCCTCCCATTTTTATCTTATCACATAAAATCTTTTCTGACAAGGCTTCTCAGTCATTGATTTTACAATATCTGATTTTTCACTTAGCGGTTGAATGCCATTTCCATCACAAATTTTAATATCCTTGTCAAGCTTATACCACGATGTATGCGCTTCGTCTAAATAGGATTCCTGATCGCTATAAGTAGCTTTCAGTTCAAGTAAGTTGTTTTCATCGGTTTCTGTGGGCCTAACTTGTGTTTCATATATGCACTTGTAATGCTTGCGATTACATATAATATCTCCGGATGAGCCCGCTTTTCCTGTAATAATTTTTGAATACATAAACCAATCATCATATTTTAAATACTCGTCCAACTTGCTCGGCGGAGGATAGCATTCTTTATTTTTCTTTACTTTTTTCAGAATTTCTTTGCAGGCCATATAAATGTGGTGATCATATATTCGTCTTACCTTATGAAAATAAACTTGAGCAAACATTTGGTATCTTGCAATAACTAGACTTTCTGCAACATGCCAGCCGCCCGCTTCGATGGCTATCGCAGGGTCATCGGTCTCTGTTTTTGCCAAAGTCATACAACTGACTAATCTGCTCCTGTCATACAGCCCATAGCTTACGCCTAAATGAATAGAATCTCTTAACAAATAGTCAGCTCTGTCTGCATCAAGTTGTCCTGATATCAGTTCTCTCCATAGCAACAACCTTGCTGCCTTTGACCTAACTTTTGAATCGCCCAGCAATGCAGTTACCTCATCGACTGTAACTGAGTAACTATTGCCCTCGTGGCATTCAATTAGTTCTTTAAAAATTGTTTTTATAATTTCTATACTGTAATCCTCGTGCTTATATCTTTTGTGTCCAGTCGGTAGCGGTGGCATAAGGTCTTCCCCGGCATGAGAAAATGGAGCATGTCCTATATCATGTAAAAGAGCTGCTAACCTTACTATTTTTCGATATTTTTTAATACCTGCTTCGTCTAAAGACAAGCTTGCCAGAATCTCTTTTGCAGGTTTTTTTGAAATAATACTGTCGTACATATTAGAGGCCATTTGCATTACGCCGATAGAATGTTCAAAACGGGTGTGTGTCGCTCCTGGATATACCATATCTGTTAAGGAAAGTTGTTTGATTCTTCGCAGTCGTTGAAATACAGGATGGTCAATAATAGCGCATTCTTGCTCATCTAAAAAAACAAAGCCGTAAACAACGTCTCGAATCTTTTTTATTTTAGACAATTTTCAATCTCCTATAACTAGAAAGTACAAAAGCATAACTAATATTACCAGAAACAATTATACAAATCAATAATTTTATATACAAAAAAGCCGAGCTTCCCGTCTGAATACGTTCTGCTCGGCTTTTGCCCCGCCGTCGAGGTATTATAAGCCTATGGAGACAAAAAGTCAAGCAGAAATTTCTGGATTTGCCGATTCGTCAAAAAATCATGGTGGCAAAATAATCTTCTACCGTCTCTGCCCGGCGCAGGGGCTGGATGGATCCGTCCTCCCGTTTCAATAACTCTGCCGAGCGGAGTTTACCGTTGTAGTTATAGCCCATGGAGTGGCCGTGGGCGCCGGTGTCGTGGATGACCACGTAGTCGCCGATCTCAATTTCCGGCAACGCCCGGTCGATGGCGAATTTGTCGTTGTTCTCACAGAGGGAGCCCGTCACGTCGTAGATGTGATCCAAGGGGGCCTGTTCCTTGCCCAACACCGTGATGTGGTGATAGGCTCCGTACATGGCGGGCCGCATCAGATCCGACGCGGAGGCGTCCAGGTTCACGTATTGTTTGTAGATATCCTTCTTATGGATCGCCTGGCTGGCGAGACAGCCGTAGGGCCCCAGCATATAGCGGCCCAGCTCCGTATAGATGGCCACGTGGCCCAGTCCCGCCGGGATTAGAATCTCTTCAAAGGCCCGCTTCACCCCCTGGCCGATGGCGAAAATATCATTACCCCGCTGATCCGGCTCATAGGGGATGCCGATCCCGCCGGAGAGGTTGATGAAGGTAATATTGGCCCCCGTCTCCTGCTTTAATTCCACCGCCAGTTCAAACAGGATGGCCGCCAGTCTGGGATAGTAGTCGTCGGTGACCGTATTGGAGGCCAAAAAGGCGTGGATGCCAAATTTTTTGACACCATAGCTCTTGAGCTTCATAAATGCCTCGGCCATCTGGGGCCGGGTCATACCGTATTTGGCGTCACCGGGATTATCCATGATCTGGTTGTCCAGAGAGAACACCCCGCCGGGATTGTAGCGGCAACTAATCTTCTCCGGGATTCCGGCCACATCCTTGAGGAAGTCCACATGGCTGAGATCGTCCAAATTGATGATGGCCCCCAACTCCATGGCCTTTTGATACTCCGCCGCCGGGGTGGCGTTAGAAGAAAACATGATCTCATCCCCCGCGATCCCCACCCGCTGGGAGAGCAGAAGCTCCGCTAGAGTGGCGCAATCGGTGCCGCACCCCTCCTCGTGTAACATTTTAAGGATACCGGGAGTGGGCGTGGCCTTTACGGCGAAATATTCTTTAAATCCCGGATTCCAGGCAAAGGCCTCCCGCAAATTGCGGGCGTTCTGCCGGATTCCCGCCTCATCGTAGAGATGAAACGGCGTGGGATAGGTCTTGGTGATCTCTCGGACTTCATCCAAGGTGACGAACGTTTTTTTCATAAGTAGCTTCTCCTCATAAATCAGGGCGGTACGCTGTTGTTCATGATACTGCAAAAAACGCTGTAGCGCAATAGTGTGGCAAAAGAAAACGGGAATTTTGACAAAATCCCGTAGATTTTGCTTGTAATACACCTGAGTTTCGTATTATACTACCATATGCATTACGTACATGGAGGGATAACATGGCTAAATACGAACGCCGGTTGACCGGCAACTTTGATACACTGCTCAATACGCTGCATACGGAGATTTTAAGCGGCAGCATTTCCGCCAGTTTTCAAGGGGGCAGCGATTACGCGACAGACGGCGTGCGCTGTGCCGTGCGGGTGTATGAACGGTACAGCTGGGTCGGGAGCAATCGGCTCGCTGCCAATATTACCCTTGTGGGCCAAGGGGATCAACTATTCCTCTCCGTCATCGCCTCCGGCGGGAGCCAGGCCGTATTTTTCAAAATCAACACCTGGGGCGAGGAGAGTTTTTTGAATAAAATCATCCGGATTGTAAAACGGGCCTAAGTACCTAATAAAAAAGCGGCCATCCCGTCAGACGAGACAGCCGCTTCGACGCAGTGTGCCACTCCGTGGCGCACCACTTGACACAGGGGTTCTATTTTTGATCTTTCATATCTATTGCTAACATGCTACTCGCATCTATCCACGGATGGGTAATTGTGATATCAGACGGGGCCTCTATTCTATTTCTCTCTGCAATCACTCTCATGCAATCAAGCTTCGCGGCTTTCGCTAAGTGGCGGAGACCGCCGCCTCTGTCTTACCCATATCTTTTGTGTCCGGATATAGTATGCGTCCCATCTGTCCGGATAACCGCTGAAAAATTTTGAAATGTTTTGATCGGCGGTGAATATAGTATAAGGACAACCTCAATCCAGAAAAAGGAGCGTTTTTCATGTCGAACCTCGGCGCTATCATTGTCATCGGAATTTTGATCTTATTGACCGTAGTCATCCTTCGCAGACCCGTCGGCTGTCTACTCCGCCTCGTGATGAACACCATCGGCGGATTTATCACCCTGTTTATTTTCAATTTCATAGGCCAGTTTTTCGGGATCGCCCTGGGCTTTAATCTACTCAACGCCGTGATCGTCGGCATCCTCGGTCTGCCCGGCGTCGGATTGTTATTGATTTTACGATGGTTGCATTTGATTTGATAGAAAGTATGAAAAGTAGGGGGGTAACCCGATACCTCCAAACACAAACCAACGGACACCTATCACATAGGTGTCCGTTGCGCATACACAGCGCTCAAAACAACCACTGGGTCAACCCAAATGCCCCCGCAGAGAGCAGAGCGCCCGCCGCCAGATAGCCCAGGGGCGGGATTTTGGCCAAAAATCCCCGCCGATAGACATTGCTTCTTACATAGCTGTGGGCCACGGCCTGGGCCTCTTGCAGCACCTTGTCCACATCGGTCCCGCCGATGCTGGCATCTTCTTTTACAATGAAAATCGCCTCTTCAAAATAGCGGGGGTCCGGCGTTTTTACCACGATGACGCGCCGTGTTACACCTTTTACCATGTTGTATTCACTCCATTAAGCAAGTTGTTTTGTAAAATCAAGTCTGCCCGGATTTTTTTGGGAATATACAATCGGATCAGGAACGCTCTTCCAAGAAGAGGGTCAGCACGGTCATATCGTCCTCACTGCCGAATTGTTTTAGGGCCGCCTCCAGGATATGGCGGGCCAGTTCTTTGGCGTCTGTGCCCGTGTAATCCGCCATGAGGGAGCGGAGCCAGGTATCGTCTTCCGATTGGGAGATACCGTCAGAGGAGATGACGGCGAAGTGCCCCGGTTCCAGACGCATGGTCACCGTGTCCGGCCGCCGCCCGTCGCCGGCGCCTAAGCCTGCGGCCAGGCTGTCTCCCCGGATGGCCCGGATAGCCCGGCCCCGCTTGACATAGGTGGGAGAGGCGCCGTATTTGAACAGTTTGGCCTCGCCCGTAAAGAGGTTGACCCCCATGAGATCCACTGTGGCAAAGCCCAAGGCCTGTCCATTTTTTGCCTGGAAGGCCGTATTTGTCAGCTTCATGGCCGCCGCCGGGTGGAGGCCCGCCTTTAGAAACTGCTCTAAGATGTGGATGGCCTGTCCGCTCTCCCTGGCGGCCCCGTCCCCCGTCCCCATGCCGTCGGAGAGGATCACATACAGGGTGCCGTCATCGGTCTTGAACGAGGTCCCCCGGTCGCCGCTGACCACCTGGCCCTTCCGCTTGACCGAGGCGATCCCCACAATGGCCGCCAGGGGTTCCGCCTCCATGAGGCCCATAGTGTGGTTGACCGTATCCGTCCGTTTCCGCCTCTGACAGAGCCGCACCCCCAGGACGGCGGAGAGCTTGGCCAGATGATCCGGGTCTTTCAGGAGCGCGTGGAGATTACCGGCCCTGATCTCGGCGTGGAGCCTGCCGTTTCGATCTCTGAACACTGCTGCCTCCGCCTCCATATCTCGGCTGCGGAGATAGCGGTGGAGTTTCTTCTCCCGAAAGGGCTCGTGGGTTAAATCCGTGTCCAAATCCCGGGCCAGGGTCTCTAAGATCGCGCCCATGTCCTGGTACTGCATACACATGGCGGTCTGGGCCTCTTGCAGGCGGCTTAAAAACTGTTTGCGATAGGTGAGGGCCTTTAGCTCGTCGTTGGCGGCGGCGATGTAGGTGTCCAGGCTGGGACAGTGTTCGGCAAAGTGCTGGGGGAAATCCTCCCGTTTCAATTGGCCCCGCTTTCGCATAGGGGCGGTGACGTTGTTCATCACGTCCACCGTGGACTCGTACTCCCGGTGCCAGCAGGCAGTAGACCGAGGGCATTTGCGGCAGCAGAGCTCCGCCGCCCGGTCGAACACCGTGGCGATATCGTTGTCGTTGTTGCGCCAGGCTCCGGGGATATGTACGGTCTCATACAGGGCGTGAAAGGCCCGGCCCAGAAGCCGCATCCGATCCTTGGCATAGGCCTTGATCCGCACCCCGCCGTAGTAGCTGGCCGTATCCCCCAGATCAATGGTGAACCTGCCCAGGACTTGGGTGGGGGCGATCAGAAAGAGGGCGGCGACCAGAAAGACCTCATAGAGTGCCGCCATGTGCAGAACGGTATCCCAAGTCCAGAGGACGGCCACAACTTTCGCCAGGAGAAAACTCAATGTGAACAGAATCTTCCCGTGGCGCGCAAAGACGCCGGACAGAAGCCCGGAAAAGGCGTATGCCATGGAGAAGAAGGGGATGCCGCCCAGGGCCGCGTCCATAGAGAGTCCCAGGGCCGCACCCACGGCGCTGCCGGACGCCGCCCCGCTCCGGTAGGCGGTGCTCATGAGGATAAATAGGGCGAAGAGCCGCCCCAGAGAGATCTCCGCCAAAAAAGTGACAGAGGACAAGGCGATTAAGACGGTGCCCATGAGGATTAGAATACTGACAGTCCGCTGGATGGCGCCCAAATCCTCCGGCATCTCCCGGCCCCAGCCGGACAGGGCGATCTGGAAGAAGTAGGCGCCCCCGCCCACCAGGGCCGTCTCCGTGAGGAAGAACACGGTGGCCTCCACGCTCCAGCCCAGATCTTGGGCGTAGACGAATCCCACACAGGCGGCCATGAAGGCGGCCACCGCGGGCATGAACCAGTTTCGCCTGTAATAGGAGAAGTCATGAAAGGTGAAGCTGGCGGCGAACACCAAAACCGACATGGCCATATATTTGAGGCCCCAGACGAACTCGTTTCCGATATAGCTCCCCAGGATCACCCCGCAGAGAGCCATAAGCCCCGTAAACCCGGGACCGGAGATGGCTACAATGGCGACGCCAAACGGTGTATATCCCCCGAAAATCTCCGCCTGGGAGAGGGCGAAGGCCAAGAGAAACCGAATCAGGCATTGGCCCGCCCGGATAATCTCCGGCCGCCCCAACACCACCTCTCCTTTCAGGGTCAGATCCGTACTGATCCGCCCCAATCTGCGCTTTATAGTAGACATAAGTATTACCTCCGGAGATGGATATGTATTGCTTTGGAATGAAAAAATGAGGAATTTTACTGTATTCCCCTCCCTGCCATAGGCGGTGGAAAACGAATTTTTCCTCTTCATGCAGGAACAACCAAAACTGCTTGTCCTAAGTATACTTAGGTTACCATAAAAATGTAGTCACTCCCCGCTGTCCGATTGTCTATTTTCTCCACGGGAAAGGGGCGGAAATGTGGGAAAATCTCTACCCCAGTCAGGCTACGCCTGACAGCTCCCTTAAAACGAGGGATCGGAGGGCAAAGGCAAAAAGCCTCCCTCAATTTGAGGGAGGTGGCGGGTGTAGTCTGACGCAGGATTGCCCTACGGCAACATCTCCGACAACAACACGGAGACATACCCCGCCCGAAACAAACCGTCGATCAGATCGGGGATGGCCAGGGCGGTCTGTTCCAGGTCGCTGTGGAGGAGCACGATCCCGCCGGAAAAGGCCTGGTCGTGTACCCGCCGGGCGATGGCTTGGGCGTCATAGCCCCGCCGGTCGCCGCTGTCGATGCTCCACTGGACGGCGTACATCTCCATTGCGTGAACTGCCGCCACCATGTTGTGGTCGTATTCCCCATAGGGCGCACGGAACAGGGTGGGGCGGATGCCGGTGACCGCCGCAATGGCGTCGTTGCAGGCCTCAATGTTGTTTAAAATCTCCGTGGTCGCCATTTTCTTCAGGAAGCTGTAGTCGTCGCTTAGATTCATCAGTGCGTGGCCCCGGGCAGAGAGGATTGCCGCCAAGTCGCCGTTGGCCCGGATCCAGTCGCCGGTGACGAAGAATGTAGCCCGGACGCCGTGGATATGCAGAGCCTCCATCACCTGGGCCGTGTGGCGATCCTCCGGATTCCGGGCGTTAAAAGTCAGGCCGATGACCTGATCTTCCCGCTGGACGCTGTAGATGGGCAGAGGCCGCTCTCTAGCGGAGACCCCTACGATGACGGGGAGGTTGATTACGTAAAATATGGCGATGACCACTACACACAGTGCAAGGGCCGTAATATAGGTTCGCCGGATGAGAAGAATTTTTCCGCGCATAGGTCTTGGCATAATAATTACCCCCTGTCCCGATATCCTATGCGAGGAGAGACAAGCATATACGCGAATTTAACGATAAAATATAATTAGTATACTCGAATAATCTGGATTTTTCGACAAATATAATTGCTGAGTATACTAATTTTTCTTGCTAAGACTGGACAATTGGCCAAAAAATCGGTACAATAAAAATACGAGTAAGTCAGACAGCCGCGTGTCCGGGCCGAAAGGCCGTACACGAGGAAAGTCCGGGCTCCATAGGGCAAGGATAACGGGTAACGCCCGCCGAAGGCGACTTCAGGAAAAGTGCAACAGAGATATACCGCCGGGGGCTTGCCCCCGGCAAGGGTGGAAAAGTGCGGTAAGAGCGCACTGGCCGGCTGGAGACTGTCCGGTCCTGTAAACTCTATCCGGAGCAACACCGTGGGAGGACTGCGTGGGGACACGCGAGGTTGGCCCGACCGTCCTCGGGAGGTGGCTTGAGCCTGTCGGCAACGACAGGCCTAGACAGATGGCTGTCAAATACAGAACCCGGCTTATAGACTTGCTCGTATTCAAAAAAATTATGCACCGGACGTGAGCACTCCGTTCTGCGGAGTTGTCGTTTTACGTTTGGTGCAATTTGTATTTGGAAATATGGAACAAAACGGCGTGGTAAGTCGTCTCATTTATTGCGCCTATATGAAGCCGAAAAAATTTGTATTTGAGGAGATTGCTATGCGGAAAATACGCTTCTTTCTTGCTGTGCTATTGATTTTTGTAAGTGCAGTACCCGCTTTGGCCAGCTGGGCAGCACCAGAGCCGTTTGAAGTCTTTTCCGAGGATGGAACGAGAGTTTTTGTATTCACCCCAGGGGCATATGGTACGGGCAGTGCGCATGCTGCCGTTTATACCATCAACGGCGCAGCCCCTAATCAGGAGCGGCAAGTTGTTTACACGGTGGTAGATTTATCATCCTTTGCATATGAAAGCAACTTCTATTTTTCTTCCGATATGAACCATTTCGCCCGTATGTTCAATCCGTCTGGATCGCCTATCTTTGAGGTGTTCTCAAATGGTATTCGAACCAGAACTGTTTTTAGGAACGATATAATAGAAAATCATTCTAGCACAGAAGCAGAAACCAGCATCGGGCCCAGGTACACGGTAAATTGGACAATTGAATCCTTCTCTCCTGAAGAGGCTATCCTTACAATCAGCACAGGAGAGGACAACACCTTTTTGTTTGACCTTGCACGGGCAGAGTTCGTAGCGGAACGCACACTATCTAACGATTATGAAGACACAACAGAACCTTTGAATGACCTCCCTGCCGAGTCGCCGTCCGAAGCGCGTCAAACGCCGACCAGTTCTATTTTAACTTGGATCATTGCAGCAATTTCTCTAATAATAGGGATTTTTATTATTGTGATTGTGCTGTTACGGCGCAGAAAATAAACATAGGGCAGTCCAGCACTCTACCCTCGACCCGCAGCGCGGTAAGCGAAATTTTGAACTGCACACATAGAGCAAAGTAGCACAGGAAATACCGCCTGTGCTACTTTTTTCGTTTACACCCCCATACATATAAAAAGAATAGGGGATATTCGTTGACAAATGCCCGAGACTCCTCTATCATAGCAAACAGGAATTTTACTGTACTTACGAAAACAATAACACGGAGGCGATTCGTTTGATTAACCGCAAGAGAATCATTGACACCTTTTCTGCCATGGTCGACATTGACAGCCTATCGTTCAAAGAGCGGCAGATGGCCGATCACGTTACGGCACGTCTGACAGAGTTGGGATTCACCGTCAAAGAGGACAACGCAGGGGAAAAGATCGGCGGGAGCGCCGGGAATGTCTACGGATATCTGCCGGGGACGCTGGACACAACCCCCTTACTCTTCTCCGCCCACATGGATACAGTGGAGCCGGGGATTGGCAGAAAGGCCATCCTCCAGGCCGACGGCAGAATCACATCTGACGGCACGACCATCCTCGGCGCAGACGATCAAGCCGGAATCGCCGCCACACTGGAGGCGGTTCAGACGATCCAAGAGAAAGGGCTGCCCCATCGGCCCATCGAAGTGCTGTTCACCGTGGCGGAGGAGGCCCACTGCATGGGCTCCGCTGCGATTGATTCCGCTATGATCCAGTCAAAAGAGGCCTACGTAATGGACTTAAACGGCCACATCGGGACGGCGGCCTATCGGGCCCCTGCCATTATGTCCTTTACTGCTACGGTGAAGGGCAAGGCATCCCACGCCGGGGTCGCCCCCCAGGACGGGATTCACGCCATCCGTGCCGCCGCTTTGGCCGTCAGCCGGTTGGAACTGGGTCATGTGGGCGAGGAGATGACGGTCAACGTGGGCGTCATCGAAGGCGGCAGTGCCAGCAATGTCATTCCCGACACCTGTAAAGTAGTCGGCGAGATCCGTGGATTTGATCAGACCGCCACCCTGGCCCAATTAGATCAAATCGGCGCCTGCTTCCATCAGGCGGCTGCCGAGGTGGGGGCCACAGTGGACTGGGCGCCGGATGTCACCTTTGCCGCCTATGGTGCAGAGGAGGGCTCTCTGGCGATTGAGCGGTATCGCGCCGCCTGTGAGCAGTTGGGCCTACCCGTCTCTTTGATTACGACCTACGGCGGCAGTGATCTCAACAATTTGGCCACGTTCGGTATCGGCGGCCTTGTGATCTCCAACGGCATGGTGGACTGCCACAGTGTAGGGGAGTATATCGTCGCCGACGACCTGGAGAAATTGGCGAATCTCGTAGTGGCGCTGATGACCAGCGAGGTTTAGTCCATACGTAATCTGGCGATGATAAAAGAGCGCTCAAAGCGTTCCAACACTCATATTTGATTTGGGAGGTCTCCCATGACCACTTCTGATTTACACAGCTATATGCAGCCGGGTCGGCGGATTCATCTGATCGGCATCGGTGGCGTATCTATGGCGGCCCTGGCGGAGACGCTCTGTAGTTTCGGTCTCGCGGTGGCGGGCTCTGATATTGCGGAGAGTCCAGTCACAGAGCGGCTCCAATCCCTGGGAATCCCCGTAGCCATTGGCCACAGGGTGGAGAATATTGACGGGACTGCGTGTGTGATCCGCACTGCCGCCGTCCGGGAGGACAATCCGGAGGTACAGGCCGCACGAAGCCAGGGGATTCCCATTTTTGAGCGGGCCCAGGCCTGGGGACATATTATGCGCCAGTATAAAAACGCAATCTGTATTGCGGGAACCCACGGGAAAACCACCACCACGTCTATGACAACCCATATCCTCTTAGCCGCGGGGAGTGATCCCACAGTGATGATCGGGGGAACCCTGCCCAAACTCCAGGCGGGCCATCGGATGGGCGGCGGCGAGACCATTGTGCTGGAGAGCTGTGAGTATTACAACTCGTTTCACAATTTTTTCCCCACAGTGGCCGTGGTACTCAACGTGGAGGAGGATCACTTAGATTATTTCAAAGATTTGGACGGGATCAAAGCATCCTTTCGCACCTTTGCCGATCTCACCCCGGCGGACGGCTGTATTGTGGCCAACGGCGACGATGCAAACACCATGGATGCCCTTGCGCCGTTAGAGCGTCCTCTGCTGACCTTTGGGATGGGGGAGCAAAACCGGGTCCGGGCTATAAATATCACTCGACGGGACACCTGCACCGCATTTGATCTCACCTTGGACGGCGCGCTATATACCCGTGTGGAACTCCAGGTGCCGGGGGATCACAACATAAAAAATGCCCTGGCCGCGGCGGCCGTAGGGATTTTCTTGCAGTTTTCCCCAGAGGCCATTCATGAGGGCTTAGCCGACTACACCGGCGTCGGCCGCCGATTCGAGTACAAGGGCGAATATAACGGGGCGAAGATATACGACGATTACGCCCACCACCCCACGGAGTTGGCCGCCCTGTTGGATGCCGTGGAGCCCATGGGTTTTAAGCGGATCATCCTGGCGTTCCAACCTCACACCTACACCCGCACCAATGCGCTGTTTGACGACTTCGTCCGCGAACTCCGCCGCCCAGATCTGGCGCTGATCGGGGAGATATACGCCGCCCGGGAGCAGAACACCGTAGGCGTTACAGCCCAGGACGTGGCGGATCAGATATCCGGCGCAACACATTACGCCACCCTGGCGGACATGACCGAGGTGATTCGCACTCTGGCCCGGCCGGGGGATATTATCCTCACCGTGGGCGCGGGGGATATTGTGAAGGTTGGCGAGGCGCTGTTGTTTAAATAAAATAAACGAGCGCACTCAAACTATGTCGAAATGCTCGTGATTTCAAAATGTGAGCACACTAAATTTTCTTCTTATGAAATGCCGAGGGCACAAAACGATAGGCCTCTTTCTTATCCATCTTCGTCATATACCGTGTGGCGATCCGTGCGTTGCAGTTGGGGCAGAAGAGCGCACCGTGGTAGCGGGAGAAGTCGATGCTACCCTCCACGATGCGGTCATTATACATCTTGACGAAGTTGCTCTCGCCGACTTTTTGATACTTGGCGATAAAATAGCCGCAATAGGCGCAAGAGACCTCCAGCAGATGGCTGCCGCGGATTTTTTTACAGTTTGGATTTTTGTAGATAGTCATAGTTTATAGTATATGTGAAAAAGCATAGGATTTCAACGAACTATTGCAATTTCCCCCAGGGACTTGTATAATATCGACGGACATGCTGTCCCTTGTCCCCCAGTGTGTTGGGACGGGGACTTTTTTTGTAAGTGATTAGGAGTGTGAAGCGAAATGAAAGAACAGTTACATGCGTTACAATCCGAGGCCTTGGGCCTAATCGCCGGGGCGGGGGATATCCCGGCCTTAGAAGGGCTCCGGGTGCGATTTTTGGGCAAAAAAGGGGAGCTCACGGCCATCCTAAAGCAGATGGGCCAGTTGGACCCTGCGGAGCGGCCCGTAGTCGGCCAGTTGGCCAACGCCGTCAGCGCAGAGATTACGGAGGCTATCCAGGTGCGGCGGGAAGTCTTAGAGGCGGCGGATTTGGATCAGCGGCTCCGGGCGGAACAATTAGACGTCACCATCCCCGGCGCACCCCAGAGCATGGGGAAGCGCCATCCTATGATGAAGACATTGGACGAGACGTTGGATATTTTCATCGGCATGGGCTTTACCGTGGCCGAAGGGCCGGAGGTAGAGTTTGCCGCCAACGTGTTTGACAAGCTCAACACCGCTGAGGGTCACCCCTCCCGGGATTGGCAAGATACGTTCTATTTTGACCAAGGGGACAAATATGTCCTGCGCACCCACACCTCCTCCGTCCAGATTCGTGTGATGGAGCGCCAAAAGCCCCCCATCCGGGTGGTCTCGCCGGGGCGGGTCTACCGCAAGGACGAGGTGGACGCCACCCACTCCCCCATGTTCCATCAGATCGAGGGACTGGTGGTGGATAAGGGCATCACCATGGCCGATCTCAAGGGAACCCTCAACGCTCTGGTACAAGAACTATACGGAGTCGGGACAAAGACCCGGTTTCGCCCCCACCACTTTCCCTTTACCGAGCCGTCCTGCGAGGTGGATTGCCAGTGCTTCAAGTGCGGCGGCACGGGATGTTCTATGTGTAAAGGCGAGGGCTGGATTGAACTCCTGGGCGCCGGGATGGTACACCCCAATGTATTTCGCAACTGCGGCATTGACCCGAACGAATACACCGGGTTCGCCTTCGGCAGCGGATTGGAGCGCATGACCATGATGCGGTTTAACATCAGCGATCTGAGATTAATTTTTGAAAACGATCTGCGCTTTTTACGGCAGTTTTAGTACCGTCGCCAAACCGCTCTAAGGCCCCGCCCCCAGGGCGGGGAACCTAAGACCGGCTAGGCCCGGCATTAACTTCAACTAACCTTTTGCGAGAAAAACGCCCGCAAAAGGAAGTTTCAGTAAAGGGGCACACAGAATATGAAACTATCAAGAAAATGGCTGGCGGAGTTCACGGATATCCAGGCCAGTGATGGGGAATACGCCGACCGGATGACCATTACCGGCTCCAAGGTAGAGGGGATTGAAGACCTGGGCGCGGAGATCCAAAATGTGGTGCTGGGCCGGATTGTGACTGTGGAGCGCCACGAGAACGCCGATACCCTGTGGGTCTGCACCGTAGATGTGGGCCAGGACGAGCCCACGGTCATCGTTACCGGGGCCGATAACCTAAAGCCGGGGGATTTCTGTCCCGTGGCCCTGCATAAATCCACCCTCCCCGGCGGGGTGGAGATCAAAAAGGGCAAACTTCGAGGGGTTACCTCCAACGGGATGCTGGGGTCTCTCAATGAGTTGGAACTCACCATACACGACTATCCCCACTCCGTAGAAGATGGGATTTTGACGTTCACGCCGGACGAGATGGCGGGCTGTCAGCCCGGCGACGATATCCGGCCCATTATCGGCAGAGATGACCGGGTGGTAGAGTTTGAAATCACCAGCAACCGGCCGGATTGCCTCTCTGTCATCGGATTGGCCAGAGAATCCGCCGCCAGCTTTGATACCACCCTGACCATCCGGGAGCCCCAAGTGAAAGGCGCCGGCGGGAGCGTGTTGGAACACGTAGATGTGGAGATCTGGGATGAAGACCTCTGCCCCCGATACACCGCCAGAGTGGTACAGAATGTGAAGATTGAACCCAGCCCCGTGTGGATGCGCCAGCGGCTTCGGGCTTCCGGTGTGCGGCCCATCAATAACATCGTAGATATCACCAACTACGTCATGCTGGAATACGGCCAGCCCATGCACGCCTTTGACCACGCCTGTTTAGACGGCGGGCAGATCATCGTCCGCCGGGCCACGGCGGGAGAGACCATAGACACCCTGGACGGCATTGCCCGCACCCTGACCGACGCCCTGGTCATCGCTGATGCGGAGAAAGCCGTGGGGATTGCCGGTGTCATGGGCGGCGCGGAGAGCGAGATTACGGAGAATACCCGGACGGTGGTCTTTGAGTCCGCCAATTTCAACGGTACCAGCATCCGCAAGACGGCCGGCCGGCTGGGGCTGCGCACCGATGCGTCCAGCCGGTTTGAAAAAGGGCTAGACCCTCTGGGGACCCTCCCCGCCGTCCAGCGGGCCTGTGAACTGGTGGAACTCCTGGGTGCCGGAGAAGTGGTGGACGGCGTGGTAGATGTCATCGCCGCCGACCGCGCACCTGTGGTGTTGGCGTTGGAGGCCCAGCGGATTAACGCCCTCTTAGGGACGGACATTTCCCGGGATCAGATGGCTACTATCTTAGAAAAAGTCGGGTTTGCCGTGGATGGAGCAGATCAGGTCACAGTACCCTCCTGGCGGCTGGATGTCCATGAATACGTGGACTTAGCCGAAGAAGTGGCCCGGTTTTATGGATATAACGTGATCCCCGCCACCATGTTCCGGGGTGCCACTGCCCAGGGCGGCTTTACCCTACAGCAAAAGCGGGAGCGGCAAGCGGGGCGGCTCTTACAGGGACTGGGCTATTATGAAATCCTCACCTACGCATTCACGGGCCAGACCGCCTACGATAAAATCCGCCTGCCAGAAGACGCACCTCAGCGGGAGAGTCTGACGATTTTAAATCCCCTGGGAGAGGACACCAGCCGGATGCGTACCATGGCCCTGCCCTCTATGTTGGAGATTTTGGCCAGGAATCTAAATTACCGCAACGAATCCGCCCGGTTCTATGAGATTGCCCGGGTCTATCTGCCTAACGGCGAGAGCGAGACCCTCTGTGACGAGGCCCTCCGCCTGATGCTGGGAGCCTACGGTGAGGGGATGGATTTCTTCCAGCTCAAAGGGGCTGTGGAAACCCTCTTGGACGCCATGAATATCACCGGTATCCATTGGGCGGCCAAGGCGGACAATCCGGCCTTTCACCCCGGCCGGTGTGCGGAACTGATCCGGGGCGGCCAGTCTTTGGGATACCTGGGGCAGATTCATCCGCTGACTGTGAAAAACTACGGACGAGAGGAAGATCTCTACGCCGCGGAGCTGGATTTAGACGCCCTGTTTACGGCCATCGGCCGGGAGCGGACCTATGTGCCGTGGCCCAAGTATCCGGCTGTGACCCGTGATATCGCCGTGGTATGCGAGGAATCCGTCACCGTGGCCGATCTTCAAACGGTCATCGCCGAGGCGGGGGGTAAGCACCTGGAGGGGAGTCGTCTCTTTGATATCTACACCGGAGCGCCCATCCCAGAGGGGAAAAAGAGCGTGGCCTTCGCCCTCCGTTACCAGGCGGCGGACCGCACCCTGACAGACGAAGACGCCGATAAGGCGACGACCAAGATTTTAGCGGCCCTGGAGCGTCAACTGGGCGCCATTATCCGCTGACGAGGTATGAAGGGTTCTGCCTTGTGGGTAGAATAGAGCAGGGAATTTTACAAAATCGCAACATTTATTGCCTTTACACCCGAGGGAAACTTTGGTAGAATAATAGCAATACATCGAAAAGGGGGGCGTCTTGATGGAAGCGTATACCCAAAAGTTTGATCTCGTGGGCCGGGATATGGAGATCCGCGAGATTATGAAAGCTGTGTACAACTCGTTAGAGCAAAAGGGATACAACCCGATCAATCAGATTGTGGGATACATTTTATCGGAGGATCCCACATATATCACCAATTACAACAACGCCCGCACCCTCATCACCCGGATCGACCGGGACGAGCTCTTGCGGGAACTGGTGATTTATTATCTGGAGCGCAACGGACAATAGGGGGTGTGGCATATGCGGCGTGGATTTATTGTTGAGATTCCATGGGTTCTGGTGATCGTGTTTGCACTGCTCGCGCTCGCTATCGCGGTGCTGATCCTGTTCCTCGCACTGCGCCCGGGCAGGCGGTCAGATGACCTGGCGGAAGCAGAGGACGGAGGCGACCCGTTAAAAAAGCGTTTCTGCCCTTACTGCGGGGCCAATGTTCAGCAGAGAGAGCGGATTTGTTCCAACTGCGATGAAGTGCTGTAAAAAATCAGACGGGTATGCTCCCGATAGGGGCATACCCGTTGTCTGTGTGTGCATTGAAAACCATTGACCTTGAGCTCCTTTTCCAAAGGAGCTGTCAGCGCAGCTGACTGAGGATTGTCCCCCTGGTCCCTCAAAACGAGGGGGCTGTCAGGCGTAGCCTGACTACTGGGGGAGGGCAGGGAGCTACCTCCGCCCCATCCGCGCTTTTTTCCGCCTGCGTTTGACGATGGCGTGGCGGATGACGTAGACGATGTAGAGCACGAACAACAGGGCGAGGACGAGGATGGCCACTTGTACCCATATGAGATCCAGGGTCTCGGAAATGTCCTGCTGTATGTACTCCATCCGGGAGAGCTGGATATTTGTGGCGGCGGTCAAGGGGTAGGGGCCAAAGCTCCGGTCGCCGTAGTGGAGGGTGAGCGTCCCCAAAACTTGGCCCTGATTGATGGGGGCTATGAGCTCATAGCCCGCCTCTTCGCTGTGTACGACCATCTCATAGCGCAAGTCTGCCAGGGAGAAGTCGGTGGGCATCAAAGCGGTGATGGCCGTCTCTGTCCGCAGATCTACGCTGTCGGTATTTGCGGCCATGGCCACGGGGACAGAGGTCAACCGCTGGCCGGCGTAGCGGAGTTCCTGGTATGTAAAGGTATCAAAGGCCCAGTCGTAGATTCGGGCGGTCTCGGTGAAGTGGTTGATCTGCGCACCGTCGTATTCGTCGCCCTGGGAGACGCCCATGACGACAGCCATGAGAGCCACATCCTCCTGGGTGGCGGTAGAGACGAGGCAGAATCCGGCAGCCAAGGTGAAACCCGTCTTAATGCCGAATACGCCGGGATAGTAGAAATCAGAGCCGGGGACGGTCATGAGGTTCGTGGTGGAAAAAATCCCGGCGCCCCGCATGTTGGTGGCGGCAAAGGGCCGCTCCGGCGCGTCCAGGAGCTCTACAAATCGGGGGTTACTCATGGCCGCCCGAGAGATGAGGAACATGTCATAGGCGGTGGTGTAATGGTTATCTGCAGTCAGACCGTGGGGATTTGTGAAATTGGTGTTCTCGGCGCCGAGCTGGGCAGCCCGCTCGTTCATCATCTGGACGAACCCGGCGACGGAGCCGCCTAAGTGTTCGGCGATCACATTGGTCGCGTCGTTGGCGGACATGAGCATGGCGGCGTAGAGGAGGGATTGGAACGACATCTCCTCGTCCACTTCTAAGCCGATGTGCATACCGGTGGCGGTCATATCGGCCAGGGCGGTTTCGGTGGTCACCAGTGTGTCGCCGATGGCCACATCGCCCCGGGCCAAGGCCTCGACAGCTAAAAGTGCGGTCATAATCTTCGTCGTGGAGGCGGGATGGATGCGCTGATTTGGATTTTGCGCATAGAGAATTTCGCCTGAGCTGGCATCGGCTAAGATCACCGCCAAGGCGTGGTGTTCCGGACCGTTTAAGCGCGGCACATCCAGGGCCAGAGATGGATCCGCCAAAACAGGGGGCGTCAAGATTGAGATCAGAAGGAAAAGTGCGATCACTATAAGAAAATATTGTTTTTTCATTTTACTCTCCAGAAAATTTATGGTATCATAACCGCAAGCGGATATATGCAATACTTTCACCATTATAGCGCAACCAAGCAGGCAAAATCAACGGTAAATTCAAGATATAGTGGAATTGGTTGAAAAATACGGAGAAATTTACTGTTAGATGGAGACATTCATATGCCAGAGAATAATTGCAATAACATAGACAAAGACGACAAATGGGACTTTTCAGATTACGCCTATACCATAACAGGAATCATTGTCGGAATACTCTTAGTTGTACCGGAAATACTGTACAGTCAATTTCATATTTCCATTTTAGGCGGAAGCGCAAGCGGCGACGGGTGGATGAGCCGGGCCCGTGCCCTATCACCCCTGCTATTTCTTTTGACGACAACAATCGTTTTCTTCAAAGATGCAATTGATGCGAGGAAAAACGGCGGGTACAAAGGCTCCATGTTTACACACACCTTTGAGTCTCTGCTTGAAGAGGCAATCTATATGGCGATCACTACAATCATGGTGTACGGTGCGGTCCTTTTCGGCGCGATGTATGCATCGTGGCTGGCCGGGCCGATCACATTTGTATTGTTTATTTTTATTTTCCCCCTGGTGCGAAAAAAAAGCAGTCCCGCAGATCAATCTGTGATACAGTGGGTCTTATTGTCCATATTGGTCATTGGGATTACCGCTGAAGTAATAACCGGCGTGTGGATTGCCCTCCCGCTTTCCTGGTTGATCATTTGCGCAGTTAAGTGCATCTACGCAATTGGCAAGCGCGACGGCTCCATTGACAATATTTTTGACATTCTTTATTACTTATTCTCGGTCATCCTCATGGCAGTGGGCATCACCCTGGATTTTTGGATTACGTCTTGGGTTGCGTTCCCGGTTGCGCTATTTATTTGCTGGATTTTAAGCAAAGTTAGAAGATATTGGGAAAGCAAATAAGTGGCCGTTTCCCCGCCTGCGGCGGGGAAAGCGGCGACGGACAAGCAATATCCAAACAGAGAGGAAAAACAAGGCGGAAAAAAACATAGAGGTGTGGGATAATGAAGCAACGGGATCTGGCAAAAATCCTTGTGGCAGTTGTCTGTGCGGCTGCAGTTTTCGTCACGGGCCTCTACTTCGGCCGGACGGGGACGACGGGGTCTTTTACTGTGACCACAGAGTACGAAATCGGAGCCGTCCAGCCCCAGGAAATCGAGGCGCTGGCCGAACGGATCGAACATCGGAACGGGGGACAGGACCCGACGGAATCGCCCGCAGACACCCAGGAGGCCCCGGCATCGCCGTCCGAGGAGAGCGGGCCCATCAACATCAACACGGCGGATGCCAACCAATTGACCGCCCTGCCGGGGGTCGGGCCCGTACTGGCGGAGCGGATCATCGCCCACAGAGAAACCTATGGGCCGTTTCAGATCATAGAGGAGCTGACCGATGTATCCGGCATCGGGGCAAGTCGTTTGGAGGACATTCGCCCGCTGATCACAGTGGAATGAGTTTGAAGGAGCTTATATGAATATTCTGGTAGTAGATGACGAGAAATTGTTGGTCAAGGGAATCAAGTTCAATCTGGAGAACGAGGGATACCAAGTAGACGTGGGCTACGACGGGGAAGACGCCGTAGAAAAGGCCCAAGCCAAGCCCTACGACCTGATTATCCTAGACCTCATGATGCCCAAACTGGATGGGCTCAACGCCTGTATGCAGATCCGGGGGTTTTCCACTGTGCCCATTATCATGCTGACGGCGAAGAGCGAGGATACGGACAAACTCCTGGGCTTTGAATACGGCGCCGACGACTACATTACAAAACCCTTCAATATTTTGGAGCTCAAAGCCCGTGTCCGGGCCCTGCTCCGGCGGAGCAACCTACAGACGCCGGACAGAGAGGCGGAGGACGGGCTGATTTCCATCGGACACATCAGCATCGACCCGTTGAGCCGGAATGCCGAGCGGGACGGTGTCCCGGCGGAACTGACGGCCAAAGAGTTTGACTTGATTGAACTGCTCATGAAAAATCCCGGCCGGGTATACAGCCGGGAGAATCTGCTGGATATTATCTGGAACTATGAGTACCTGGGGGACATCCGGACGGTGGACGTACATATCCGGCGTCTGCGGGAGAAGCTGGAACGAAATCCCGCCGAGCCGGAGCGGATCATGACGAAGTGGGGTGTGGGCTATTTCTTCAAGGCCGAATAAGAGAGTCCGGGTGGCCGGCGGTGTCCAGTTTCGGTTTGTCTTAAGCTATATCGCCCTGATTGCGGGCCTGCTTCTGCTGCTCAACACCTATCCCATGATCGTCTCACAGGACCTGGTCATCGACGGGAAAGAGGCCGCGCTCACGGGACAGGCCCTGGGGATCAGCCAGGCTCTGTCCGGCGGAGAGGCTCTGGAGCGGGAGAGCGTGGGGCTCATCATGGAGCAGCAAGAGCTGGCGGGCCTGTCCCGCATTGCGGTCACCGATGAGATGGGAACCCTCCTCTACGATACCGCCTATAGAGGTGCCGAGGGGATCAATGTGCTCACATTTGAACACCTGCCCAGGGTGCTCTCCGGGTATGATGCGTTCTACAGCGCATACGCCGACGGGAACTTTCGCTCCCAGGTGGCCGTACCTGTCGTACACGCGGAGGGGGAGACTGTGACCGTAATCGGTGCGGTGTATCTCTATGAAAACGATCTGGTGCAGGGGGCATTCATTGAGGGCTTCCAGCGGGATTTACAGAACTTTTCCATCGGTGCCTTTATCGTCGCCCTGTTTTTGGCCCTGATTTTCTTCCGGACGCTGACGAGACGGCTCATGGAGATGCTCTCGGCTATCCGCATCGTGGGCCGGGGGGATTACGGCTATAAACTGGCCGTCCGGGGCAAGGACGAACTGGCGGAACTGGGCCGGGCCTTTAACCGCCTCTCCGATCGGCTCCAGGAGACGGAGGAGATGCGGCGGCGGTTCGTATCCGACGCCTCTCACGAGCTCAAGACGCCGTTGGCGTCCATCCGCCTGCTGTCCGACAGTATCGTCCAGAGCGAGGACATGGAGGTGGAGACCGTCCGGGAATTTGCCGAGGACATCGGCCAGGAGGCCGAGCGGCTGACCCGCACCACAGAGCGGCTCTTACAATTGGCCCGCCTGGATGCCACCCCGGAGCCGGCGCTGGTGCCCGTAGATGTGGCCCAAGTGGTACGGCGGGCCGGATATATGCTGGAGCCCCTGGCCAGAGAATTAGACGTGGAAATGGTCTTCGACTTGGCAGAGGACGGGCTTATTTTGGCCGTGGAAGACGACGTGTATCAGATTGTCTTCAACCTGGCGGAGAATGGCCTCAAGTACAACGTGGAGGGGGGGACCCTCCTGATCCGCCTGGAGAAAACAGCGGATCAAGTGCGCCTGACCGTGGAGGATACGGGGATCGGCATCCCGGAGGAGGATATTCCCCATATCTTCGACCGGTTCTACCGGGTGGACAAGGCCCGTAGCCGTGCCCGGGGTGGCAGCGGATTGGGGTTGTCCATTGTGCGGGATACGGTGTTGCAGCACGGGGGGCAGATTGAGGCCAGTTCTCGGTTGGATGTGGGGACGCGGTTTGTTGTGGTGTTTTCGGGGGTGGGGTAGTGAAAAACCTCCTTTTTCAAAGGAGGTGGCCACTGCGAAGCAGTGGACGGAGGATTATCCCTGCGCCGCAGGTCAAGAGCAATCCTCAGTCGGCTCCGCCGACAGCTCCTTTGGAAAAGGAGCTTATGCACAAAACGGTGAGGACACGGGATTCGGTATTCCGAAGGAGGAACAGCATGAACACCATCTTTTTGTATATTACAACGAGCCTGGTGGGCGTATCAACGGTACTGAATATTTTATATTTAGCAGATGGAGTCAGTGAAATATGGTTTAGGCTTGGTTTTGTAGCCGCCGTATTTTCTAGTGTCATACTAAACTTTTTAAACCTAGTTAAAACACGTAGAAAAAATAAGAACAAATCAAATGCAAACGAAAATGAGAATAAAACCCGCAATACAAGCTCTGCAAAAATGGCGCTTTTCTGGTTTTTTCTTTTAATTTTAGTTTGGGTCATAAGCTGTTTTGCTGCATTGTTTTACTAATCCCCCCACAAAAACAAAGAGGCGGCACGATGCCGCCTCTTTTGGCAAACCTAATCTACCGACACCGACACCGACACCGACAACACCGATCACAGTCAAAATCCCGGTAGCACCGGCAGCACCGGAAATGGACAACCTGACAGCGACACCGGCAGTGGCAGCGGCATCGGATGCAGCAGCAACTGGTAAAACAACCGCACATAGCTCCCATAAAACACCTCCTGGGTGAGTGATCCCCCCTATAGGGGGACAGTCCAGTATATGCTACGGGAGGCCTGTTGTGCCATAGGAGGACAGGGACATGCAATATCGGACAAATCCAAAGACGGGAGAGCAAATCTCCGCACTGGCCTTTGGCTGTATGCGGTTCCACAGGGACGAGGCCGAGGTGGAACGGCAGATTCGTTATGCCATAGAGCAGGGGATCAACTACTTCGACACGGCCTATATCTATCCCGGCAGCGAGGCGACCCTGGGGCGGATTTTGGCCAAGGACGGTCTGCGGAGCCGGGTGAATATCGCCGACAAACTGCCCTACTATCTGGTGCGGAAGCAGACGGATTTCGACCGCCTCTTTCAGACCCAGCTCACCAAATTGCAGACGGATTACATCGACTACTACATGGTGCATATGTTGCCGGGCCTGGCCAGTTGGGAGAAACTCTGCCAAATAGGAATCCTGGACTGGATCCAAGAGAAAAAAGCCGGCGGCGCCATCCGGCAGATGGGATTCTCCTTCCACGGCAGCGGCCAGGATTTTATCGACCTCATCGACGCCTGGGATTGGGATTTCACCATGATCCAATACAACTATTACGACGAACACTTCCAGGCGGGACGGCGGGGGTTGGAATACGCCGCAGAGCGTGGGATCCCCGTCATGGTCATGGAACCTCTCCGGGGCGGAACCCTGGTGCATCAACTGCCCCCGGCGACGAAGGCCGTCTGGGAGACGGCGCCGGGTGAGCGATCTCCGGCGGAGTGGGCCCTCCGCTGGGTGTGGAACCATCCCCAGGTGCTGACCGCCCTGTCGGGGATGACCACCATGGAGATGCTGGAGGAGAACATCCGCGTGGCGTCCCAGGGGTCGCCGGGACATCTCACGGATCAGGAATTGGCTCTCTATGATAAGGCCAGCGGGGCGATCCGGGCCGCCCTAAAATCGCCTTGTACGGGTTGCGGATACTGCATGCCCTGTCCGGCGGGGGTGGATATCCCCCTCTGCCTCACAAAACTCAACGATATAGCGCTGGGGGGCAGGTTGATGAGTATGTACTGGTATGCGGTCACGGGGGCCGGGAAAAACGCTTCCCTCTGTAATGGATGCGGCAAATGCGAACAGCACTGCCCCCAGGGGATTCCAATCCGCAAGGCACTGCAGCAGACGGTACGGGAACTGGAACGGTTCCCCTATGGAGTGATTCGGTTTATTACACGAAAGATATTGAAAAAGAAAAAATAGTATACTCAAAAAATGAGAAATTTTGTCGATGTGGGCGTGAAAATATATTTTTGAGTACACTCAAATGCGGTGAAACAACAAGGCCAATGCGGGAATTTTTCGCATTGGCCTTGTCTGTGTCCTATTTCAAAATCCCACCTAATATCCCGCCTAAGCCGTTTTGCAGGAGGCCCAAAGTATCGCCGGAGTTGCCCAGCCATAAGTATAGGCCCAGCACTGCCAAGAGGATCAGCAGAATCGGCCAGGAGATGCCGAACAGATTGCCGTCGCCCAAGGCCGAAAGCAATCCGGGGCGAGGCGGAGGTGCGGTTGCTGTGGGGGGTGCGTCGTGGCGGCCTCTGTATTCGTCCATGAAATTGATCCCTTTCTCCCAGAATTGATCCAGTATATGCCGGGATATTGGGATTCGTGCGAGAACCTCCCCGTCACGGCAAAGCCGCGACGATTTCGAGCAGTATACATGCCGGGATATTGGGATTCGTGCGAGAACCTCCCCGTCACGGCAAAGCCGCGACGATTTCGAACAGTATACATGCTGAGATATTGGGATTCGTGCGAGAATCTCCTCGTCACGGCAAAGCCGCGACGATTTCGAGCAGTATACATGCTGAGATATTGGGATTCGTGCGAGAACCTCTCCGTCACGGCAAAGCCGCGACGAATTCGAGCAACATACATGCCGGGATATTGAGGTTTGTGCAATTACAACACCCTAAGCGCCGCCACAATATCCTCAAACCGCCCGGAGCGGGAGGCCTTGACCAGGACCTGATCCCCCGCTTGGAGCAGGGCGGGGAGCGCCTCCAGAGCCGTGTCCTTGTCGGGGAAATACCAGGCCTGGAGATCGGCATTTGTATCTTTGACGCCCCGGTAGGTGTGTTCGCTCAAAGGCCCGGCGCAGACGATACAGTCGATGCCGCTCAAAGCGGCGAAAGCGCCCAGCTCGTGGTGGAGTTTATGGCAATTCGTACCCAGTTCCCCCATGTCCCCGATGACCGCCACCCGGCGGCCGGGCAGATTTGCCAGGGCCGTGATGGCCGCCTGGACGGAGGTGGGGTTGGCGTTGTAGCTGTCGTCGATGATGGTGAGAAAATCCGTCTTGAAAATGTCAGACCGCTTATCTGCGTTGGTGAAAGATTCAATTCCCCGGGCAATCTCCGCCGGAGAGAGGCCCAGGGCCACGCCTACGGCGGCGGCGGCCAGGGCGGCGTAGACCATGTGCTCCCCAAAGACGGGGATGGTGACCTCAATGGCCGTATCCCCCCAGCACAGAGTGCAGGCGACGCCGTTTTCCCCCAGATTGACAATATTTTCGGCCCGGTAATCGTTATCCGGTGTGAGACCGTAGATCAGTTTCTTGACACCGGTCTGTTCTGGATAAAGGTCGGTGACCTTGAGAGGCCGCAGGATATCGTCGTCGCCGTTTGCGATAAACAGGCCGTCGGGGTTTAAACACTTGACCATCTCGCCCTTGGCCTTCAAAACCCCCTCCCGGCTGCCCAGAAACTCAATATGGGCGTAGCCGATAATGGTAAAGACGGCGATATCCGGCCGCACCATCTCCGTGAGCCGGGTCATCTCGCCGAAGTCGGAGATACCCATCTCCGCCACAAAGACCTGATGGTGTTCCCGCAGACCGAAGATAGTCATAGGGGTGCCGATCTCGTTGTTAAAATTGCCCTCCGTCTTGTGGACGCTGTACTTGGTAGCCAGAACCGCGGCGATCATCTCCTTGGTACCGGTTTTGCCCACACTGCCCGTGATGCCGATGACGGGGATGTCAAACAGCCCCCTGTAATAGGCCGCCAAGTCCCGGATGGCCCCCAGGGTGGAGTCCACGACGATCAAGGGGCCGGGGGCGTCCATTTCCCGTTCCACCAGGGCGCAGACGGCCCCCCGCCGGAGCACATCGGTCACAAAATCGTGGCCGTCTACCCGGTTGCCGGAAATGGCGACGAACAGGGCGCCCGCCACATCACGGCGGCTGTCCATGACCACCTGCTGGATTGCTGTATGCTCATCTCCGCCGATGAGTGTACCGCCCATCACTTGGGCAGCTTTGGCCAATGTTATAGGTTTCATATGCATGGATAACGCTCCTCTACTGAAACTTCGTAACTGTATTTTACCATGAATTGGCCTTGTCTCACAAGAAAAGAAAAAATTTTTTCAAATACATCTTGACACGATACATCGAGATGCGATACATTTACATCGAATCTCGATATATCACGCTGTGATGGAAGGAGAATTGGTATGGGTGACGAAAAAATGATCAGCGCCTATATCCCCATGTCAGAGACAGCCTATTACATTTTGCTCTCCCTGTTAGACCGCCGCCACGGATATGCAATTATGCAACACGTGGAGGAGATCACAAAAGGACGCATCCGCTTAGGTGCGGGGACGCTTTACGGCACCCTGGGCAAGATGGAAAAAGGCGAGCTCATCACTGTCGTCTCCGAGGAGGAAAAGCGCAAAATCTACGAGATCACGCCCACGGGCCGGGCGGTGCTCATGGCGGAGATTGTGCGGATCCGAGAACTCTATGAGAGTAGCAGGGGGGTGGAGCTGACATGAGCAGAGAGAAAAAACGATCCTGGCGGCTCTATGCGGCCTTTCTCCTGCCGGAAGCGGAGCGGGAGGAGCCGTTTTTAAACGAGATGAGCCAACAGGGCTGGCATCTGGAGAAGACAAGACTGTTTCATTACACCTTCCGCCGGGGCGAGCCCATGGACTACCAGTACCGGATGGATTTCCTGGGAAAAGAGTTAGAAAAAGAGGCGTATCTACAGCTTCTGCGGGATGCCGGCTGGGAGATCGTAGATGTGCGGAGAGACGAGGTTGGCCGGTGGGTCTACTGCAAGAGAACCCGCTCTGATGAAGCGGTGTTGGAGATTTACACAGACCCTGAGAGCAAAGTTGAGGTCATTAAACGGATCAAAAGAGCCTATTTCCGGTTTTCGGCCTGGGTAATGCTCATCCCGGTGGTGTGCTTTGGGGCGGCGTTTTTTACAGCCTGGGCCCTGGATGCACCTGAGGCGATGCGAACACTCTTCGGCGGCGGGATCGGCGGTCTCATCGGCGGGGGAAGTGTCTGCATTTGGGCTTGGATTGTACTTCGGCGGAAGATCAGGCAAATGGAAGCGGATAGGCTTTAAAAGAAAGCAATAAGAATAGGAGAAAGAGATGCAGTTAAGAGTAGAAAAATTAAACAAATCCTTCGGCGCGAAGCATGTGCTCCGGGATTTGAGCTTCACCGCCCAGAGCGGTGTGGCCATGGGACTCCTGGGGCGGAACGGCTCCGGGAAGACCACCACCATCCGGACAATTATGGGCATATTCCCTGCCGACAGCGGGCGCAGCACCATTGACGGGGCGGCGACCCAGACTCTGCGGAAGCGCATCGGCTACCTGCCGGAGGAGCGGGGGCTCTACCCCAAGCGGATCATCGGGGAACAGATGGTCTATATCGGGACACTCCGAGGGCTTACGTCAAAGGTGGCCAAAGAGCGGGCGAAAAAGCTATTGACCCGCTTAGAGGCAGAAGAGTATTATGATCAAAAGCTGGACACCCTGTCCAAGGGGAACCAGCAGAAGATCCAACTGGCCATTGCGCTGATTACAAACCCGGATATTGTCATTCTGGATGAGCCCTTTTCCGGCCTTGACCCGGTGAACTCCCAGATACTCAAACGGGTTGTGGGGGAACTGGTGGCCGAGGGGAAACTGGTCCTATTCTCCAGCCACGAGATGGGCTATGTGGAAGAGTTTTGCGACGATATCTGCATCATCGACAAGGGACAGATCGTCCTGGCCGGCCGGCTCCGGGAGATCAAGGCCCAATACCCCCGCCACCAGATATCCGTCACGCCGGAGGGGACAGACGCGGAAGCCCTGCGCCGGCAGTTGATCCAACTGGACACCGTGGCGAAGCTGACGACGGAGGTCGAAGTACAGGGGCGCGGATGCCTGCTGACCTTACAGAACGAGAGCGATAAGGGCACCCTGTTCTCCGCCCTCACAGAGAGTCGGGTCGCCATAGATGCCATCGGCGTTGTGGAGCCCAGCTTAGAGGACATTTTTGTAGAAAAAGTGGGAAGAGAGACAACGCCTGAGGAGAATGAAGGAGGTGCGGCATGAGAAATTTTTTCAATGTCTTGAAATTTGAATACACGGGCATGGTGCGGGGCAAAGGCTTTCTCATCACCGTGGCCCTGTTTATGATCTTACTCTTAGTGGTTGCCAGCCTGCCTATAATCCTGGGCTTTTTCGGCAACGGCGGAGACCAGGAGATATACTACGACGCCGCAGGCGAGCAGGCCGTGGGCGTATTCTACGACACCACGGGCTGGTATACGCCGGAGATAATCGCCTCTTTTTCACCCCAGTTCGACTGGACGCCCATTGACCGTCCCGACGCCATTGAGCAGGGACTTGAGGCGGGGGATTTCGCCATCGGCCTCCGGCTGACGGCGGAGGGGATCACAGTCTACATGCCGGGCAGTGACTGGATGGGCGCCGGAACCTTTATGTTCTACGAAATGGCGAGATCCACAGCCCAGACCCAGGCATTGGAACAGGCGGGGATAGATGCCCAACTCATCGAAACAGTTCTCGCCGCAGATCCCACCATGGACGTAGTGATTGTCGGCCGGGACGGGGGACAGAGCTATTTTGTAGCTATGGCGTTTACCATCCTGCTGATGCTCATGGTATCCATGTTCGGGGCCATTGTATCCCATTCAGTGTCTACGGAGAAGACCAGTAAAGCCATTGAACTCTTGACCATCTCCACCAGTTCCAACTCCCTGATTTTCGGCAAAGTGGTCGGTGTGGGACTGGTGGCCCTGACCCAGTTTGCCATCGCTCTGATCCCAGGCGTACTCGTCATGTATTTCAACTTGGAGCGCTGGCACGAATTTGCACCCGCGGTCGGCGGAATTATGGAGATGATTTTTGCGTCCAATATTTTGGGTTTGGCCTTCCTGTTCTTTCTCCTGGCGTTCTTTACATACGCCTTTTTATTCGCCGCGCTGAGCTCTACCGTCAGCCGGGCGGAAGATTTGAGTTCATCTCAGAGCATTCCCACGGTATTGCTCATGGCGGCCTATTTTGTGGCCTTCACGGTGCCGTTCTCGCCAAATGCCTTCCATGCACAGGTGCTGTCCTACGTACCCTTCTTCTCGCCCCTGGTCATGATGACTAGGGCGACTATGACGGAAGTACCCATGTGGGAGATCGCACTCTCCGCCGGAGCGAGTTTCCTATACGTGCTCCTCTTGGGCTTCTTGAGCGCAAAGATTTTCCGGATCGGCATCATGCTCACCGGCAACCGCCCCAATCTGCGGCAAATTTTCAAACTGATGCGCCAGGCGTGAGCCTACAAGCCGAAGAAATGCAAAAACGACGTTCTAGTTTATAGCTGGAACGTCGTTTTCTTATCCTACTTGTCACTAATTCTTATAATTTGCTACTATATGTGCCTTGCAAATTTGGCGCCAATATCTACCGGCTTGTCCTCTATCCCTTTAGAAATCCACTTTGCAAGCGACATACCATCCTGCATTTTGCTATGGAGCCGCTTTTGAGAATCAGAAAACATGTGCGGTGTTGTCCCATTTTTTTGACTTTTCTCATGGTCAGTAAGATAGTAAAAATAATTTGGAATTTCTTTTTTCAGTGTTCTGGCAACGTCTGAAAGCGCATCATGGTATTCCTGTAATGCCTGTGTGTTTATAGAGAGGCTGCCATGATTCATCTTATACATATATTTGGCGTTCACGCCATCCCACACAGAGTTAAAGTGCAAGAACCGTGCAGAGGGGGGCATATTGTCTTTTGCATAGCGGAACAGGTCTGCGATTAAATCTTCGCTCTTGATATACGCCATTAAATCAGGAGGTACATTCCAAACATTTTTCGCAATTTCCGGCCAGAGTGATGAGCGCAGGCAAGAGACCTCCGAATAAACAACAATGTTGTTACACGCTGGATAAAGCTCACTAATTTGCGGGCAATGGGCAACACAGCCATGTCCTCCCGCGCTTTGCCCTGCAATAACCAGTGTTTCTGGTGTTTGAGGGAAAAATTCTTTTAAGGCTGCCAAAGCTGAAGCCACATTTTTATTTCCGTGATGGTACAGGACTTTATTTTCGCCTTTCCTATTCTGGAAAGGATAATCATTGTTTCCGACGTGCAAGTCGCCGCTTGTATAAGGAATCAATACAATATGCCAATCATGGAATGGGTTGCGTCTATCTTTCGTATTGAAAATACCACTGTTCAAGAGTTTCATTGCAATAGAAGGCACATCACCTGTGTAATAAAAATCTTTCTTTCCAAGCATGGCGCCTATACGAAAGGGTCTGGCGGCGGTTTCTTCGCTCCAGGATAAACCGCCGCCGGCGAAGTTTACAAGCAGTTTGTTAGCCGTCCCTTTTCTCAAAGCAATTTTATAGGGTTTTCCCGTGCTGCTCACACACCCATCAAGCGGTTTTACAAACCATTTTTGTGTCATAAGTATTCTCCTTTATGCACCCTTTGCAAGTCTATTCTTAGAAACTCTGAAATGCCTTTTTCGGCTCATCAGTAAAGCCATAGTGAGCTGTAAAAATATATTCTACATTTGCTATTTGAGCAAGCTTCTTAATGCTTTCCTTTTGGGTATCATCACTCAGATTAAAAAGCGAGTTAAACAGGCTCACCTTACCGTCTTGCAGGCTTAAATTATCACCAACAAAAAGATATTTATCATCTATTAAAAAAGACATTGAACCACTGGTATGTCCGGGCGTCAAAAAGGATTTCACTTTAATTTTTCCAAAGCACAGCTCTTCAGTATCCTCTATCTTGCTATAGTCATAATTTAATTTGTTCCTACCTCCAAAAGGCAAACGTGACACTGATCCATCTATCACTTGCTCCTCTTGCTTTGAAATATAAATAGTAGCATTTTTGAATAAACGCAACGCCGAAATATGGTCAAAGTCAGTATGCGTAAGTAAAACAGCAGTAATTTTTTCAGGCTCAATATTTAATTTGCCCAACTCGGTTTTTGCTATACTTTCGTTGCCGCCACCTGCGTCTATAGCTATATAATCATCACCATTTTCCACAATATAAAAATTAGCATTTTTTGTTTTTATGGCATATATTCCACTTACTATTTCTTGGGTTTCAAGGTGTCTCATTTTAGCGATTTCACTGCTTCGCTTCAGTAAAAATTTCACCAGACCAATAGCCGTATTCATAATTCACCACCAATTATAAACTTGTCCACCACCACTGATTATGGAACCGTCCACACAGTTTAGCTTAATTAAGTCCTTAAATCTACCTGCGCTCACTCAAAAGTGTCTGTATACGGTTTTGCATAATCCGCGCGGTATCTACTGCCGTTCTATCACCCGCAAAGAAAGGCTGGAGTTCCTCTTCCACGATATTCCACAAGGCTTCGTCAAAGCGTGAAATTAAGCTGGCACTCTCCACAATCGCCCGCAGATCACCGGCTTCTGCCTCCGTCATCGCAAACACTGGAACGGAAAGCCCTTCATAGATATAGACATAGAAACGGGGACGCTCTTCACCTGTTTCGTGATTAAGCTGCGGTGTCATGGCCTCGGCGATCAATGCTTCATACCGATCAATCCGCAGTGGGAATGCCTCCCCAAACAAGGGCGCGTCCGACAATAAGAGCCGCCGCACAAAACGCCAAGCCGCCTCTTGATTGGTAGAAGCCGTGCTAATTGCCAAGTTTTCCTGCGTTTGAATATGATGTACGCCACCTGCACTGGTGGGGAAGCCAAGCGCAACAATGCCGCCTAGCGCCGCCGTATTCCGCTGATATTCACTTGGAACAAGAAACGTGTTGTATAGCAGTTGCTCCCCTCGGCGCATACGGGCATGATCTGGAGAGCCGAACACCTGACCTTCGGTAGGAAGTTCTGAGGGTCGGAGTAATTGAGCGGCGGCCTCTAGCAGTTCGATAAAGGGTGCGCTGTCAATGTTTGCCCTGCTTTCTTCTCGGCATATAAAATTCTCTAACCCAAGTAAAACAAGCCTTTCACCCGTTGAGAACTCACCATCAAAATAGGGTAGATTTGCCTCTTCGCGCAACCTTAGAAAATCGGTGAGAGTCCAAGATTCAATATGCCCCATGCTGTCAGCCGTGCCGATCATGGTGCGGAGGGAAAACGCATTTGCAATCGTAGGCAAAGACCCATCGGGTGCTTCGAATGCCTGTAGAATGTTAAGGAAAAAATCAGAGCGTTCCAGCTCTAAATCCGCATCGAGAAAGGGATAGAGATCGGCCAAAAACCCTTGGCTCACCAAGTCATCATGTAGGTCGTGCGGAACTAAGATAATATCGGGGGCATCCCCTGTCATAAGGTCTGCTGCAAAGCGGAAAAAGGCCGCTTCCCAGTCGCCTGTCCCAGTTCTCCAGCCCTCCCAATATTCTACTAATTGAATCTGGTAGTCCCGACTTTCCCTGTTAAAGGCAACTACTTCATTGAGTACCCACTCGTTAAATGCAAGCCCGCCCAGCGTGATTAACGTATACTCCGCCAGTTCTGCGCGCGGGGTACGTTGAAGCACGAAGAGTTCCGCAGGGTCATCCCATCCGCTGATGAGAACGGAAATCCGGCCATCGTCCAGAACGCCTGCGAAAGCCCATCCAGTCGAGATGCCCACCTCAACCCAGCGGAGCAACGGTGTTTGCTCTCCTGTATCCAAATCATATCCGAAAAGTTGGAGGCCATCGTCTACTAAAAAATCGAAAGGGTATGCCGCTCCAGTGGGGAGCAGATTCCGCACATAGGAGAGTGTGGATGGCAAGGTCTCACCCCAGATACCGGCGGCAAAATCAATCACACGCAGGCCATGTCTATCGAACGCCACAACGCGACCGTCTTGCAGTTGGGTGATGCTTTGAAATGCCTCTGCCTCTAACTGTCCAAGCGCCCTTCCATCGGTGGCCAGCAAATTGAGTATGTCTCCGCGCTCCGTTCTGGCGACCAGCACCATATTACCATCATCAGAAAAAAAGGCGTATGTCAGCATAAATAGTCTGCCACCTTGCGATAGGGCATCTGACAGGTCTTGGGTGATAATCTCTCTGCCATCCATGTCGTACTCAGCATATAGTACGCGCAAGCCACCGTCTGTCTCTTGCTCTTGATTCACGACAAGCATCGTTAAATGTCCAGCATCCCTAATACAGAGTTCCGCAATCCATGTGTCAGCCCCTAGAGCTGGGATGCGGATTACGCGCGGATCATCCTCGCCTACCGTGACAATGACTATCACTAATTCAACAGAATTTTGGTCTGTATACCAGTAGAAAATCTGATCTTCGTGTGCCAGCGAACCAGATATGCGTTCTGGCACGTTCGGCAAGGCTATTGCAGTCGGAAGATGAATGTAGGTTTCAATAAATTCTTCGTTGACATTGCCTTCCCTGAGTTCTTCGCCTCCGCCGCCACAGGCGCCAAGAGATAGGATCAACAAGATTGCTATCGCAAGAAAGACAAGACATTTTTTCATATCAGCACCCCACCCTGAAGAAAAACACAGGGACTTTGTTCCGCGCAAACTATAAATACCCAACGCTCCAACCAATAGCAAGAACATAGCGTATTCTATCACAAAATCGCTTTAATTTCAAAAAGTTCCCTTTAATCTATTGGCAACTACCCCAGTAAAGCGGCGGCCCGATCCGTCGTCGGTTGAATTTCCCATCTCCTGTACTTGCATTGTAATACGTTTAATGCTAAACTTAATAAAAACAAAACAGGAGGCGCATATATGAACCCATTATGGATCGTCGCAATTGTAGTAGGTCTGATTATCCTCTATGTGATCACAGTCTATAACCGTCTTGTCGTCCAGAGAAATCGCGTGGATAACGGATGGGCGCAGATTGATACCCAGCTCCAGAGACGCTTTGACCTGATCCCCAATCTGGTAGAGACGGTGAAAGGATACGCAAAGCACGAATCCGAGGTATTTGAACGGGTGACCGCCGCCCGTGCAGGGATGGCCAATGCGTCCACCGTCGGTGAAAAGGCCCAAGCGGACAACGCGCTGACCGGGACGCTGAAATCCCTGTTCGCCGTGGCGGAGGCCTATCCCACCCTGAAGGCCGACGCGAATTTCAGAGAACTTCAAGTGGAGCTGACCAATACGGAAAACCGGGTCGCATTCGCCCGCCAGTTCTATAATGACGCAGTGGCACTGTTCAATACGAAGATACAGAAGTTCCCCAGCAACATCATTGCCGGTATGCTGAACTTCACCCAGCGGGAATACTTCCAAGTCGAGTCCGCGGAAGTGAGATCGGCCCCGAAAGTGAGTTTTTAGACATTCGTAAATAAGCCGCAAGGAGGTAGCCCCATTGTTTCAATCCATTCGCTCCAATAAAACCAAAACAACAGCCATCGTGGCGGGGATATTTCTATTCTTTGCAGGGATTGTCTATGCCATCTCTTTCTTCCTGCTAGAACTGGGCCATTTTGCCGTTATTTTTGCCCTAGTGATCTCCTTTCTCGTCTCATTTGGGGCCTATTGGAACAGCGATAAAATTGTCCTCCGGCTCCACAGCGCCCGACCGGCGACGCCGGAACAGGATGCGAAACTCAACAACATCCTAGAGGGCCTCTGTATCGCCTCCGGTATGCCCAAACCCCGGCTCTATGTCATGGAGGACCGGGCTCTAAATGCCTTCGCAACGGGCCGGAATCCAAACAATGCGGTCATCTGTGTGACCACAGGGCTGTTGGACAGGCTGGACTATTACCAACTAGAGGGCGTGGTCGCCCACGAACTGGCCCATATTAAGAACTACGATATTTTACTCCAGACCGTCGCAGGGATCATGATCGGCGCCGCATTAATCGCCTCCAGATTCGTAAGCCGTGCCATGATCCGAGGCAGATCAGGGGGCAGCTCAAACCGAAGCGGCTACGGGGCGCTTATCATGCTGGCCATCGGGCTTATCTTCGCCATCCTGGCCCCCATTGCGGGCCAGTTGCTCAAAATGTCCCTGAGCCGTAACCGGGAGTTCCTGGCAGATGCCACAGGGGCCAAGTTCACCCGGAACCCGGAGGCTCTGGCAAGTGCACTGGAGGCCATCAGCGGCAGCACCATCCCCATGCAAACGGCGAGCAACGCGACGGAGGGCATGTACATCGTGACCCCCTGCGTAGAGCTCCGCAGTAAGAGAAAATCAAACCCCTTCTCGACCCATCCACCCATCGAAAAGCGGGTGGAAGCGCTTCGGAATTTGAGATAGCGCATAGATACGATGTACGCACAATAAAAAAAGGGCCGCCGTTTTTTCCAGTTTGGAATAACGGCGGTTTTTCTATGGCAGAATCACGACTAATCCCCCCTTCCCCAGTCAACCTTCGCTGACAGCCCTCTCAAAACGCTGAGGCCGGAGGTCAAGGGAGGGCCGAGGTCAGATGCCCCAAAGCCTCCCTTGTTTACGAGGGAGGTGACACGAAGTATCGGAGGGAGCGCCGGATACAATCACAGAGCTTCCTCTATGGCGCGGGCCATTGTGTAGATCACATCTACGGTGCCGCGGGTACCGGCGAGGGCTGTATTGATGCTGAGATCGTAGTTATGGGCGGTACCCCAGGCCTCTCCCGTGTAGTGGCGATAGTAGTTGGCCCGGCCTTTGTCCATCCGTAGAGTACGGGCTCGCGCCTCATCTGGGGTGAGCTCAAGGATTCTGGCCACCTGTTCTACCCGGTGTTCCAGGGGGGCGCGGAGGAAGACTTTTAGGCATCGGTCATGGTTGCGGAGCACGTAATCGGCGCAACGGCCCACGATGACGCAGGATTCCCGGTCGGCCAACTCCCGCATGACCTCCGCCTGGGCGAAAAAGGCCTTGTCCCCCAGGGGGACATCGTATTGATAGAAAAAGTTAGAGGCCGAATGGGCGGCTGTGGAGAGGTTAAAGAGAAAGCTGGAAGAGGCCTGTTCCTCGTTGCGCTCCATGAACTCCGGCGACAGCCCGCTCCGCTCTGCCGCCAGCTGCAGCAAAACCTTGTCGTAGTAGGAGATACCAAGTCGTTTGGCGACCAGTTCTCCGATCTCTCTGCCGTTGCTGCCGAACTCCCGGCCGATGGCGATAACCAAGTGTCCCATAGTGTACGCCTCCGATCTCTGTAGTTTGTAGTGTGGGTATTATAGCATGTTTGGGGCGGAGATACAATGGATTTTGTAGTGCGGGACGGAGAAAGAGTTTTGTTAAGATTTTTTTTAATACTTTTGTTGACAAACACGCATAGACTGCATATAATGCAAGGGAATATTTTACATGGCAAATAAGGAAGAAAGGAGGGGATTCTTATGGACAACATTATCATCCAAATACTGATCTTCTTGCTGGTCGGTGCAGTGATTGGCTGGATTGCAGGCCTGATTATGAAGAGCAAGAGTGGTCTGCTGGGGAACATCATCTTCGGTATTGTCGGTGCAGTGGTCGGTGGCTTTCTCGCTTCTCTATTGGGCATTGGAGGCGGATGGATCGTACAACTCCTCATCGCCGTTGCCGGTGCTTGTCTCGTCATTTTCGTTGTAGGGCTGTTCAGACGCAAATAAGCAAAACGGATAGAAACTTACGGGCCGATGGAGACATCGGCCCCTGTTTTTGTCGGTAGTGTATCGCTCCGAGGGTTGACAGAGACAGAATTTTTGATATAATATCTAGGGCGTATGCGGGAGTGACTCAGTGGTAGAGTGTCACCTTGCCAAGGTGAAAGTCGCGAGTTCGAATCTCGTCTCCCGCTCCACATTCTAAAAACCTAGTAATTTCAATGGTTTTTGCGTAGTAGGAATC
>Ga0123355_10000635_pt1 | contig 47525 bp, 59 predicted proteins | sample TergutEmb28metaG_3_FD_89872 | JGI IMG/M metagenome (GOLD analysis project Ga0123355, IMG submission 89872) | Embiratermes neotenicus P1 segment gut microbial communities from Petit-Saut dam, French Guiana - Emb289 P1 | ecosystem: Host-associated > Arthropoda: Insects > Digestive system > Gut ...
AAACAAGCTAACAGTTAAAATGAATACAAGAGTTAATGCGAGAACAACTTTTCCTCTAATACGACGATTTTTGTTCATTTTTACCTTCCTTTCAATCTCCACATTGGTTTACACTACTGTCGTACGGTACTTTGTTTCTTGCAAATCCCCCAACAATACTAGCAAGTCTCTCTTATAAAACCACCTCTTCCCTGTAATAATTTAACTTTAGCGCATTATTGTTAACATCAATTATTTTAGGGATATTCACATGTTTGCCATCAACATTTCAAGCTAATGTCTATGTGTTCCAACAATAAAAAATGTTTTCGCATATGTTTATTCATCAATTTGACCAATTGTAACATCTCCATCACATTCCTTCATATAGATTAATTAAATATATTTTGTATTTATTAATAATTTGAGAAATTTTGAGAAATAATAGTGCATTTATTATATATACTCAAACTTCACAGAAGCCAATCCCCGCCCAACCCTGCATAAAACCTAATTAAAAAGGCGAAAGACCCACCAAAATACGGTATAATGTAGTCATAACACAACAAAGCCGTAGGGGGTCAATCGCATGACAAGTATACATGAATATGAGAAATGGAACAAATTTGCTTGACTTCGAGAGAGACACGGTATATCGTTTTCTCAATGCATCATGCATTAACTGGGCCATGTATTTGCTGAAATTTGCTGTTACTGTCATTAAGCCCATAAAAGTCGCAACAAGTGAAGATAGACTTTGTGCGTTGGTGGTAGATGATTCGTTGTTTTCTCGCAGAAGAAGCAGATGTGTTGAGCTTTTAGCAAATGTACATGACCATGCATCACATGGTAAGAAAGAAATTCGTCCGTGGCTTCAAAATGCTTACCTTGGGCTGGACAGACGGTGTAAGTTTCATTCCGTTGATGTTTAGACATCTATATTCATGTTTTCGTCTTCGACTCTACAAATTTACGATAACAAGCTAAAAATCGAGAACATAAAAAAGCTCGACGCTTTCCAAAACAGTGTCATTGATAGTGGCGACAAAATCCTCACAACTATAGAAACTATCTCTTTTGAAAATATAAGCTTCACGTATCCCGGTTCTGTAGTCCCTGCCCTAAATAATATAAGTTTTACACTACACAAAAATGAAAAAGTTGTACTAGTGGGGCTAAACGGCTCAGGTAAATCTACACTTATCAAACTGCTGTTGCGTATGTACGAACCCAGTGAGGGGATTATTAAAATAAACGGAAGCGATATCAAAGAGTACAAGCTATTAGCCCTTCGCAGTAATTTCAGCGTATATTTTCAAGATATGTTCAATTATAATTTTACACTGCGAGAAAACTTTACCATTGCCGATGATAGCCATACCGACCCGGATACCAAAGCAACAAATGCATTAAAAACCGCCTATGCCCATGATATATTGGAAAAATCAAACAAAGGAATGGATACCAATATCACACGGCTTTTTGACACAGAGGGCATAGAGCTTTCTGGTGGGCAACACCAAAAATTGGCACTTGCCCGTGCTCTGTATCGCAAACACACAGCACTTATACTGGATGAGCCATCCTCTAATTTAGACCCCAAAGCAGAGCACGAAATTTTTACTGCACTTAAAATTTTCACAGATGGAAAAATGACTATTTTCACATCGCACAGGTTATCAAATGTCGCTTTGGCCAATAGAATATTAGTGTTGGAAAAAGGGCAGTTAGTGGAAGACGGCACTCAAGAGGAGCTAATAAAAAACAAAGACCGCTATGCGGAGGGTGGAGTTTGCTATAATTAATATTACCAAATAGTATTAACGGCGGCGTTTAAAATTGCAATAATCGGCTAAATAACATCTTTCTACGTTTCTACAAAATTACCACATTGACAAAAAGCATCCAAGGAGTGATTACTGTGGCACAACTTGCATCTATGCGAAATATCGGGACGGAAATTGAACGAAAGTTAATATCTATTGGCATTTGTACTGCAGAACAGTTGATTAAAACAGGGAGTAAGGAAGCCTTCATTCGTTTAAAGATGCAATATCCAAAAGTTTGCCTGGTTCATTTGTATACACTCCAAGGCGCAATTGATGATATAGAATATAATCAATTGCCTAATGAAGTTAAGGAAGATTTGAAAAATTTCAGCGATAACCTAAAGTAAAGCTCTACTATATCTTAGCCGCTTCCCCCACCAAGTATGTCACATATCTGCGGATGCTGTCCATAAAACGTACATCATCCATTTCGCCGCCGGCAATACGGCTTAAACCACGTTCCCATTTACCGGTGGTTTCCGGCTGGCGCATTTCCGGCGGGACTATGCTTATTAACCTGATGCCCTTTTCTGTGGGTATCAGGTTTTTTTTCTTGCGCTCTATATAACCGGAGGATATTAATTTTTCTATCATTGCCGCACGGGTGGCTGGTGTCCCAAGACCGGAAGACTTGAGTGCTTCTTTAAGTGCTTCATCATCTACAAAACGCCCGGCGTGTTCCATAGCGGATAACAGTGTGGCTTCCGTGTATGGTTTTGGAGGCTGGGTCTTTTTATGAAGTACATCAGTATCCGTGACAGTTACAGTGTCGCTCTTAGAAAGCGGTGGCAAGGATTCCCCATCAACGTCTTCTTGTTTTGCGTTTTTGCCACGAGGCGGTACAGATTCCGCAATGTCTTTTTCGTGAGCATATACAGTTTTCCAGCCAAGTTGGCGGTCTACTTTGCCTTTGGAACGGAAGGTTTCTTCTGCGGCACGGGTAATTACGGTTGTAATATCATACACATATGCTTCGTGAAACACAGCCAAAAAATTGCGCAGTATACGGTCATATACCGCTTTTTCTTCCGAAGACAGCACCGATAAGGGCTTCTTAGAGCCGGTGGGAATTATAGCGTGGTGATCTGTTACTTTTGCGTCGTTTACTATACGGGAACCTGTTGGTAGTTTTGGTAAGCCCAACACATATGCTGCAAAAGTATCATATGGAGCGGGTAGAGATTCCAGTGTAGGCTTTAGTTTTGGGATCATGTCTTTGCTCAAATAGCGGCTATCTGTGCGGGGGTAAGTTATCATTTTATGCTTTTCGTATAAGGATTGAGCAATAGTTAGCGTCTTTTGGGCGGAAAGGCCTAGCTTACGGTTACATTCCCGCTGCAACTCCGTAAGATCAAACAGTTGCGGGGGAAGCTGGCGTTTTTCTTCTGTTTCTACACTTTCAATGGTGCCTTGGGCGTTCTTTACCTTTTCAGCTATCACATTAGCTTGTTCTTCTGTTTTTATGCGTTCATTTTCGTCCTTATCAAAGTAAATTCCATGATATGCTTCGTTGCCGGCTGTTAAGAACTCTGCTTTAACTTCCCAGTAATTTTCCGGCACGAATGCAGTTATTTCGTGGTGTCGGTTTACTAAAATTGCCAGAGTAGGCGTTTGCACACGGCCCATTGGCAAAAGATCGCCGCATTTTATTGTGTACGCCCGTGTGGCATTCATGCCCACAAGCCAGTCCGCTTCTGCACGACAGCGGGCAGATGCAAAAAGATTATCGTACTCCTTGCCGTCCTTCATTTTTGCAAGACCCTCGGAGATTGCCGTGTCTGTAAGGCTGGATATCCATAGCCGCTTTATGGGCTTATTGCAATTGGCCCACTGATATATATAACGAAAAATTAGTTCCCCCTCACGCCCGCTATCTGTGGCACATATTACTTGGGAGATTTCTTTAGAGTTAAGCATCTTTTTTAAAAGATTTAACTGTTTCACGGTTTTTGGCAAGGCTTTTAAACCCATAGTTTCCGGGATAATTGGCAAGTCGTTCATACGCCATTTTTTAAGGTTTGAATCGTAGTCCTCTGGCTCTTTTAAAGTTGCCAAATGGCCTATTGCCCAGGAAATTACGTATTCGTCGCTGTGTAGGTAGCCATCACCCTTTTGCTTGCAATTAAGTACCCGGGCTATGTCACGACCTACAGATGGTTTTTCTGCAATTATTAGAGTTTTCATATTTATACCTTCCGAATTCGCCAAGCTCTACTGCGCATATACTATACCATTAAATTGACTTCCATGGAAACTGGCTTTTGTTAGAGTATGGAAGTCTAAAACCCGAGGTATATTATGAGACGCAAGTTTTGGTTTAGAGGATTACATATGAGAACCCGACGCAAAAAGCCCCCTAACACTAGGCGCATACCACGGCGATATTTGGCCTTTTTGATGTTAATGATAGTTGTCGTCCTGTTTGTGCATAGTTTTTATCGCTTCGACAGGCGCATTTTGCCAATGGTACTTGAAGCCGAAGAGCTCCGCATTCAAACAGAAATTAACAATGTAATAAATTATGTTATACAAGAAATTATCCTGGAACGCAGGGTAACTGCAAAGGATTTTTTGGTTCAAAGCCCCGGCATAGGCGAAATTTCTAACCCTGTGTTGTCTGTAAATACGGTACTGGTTAACGATATATGTAATGCAGCCGCCCAAAGGATATCTGAGCGGCTTAACAATTTGGAACCAGAAATTGTGTCTGTACCAATGGGCATGGCCTTTGGGCTGGACACCTTGGCCCAAACCGGGCCACGATTCTCTTTTACACTGGCACCCATAGGCAACGCCCTGGTCAACTACGAATCCAGCTTTTCTGCCGTTGGGATAAACCAAATCCACTTTGCGGTATGGCTAACGGTGGAATCTGTTGTGCGAATTATAAACCCCGTGCATTCTTCGGAAATTATGGTTATGCGTAATGTTTCCCTGGTGGATACGGTTATTAGTGGCACAGTGCCGGAAACATATGTTAGCATGGATGTACCCGGTTTGATGATTACACCTTAGAACCTATCACAAGGGCGGGAAAAATCTACGCTGGTTCGATGTATCTGTTTATGTCATCTTGTGTAATGCCCGGATGAAGGGCAATATTTAGCATGTCTGCAATAATTTTTGATAACCGGCCTATTACAGCGTCTACTTCTTTGGGGGTCACAAACATATTGCCGGTGTATGGGGCTAATATTTCTGTAATCAGTCCGTATCTGTCAGTTTCTTGCATGTTGGCAAGCATGTTGTAAAAAGGCTCGCCTTCCGGGGTTGCATCTGCCATTGCGCTAAGCATTTTGTCCATTGTGTCATTTACCAAAGTGGCGGCGTCCACCACCGTTGGTACTCCAACAGCTATTACCGGTACTCCCATGCTGTTTTTGTTGATGGGCGTTCTTTTGTTGCCAAGCCCTGCCCCGGGGTTTATGCCCGCATCAGAAATTTGGATTGTGGCATTTATGCGGCTAGTGCGCCGTGCCGCAAGGGCATCTATGGCTATTACTAAGTCTGGCTTTATTTTTTCCACTACGCCTTTAACAATTTCGGCGGTTTCTATGCCCGTAATCCCCATTACCCCTGGGGAAAGAGCCGACACGGCACGCAACCGCCCCTGTAAATCGAGCGGTACATCTTCCCCTAAGTGACGGGTTACAAGCAGTTTTTCGCAAACTTTTGGACCAAGGGCGTCCGGGGTCACTTGACGGTTGCCAAGGCCTATTATTAAAATTACGGCCTCTTTTGGCAAGTTGTGTAAATACCCCAGTTTGCGGGCCAGTATTTTTACTATTTCTTCGTGGGCTTCCGGGTCGTTTTGCTTTATTGCATCAGATTCCAACGTAACGTAATTGCCAATGGGTTTACCCATTGATTCCGCCCCGGTTTCATTGGTTATTTCTACCCAGGTTACGGTTACGCCAAGGGCTTCGTCTTGCTCCACGGTTATTTCTACCCCGGGAATTTCTGCAGAGGTGTCGGCGCAAAGGTTTTCCCGCAGTTCTATTGCCAGATCTGTACGTATATTTTTGTTGGTTTTTAGCATTTTTATCACCAGGGTTAGTTTGGCTTGGTTAGGTGGGTTTTATGTAAAATTTTTTTGATATATAGCAGTATGGTTTTACTTTAAGAGTACAAAAAACGAGAGCTTTCGCCCTCGCCTTTTTATTATATGCGGTAAAAACCTCATAAGCGTATATTAATAAATTTGCGACACAAGTCAACAAATTCATAATACACTGTGACGATTAACATGTCAATTAGAAAAAATGTGCAAAGATTTGTTTTATTTCCAAACATATTCAACATACTCTACCTGTACCGGTATTGTAAATTGCGAAGTCCAGCATTGATAGCAGTCCACACACAGGTCAATTATATGGGCCTCTCCGTCGTATGGCGAATGGTATCCCCAGTTTTTTATAAGCGAGATATGATCTTCAAAATATCCTGTTGTGTCTTTTTCTACATCCCGCCCACACTGGTTGCAACGCACATCGGCTACTTCAGGCAACACTGCAGTACGTTCAGAAAATGTCTTCATCCCCCAATTTCCCCCTTTTGCAATTGCAAGAATAGTGCGAGTTTATTATTCCTTTTTTACTTGTGCCCAACACAGGGAAAGGAAGGGTATTCCTCTTTATTTTGGGCCGCCTTCACTTATACCGCTGCCGGAGACAGCACTATGGGCTGTGCGCAATAAAATCCATATGTCGTAAAAAAAACCCATTTTTTTAACGTACTCTCCGTCGTAGGCGGCTTTTATTTCTATGGGCAATTCGTCCCGCCCGCTTACTTGAGCCAGGCCTGTTAGCCCAACGGGGACGCTGTTTGCGCCATATTTTTCGCGCTCGGCAATAAGGTCGTCCTGGTTCCAAAGGGCAGGACGCGGCCCCACAAGGGATAAGTCCCCTTTCAAAATATTGATAAGCTGGGGTAGCTCGTCCAGGCTTGACTTGCGCAAAAACCGCCCCATGGGCGTAATAAGAGTTTCGGGGTTTTGCAAAAGATGGGTTGGTACGTCTTTTGGGGCATTTGTGTACATACTGCGGAATTTATAAATCATGAAAAATTTGCGGTTTATGCCATATCTTTTTTGTTTGAAAAGTATTGGTCCGGGCGAACTTACCTTTACTAAAACCGCCAAAATTATCATAAGAGGCAGCCATATTGGTGAGGTAATAAGCACCAGCAAAATATCCCATGCTCTTTTGATGTATAGGTACATGCAAGCCTCCCGAAACTTGTCTGTATATTATATTTGCAAAAGTAAGAAGATATTCATGAGCTTAAAAAATTTGATAACTATAGTATTTACCCTGTTTGCGTGCTATATTCGTATACTTAAACAACTGTGGCAAGCTGCGGCAATGTCATTTCCAACATTCTTTGAGCAATTTGCGAACCTTCCAACAATTCGAAAATTACAGGATGTGTACCCGCAGCAAACAATACGGCTAAAACAAGCCCAATCCAGATTATAACAGCACTTATTACCACCCCAAATATAAGCCCGCCAATACGGTTTAGTGTGCGGATAACCGGCAATTTGCTTACAATATCCAGGGCGTAGCCGATAAATAACAGTGCAAGCATAGTTAGAAAAAACACTGTTATAATTGCCAGGCCGTTAATAATCATATTGGCAAAAAAACCTGCAACGTATTCTTCCACTGTAGCTACTTGCAATAACTCAAACATATTTGGGGTATTGTAGGAATGCAATAATGTTTGCAGAATTCCGGGTAGTGGTAAATTGTCTATTATATCTGCCCCTCGGGCTGTGGTTTGCTCGGCAAAAAAACTTTCTAAATTCATTGCCCGGGCAATACCATCTTGAATTACAGGGAACAATTCCGTTTGGCGTAATATTCGCGCAACATATGGGTACAACTGCCGGGCTACAAATATTGCAACAAAAAAGGACACCAACCTATACACTGTACGGATTAAGCCCTTGTGATACCCTGCTATAGCGCATAGTGCCACAATGGCTAAAATAATAATATCTACTGGGTTCATTAACGGTGTCCTCTCAAAAAATAATTAATTTATCCAAAACGGGCGTTTCCACAATCCGGCTTTTTTCAAAATCAGGTATATAACAAAACCAACTGCTGCAAATAAAATTAGAGGTAACCCAACCAAGGCCAGAAATACGGCTATATTTGTGGCAACTGCAGTAATAAAATCTACAGAAGCGGAAAATGCACCAATAATGCGAGTGCCAAAAGTATCATTGTAAAGGATTGGATAATAGGCTTCTTCATACTCTTCGTCGGATTCTATAACTTCATATACTGTCATATGAATTGTAGAAAAGCTGGCTAACTGGTCAATTTCCGTCATGCGCCGCCGGTAAGCATCCACAGCAAGGCGCAAAGTTGTTAACCGAGATTCCAAGTTGATGATATCTGTAAGCTCTGTTGCCGCATCCAGCATAACTTCTGTGCGGCGCAATTCTTCTTCTCTTATCCGTAAGCGGCTGCCAAGGTCGTTAAACTCCAATGTTACATCTTCGCTTGTTGTGCTAAAACGCCGCACTTGCCCTAATGCTACCAACTCTCGGTTAACTTGGTCAAAAAGCCCTACGGGAACGCGAAGGATAAACTCTGCCCTCCAAAGTAAAGTGTCACAGTTACGGGAAGCCGTTGCCATCCACTGGCGCGAGTTTTCAACAAAGCCCCCACGGTTATTCATAATCCCTTGGATATTTGTTACGGTTTCTTCAAAGTAATAGGTTTGCAACCCCATATCCGCTGAGCGAATAATCATCCGTGGTATAGCCGCAGTTTCCCCAGATACCGGTACCGGCTCAAAATCCTCATCGGCTACCAGTGACAGTTCAAAACTCGTTTCAGGTTCAGCAGCTGCAAATTGATTTTGAGCATCAGCAGTAGGAATAGGCGTAGATACAAGTGTATCAGTCACTGTTTCTTGAGACATGGGCATGCCTATGGCATCCGTATCCCCTCTGCTGCAAGCGGCAAACAACAAAACAAAAATTAATAATATACACAAACTAGTTTTTCTCATCAGATTCGCCCTCCTTAACAATGGTCACATGCCCTTGGTTTTTGCTCATTTTTGTGCGTTTGTATATCCTAAATCCGACAAGCCACACTATTATAAGCAGTATCATGGGCAAACTGATATAGGTCAGAAATATTAAAACGGCCCGCACAGCTGCAAAAGTGCCATCGGCAGAAGTTGTAAAGGCATTTACAATACGGCGCAAACGGCTTGGGTTGTTAATTTCGGGGTCATCTTCTGGTGATAGATAAATCTCCTCTTTGTACTGTATTAAGTTAATTACAATTTGTGCGTTTCCCATGTTAAGCTCCAGGTTATTTAACTGCCCCTGAATTCTCTCCTGCCCCGCGATTACACGCTGCAAACGGGTTTCAATTTGGTTAAACTGGTCCATGGTAACGGCATCGTATAACAATTCCATTAATCGTTCGTATTCCCGGTTACGCACTTGAAACTCTGCAGTAAGCCCCGCCCAACGGGAGAATACATTTGTTGCTTGGGATTCGGAACGTACAACGTCCCCCTGCTCTTTAAGTAACGCAAGTGCATTGCTTAGGTCGCGGTTTGATACCTGACGAACAGCCTGCCCCCAACCATCTACTACATAAATCCGGCTCGACAACTCGAACCCGGGCATGGTACCCATGCGCACTAACGCTTCGTCCATACAATCTACAATTATTGTTATATTGTACTGGTGTATCAAAAAATCCATTGGTGCCTGTCCCTGTACTTTTGGCGATACAATGCACAGTATAAATATTGCTAGACATAATGTAACTTTTCGCAACGTCATCTCTCCTCTCTTGGTTATACTTATATAACCATTGACAGAGAGAAACATTACAGTTGTGTTACAAAAAAGCCGCAAACATTATTTACATGCTTTAGAACATGCGTTTATGTTTGCGGCTTTTGTTAGTTTTATATAAGCTCTAGCAAAACCATTTCTGCTGCGTCACCACGACGGGGGCCCATTTTTACTATGCGGGTGTATCCACCATTGCGGCCTGTATATTTTGGCGCCCATTTTTCAAACATTACGTTTGCAAGGTCTACAGCCTTAGACTCGCTCCGCATGCGTCTTTTGTTGGCTGGTGTTTCTGTAACAGGGTACAGTACACTCCATATTTTGCGACGTGCCGCCAAACGAGATGGATTATCTTTTTTAATTGTACGTTCTATCTCATCGTAAACAGTAACTTTTTTGCCGTCTTTAACTTCTTTTACGCGCTTGCCGTTTGCGTCCTTTTGCGGAACTTTGGCTGTTACTGTTACTGTCTCGAAATTGTCTTGTTCTTTTACGGCGAGGGTTATCAGCTTTTCAGCTATACGCCTCACTTCTTTCGCACGGGTTACCGTGGTAGTAATCTTTCCGTGATGTATCAGTTGAGTGGTTAAAGCACGAAGCATCGCTTTACGCTGGCTGGACGTGCGTCCTAACTTTCTATAGCCGGGCATGATATCTCTCCTTTTTTAAAGTGGGGCTGCGCCTATACACTTAGTATAAACCCCTCGCTACTCTTTAGAGTAGGCGACATACATTTACAAATGTTAGCCGCTGGCGTCTTAATCTTCTACCGGTTGTAGGGATAACCCTAAATCCGTCATTTTATTTAATACTTCCTCTAAAGACTTACGGCCCAAGTTGCGCACCTTCATCATGTCTTCTTCAGTTTTACCTGCCAAGTCTTCAACGGTGTTTATACCGGCACGTTTCAGACAGTTGTAAGAACGAACGGACAAGTCAAGCTCTTCAATACTCATTTCAAGCATTTTTTCTTTCAAGCCTTCTTCACGTTCAATCATTATTTCGGCAGATTTGGCACTGTCAGACAAGTCTACAAACAAATTAAAATGTTCTGTAAGAATTCTGGCACCTAGACAAATAGCGTCTTTAGGGCTTATAGTGCCGTTTGTCCACACTTCCATAGTTAGTTTATCGTAGTCTGTAATGTTACCTACACGGGTTGGCTCTACAAAAAAGTTTACCTTGCGCACAGGTGTAAAAATAGAATCTATGGGAATCAAGCCAATTGGCTGATCAGGGGTTTTGTTTTTGTCTGCCCCAACATAACCATGACCCTTTTTGATAGTCATTTCAATAAATAACTTTGCATCTGCGTTATCAAGGGTAGCAATTACTAAGTCTGGGTTTAAAACTTCTACGTCCGAGTCCAGTTTAATGTCTCTGGCGTAAATAACGCCTTCGCCTTCAGCTTCAATTGTAGCAGTTTTAAGGCTTAGGTTATCGCTTGCGTCACGCAAGGCAAGAGCTTTTAGGTTAAGGATTATTTCTGTTACATCTTCCTTAACGCCGGGCAAATGGCTAAACTCATGCAACACGCCGTCTACACGGATATTGCTTACAGCCGCACCGGGCAAACTAGACAAAAGTACACGCCTTAAAGCATTGCCCATAGTTGTACCAAAACCACGTTCCAACTGGTCTACTATAAAGCGTCCATAATGGTTTCCCTTAACATCTTCTATCTCGATACGAGGTTTTTCAATTTCAAGCACTCTTTCAAACCTCCCTTTATTATGAGGCTACACCGCAACCCGAAGGCGGCGGAAGCGGACTTTGCCCGCTGTAGCGGCTGGGCTTCTTACAAATCCGTTTATACACAAATGTGTTAAATAAAAAGCGACTCCACCGCTTCCTACGGCGAGGCTTGGAGTAAAGCCCTTTTTATTTCGAATACAACTCGACAATAAGTGTCTCACGTACAGGAATCATCACTTGTTCCCGTGATGGTTTGGAGCTTACTGTGCCGCGAAGGTTTTCCGGGTCGGCAGTAAGCCACTCCGGTACACTGCGTCCACTTGAAACATCCAAAATATCTTTAAAACGGGTTAAGTTTTTAGATTTCTCTGCAACTTGAATTACATCGCCAATCTTAACTTGATAAGATGGAATGTTTACCCTTTTTCCGTTTACAGTAATTAAGTTGTGGCGTACAACCTGGCGTGCCTCTGTACGGGAACGACCGAAGCCAAGCCTATACACAGTATTATCCAGACGCATTTCCAACAAACGAATCAAGTTTTCACCAACGATGCCGGGGATACGATCTGCCATATCGAAATACTTGCGGAATTGACCTTCCAATACGCCGTAAATACGTTTGGCTTTCTGCTTCTCGCGAAGCTGCAGCCCATATTCGGAAAGTTTTCTACGGCTTGTGCCATGTTGGCCCGGTGCAGTTGGACGCTTACCAACTGAACAAGTACCCTTAGCACATCTTTCGCCTTTAAGGAATAATTTTTCGCCCTCTCTTCGGCAAAGCCTACAGACAGGTCCAATATATCTTGCCATAATCCATTGCCTCCTTAAACTCTTCTACGCTTGGGTGGTCTGCAACCGTTGTGTGGTACAGGGGTTACGTCTTTAATAAGAGTAACTTCCAAACCTGCCGCTTGCAATGCACGAATAGCAGCTTCTCTACCACTTCCGGGGCCGTTTACAAATACTTCCACCGTTTTTAAGCCATACTCTTTAGCAGCTCCGCATGCGGTATCTGCCGCCATTTGCGCTGCATAAGGTGTGGATTTACGGCTGCCACGGAAACCAAGCTGACCGGCACTTGCCCAACTTAAAGCATTACCGGTGGCATCTGTGATTGTGACAATGGTATTGTTAAAGGATGATTGAATATGCACTTGACCGCGATCCACAAATTTTCTATCGCGTCTACGACGGGTTGCCGCCGTACGCTTAACTTGCTTTTTTGGCATTTATGTCCCTCCGATTATAATGTGGCTCTGCCCTAAGCCCCGCCCGCCGAGTGGAGATGAATCCAACTTCTGCTTGCTATAGGGTATGGCTTTGCCGCCACAAACTATTTCTTCTTGTTGGCAACTGTACGTGCCTTACCTTTGCGGGTACGAGCATTTGTACGAGTACGTTGACCGCGTACAGGTAGGCTTCTACGATGGCGGATACCACGGTAGCAGCCAATTTCAACCAGCCGCTTAATGTTAAGCGCCACTTCACGACGCAAATCACCTTCAACCACCTGGGAGCTTTCAATTATGCTACGAATACGGGTAGCTTCATCTTCTGTCAAATCGCGTACACGAGTATCTACGCTTACGCCAGCCTCTTTTAAAATGCGATTTGAGCTGCTACGACCAATACCATATATATAGGTTAGGCCAATTTCGACCCGTTTTTCTCTGGGCAAGTCAACGCCTGCGATACGTGCCATAAAATCCTCCTACTTAATTGCTAATGTAATTTAACCTTGTCTTTGTTTATGCTTTGGGTTTTCACAAATAACCCTTAGTGCGCGTTTACGGCGTATTAGTTTGCATTTTTCGCACATTGGTTTTACTGATGGTCTAACTTTCATTTGTTCCATCTCCTTACTAAATAGGCAATGCTCTTTCACACATTAACAGGTAATGTGTTTGTGTGATACTTACTTACGCAGTATCACTTATCCCGCCAAACAATCCGCCCCTTGGTCAAATCGTAGGGCGACATTTCTATCAGCACCTTATCACCAGGGATTATGCGAATGAAGTTCATACGTAATTTACCGGATATATGAGCAAGAATTGTATGTCCATTCTCCAGTTTTACTTGGAATGTAGCATTAGGTAGTTTTTCCATTACCTTACCCTCTACTTCAATTACATCATCTTTTGACAATGCGGCCTACCTCCCTCACCAATTGACCGAGTGATAAAAGCTTTTAGTTGTTTACGAATGTCTGCATCTTGCAATGCCCGCCCATCAGTTTCTAACTTTGCAACGTAATTTGTAGGCTGAACATGCATTTGTTTTTTCTTTTTAGGCTTATCTAAAGTACGCAACTTCCCATCCGCCAAGTACAAATAATCCTCGTGGATGTTTATGACAATAAAGGCTTTTCCTTTATCACGTCCGCTTTTTGCAAATACTATCTGACCTGTTTGCATAACGTTAACCTCGTAGAGTTAGTATGTCCGGTTCGCCATCTGTAATCAGTATTGTATTCTCGTAGTGGGCAGAAAATTTGCCGTCTTTTGTTACCACAGTCCATGTATCATCCAGAGTAATTGTGCCACCATAGCCAATGTTTATCATGGGCTCGATAGCCAAAGTCATTCCGCAGCTTAAACGAGGCCCGCGGTTTTGTTGCCTGGAATTAGGAATCTGTGGATCCTCATGAAGCTGGCGCCCTATACCGTGCCCACTCCATTCTTCTACTATACTAAAGCCTTGTGCAATTACATAATCCCCAATTGCAGCAGATATATCGTGAAGCTTTAGTCCGGCTTTTGCATATTCCATTCCTTCAAAAAATGCTCTTTCGGCTGCATCAATTAGCTTGCGATGTTCTTCGCTTATTTCGCCTACAGGATGAGTACGGGCAGCATCTCCGTGGAAGTGTTTATAGCGTACACCAATATCAATACTAACAATATCGCCGTTTTTTAAGCGTCGTATACCTGGAATACCATGTATAACTTCGTTATTTATACTTATGCAGGCCGTTGCCGGATAACCCCTATACCCTAAAAACGATGGTTTTGCATCTTGGCTAAGGATATAGTCATGTGCTATTTTATCAAGTTCTGCTGTAGTTATGCCCGGCTTTATATGGCTTGCCAGCAACTCATGTGTATCGGCACAGATACGACTGGCATGACGCATAATAGCGATTTGGTCATCGTTTTTTATAAAAATTCCCATAGATACCTATTAATCAAGGAAACCTTTGTAGTGGCGCATCAAAAGTTGGGATTCCAGTTGTTTGACAAACTCCAGGGCAACACCTGTAACAATTAGAAGTGATGTACCGCCAAAGCCGATACCGGTAAGTGCCGGTACAAAACGCTCCAAGAGAATTGGCATAATGGCAATAAGTGAATAGAATACTGCACCAATCCAAGAAAGTCTGTTAACAGTTGTTTGAATAAACTCACTTGTGGGCTGCCCTGGCCTAATACCAGGTATGAAGCCGCCGTTCTTCTTCATGTTTTCTGCCATTTCACGGGGGTTAACTGCGAAAGACGTATAGAAATGTGTAAACATGAAAATCAAAAGAACGTATATTATCATTCCAACCCAGTGGTTCCAATCCAAATATCTTAGAATGGTAGCAAATATGCCATCCTGCGTTATCCCGGGGAAAAATTGTGATATCTGCATAGGGAACTGCAATAAAGACATTGCAAAAATAATTGAAAGAACACCGGCTAAGTTAACTTTTATAGGTATAAAAGAGTTGTGGTTGCCGTGCATACTGCTGCCACGTCCGCTGCCAGCAGCTCTTTTTGCATACTGAACAGGAATTCTTCGTTCACCTTCATGTACCAGTACAACAAAGGCTATCATTGCGGCAAATACCACCAGCAATAGCACTACCTGACCAATACCTGTTAAAGGAGATTCACCGGTTATCATAACCCACAAGGTCATTGCACCTGCCGGTAAAGCAGCCAATATATTAGCAAAAATCAGGAATGATGCACCTTGTCCAATTCCCTTTTCTGTTATTAGCTCTGCCAGCCACATGATAAAAATTGTACCAGACATCATGGCAAGTGTAGCTATAGCATAAATAAAGAAGCTTTGGAATGCACCAGTAGTCAAGTCTGTACGGAACAAACTAAGCCCTGACTGGTTGAAGTTTCTATAAGAAAATACCGTTGCTGCGGCTTGTAAGGCAGCCAATGCAACTGCCAAATAACGAGTAATTTGTTGAATTTTTTTGTTGCCGTCTTCGCCTTCTTTTTTCAGCTCGCTGAAATAAGGAATTGCGTAACTTAGCAACTGCATGATAATAGACGCTGTAATGTATGGGGCAATACCCATGGCAAATACAGAACCTATTCCACCGCCAATAATTAAATTAAAAATCGTATTGGCAACGTCTCTGTCAAAACCTTCTCCGCCGCCTCTTGCTAAATCCAGTATTTCTAAGTCTATGCCCGGAAGCGGAATCGCTGAACCGAAGCGGAATATAAGAAGCAGCAAAAATACGAATAATAACTTCCTGCGAATATCCTCTACGCGCCAAGCATTGGCGAATATCTTAAACACCTAGACCACCTCTGCTTTTCCACCCGCAGATTGAATTTTTTCGGCGGCGGCTTGGCTGAAGTAATTCACTTTAACCGTTAGCTTTTTGTTAACAGTGCCATTACCCAAAATTTTAACGCCATCACGAGGGTTAGATACCAAGCCTTTTTGTTTTAGAGCTAAGATATCCACTATGTCACCGTCTTCAAATACATTGAGTAGCTGCACATTGATGGCTACAATTTCCTTGGTATTACGGCAGGTAAAGCCTCTTTTAGGCAAACGGCGGTACAAAGGCATTTGTCCACCTTCAAAACCTACCTTGCCACCACTACCGGAACGTGATCGTTGTCCTTTGTGTCCGCGGCCGGATGTTTTACCATTACCAGAGCCGTGTCCACGACCACGACGCCACGCCTTTGTTGTTGCGCCTTCGGCTGGCTTTAATTCTCCTAGTTTCATGGCCATCACTCCTTTTTCTGTTATACAGTTGCATGTCTGTTAAGCGAATCTAACCGCTTCCATTTTTATGGCAGACACTCACCGTATTAGATTTAAGCTTCTTCTACTTTTATCAAATGCTTTACGTGATGAATCATGCCACGTATTGCGTCGTTATCTTTCTGCATTACAGATGCATGTAGCTTTCTTAACCCCAATGCCGCAACAGTTGCCCTATGCTTTGGCTTAGAGCCAATAGGGGAGCGCACCAAGGTAATTTTAAGGTTAGCCATTAGGAATTCCTCGCTTCATATATCTCATCTACAGATTTGCCGCGTAGTCTGGCAACAGTAGCAGGAGATTTCATAGACTTAAGGCCCGCCAATGTGGCTTTAACTACATTGTGTTTGTTGTTAGAGCCTAAAGATTTTGTAACAATGTTGCGCACACCTGCAAGCTCTAATACCGCACGAACGGCACCGCCTGCAATAACGCCGGTACCTTCCGGCGCAGGGCGCATTATAACTTTAGCCGCACCAAAGTGACCTATAATTTCGTGGAATAGGGAATCGTTTTCGTTTTTCTCTATAAACATCATGTTTTTCTTGGCGTCTTCTTTACCTTTGCGAATGGCCTCTGGAACTTCTTTGGCTTTGCCAAGCCCAACGCCAACATGACCGTTGCCGTCGCCAACAACAACCAATGCCGCAAAACTAAAAGTACGACCACCTTTTACTACTTTAGTTACACGATTTACCCTTACTGCCCGATCTTGCAAATCCAAGGCGTTTGCGTCTATCTTTTTCATGAGCCTCTCCTTAACCTAGAATTTCAAACCGGCTTCCCTGGCTGCGTCTGCCAGAGCCTGTAGTTTACCGTGATAAACATATCCACTACGGTCAAAAACAATGGTGTCTATGCCCTTATCAAGAGCTTTTTGTGCAACCGCTGTACCAACAGCCTTTGCGGCCTCCATGTTGGAAGTAGATTCTAGGCTATAAGCCTTTGTCAATGCCGTATCTAACGAAGATGCGCTTGCTAGTGTGTGTCCTGCAACGTCGTCTATAAGTTGTGCATAAATATACTTATTAGATTTGAATACGGTCAGACGCGGTCTTGCAGCTGTACCCGATAAGTTGCGACGCATTTTATAGTGACGTTTCTTACGTGCTACAGCACGCGATGGTTTATTTATCATGCCTCTCACCTACCGTCCTTATTTCTTACCGGCTTTACCGGCTTTGCGTCTAATACGCTCGTCTGCATATTTGATACCTTTGCCTTTGTATGGCTCTGGCGGGCGTTTAGCGCGTATATTTGCAGCATATTGACCAACTTTTTCTTTGTCTATGCCGATGATTGCTATTTTGTTTGTACCTTCCACTTCGCTGGTTACACCATCAGGGTCGGTCATTTCTATAGGATGAGAATACCCAAGGTTAAGGGTAAGCTTATTGCCTGCCTTCGCAGCGCGATATCCTGTTCCGTTTATTTCAAGAACTTTTTTATAGCCGTCTGTTACACCTACAACCATATTATTGATAAGTGTGCGAGTAAGGCCATGTAAAGCCTTATGGCGTTTTAAATCGCTGGGCCTGGTAATTACCAATTGCCCATCTTCTTGTGCGATGTTCATATCTGCAGACAACTTACGGGTAAGTTCGCCTTTCGGCCCTTTTACCGTAAGAAGGTTATCTTCGCTTAGTGTAAATGTTACACCACCGGGAATGACAACTGGCATTTTGCCAATTCTGGACATGTTCTGCACCTCCTTTATTTATATGGGGGGCTCTGCCCCTCTCGTGAGTATAACGCTCACTTATTACCAAATAAAAGCTAATATTTCGCCGCCAATGCCCTGTAAACGGGCTTCCTTGTCGGTTAGTACACCTTTATTTGTTGAAACAATTGCTGTCCCCAGACCGTTTAACACTTTCGGAATGTCCTCGCAGTTGGCATATACACGCAAGCCCGGTTTGGAAATGCGCTTTAACCCTGCAATAACTTTCTCACTTTTGTTGCGGCCATATTTAAGGGTGATACGCATAGTTTTTTTAACGCCATTTTCAATTATCTCGTAGTTTTTAACATAGCCTTCTTTTACCAAAATGGCGGCAATTGATTCCTTCATTTTAGACGATGGCATATCTACGGTTGTGTGCCTTGCCATGTTCGCATTACGAATCCTGGTGAGCATATCACCAATTGGGTCTGATAACACGGGCGCTCCTCCTTGCTAATTCTAGCTACAAAATTTAGTTGAACTGCTTATTGCCAGTGGCAAAAACAGCAGTTACCAGCTTGCTTTACGTACACCGGGGATTTGACCCTTGTACGCAAGCTCGCGAAAGCAAATACGGCAAATGCCATATTTACGCAAAGTTGCGTGGGGGCGACCACAGATGTTACAACGATTATATGCCCTAACAGCAAACTTGGGCTTGCGTTGGGACTTTAAGATTAAGGATTTCTTCGCCATAATGTCCTCCTAGTTAGCCCGGATAAAAGGCATTCCAAATAGCCTTAGAAGCTCTCGAGCTTCCTCGTCGGTTTGAGCAGTAGTTACAATAACTACTTCCATACCCCTGAGTTTATCTATTTTGTCGAATGAAATTTCAGGGAAAATTAATTGTTCTTTTATGCCTAAAGTATAGTTGCCGCGCCCATCGAAAGAATCCGGGCTTACACCACGGAAGTCACGCACACGGGGAATAGCTATACTTATTAGCCTGTCAATAAAGCTGTACATTTTACTACCGCGAAGGGTTGCCTTACACCCTACTGGCATACCGGCGCGCAATTTGAAGTTAGAAATGGACTTTTTAGCCTTTGTAACAATCGGTTTTTGCCCGGTGATTATAGCCAAATCGCCTACAGCATGTTCGATAACTTTGGCATTTTCCTTCGCTTCACCCAAGCCGATATTTACAACTACTTTTTCGATTTTGGGTACTGCCAGTCTATTTTTATAATTAAATTTTTTCATCATGCCATCGACGATATCTGTATCGTATATGCTTCTTAGCCGACTCATGGCTGTCCTCCTTATAAATGGGGCACTGCCCCATACCCTGCCGCTACATATGGAATAAATCCATATTCCGCTTCCTGCAGGGAGTGGCGGAGCCACTTACTTGTTAACACAATGGCTTAGTCTATTACTTCGCCTGTAGTTTTTGCTATGCGTTGTTTTACGGTTACTTTTTTGCCATCTTTCTCTGTAACTTCTACTTTGTAACCCAAGCGTGTAGGCTTACCTTTGTGAAGATACATAACATTAGAAAGATTGAGTGGAGCTTCACGGCGAGTTATACCGCCGGTTTGATTTGTGCGGTTAGACTTTTGATGTTTTGTCTGTAAATTAAGCCCTTCCACTACAACTCTATTTTTTGCGCGGTCTATCTGTAGAATACGTCCGGTACGAGTTACTTCTTTACCAGCTATTACTTGAACCATGTCGCCGCGTTTTAGTTTTGTTTTGGTAGATGTCATTATTTTCTCTCCTTACAGAACTTCCGGGGCGAGGGAAACAATACGCATGAATTGTTTGTCACGAAGTTCCCTTGCTACTGGTCCAAAGATACGTGTTCCGCGGGGGGTATTATCGTCTTTAATAATAACAGCGGCATTTTCATCAAAGCGGATAGAAGAACCATCCGGGCGACTAAGCCCTTTTACAGTACGAACAATTACTGCTTTTACTACTTCGCCTTTTTTTACCACACCGCCAGGGGCTGCGTCTTTAACAGAACACACTATTATATCGCCCACATTACCATAACGGCGTCTGCTGCCACCAAGTACACGTATGCAAAACAGTTCCTTTGCACCAGAGTTATCTGCGGACGCCAGCCGTGTTTGTTGCTGAATCATGGTTGTTGCCTCCTCATTTAAACGGGTTGTTCGCATAAACTTACGCAAACCGTCTGCCCTTCTGTAAGCATAGCTATCATAAGCCAGCTATATTAAGAGCCATACCCAATCCCCACCATTATAGCGGGAAAGAATCCCGCTTTCGTCATATCGTTTTTACCATGGCATAAACATAAACTTTGGGAAACGACGGAGTCGTTTTCAGCGGCGGGTACTATTTCGCTTTTTCTATTACAGTAACTAAACGCCAACGCTTATCTTTTGACAATGGACGAGTCTCCATTACACGAACTCTGTCACCTATGCCACATTGATTGGTTTCGTCATGAGCTTTTAGTTTGTACGTGCGTTTTACAATTTTTCCAATTACGGGATGGCGTACACGGTTTTCCACTGCCACCACAATTGTCTTATCCATTTTATCACTTACTACCCGGCCTATCCGAGTTTTTCGTAAATTACGAGTCTCCACGATTTACCTCCATACGGTTTAAGCTAAACCCTTTGTGCGTTTTGTCATTACCGTTTGTATGCGGGCAATGTTTTTGCGCACTTCGCGGATTCGTGCCGTGTTGTCGAGTTGGTTTGTTGCGTTTTGAAAACGCAAGTTGAAGAGTTCCTTTTTGCTGGTAACTAATTCGGTACGCAACTCTTCCACGGATTTATCACTAAGGGACTCTAGGTATTTCCTTGACTTCATTAACCTCGGCCTCCTTGTTTTTATGAACTTGCTTCTGCCGGATGGTTCTCGGCTTCAGCTAAAATTGCGTCAAGCTCTTCTTTGGATACCACTTTACACTTTATTGGCATTTTGTAAGAAGCAAGCTTTAATGCGCGGCGAGACATTTCTTCATCTACACCTGCTATTTCGAACATAACCCGGCCTGGCTTAACTACTGCTACCCAGTACTCAGGTGAACCTTTACCTTTACCCATACGTGTTTCTGCAGGTTTTGCAGTAACGGGCTTGTCTGGAAAAATTTTAATCCACACTTTACCGCCACGGCGCATGGTACGGTTTATAACAATACGGGCGGCTTCTATCTGGTTTGCTGTTACCCAGCTTGGCTCCATTGCCACCAGGCCAAATGTTCCGTAAGTGATATTATTGCCGCGGAGCGCCTTGCCTGTCATTCGACCGCGGAACTGCTTGCGACGTTTTACCCTTTTTGGCATTAGCATTGTTAAAGCCTCCTTCCCGTCTGTTTCTAAACCCACGATCTTCTCTGTCGCCGCGTTCGCGACGAGGATAACCGGGAATAACTTCGCCTCTGTACAACCAAACTTTAACACCTAAGATACCATAGGTTGTTTTGGCTTCGGCAAAGCCGTAATCTATATCTGCACGTAAAGTCTGTAGTGGAATCGTACCTTCATGGAAGGCCTCGCTACGGGCAATGTCCGCACCGCCAAGACGACCGGATACCATTGTTTTTATACCACGAGAACCGGCTTTCATTGCGCGCTGCATTGCCTGGCGCATTGCACGACGGAAAGCTGTACGGTTTTCAAGATCCCTGGCAATTGTTTCTGCTACAAGTTGTGCGTTAACTTCCGGTCTTTTAATTTCAAAGATCTCAACATCTACTTTTTGCTCGGAAAGCTTTTGCAGCTTTTCTGTCAAGTCTTTAATCGCCTGACCATTGCGTCCGATAATAATACCGGGGCTGGCACTGTGCAGTGTTATCTTTATGCGGTCTGTAGTGCGCTTAATTGCTATGCGCGCCACTTTAGCGTTTGACAAGTTGTTTTTAATATACTGACGTAGTTTGTGGTCTTCCAAGATGAACTTTGCAAAGTCTTTCTCTGCATACCACACGGAATCCCATTCCTTATTAATTCCCAGACGTAAGCCGTGGGGGTTTACTTTTTGGCCCATGTGTTCACCTCTCGTTTAAAATAATTGTGATGTGACTTGTGCGCTTGTTAATGCGATATGCACGGCCTTTCGCGCGAGGTTGAATGCGCTTTAGGGTTGGTCCTTGATCTGCAAAAACTTCTTGTACATATAATGCAGCAGCATCCAATGAGTGATTTTCTTCTGCGTTGGCTACTGCCGATTTAAGCACTTTACTTACAAGAACTGCGCCATATCTGGGGTTAAACTGCAAAATTGCCGCTGCCTGCTCTACGCCTTTGCCCTTGATTTGCTCTAGGACAATGCGCGCCTTGCGGTCAGATATGCGGGCAAATTTATGAATCGCATGAGGACGCTTTTCGCGATTTTCCTTATTGCGTTGCTGCTTATACTGGCTTCTTGAACCTGCCATTTCCTTGCCCTCCTACCTTGCTTTACTTCTTTTTTCAGCGTCTTTGCCATGACCGCGGTATGTGCGGGTGCTGGCAAACTCGCCTAGTTTATGACCAACCATATCCTCTGTAATGTACACAGGCACATGCTTGCGTCCATCATGAACAGCTATGGTAAAACCTATCATTTCCGGGAAAATAGTTGAACGGCGCGACCAGGTTTTAATTACGGAACTATTTGTTGCGTTACCCTGCGCCAAAACTTTTTTCATTAGGTGGTCGTCTACGAACGGCCCTTTTTTTAATGATCTACCCATGTGGACTACCTCCTATTTAGAACCGCGCTTGCGCACGACATATTTATTGCTGTGTTTGTTTTTCTTACGGGTTTTGTAACCAAGTGCCGGCTTGCCCCAAGGAGTAGAAGGTGCAGAACGTCCGATTGGAGCCTTACCTTCACCACCACCATGGGGGTGATCGTTCGGGTTCATAACAGAACCGCGGACTGTTGGGCGAATACCCATGTGACGTTTCTTACCTGCTTTACCGACATTTATAAGCTCGTGATCTTGGTTACCCACCTGACCGATAGTAGCACGGCAATTTACCGGCACAAGACGCATTTCCCCGGAAGGAAGACGAACAGTTGCGTATTTCTCGTCTTTTGCCATAAGTTGTGCCACGTTGCCGGCGGAACGAACCAACTGACCGCCACGGCCCAGCTTCATTTCTATATTGTGAATTTCTGTACCCACGGGAATAAACCTCATTGGAAGCGCATTGCCAGGGCGAACCTCTGCTTCCTCGCCGCTCATTAGTGTATCGCCAACCTTAACGCCAATTGGTGCTAAGATGTAGCGTTTTTCACCATCCGTATAATGAAGCAATGCGATATTTGCTGTGCGGTTTGGGTCATATTCTACGGCATGTACTTTCGCCGGGATACCATCTTTGTTGCGTTTAAAGTCAATTAAACGATACTTAATTTTTGCCCCGCCGCCCCTATGACGAACAGTTATTTTACCTTGTCCATTGCGTCCGCTGTGTGTCGGCAGATGCTGCACAAGGCTTTTTTCAGGTTTAGACCTTGTTATTTCCGCAAAATCGGAAACGGTCATTTGCCTTTGGGAAGGGGTTAAGGGTCTATAACGCTTTACACCCATTGGTCAGCCACTCCTTTTAACATTTCGGTACTTTCATTTGCTAATATGCAAATGCTTATATACCCTCAAAATATTCTATCTGGCTGCTGCCAGGTGTTAGTGTAACAATTGCTTTTTTACGCTGAACTGTTTTGCCGGGAAGAAAACCACGACGTTGACGTTTTTTAGGGTTGGTAATCATGGTATTTACACGCTCAACTTTTGTTCCGGCAAAAAGCTTTTCTACCGCTTCTTTAATTTGTGTCTTTGTTGCTTTTGGATGAACATAGAAAGAATATGTGTTGCTTTCCAAAAGGCTCATGCTTTTCTCTGTCATAAGAGGTTTAAGGATAATGTCATAATATTGCAAGTTAGCCATTATGCGTACACCTCCTGTATTTTCTCAATTGCTACTTTGGTTACAACCAAGCTGTCGTGATTAATAATGTCGTAAACATTTATTGTATTAACGCCGGCTGTCTTTATTGTAGGAATATTTCTGGCAGACAACATTACGTTGGTATTGCTGCCTGTCATAACAAACAACGCTTTACCTAGCTCTAGGCTTGAACAAACATTTACCATTGCTTTTGTTTTAATTTCCGGCAGGTCTAAGCTGTCTAAAACAACCAAGTTGCCTTGCTTTACTTTATCTGTTAGTACAGATTTAAGTGCTAATCTTTTAAGCTTCTTATTTAATTTGAAGGAAAAATCCCTTGGCTTTGGAGCAAACACTACACCGCCGCCTACCCATTGAGGCGAACGTGTAGAGCCCTGGCGGGCACGTCCGGTACCTTTTTGCCTCCATGGCTTACGGCCTCCGCCGCACACCTCTGCACGAGTTTTCGCGCTTTTTGTACCCTGGCGCTGATTAGCCAAATACTGAACCACTGCCATGTGAACAGCATGTTCATTTATCTCTATATCAAAGATAGCGGGACTTAAGTCAATATTCCCAACGGTTTTACCGCTAATGTCTTTCACTGCTACTGTAGCCACGTCTTACCTCCATCTTAATGGGACGCTACCCCAACCTTTATACCTTACAAGTGCTTTTTACAACTACTAGGGCACCTTTAATGCCAGGCACGGCACCTTTAACAAGAATCAAGTTCTTTTCTGCATCTGTGCGAACCACTTCAAGATTTTGCACGGTTACGGCTTCTGCCCCCATGTGTCCGGGAGATTTCTTGCCTTTACGAACTCTACCTATCATGGAACCCATTGAACCTAAGCCCCTATGATACTTAGAGCCGTGGGTCATTGGGCCTTTGCTTTGGTTATGACGCTTTATTGCGCCCTGAAACCCTTTACCCTTAGATGTTCCGCTTATATCTACACAGTCACCTGCAGAGAACATGTCCGCTTTAATTTCCGAACCAACTTCGTAAGCGTCACAATCTTCCAGCTTTAACTCGCGAAGAACACGACGAGGTGCAGCACCCGCGCCCAAGTTAGCCTCGAAATGGCCCTTTCCGGGCTTATTTACTAATTTGGGGCGAATATCGCCAAAGCCTACTTGAAGGGCGGCATATCCGTCTTTTTCAATTGTTTTGCGCTGTACCACTGTACAAGGGCCAGCTTCCAATACTGTTACGGGAATAACCGTGCCGTTTTCTGTAAATACTTGGGTCATGCCCAATTTCCTTGCTAAAATTGCTTTTTTTAACATATGGCGCCTCCGACTTACATAATTTTAACCGAGATATCCACGCCGTCCGGTAAATCCAGCCTTTGCAGAGCGTCTACAGTTTTGGGGGTTGGCATCAAGATGTCGATAAGACGCTTGTGCGTGCGTGATTCGAATTGCTCACGAGAATCTTTATACTTGTGTACCGCCCTAAGAATTGTAACTACCTCTTTCTTAGTAGGCAGGGGAATGGGACCCGACACACTCGCACCTGTGCGCTTGGCCGTGTCAATAATCTGAACCACCGATTGATCGATAAGCTTGTGGTCGTAAGCTTTTAGGTTGATGCGAATTTTCTGGTTTTGCATGTGTATTCCTCCACTTTACGCAGTACCGTTTATATTGTTCTGGTTATGTGCTTTTATGTTCACGCAACCGGGCGTGTCACAAGTGATAAAATAAAAAAATGAAACATAAATTGCACATCAATATGTGACAAATTCATAAAAACCCGTCACAAGAACCAATCATACACTAATGAAATACAGTTGTCAAACACTTTATTAAATATTTTTTAGAAAACATTTAAGCCCCCTTAGCATAATACAAGCCCATTGGTGTATGATAGGGTACAGTTAATAACAACGAGGGCATAAATATGCAAACTCCTAAACTGCTTAACAAGGGCGACACAGTTGCTATAACGGCTGCATCAGGGATATGTGATGCTGCAAGATTAGAGAAGGGAATACGAACTTTAGAAGATTTAGGATTGCTAGTTAAAGTAATGGATAGCTGCTTCACATCCCATGGTAAGTATCTTGCGGGTAACGATAATTTACGGATACGTGATTTACACAAAGCATTTGCGGATAATCGCATAAAAGGAATTTTTATGGCTCGTGGTGGCTATGGAGCAGGGCGGTTGCTGCCTTATTTAGATTATGGCTTGATTAGCCGCAACCGAAAAGTATTTGTAGGGTTTAGCGATGTTACCGCATTACATATTGTACTAAACCAGATTTGCAAGCTTACAACGTTTCATGGGCCAATGCCCGTATCCTGTTTTGGCAGCACAAACCCGGACCCTATAACGGCTGCTTCTTTGGCAGAGTCAGTATTCCAAAACACAGTTACCAAACCTAAAAAGCTACCTGCAACAGTGCTGTATCCGGGACGGGCAACTGGCCTTCTTACAGGGGGGAATTTGAGCGTCATTGCATCATTATTAGGCACATCATACGAAATAAAAACCCGGGGGCGCATCCTGTTTTTAGAAGAAACACAAGAGGAGCCATACCGGGTAGACAGGTTACTTTTGCAATTAAAACTGGCAGGTAAGTTTAAAGACGCAGCGGGCATAGCCTTTGGAGACTTTTCGCCGGAAAGCCTTGAAACCCTGCACATTGCCATACAGGAGCTTGTCGTATCGGAAAAGAAACCCACTATATGGGGGCTGCCTTGCGGGCATACTTCCCCTAATTTCACATTACCCCTGGGAATGCCTGTTACTCTTGAAGCAGAATATCATCACCCGGCAAATCTACACATTCATCATCTTTTTTGTTAAACATCGAACCCAAGTTTAATTTTGACAAAATTCCCGGAATCATATCAATTATCTTGTTCATGCTTTCTTGGTTTTTTACATTTACAAGCTGAACAGACCCATTAGTAATTACAAGAACCGCAGCTGGGGTCATTTTCGCACCCATTCCGCCTGCCCCGCCATCTTTGCCTTTGCCCTTGGGCTCTTCCTCTTTTGATGCTGTCACTCCTGTTGCCATACCAAAAGATACGTCCACAAGTGGAATAATTGTTGTATCCCCCATAACAATGGGGTCACCCACAACGGTTTTAGTGTTAACAAACTCCTCCATTTTAGAAAACAGCACTTTTAAACTTTCGCTCGTAACGTTACTCATCAGAATCTTCCTCTCATAGTAAGTCTTTTATTAAGGTACGTATTGGTTTTTTTATCAACAGTCCTATTATAGGCAAAGTCATGCGAATAATACGAATTTTTCCTTTTACAGAAACTTGAAGGTCGATTGTAGTACAAGGCACATCAAAATTTCCGTCAAGACGCAGGTTTTGTCTAATCTTTAACAATTCCGCAACTGCTTCGTACATTCCAATAAAAAGTCCCGTTTTTGCCGGGTCTTCAAAACCTATTGTTCCGGAAATGTCAAAATGCTTAGGCTTTAGAATTTTTGCTATTTTTTTTGTGGTACGCCATACAAGTTCCATGATAATTTTTCGGTTAGGGTATGTCAAGAATGCATTTAGACTACCCTTTATCTTTGTGTACTTATTTTTAATTGATTCACTTTTACCTGGGGAGTCCAAGGAAGGCTGTGGCGGGGCAGATTCTGCCATATCAGGCTTTAATTGTGCCTTTGTATTTACAGAATCCTGCTTGTTCACTTCAATATTAGGTTCCGGTACAGGAGTTGTCCGATTTTTCTTTTTCCGCTTTTTTAGCTCATACCAGGCAAGGTAATATTTCAATTGCCCTTCACCGTTTTCGTATACGTAAACTGCTCTAAGCAATCTATATAAATAACTTACTTTAACCAGAGCTGTTTGTTCCCTGCCCGCAACTGTGTTTCCAGTTACGTTGTATTTAATAGGCATGGCTAACAATACTGTTAAAAGCAAAAATATGAAAACAATAAACGTAGTAATCCCAAGCAGTATCCATAAAACTATCCGAATAAAAAAATATATAAGCAATATTGCAACAATCCGTGGCAGCAACCTTAAAATTATCCGGCGTGCCGGTAAGCGTCTGATACGGGATACATCACCGGTACCCAGCAGTATCCACAAAATCGCCCGGCGTATTTTTATCACCCAACTCATAGTTTAGAAAACATTGGGTTTGCCATACGACGCAAGTATATTGTAGCAACAATAATAATTGCAATTGACGAAAGCAGTAATAGCAACCCAATAAAAATAGATATGTGAATGAAAAAATAAATAGGCACCATGTTTATTAATAAATCTACCCGAGGGTCTAAAATCCAATAATCGTTGTTAAAGAAAACAAGATGAAAAATATCAAACGCCCGTTCAAAGTTTATAGCTATAAGCCCTACCAAAATGGCAGAAAGAATAAGAAACCCGGCAAGTACTTCTCTGCAGCAGCGGGATATAACATACAGTACCTTATGCCGTAAAAGCACCAGACACAACATTAACCCGACCATCACAAAGAAAGCAATATTACGTATCATAAAGGCTATATTGTACAAGTCCAGTACATCTATCATATGACGAATTTCTATATCGCTAAAAAACCTGCGTTCCTCCCCGGCTACAATGGCATAAACATCTTCCAGGCTATCACGGCGGCCCCGCATATAGTCCAACAGCTCCGTTGTAACACGCATCAACTCATCTTTTTCCATTTGGACAGTTTCTGCTACACCAAGCCGGTTATACTGCCATGTGAAAAAGGGCATAAAAAATGTAGGGAAGATAATACTTTGGCTGATAATTATCAACAGTACACACAGGGCAATGCAATAACCCATAACCCATCGCATTTCAAATCACCCTTCCGCAAGTTCCTCCTGCTTATTACATACGATTATACCAGGAATACAGTCTTATTTTATAGCAACCCCGGACTACTGCTCTTCTTTACAGGCAAAACTCCTATTGGGAAAAGTGCGCGCACTTCTTCGCCAGATACACGCTCTTTTACCATTAGCAAGTCTACAATTTTGTGCATCACTTCCGTATGCGCTTCAAGTATTCGAACTGCTTCATTGTAGCCGTCTTCTACTATGCGCTTAATTTCGTTATCTATTAAAGATGCCACTTGTTCTCCATAGTTGCGGGTATTGGCAATGTCACGCCCCAGGAAAACTTCTTCGTTATTATTGCCAAATTGAATTGGGCCAAGTGTATCACTCATGCCAAACTTCATAACCATATTACGTGCCATGCTTGTTGCCCGCTCTATATCGTTTGATGCGCCTGTAGTAATATCCTTTAGTACAAGTGCCTCAGCAGCACGCCCGCCAAGCAGGGAAACAATATGCTGCTCCATATAACGCTTGCTCATGGTAAATCTGTCTTCCCCTGGCAGGGGCATTACATAACCACCGGTTCCGCCGGTAGGTATTACGGATACCATGTACGTGGAATCCAAATCCGGAAGCACTTCGAAACAGATAGCATGTCCTGCTTCATGATATGCTGTCATGCGGCGGTCTTTTTCGCTAATGACACGGCTCTTTTTTTCTGTGCCGATACCCATTTTTATAAATGCCTTACGGACAGATTCCATATCAATTGCAAGCTTGTTTTCCCGTGCAGCAAGCAGTGCAGATTCATTTAGCAGATTTTCTAAATCTGCAGGAGTAAAACCTGCAGTGGTTTGTGCGACTGTTTTAAGGGATACATCCGGCCCAAGCTTCTTATCGCTAGCATGTACTTCAAGTACCGCTTCACGCCCTTTTACATCGGGGCTGTTTACTGTTACTTTTCTATCGAAGCGGCCTGGGCGGAGCAATGCAGGGTCTAATATATCGTGGCGGTTAGTTGCCGCCAATACAATTACACCTTCTCTTACACCAAAACCATCCATTTCTACAAGCAACTGATTTAGAGTTTGTTCGCGCTCGTCATGACCGCCCCCAAGTCCGGAGCCGCGCTTACGGCCTACAGCGTCAATTTCATCTATCATTATCAAACTTGGGGCAGCAGCTTTTGCCTGTGCAAACAAGTCCCGTACACGGGAGGCTCCTACGCCTACAAACATTTCCACAAAGTCTGAACCGGAAATACTAAAAAACGGTACTCCCGCTTCACCGGCTACGGCGCGGGCTAGATATGTCTTACCCGTCCCCGGAGGGCCAACAAGTAAAACGCCCCTTGGAATACGAGCACCAATTTCGTGATATTTTATTGGATTCTTTAAAAAGTCTACAATTTCTGCAAGTTCTTCTTTTTCTTCTTCCAGCCCCGCAACTTGGTCAAATGTTACACGCTGTGTACTAAGCATGGACATTCTTGCACGGGTTTTGCCAAAATTCATTGCTTTTCCGCCACCGGCGTTGTTTTGCATATGGTTCATAATAACTATAAACACGATTACAAAAACGCCAAATATCAACAGTGTGGGTAGCATTTGCATTAATAAACCCGGGCGGTTTGGTGGCATTGTGATTAAATTAAGGGCCGGAGTCAGTTCTGCTGCTTCATCTACACGGGACTGAAACACACCCAGATTAGGTATGTTTACAGTGTGAGTAATACCGCTGTAACGCAGTACTATCTCTGCCGTACCCGATACTGCCGCTTCATTATCCGGTGTTATTGTAATTTGAGCAATTCTACCGCCGGTCAAGTCTTGCAATAAATTGGCATAAGTATATATTTCCTGTTGTGTTGTGTTACCGTTTCTGTTCATTACAACCGCAACAAACACTATAATTACAAGCATGAGCATCCATAAGCTCAAACTTTTTGCATACCTAGATTGCACTTGTTCACCTCTTTTACGTATTAAATGGGGTCCCACCGGCTTGGCCGGGGTAATGCCATACCCCGCCGCTTATCAATGGGGCACCATATATATATTATTCAATTACCCCAATATAGGGCAGTTGACGGTATTTTTGATTATAATCTAACCCGTAGCCTACTACAAAAGCATTGGGTATGGTAAAACCTACATATTCACAGTGCAGGCTTGGCACTTCCCGCCTTTCGGGTTTGTCCAAAAGGGTACACATGACTACAGAAGCCGTGTTTTTATCTGCAAGATACCGCCGTAGATACGCAGCAGTATGACCTGTATCAACAATATCTTCCACGATAACAACATGCTGACCTGTAAGGTCCCATGTGGGGAGGTACTCTTCTTTTATTTGACGGGTAGATTCCATGGTTTCACCATAGCTGGAAACTTTTATAAAATCAATTTGTACATCTACTGTAAGCTCCCGTACTAAATCTGCCAAAAAAATGACCGAACCTGTTAATGTTCCCAGCACAAGTATTGACTTACCTTGGTAGTCTCTGTTTATTTCTGCTGCCATTTCTTTTGTTCTAAGGGCAATTTGCTCTTGTGAAAGTAGCACTTTGGGTCTAATCATCTGCATCTGCTTCACTCCATAGGGTAACCCAAAATGGGTTCTGGTATTTTTTTTCATTTCCGTTTATATGGGTATATTTCGCGCTGACAGGGCTTTTTTTGTCCAATATCCATAATATATCATTGCCACATGCAAGGATTGGAACCCTATCGCGCTTATGTTTTGGGGTTTTTGTATCTGTAAAATAATCTTGTATTTTTTTTGTAAACGGCCTTTCGCCTTGTAAATTTATTTTGTCACCGGAATGGCGGGAACGCAAAACAAGCCCTTCTGTTACAATACCATATTCAAAGACATTCGTACAGTATAGAATCGGTTTTTTTAAGTTTGGTGGACACAATTTTTTCGGTTCTGTTCGAGAGACGGATACTGTCATATTAAGTTCCGGGATATCTGTTAAAGAGGGGAGCTGTAACGGATAAGATCCAAATTTCGCAGGGCTGGCTGGAACGGTAATTACAATTTGGGAATACTCTTTATACGCCACAAGCCCTGGAAGGCGAACTTCTTTGCCGGATTTCATTTGCACAAGCTCTAAAACTGCGTATATATGACTTGCAGTAATGTTTGACAAATGCCCTTGACACAGGCGAATTTGCCTTATAGCAAGGCGAATCACTCTGCTGGAGATGGGCAGGGGCAGGGTAGCCAAAGCTGCCGCATCAAGTAAAATTGCTTCAGCGGCTTTGTTGTTATCTTCAACCTTTCTATTCAATATAAAAGCTTCCATTGCAAGGGTCTGCAGGTATTCTTCATCTGCCCGCAGCCATGTAGCGTTTTTTGCAATTGTTTGTGTCACTTGTGGGTTTACAGCCTTTTCAATAGCAGGTAAAATTTCTAGGCGTATACAGTTACGGGTATACTCGTGAGAGAGGTTACTTGCATCGGTAATATACTTTAAGGCGTGAGATGCCATGTATTTTTCTATTTCTATACGGGATATATCCAGCAAAGGGCGTATAATTTTTCCGTTTCTTGGAGGAATACCACATAGTCCCCGTAGTCCCGACCCCCGGGCAAGGTTCATTATTACAGTTTCTGCGTTATCATTTTGGTGATGACCCGTGGCTATCTTGGCGTTTTTCATGCCAAGCACCGCTTCTTCCATGTAGAAATAACGCAATTTGCGCCCCGCTTCTTCTATGGACATAGATTCTTTTTTAGACAAGCCCCGGACATCGGCCTGATATATTTTTAATGGAATTTGTAAAGAGGAACACAAATCACAGACAAAAGCCTCGTCACTTGCGGCGGCATCTCCACGCAAGCCATGGTTAACATGTACAGCAGATATTTGGGAAATGCCAAGTTCTGCTTGAAGTGACATCAATACATGCAGCAGTGCAACGGAATCGGCACCGCCGGATAAGCCCACAACAATGCTATCCCCCGGGGATATCATAGAGTATACTTTTATTGTTTGTAAAACGGTTTTCTGCATTTAGCATGCCTCTTTTCAAATGTGCGTATCAAACTATACATCCCATAAGATGCTTTTGCAACAATAATCGCAGTGTGGTATGATATTTTAAGACTTTTGAAAATCATATTTGTGTGAAAAATAGCGGATAGCTATTTTTTATTCTTTTTTGTGTTCCGCCGCAAGCAGGCCTTACCTGTACTGTCGGCTAGAATGGAGCTATACATGCCAAAACCAATAGTTGCCGTAGTTGGACGGCCCAACGTAGGCAAATCCACATTATTTAATAGAATAGTTGGCGACCGCCTTGCAATAGTAGATGACACGCCAGGCGTAACCCGTGACAGACTTTATGCCGATGCAGAATGGCTATCCTACAATTTTACACTAATTGATACAGGGGGGCTTGACCCGGATACAGACGACATAATGGCAAAGCATATATTTCGCCAGGCAGAAGCTGCCATACAAAGTGCAGATGTTGTTTTATTCTTACTGGATATTAAAACAGGAATTATGGACGCCGACAAGCATGTTGCCGACTTTTTGCGTAAATCTAAAAAACCCGTAGTACTTGTTGTAAACAAAGTGGATACACCTACCAAGGACAACCACGAACTGTATGAATTTTACGAGCTTGGGCTTGGGGATCCTATACCAATTTCCGCAGGGCAAGCCCTTGGCCTGGGCGATATGCTTGACGAAATTGTTGCCCATTTCCCGCAGCGTTCGCCAGAAGATGAAGAAGACAATCGCATTCGTGTAGCTATTGTAGGTAAACCCAATGCGGGGAAATCTTCCCTTATCAATAAAATTTTAGGGGAAGAACGCCTGATTGTAAGCGACATACCCGGCACCACTCGGGACGCCATTGATACCTATGTTACTCGTGACGGTAAAGAATATACTTTTGTAGACACGGCAGGGCTTAGGCGTAAAAGTAAGATAAGGGAAAATATCGAACGTTATAGCATGTTACGCACCATAGCCGCCGTAGAACGCTGCGATGTGTGCATTCTGCTAATTGATGCAGAAGAAGGCATAACCGATCAAGACACAAAAATTGCAGGCATAGCCCACGAAAGCGGACGCGCTGCTATAATAGCCGTAAACAAATGGGACAAAATCGAAAAAAATGACAAAACCATGCGCGAGTTTACAAAAAACCTGGAAAATGAACTTGCCTACATGCCTTATGCGCCAAAACTGTTTATTTCTGCGTTAACAGGACAGCGGGTTCATAAGTTGTTCGAGCTAATTTACGCATGCTATCAAAACCATGCCCTGCGCATAGGAACGGGCGTATTAAACGATGTAATTATAGAAGCAACCGCCATGCACTCACCTCCAACAGATAAAGGTAAGGCTCTGCGTATTTATTACGCCACACAAGTTTCTGTCAAACCGCCAACATTTGTACTGTTTGTAAATGATAAAAAGTTGATGCACTTCTCATACACGCGATATTTAGAAAATAAAATTAGAGAAGCTTTTGGTTTTGATGGCACACCTTTGCATTTTATAGCCAGAGAAAAAGGCGAGAGTGGAAAATAGCAACCAATCCGGCTTTTTGTTGTTTATATGAATATGGAGGGATGCATTATGTTTCGTATTATCTGTTTACTAATTGGTTATGCATTTGGCATGTTACAAACATCATATATAGTAGGAAGAATGTCTGGGATAGATATCCGTGAGCATGGCAGCAAAAACGCTGGTTTTACAAATACCAACAGAGTGCTTGGCGTGAAAAAAGGTGCTATTGTTTTTATTGTTGATGTTTTAAAGGCTATGGCTGCTTTTTTTGTGGTAACGGTTGTTTATAACCACTTCCTGTCGCCTTCTTTTGTACCAGCCGGGGGTATGTTTTTTGCGTCCAACAATATACTCCCCGGACTATACGCCGGAATAGGTGCAATTTTAGGGCATGTGTTTCCCTTTTACATGAAGTTTAAGGGCGGCAAAGGTGTTGCTTGCGCCCTTGGACTAATAATAATGTTAGACTGGCGTGTTATGGTAATCTCTTTTGCTATAGGACTAGCTGCGGTTATCATTACACGGTTTATCTCCATAGCATCATTACTTATTACACTGTCTGTACCTATTCTGTTGTTTGTGTTTGGGTACCCACTGGAAGTCATATTACTAACCGCCGCCCTTTGTACATTTATATGGTTTCTACACCGAGCCAATATAAAACGACTTTTAACAGGGACTGAAAACAAATTTTCATTTAAAAAATAGCTGATAGACTTCTCTGGAAATTTGTTCATGTATGCGAAAATGCTCTCTGATTCCGGGGCATTTTCGCACAATTGCGATAGCTTCCAGAGAAGTCTTATATATATTGTGCCACAGATCCAAAAAAATTGGTTAAAAAAACCAAATTGTTATTGTGGAAATCAATTTTTTGTGTTATGTTACTTATGTACGCACAGGAAGGTGGTTGTCATGGGAAATCTAATATACATAGCCGACGATGATATTATCATACGGGGAATCATTCAATCCTTTTTAGAAAAAGAGGGCTTTGAAGTAGAGTACTTCGAGAATGGGGACTTACTGTTTGCTGCCTTTGAGCGCAAACAATGTGCCTTGGTGATTATCGATACTTTAATGCCTGGCAGTGACGGTTTTATGATAAGCGCGAAAATCCGACAGCTTTCTAGTCTGCCCATCATTATGCTATCGACTAATGAATCGGATGACGATTATGTTTTTGGAATATCTTTAGGCATTGATGCTTACCTTACAAAACCTTTTAACCCGGCAAAACTTATTGCCCATGTTAGGGCATTGCTTATTAAGGCAGAACTAAGCAAGCATACCCCCATAAAGGAAAAGCGTAATGAATTAACATTCACCGACATAACAATTTTTCCGGATCGTATAACTACTCATTGCAATGGGAAAGAGTTACAGCTCACCAACACAGAATACAGCCTGTTAAAATTTATGATAGAAAACCAGGAAAGAGCTATTTCCAGGGGCGAATTGCTTAATAAAATATGGGGAGACGACAATGTTGTCCGAACCAGAGCCACCGACGATACAATAAAACGCCTGCGACGAAAACTATCCACCGCCCAAAGTCAAGTTTCTATAGAAACCGTGTGGGGGTTTGGATTTAGACTTAGATCAAAAAGAGGAAATGTGTAATACATCTCCTCTTTTATATTTTTTACATATTCTATTTTATAAGAAATACGTTGCTAAGTTAGCTTCTTTGTCTATAAATGGCTCAATTAATGGCAGCCTGGATGTAAGCAGAGTTGTTACTCCGGGGCCATGACCTGCGATTACGCAATTACCGTGTATTACTACGCCAATTGTACATGCGCCGGTTCTATAAGACCTGCCATAGCGGTTATCCGCATTTTGGATGGCTACAATGTCGCCAAAGCGAAGGTCCGCCAAGTCGTATTTCTGCATCATTTCGTCACAGAAGAGAGTAATATCATAGTCTCCACCGGCTGTACATACGGCACCCAATCCGGAACCCATTATGTCTGCCGGTACAATTTTTGCCACACCTATTTTAAGTTTGCCATCCGCTTCAGTTATGTTCATTTTATCCAGAAGGGTGGGGCTTACACTGCGCAGCATGATATCCGGATAATCCAGAAGTGACATGCCTTGACCCACAGCTCTTACGGTAATTTTGTCTTCTGTGTCTAGTTTCTCCAACACATCATCAGGGAAGTGAATCATTAGATGTTCGCAACCGCCATGCTTGCCTGTTACTACGCCTTTTGCACCTTTGGCATCGCCGCTTCGTACAGTTGCTTCGTTACCGATACATGACAGTACGGTGTACGCTTGGTTTTGCACATCATCCTTGTTACGGGTTGATACACCTGGCTCTAGATGGTCTGCAACCCAACTCATACAGCAATCGCCAATTTTTACATTGTAGGCTATGCCGCCTGTACCGGCAATCCATAAAATTTCACCATCTACTGTTACACGGCCCGCTGCGCCGCCTTTCGGATGCCACACAACACCGGATACGGATATTATCGGCAGCTTTTCTTTGTTGGTTTTTAACATGAACATACCTCCTTTTAATCGCTTATTATTTATACTTCGGCAACCAATCGCCGTGTACTTCAATGAGTTCGTCAACCATTGCACGAATATCATCTATGGATAGCTCTGCCGCTGTGTGCGGGTCAAGCATTGCCGCTTGATATATATGCTCTTTCTTTAGTGTAACAGCCGCTTCAATTGTAACAAGATGTACATTGATGTAAGTCATGTTCATTGCAGCAAGCTGCACCGGCAAACGGCCTACATGGCAGGGGTTAATGCTATAGTTGTCCACCATACATGGTATTTCTACACAGGCATCATGAGGCAGATTTTCTATTAGCCCCCCCTTATTAATTACATTGCCACCTATCTTTGTTGGTACCCCTGTAACCAAAGATTCCATGATGTAGGATGCATACTCGCCGGAACGGTTGTGAGGTTTTGCTTTTGCCGTTTGGGAAAGTTCTTCGTATTCTTTTGCCCATGCCGCAATTTGATTCACACAGCGGCGAGGGTATTCGTCTAATGGAATGTTAAACCTCTCGATAAGTTCCGGATAGTTCTTCTTAATAAACCATGGGTTGTATTCTGCGTTATGCTCACTGGACTCTGTACAGTAGTAGCCCATTTGAGCAATGTATTCGTAACGCACCATATCCCAGTGCTTTTCCGTAGCGTTTCTCTCGGCAGCACGCTTACGAATTTCCGGGTAAAGATCGTTGCCCAATTTATCTTTAATCTCCAAAAGCCAACCCATATGGTTAATGCCTGCAATAAGCTCTTTGCGGCCTTCCAACTTGTCTTCCATACCAAGGGGTTTTAGCAGCCATTCGGAACAGCCCTGCACACTGTGGCAAAGCCCTATTGTCTTAATTGGTGTATACCTTTGCATAAACCCGCAAAGTATAGACATTGGGTTTGTATAGTTTAAAAACCACGCATCCGGGCAAACTTCTTCCATGTCTCGGGCAAAATCTGCAAGAACCGGAATTGTACGAAGGCTGCGCATTATACCACCAATACCCAATGTGTCTGCAATCGTTTGACGTAAGCCATATTTATTGGGAATTTCGAAGTCGGTAATCGTACATGGGTCGTACAAGCCTACTTGGATGGCGTTTACCACAAAATTTGCACCACGAAGAGCATCCTTGCGGTTTTCTACACCCAAATAAGTAGATATTTTTGCCTTGCCGCCCAAGCCCTCGTTTATTGCCTGGATAATTGTTGCACTTTCTTTAAGACGCTGCCCGTCTATGTCGTACAGGGCAATATCGCTGTCTGCTAGCGCAGGGGTAGCCATGCAATCGCCAAGTACATTACGAGCGAACACGGTACTTCCCGCTCCCATAAATGTTATTTTTGCCATTTGTAACCTCCTTTTGGTTTTGGGGATGAATAGTATCATTTTATAGATTATCTGCTATTACTTAGTATATCAGCGCAAATTTCGCACTTACCCTGTATATCATCTATCCTTGCTCTAAATGAATGGTGACGTCCTTTTTCTCGGACTATGAATAGTATAATGGTCGATAATGGTCAGCCTGTCAAGACAAAACTTTATGAATGATGCACAGTTTATTGCAGCAAGTATCATTTAAACAATTTTTCATATGTGGTTACTTTTGCCGATATATGATATAATTAAAGCATGAAAAAATAAAGATAATAGTAAGAAAAAAAGTGCAAAAATGCAGAGAGCAAGCAAATAGAAATAAATTGTATTTTTCTAATGGAAATGGGAAATTTAATCATGAATATTGATAATTGGATAAGCGTTGATGCTTCAAGAGGTTTTAGCGGAATTACAATTTGTGGTGACACTTACTTTGGTGAGTGGCATGTTAGCCATAATAAAACAAAAAATAAATCCCACGCTCTTGCTACGCACGGATATGGACATTCCTTTGAAAAAGTTGCGAATTTGTTATCCGATATTGACCACAATATTGTAAATTTTGAAGGGGTTTTAACCGAGAGCATTATATCGCCTTTTCCTGATATTAAGTATACATTGCATGCAAACCCGAATGAAACCATACGAGAACTAAAAAGCAGAAATATAAAGTCTGTGATGGTTGCAAACAATCATTCGCTCGATTTTGGCGCACTTTCGGGAATGAAACAAAAAGAATTTTTTGAAAACAACAGCATTAATACCATCGGCTTTGGAAACTCCCCCTCGGAAGCTAATAAACCATTATGCCTAGAATGTGCCGGGAAAAAAGTGTTAATTTTTGCGGGTTATTGGTATAGACGTTCGCGCGCAGAAAAATATAATTGGTACGCTTCACATAGCAATGCCGGGACTGCGTGTTTGAATGAACATTTCTTTTCTACGGTATCAGAGTATAGAGTAAAATATCCTGACGCTTTTATTGTTATGTCGCCTCATTGGGGTTCAGCTTTTAAGGACACTTCAAAGCACCAAAGAGCCCTTGCCGAAAAGGCCATAATGTCAGGCGTGGACTGTATTATAGGGCATGGGCCTCATGTTGTTTCAGATTATGAAATTATCAATAATAAATTTGTTATCTATTCATTAGGTAACTTCGTTTTCAATCATAATGGTGATTTGTTTGTTTCGTCGGGCAAGCCCAAATATGGTTATGTTTCTAAGTTGTTTGTCAGTGGGGATTCGATATCATTGCGACTCTATCCTATTTTTATATTTAATCCAGAATGCAATTTTCAGCCATATCCTGTAAGTAGGGAGCAACTGAATGACCTGCTGAATCATCACCCGGTTTCCCTTGACTCGATTGAGTCTGATGAACACGGATTTTATAGAGCTATTGATTTAACTATAGCTCCCAATAGTGTAGAAGCTAATTACGCAGTAAGTTTGCCCGCACCTACTTTTGCCAAGGAAAGCTTTTTCAATTCTGCTACCGATTTTTGTGCGTATTGCATGTTTTTAGAAAAGATAAGCAATGCGTACGATATTCATATATTTATTTCAGGCTTAACAGCGATTTCAAAAGTCTTTGACGTTTCCCAACTTGAAAAAATTAGAAACAAACAGGGAAAGGGTCTGTCATATTTAACAAAAGAGCAAGGTATCAATATTGTTGTCTATGATTCAAAAAAAAATGTCCTGGTTGATTCGGTTCGTTTTGACATCTTAAAAGGCCAAGTTTGGCGCAATAAAAAACTCGTGCTTTCGTCGATGCCCTATTCAGAAGACACTCATTATCCACAACTATTTAACACAATTAATGAAATTGCGTCTATTTGTAAACAAGGAAATAATATACTGCATAAAAATGCGATTGCATTAATTGAAAAAGGTGTTGATGCATCACAACATAAAAATTTAAAGCTATTCCATAAAAGCATCCCAAAAGCAGAAGGGGCTTTGCGTCTAAAGCAAGTTGTACTTCTATATTATGTATACCTTTTTGACAAGATATGTAAACAACTGGAGGTGGAATATCATTTAGTGGCAGGATCTTTATTGGGTGCCTGGAGAACGGATGGATTTATACCTTGGGATGATGATATGGATGTTGTTGTCTATCCGGAAAACTTTATGAAATTATTTGATTGTATTAATAGCTCCGGCCAAATCGATGGTTTTCCTGAAATCAGGTTTGATATTAATGGGGCATTCATTGCGCGTTTTGGTTTAAAAGATGTACCATTTGGTATAGATGTGTTTACAAACACCTATGCTGATGATGACAGCGTTAAAACTTGTCGCTTAGTTAAACGCTATAGGGATATCTGTATTGAGCAAGCCATTTCGCGCTACGGAAAGCAATTTAATAAGAATAAACTTGCAGTACGTGCCGTACTTGAGGAGTTACTAACAGAAAGCGTTTCAAGATTTAACCCTTCCGGGAATAGAGCGTTTGTCATTGGGCCATTAATAAGCAAGCGAAACTGTCGCGCTTTTTCAAATAACATTATTGAACCTTTAGAAAATGTATCCTTTGAAGGGTATAATTTTCCTGCGCCAAAGGATATAGATGCATATTTAAGCAAACGTTACGGGGAGCATTACTGGGAACTTCCTCCGGACATTAACGTTCAACACAAATCGTTTAAGAATGTTACGTATGATAATGTTAAGAAAGCCGTTAATGCAATAAAGGATTGCGACCCACAATTTTATAAAAAGTATATTAGCAAAGAATGGGAGGTTTATTGTAATGAACACACAAGATGACATACTTTACTCTCAATTGTTGGCGATATACCAAAATTGCCTTGAAGAAATAGAAAGTAACGAAAAAAGCAAGATAGAGCATTTAAATACATTATTAGACGAATTGAAAAAGACAGCCACAGCAGGACTTGCCCATACGGAAGCTTATTTAGGGTATTTAAGCAAGTCAAAATATTCATATCATGAGTAAAACCATTCATATGACATCTGAGCAACTTCGTAAAGTTCAACTAACTCAACTTGAGCTTTTATGCGAAGTGCGTCGCATTTGTGAAAAAGAAGGAATAAAATACAATATTATAGCGGGTACACTATTAGGGGCGGTACGTCATAAGGGTTTTATCCCGTGGGATGATGATGCAGATGTAGCCATGTTGCGACCAGAGTATGAAAAATTCCGCAATGCTTGTGAAAAACATATGGACAAAGATGAATTTTATTTTCAAGACCACCGCATAACGCCGGGCTATCGCTGGGGATATGGGAAATTAAGACGTGTTGGCACAGCATTTGTACGTAACGGACAGGAACATATGCCTTATGAGCAAGGTATCTTTATTGACATATTTCCATTAGACAATGTTCCAGAAACAACATGGCGAAGACGTTTGCATAATTTGCATTGCAATCTGATACGTAAAATTTTGTGGTCTGAAGTAGGGAAAATTGTTGATAATAATAGAATAATGCGCATACTATATACGGCGTTGGCTAAAATACCTTTGAATTATGTACATTCACATTATAATAACTTTGCTGTCAAACACAATTCTACACAATCCAGGTGGGTGCGTATTCTAACGTTTCCAACACCCAACAAAGAACATGGATACCTGCGCAAATGGTATGAAACTCCAGTAGAGCATATTTTTGAAAACGAGCCTTTTTTTGGTACGCAACATTCTGACGAATATTTTACATTTAAATTTGGTAACTGGCGTGAATTACCTCCAGAAAATAAACGTAAAACGCATCCTGTTTCGAGATTGCGTTTGAGAGAGGACGAAAAGCGTTGAAAAAAGTTATAACTTATGGTTCCTTTGACTTGTTTCACAAAGGCCACTACCGATTGTTGGAACGTGCTAAATCGCTTGGAGATTACTTAATTGTAGGAGTTACAACAGAGCAGTACGACCAATATCGCGGTAAATTGAATATAGTTGACTCTCTATCTACACGCATGGAAAATGTACGTAGTTCTGGGTTTGCAGATGAGGTAATTGTAGAAAGTTACTTGGGTCAAAAAGCTGAGGATATAACAAAATACGGTATTAGCACATTTGTGGTTGGGTCTGATTGGCAAGGTGCGTTCGAGAATTTGAAGGATTTGTGTGAAGTTATTTATTTAGAACGAACTAAGGATATTTCTTCAACTTTATTGCGTTCAAATAATAATTCTATTGTGCGAATTGGCATTATAGGGTCAGGACGAATTGCTGAACGATTTATGTCTGAGGCGAAATATGTAAGTGGCTTGAGCATTGAATCTGTTTACAATCCCGATCTTGAGTGTGCAAAAGCCTTTGGAGAAAAATTTGAGTTAAATTTTACAACTGATGACTTATCTAGTTTTTTCCATAGTGTTGATGCTGTTTATATTGCTGCGCCTCATCATGTTCATATACAGTATATAAATGCTACCCTGATGGAAAATAAACATGTGTTGTGTGAAAAGCCCATGTCCTTAAACAAGAGAGATGCTGAAAAAGTTTTTGCGCTTGCTAAGTCTCGCAACTTGATTCTGTTTGAAGCCATAAAGACTGCGTATTGTCCAGGATTTACCCAATTAATTGGAGTCATAAAGAGTGGATTAATCGGTGATGTTAGAGATGTAGAAGCTTGCTTTACAAAATTAGTACCAGTTACCTCCACCAGAGAGTGGCAGGCCGAGGGCGCCGGAGCGTTTAACGAGCTGGCAAGTTACCCTTTATGCGGCATTGCAAAAATCTTAGGTGTTGATTTTTCTGATGTTCGATTTGTAACCCATAGAAATAAGAGCGGCGTAGATTATTACACCAAGGCGTATTTCACTTATCCTGATGCTTTTGCTACCGTTAAAGTTGGTATTGGCGTTAAAAGTGAAGGGTCAATGATTATTTCGGGAACAAAGGGATATATATCGGTCAAGCCCCCTTGGTGGAAAACAGAGCAGTTTGATGCTTGCTTTGAAAATCCCGGGGATAATGAATCATTTTTCTGTAAATTTTCAGGAGACGGTTTGCGATACGAGTTAAGCGATTTTATCTCGTCTATAAATGGCAAGGAATCTAAAAAATTTACAAGCCGAGAGTCAATTTTTATGGCAGATGTCTTAGAGCGATTTTCAGCTACGAAATGCAACAATAATTGAGTTAAAAAGATAATTATAATAGCCCGGATTGATTACTCCTTAATCGTCCGGGCTTTTTTTATTGGAAAGCATACCTTGGGTGATAAAACTTTTATACTTCTATTGAGTCGCCAACAACATTTACAGCTATTTTACCCCAAACAACTTCCGGTTTATGCGACACAAAATTGCCTGCTTGCGGAGGGCTGTATTTTTCATCAGTTAAACACACACTGGCTCTAATAAAGCCTATGAAACCACTAACTGCTGAAAGGATAAAAGGAATGGCTATAAAAAACAACACACCATAAAAGCTTGTTCCGCTTGTAGTACTCCAAACAAAATATGCAAACAGAGTGACAATGCTACTTAAAACTAATGCCCATTTCGCATATTTTTTTGCATATTCTTTCTTATCTGGCTTAAAGGCAAATGCCGGATACCAAGACTGCCGGATATTGCAGCAAGGACATTCGGCACCATTAGCAAATATTTCATTATATTTTTCTACAAAAAAAGGGTCGCCCGGGAAAAATCGCTCGTCTTCTTTTGAAGCAGCCGTGTCCAGCATTTTTGTTAATTTTTTAAGACTAGCTCTTGCTTTTTTTTCGGCCTTCTCCAGCTCATCAATATTCCTTTCAATATTTGTTTGAAAGCGGCGTGGCCTTGCCTTTCTAACACTTGCTGCAGTCATCCAAACGTTACTCTCTTGCCATTCTGTTATATTATCACATTTTTCACATGTATAACGATGTTTTACTATACGCTCCGCCTTGTATATTACATAAGACTTTGGCTTCCCAAAACCCATTCTTCCACCCCCATCACATCATTCAAATAACGGCAATACCCCAATAAGTGTACTGCAACATCGTCATTTCTTACTCTAAATGTATTATGTCTTATAAAAGAGCCATACAAAATAGTCTCGGGGGATTTAAAGTACATAGCGTGTTCGGGAAAGAAGATACCGTTTAGTAATCTTTCTGCACGTACCTTCATAACATTAGAAATGTGATTCAAATCGTAGTCATTTAACAAATAGCCCTTGTCATTTTTTTGTATATTTTTTATCATTTTATAAGAAGCCGTCATCATCTCTAGCAGAGTTGCCCATGTTGTGATTCTCTTCTCTATAAAGTCAATATTAGAGAATGCATTCTTTAGGCCAAACTCAAAATATTTATCGTCAGGGGATACGGCTGTCAACTCGTTTATGCAGTACGCCAGCCAGTGGTCATAATTATTCCAGTAATTGTGTTTGATAAAGTAATCAAAGGCTTTACGCACTGTTTTAAGCCATAGTTCATCTTGATCAAGTGCATAAATACGCATTAAGGCAAATGCGGCTTCGCCCGAATAGTAAACAATACGAAATTTTTCAACTAATTCTAAGTTCGGATAGCTAAAAACATGAGAAAATTGCCCTGTTACAGGGTTTTGCATGTAACGGATTGCATTACCAATTTTGCGAAGCAAGGGCAAATATTGCTCCTTTTCGTCAAAAATCTCAAGATATTTTGTTATAGATAATATTGTAACACCTAATGCGCCAAGTTTTATTTCGCTAGTACTCTCGGACTCTACAACAAATGCATACTCGTCAACTTCGTAAATAAATTTATCTAACAAATATGCAAATGACTTTTTGATTGGTTTAAGCAGTGCTTCATCTTTTGTTACAAGATATGTCTCACATAATGAATATACAGCTAATGCATGGCGGATACAATTATATGTGGATATAACTTTATTATAGCAACTATAATAACCATATACAAATCTACCGCTTTCTTCCACTGTGCCAGCCAGATATCCAGACATTTTTACAAGCAAATCTTTGGTCATATCAGGAGATAAAGCATCTATCTTTCGTCTGGATGTGCACAGCTCATTATCGTCCATTTCAAAAAGCTGCTCTTCGTCAAAAAACCAACCTTTTGTTTCAAAAATAGTTACTTCATTTATTATGTCAGCACTTAATACAACGTGTTGACCCCTAACTGTTCTATTATATACATTTATATTATTGTAATTAATTTCAGCCTGTACATGCCTTGAGTCCGCATCGAATGACAAACCAATCAAATCTTGTATTTCTTTAGGAGGCTTTGGGTTTATGCTTTGGGAAGTGTGATATTTGATTAACGCACCGGCATTAACCTCCTGCTGCAAAAAAGCATTGTTATACATTTCATCAAATGATATTCCATATTTAAAATAATATTTTTTTATCCTTGATGCTAGTATCAAAAACTCGTCTAATTCAAGTGTTTTTTCCATGGTCACAACATCTGCTTTTAACCATGGGGGTTCTGCATTTTGAGATTTTATGAATTTTAGCGCACGGCTTTGTGCAGATTTAAATGCGGTGTTTGCTGTATTACCTACACCATGAAATACAACTGCCCGCATATTTTTGTAACCAACAGAAATAAAGCACTTAATCTTCTTGCCTTTCTCTGCTGCAAAACCATCCATGAGATTCTGTTTTAGTATATCAAGTTTTTCCTGTACGCTTTTCGTATGGGAATTAACTTTTTTATGCGCCATCCTTTAATCTCTCCGCTCTATTATCAGATATGTAAAACTATCATTAAATTTAATAAGAAGTCCTCCGGGCATGTTACACATGCCCGGAAAACTCTCTGATAGAACTTGAATTAGCTATGCTTTGGGTTATGCGTATATAAACAGTTTAACCAAAAACGATATTTACATACAGCATATTAACTCCCACAAGTCTTACTTAGCGCCTTCTTCTATTTTCTTTTTTTTGCCTTTTGACAGCCATGCTGCTCCTGCTAACATTGCACCTGAGAATGCCTTAAGTGCTGTTGTGTTATTACGCGCTCCGCTGTCACCGGTCGGCGGATTAATCCTGTCAATCCTATAAATAGGTGCTTCCGGCTTATACTCCGGATCATACAGTTCTGAAGGATAATATGACACTCCCGGATAGTGTGGTTCACCAAGGTCTGGCGGCTCAATGGTAAATTCAGGAGGTGTAACCCCAACTTCTTGATCTGGTGGTGTAATATCTTCATACTCCGGCGGTGTAACATCTTCATACTCCTGGGGTTGTGTTACATCAACAGGATCTTCTACGTCTAGACCAATAACCCTAGGTGTATAAGGTATAGCCGGTGGAGCTTCAGGAATTTCAACCGGAGGTGTAGGCGGCTGGTGTGGTGGGAATGAAGGCCACCATGGTGGAGTAGGAGGACGAGGCACATCAATGTCCGTATCGGTATCAGTATCCGTGTCTGTATCGGTGTCTGTATCCGTATCGGTGTCAGTGTCCGTATCGGTGTCTGTATCCGTATCGGTATCTGTGTCCGTATCGGTATCAGTGTCTGTATCGGTATCCGTATCAGTGTCTGTATCCGTATCAGTGTCTGTATCCGTATCGGTGTCAGTGTCCGTGTCGGTATCAGTATCGGTATCAGTGTCTGTATCGGTGTCAGTGTCAGTATCCGTATCGGTATCAGTGTCTGTATCCGTGTCGGTGTCTGTATCCGTATCTGTATCCGTATCGGTGTCAGTGTCAGTATCCGTATCGGTATCAGTGTCTGTATCCGTGTCCGTATCGGTATCAGTATCCGTGTCGGTGTCTGTATCCGTATCGGTGTCTGTATCCGTGTCAGTGTCAGTGTCTGTATCGGTATCAGTGTCGGTGTCTGTATCCGTGTCGGTGTCTGTATCGGTGTCAGTGTCTGTATCCGTGTCGGTGTCTGTATCCGTATCAGTGTCTGTATCGGTGTCGGTGTCAGTGTCTGTATCCGTATCTGTGTCAGTGTCTGTATCGGTATCTGTGTCTGTATCCGTGTCGGTATCCGTATCGGTATCTGTGTCTGTATCCGTGTCGGTGTCAGTGTCTGTATCGGTATCAGTGTCTGTATCAGTGTCTGTGTCAGTGTCTGTATCGGTATCCGTATCGGTGTCTGTATCCGTATCAGTGTCGGTGTCTGTATCCGTATCTGTGTCTGTATCCGTGTCGGTGTCTGTATCCGTGTCGGTGTCAGTGTCTGTATCCGTGTCGGTGTCTGTATCGGTATCAGTGTCCGTGTCGGTATCTGTATCCGTATCGGTGTCAGTATCGGTGTCAGTATCTGTATCGGTGTCAGTGTCTGTATCCGTATCAGTGTCTGTATCCGTGTCGGTGTCCGTATCGGTATCAGTGTCTGTATCGGTATCAGTATCTGTATCCGTATCTGTATCCGTATCGGTGTCTGTATCCGTATCGGTGTCTGTATCCGTATCAGTGTC
>Ga0123355_10000636_pt1 | contig 47516 bp, 41 predicted proteins | sample TergutEmb28metaG_3_FD_89872 | JGI IMG/M metagenome (GOLD analysis project Ga0123355, IMG submission 89872) | Embiratermes neotenicus P1 segment gut microbial communities from Petit-Saut dam, French Guiana - Emb289 P1 | ecosystem: Host-associated > Arthropoda: Insects > Digestive system > Gut ...
AAATAACCAGATACAAAAATAGCAAGATATATGTGACATAGCAATATCAAATACAGAAAATACATAAATATGTGCACATATTCCACATATTTTTGAATTTTATTTGAACTTTAATTGATTTTCATAGATTTTTTGTTGCTGAAAGTCAAGATGGTTGACTTCTATTTTTTCAAAAGAATAGAAGTCAACTGCTGCAAAATTGGAGGCACAACAAGAACAGCCCCCTAGGAATCCCTAGAGGGCTGTTGCGTTTCTTAATGTAAGCGTGCTATCTCTAATTTTGACAATTAGCAGCAGGCGCAGGCTGCTCCTTGTGCAGGAGTTCCCTCATAAAGAGGACACCCTGGTGACCTATCGCAATTTTGCCAAACCATACACCCAGCGGCTAAACATTCACGCTGCTGAATGTGGTTCTGAGCAACAGCTACGGTGGCAAAAGTAAGTACGCCAATTACAACCAGAGCGAGCACTATAACCGCAAGTCTTTTATCGCTTTCCATCTTATTCGCCCTTTCCTTCGTTCTTTATAACCTTATTTAACTTACCATCGCGAACCTCAAAAAGCATTTGTGCCTTATCAGACACTTCAACATTATGAGTCACAATGACAATAGTTTTCCCATTCTTGTGAATCTTTAGAAGCTGCTCTAAAACCTCTTCTTCAGACTTAGAATCTAAATTACCAGTTGGTTCGTCCATAAGCAATATTTCTGGGTCATTTGCCAAAGCACGTGCAATGGACACTCTTTGCTGTTGACCGCCAGAAAGCTCAAACGGTTTTGCATCTGCCTTATCTTCTAGACCCACTGTTCTTAGCAATTCAAGTGCACGCGTGCGCTGTTCTTTCGCAGATAATGCGTCTTTGCTAAACATCATGGCTGTTTCAATATTTTCAACTGCTGTTAAATTTTGTAGCAGGTTAAAGAATTGAAAAACAAAACCTATTTTACTTGCACGTAGTTCTGACAATTCGTTATCGCTCAAATCATCATACTTCGTGCCATCTATGGTCACGCCACCCGATGTTGCACGGTCAAGTCCGCCAATCAAGTGCATTAGGGTAGACTTACCGTGACCTGAAGGTCCGACAATACACGAAAAAGAGCCGCGTGGAATTTCCATACTTACACCGCGCAACGCGCGTGTCTCAACCTTGCCCTTTGTATAAGTCTTTACTAAGTCGTGAGTTTGTATAATCGCTGTATTACTCATAGCTAATCGCCTCCACCGGAGTAAGGTTTGCAGCTTTATATGCTGGATAAAGCCCTGCAAGGATTGCAATCGTCATCGACAGTCCAATCGCAAGCACTATAGTCATTGGCTCTATACTTGCTTCTGGTGTCGCACCTTTCATGATTTGGTCAAACCCAGACATGATAAAGGGTGCGCCAAAAGTCGAAGCAAGGACACCAATGATTGAGCCGACAATGCCTCCAAGCAGGCCATAGACAGCAGATTCGAGCATAAATATCTTAAAGATATCAGCGCGCTTACTGCCGATTGAGCGCAAAATGCCAATCTCGCGACGACGCTCATAAATGGCTGTCATCATAGTGTTGATAATTCCAAAAGAAGCAGCTATCAAAGAGATGCCTGCAATTGCTTGCAAGGTTACTTCAACTGAGCCCAGAATCGCAAGAACAGACTCTAGCAACTGCTCATCAGAACTTACCGCTACATTTACTCTGTCTAAAATTGCTGCCCTATAAGCTTCAATGTTTTCTAGGTTATCCACCTGAACACCAATATATGAAATGTTATCTTCAATCTCAAAGGCTTCCTGCACAACAGGTATAGGCAAATATACCCCTAGGTCATCAAGATTACCCACTGGCTCCAAAATACCAATAATGGGAAAACTCTCCCCACGAATAGGGATTTCTTGGCCGACCTCTAAATCAAATTGATTCGCAATATCAGCACCCAAAATAATGGAGCGTTCTGCATCACTGTCAAAGTACTGACCTTCTGCCATTTCCCAGCCGCTAAACTCCATCATCGTAGCTGTTTCAATGCCAATAACAGCCACAGGGTTCATATTTATAGCTGAGGCTTGCGTCAAATAGGGGGCGGCGAAAATGCCATCTATATCTCGAATTTGCTCAAGCACATCTAAAGGCAAGGATGCGGGAAGAGGTTCACCAGTAAAGATAGATATTTGGTCAAAGGTGCACCAGTCAGTTGGAGTAACAATAAGGCTTGCCCCCATGGCTCGTGCTTGAGTTTGAATTTCAGCACGCATGCCACCACCCAAGGCAAGCAGGGCGACAAAAGCAGCCATGCCAATAGCAATGCCTAGCAAGGTAAAGACGAAACGTCCTTTTCTGCGCGTAATGTTACGCGCAACGAGTTTTAATGTATTCATAAAAGTTCCTTTTGTTATTGCTTAGAAAAATTACAGCAATCAGGTAAGGCTAACCAATAAAAGCGCTTTAGTTTAGCTATCCTGGTCAGAATCTAAAAACGGTCTATGGTAAACGATCCATGATGTTGTTGCCAACATCCATGCTGGTTACCTGGAAAACTGTTCCATTGCCATCATTAACAAATTGGCCATTTAGCACAACGTTATCGCCCTGCGCAATTGTAGGCAGCGAGCCACCAACAAATAATGTTGGCATAATCCAAGCGCCGCAATCAAATTGACCGCATTGCAAAAGCTCGTTAGTATCCATTACGCCAAAGAAGTTTGGATCATCGCTAAACATTCCAACCGTGCCATTAATGGTAATTTCTCCTGGAAAAGCGAAGGGGTCATGCTGAACCTCTGAAACTGAAAAACCATCATCCCCGTCGCAACCAACAGCAAAAGCTGCAGTCATTGCAAAGACAAGTATTAGTGCTGCAAAGAGGATGAACTTACGTGACGAATTTAACTTGTGCATAATAAATTTCCTTTCGAAATCGCATATAGACGAACGTACCCATATGCGTGCTAACTGTCCGCCTCTATTATACACTCACCTATGACAAAAGTTACATAGTCTTAAAGTAAGATTTCTGTGTTGATTTAGACAACTCCTCTGAAGAAATGTCCCTTTGTAACAGTCTCTGGCCTTCTAGGCAATTCAAGCTCTTCATCGCCTGCCATAGCAATCAAATTCCTGCGTGCCCGTGCGACTTCTTTGGCTGCCTGCGTATTGAGCGCGTTTTCTAAATCTAAGCGCAGTGCTGCAACACCAGAATCAAGCAATTCTGGGAAAGCAGCGGTCAAATCAAGCGGTACAGAATTGTACACATGACTGCGTCCAAAAGGATCACTGGAAACGGGGAAACAATAACCTTTTTTGTCTCGCAAAGCATAATGACGTTTGCGGCGATTACAATCTAGACAGCTTTGCGTACAGGGATTGGCAGAATCTGTCAGCCCTTCCAGCAAGCAGGCTTCAGTAACCATGACTTCTTGTTGTCCAAAAAGTGCTGTACCGACGCAGGCGTTGCTCCGCTCTACGATTCCTGCAATTTGGCGCCCTGACAATTCCGGAGACAGCCAAATCCTTGTTGGTGAAAAAGTGTCAACAAGCGCGCGCACCGCATAAGGGTTTGCGACGTTTAGCGACCAATGAGCTTGCGCAGAAATCCCACGCTGCTTGCAAACTGCGAGCTGACCCAATGTCGAGCACACAGCGCGCCCAAAGCGTTCTGCAATGCCGTAATATGTATCAAGCTCATCATTTTTCGCTATGCGAGGCAACACGGGCACAATGCCTGATGTCTGCGGGTCAAAATCTGCGTCACCATCAATGCCATCAGCCCCCACATCTGCAAGGAGCCACGCATTCATGTGCGCTTCATTGGCACCCGCATTCAACACGGCACGAGCCGCAGACAAAGAACCCACCACAGCAATAATTTCGGGACTTAGGCTGCGCTCAACCTTGCGCAGAGGCAAGCTGTCACGCAAGGCATTATTACGTGCGACATTAACGGAGGCTTCGACTCTCTGTTCCCCATCAAAAAAGCGTTTAGCTTCATAGTCAGCAATAGCAAGGCGTCGCGCTTTGTTAATTGCTGAATAGCTCATGCCGACGCCGTCGTCAATTTCTATGTTGAGTGTGTCCTTGGCCATCGCATAGGGCGTATTTCCTAAGCGCATCAGCTGTGCTGCAACCTCTTCTTCTGTCAAAGGCTTTGTGCGTGCGGCCTCAACAGGATTACCCAAATAGTGTCCTTCGTTGCCTGCAGCGTCACTAACGGTGAGCGTAAAAGCCTGTCCGACTTTGATTTTTGCGCTAAAGTTCAGAGGTTGCTTATAGTTCAAGGCTTCTTCGATGAGCTTTTCAGCTTGCTTGTTTAGCTTTGCCTGTGCATTTTTTGTTGTTTCGTTTTTTATGCGATGGTAGTCCATCAGCTTGTCGCCATGCTGGTTGGTGAGATATCCAGCGGTCAGTGCGCGGTTAAAGGCATCTGTAAGTGTTGTATTTGCCTTGCTTTCATCTACGCGCTCACCTACATCTGAGCCATCAAACGCACTGCGATAAGTACCTACAACTGCAGCAACGTATGCAGCCTTTTTCATACGCCCTTCAATTTTTAGCGACGCAACACCTGCTGATTTTAGGCACTCAAGATAGTCAAGTGTGCACACATCTTTTGGCGAAAGCAGGTAAGGTCCTTGCACTTCATGCACGTCGCCTCTGTGGTCGATTAGTTCATAAGGCAATCTGCAGGGCTGTGCGCACATGCCACGATTTGCACTACGGCGACCAACTAACGAAGAAAACAGACACTGTCCAGAATAAGACACGCAGAGCGCGCCATGTCCGAAAACTTCTACTTCTATTCCTAGTTCACGTCCGACAGCTGCCAGTACTTCAATGTCTGCAATTGGCAGTTCGCGACTTAAGGTAACGCGTGCAACGCCCAAATCTGCAAGAGCGCGCAAGCTATCTGAGCTATGGATGTTCATCTGAGTAGACGCATGAATGCGCACTTGCGGCATACATTCGCGCAAGCGTGCAAGCAGCCCGAAGTCTTGCACGATAAGGGCGTCAACGCCATCTTTCCATGCACTGGCAGCCAATTCGATGGCCTGGTCAAACTCCGTCTGCAAAATTATAGTGTTAAGTGCTAGATAAACTTTCGTATCGCGCACGTGAGCAAGACGCACCAGATCTGCAAGTTCTGACTGCTTGATATTTTGAGCAAGTCTGCGCGCGTTAAAGGCATCAGTGCCTACATAGATGGCGTCTGCTCCTGCACCGAGTGCTGCGAGAAAGGCGTCCTTATTGCCAGCGGGAGCAAGTAGCTCCATCGCCTTATGTTGTGAATCGTTCATATAAGTAGATACTTCGCTTTCGTAAATTGAAATGTACTGTTTGTATTCTAGCACCTGCGGAAAAATGACAGGAAGTAATCAAAAGCATTACAGGCTGTTAATTGACGTAAATAAGTATCTAGGCTTTCGGTATAATTTCGCATACGTTGGTGTCTAGAATTTCGCCGCTGTGGCACTAGCAGACGCAGAAGGAGTTTAGCAGTAATGTCATCAAACGCCCGTAGGAATCGCGCACGTAACCAACGTCGCGCAGCGCGTAACAATAAAATCAAGCTTGCTTTGCTCACCCTAGTGCTGATCGCGGTATTTACTGTTGTTGGTGCAATGGGAGCTGTTGCTGCTGTAGCCATGAGCTGGCTCGAAGACCTACCTGACTATAACAACCCTGCAGCATTTGACACTACACAACCATCGCGTGTCTATTCTGCTGACGGCGTTTTATTGGCGCGCTTTTTTGAAGAAAATCGTGAACCAATCTCTATCGACGACATGTCACCCTATATCCTGCAGGCTATTGTTGCCGTAGAAGATGAACGCTTCTTCGAGCACGAAGGTATCGACCCTCACGGGATTGCACGCGCTGCTGTCATGACAATGATGGGATCACGCGAAGGTGGATCTACTATTACGCAACAATATGTAAGACAAACGGTACTGCGCGACGAAGCTCACGACATTAGCTTGCGCAGAAAGTTTCGCGAAGCCTATTTAGCACTTGAGGTTGAGCGACACTTTAGTAAAGAAGAAATTCTTGAAATGTATTTGAATACCGTATTTTTCGGAGCAAATGCACATGGTATTGAAGTTGCTAGCCAAACCTACTTTGGCGTACCCGCAAGTGACTTGAACCTGCCGCAAGCTGCTGCTTTGGCAGGTATTCCTCAGCGTCCCAACGCACATAATCCCTACAATAATCCTGAGCTAACCCTAGCAAGGCGTGCTCATGTATTAAACCGCATGTATGAAAACGGTAAAATTACTTACGAAGAGCGCCGCGAAGCCGAAGAGGATCCTATGGAGCTGACTCGAGCCTATGTTCCCAATCATGGCATTTACCAATCGGGCTATTTCGTTACGCATGTGCGCCGCGAACTACAAGGAATGTTCTCTGAGGCAGAAGTTTTCAGCGGCGGACTTGTTATCCAAACAACGCTTAACACTAATTTGCAGCGCGCAGCCGAAGAAGCTGTGTGGAACGGCGTCGGACGTGACCCCAGTGGTCCTGAAGGGGCAATGAGCGTCGTTGAAGTCGATACTGGACATATTATCTCGATGGTCGGCGGACGCGACTTTGAAGAGGACAACTTTAACCTAGCAACACAGGCAAGGCGCCAACCTGGTAGTGCCTTCAAATCTTTTGGCACAATAGCTGCTGTTGAGATGGGTATGTCACCTAGTTTCCAAATTGACTCATCTTCACCTGCAACTGTTGGATCAGGTGCGCGTCCTTGGATTGTAAATAATTCTGAAGGTCGCGGACGTGGCATGATGACCTTACAGGCATCACTGAATGCATCAATCAATACAACATTTGCACGAATTGCTTATGAAATTGGTGCAGAGCGCATTGTTGATGTTGCTGAAAGAATGGGCATCGAAAGCGAACTTCAACCCTTCCCCTCTATTGTCCTGGGTGCGCAAGGGGTAACTACACTTGAAATGGCCAGCTCACATGCAACACTTGCTTCTGGCGGCTTGAGACGTCCACCTGTTGCCATTACTGAAGTAATTGATCGCAATGGCGAGGTCATCTTCGAGTGGGAACTTGAGGAAGAGCGCGCTCTGACTCCAGAAGTTTCTTGGGCTTGTACTCAAATGCTCATGGGTACAATTAACGGAGGTACCGGTTCTCGCGCAAGAATTCAGGGGTGGCAGGTAGCTGGCAAAACAGGTACAAGCCAGAGAAATCGCGATGCCTACTTTGTTGGATATACTCCCGTGCTGTCTGCAGCTGTTTGGGTAGGACACAAAGAAGAACGTACGGTGTTTTTAAACGGCAGTCGCATATTTGGTGGTACTGCCTCTGCACCTATTTGGCGAGAATTCATGCAGGTAGCACTACTGGAGTACGACCATAGAATGTTTGCCACTGCCCCTCCACCACCTTTTGACAATTCACAGTTCAATATTCCTGTTGCAGAAGAAGAGGAAGATTTAGATCTAGAAGGTATGACTCTCAATGCAGCAATGGGTCTACTGGGAGACTTTAACGTTACTGTTGAGCATGTCTATTCAGACACGGTGCCTTCAGGCAGAGTTGTGAGCGTAGTCTTTGATGGCTCAAATGCGATTCTGCGCATATCGCAAGGACCTCGTCCTGCTCAAGAAGAAGAGAGAGAGCCCGCAAGGCGACCACCAGAGGATTCAACTCCGACAACTCCAACGCCTTAAGATTGTCGTTAAAGTTATCGGTTAAGAAATTACAGTAAAGCGACTTGCTGCTCATCAAGAGAATACGCCTGTTTCGTTTTCTCTAGTTGAGCAGCTATAGCTTTTGCAGAAGTGCCGCCTTCAGTCGAGCGGGCATCAACAACCTTATCGATACGCAATGCACTTTCCACATCGCGTCCAAAACCTGCGAAAAACCCTTGCAGTTCATCAATGCTTAAATCTTGCAGCGTGCGACCCTGTCTTTCACAGGAAAGAACGATGCTGCCCACAATTTCGTAAGCCTGCCTAAAGGGCAAATGTGCCTTTTCTACCAGATAGTCGGCGAGGTCAGTTGCTGCCATAAAGCCACCCATAGAGGCAGCCTTCATGCGCTCTTCGTTAGCAACAAGGCCTGCGACCATACCCGTCATAACCTTGACGCATTGCTCAATAGTATCCATTGCATCAAAAGCGGGTTCTTTATCCTCTTGCATATCCTTGTTGTAAGCCAAAGGAAGTCCCTTTAGCGTAATAAGTAGCGAGTTCAAATCTCCAACAACACGACCTGTTTTCCCGCGGATTAGTTCTGCAAAGTCTGCGTTCTTTTTCTGCGGCATGATTGATGAACCCGTTGAATAGCGATCTGGCAGCTTAAGAAAGCCAAACTCTTCAGTCGTCCATAAAATAAGTTCTTCGGCCATACGTGACAGATGAATCTGGCAGGTACATGCTGCATACATTGCATCAAGTAAAAAATCACGGTCACTGACAGAATCAAGTGCGTTTACTGTCACCTTGCTAAAACCTAGCTCGCGTGCAGTGAACTCACGGTCTAGTGGATAGCTGGTTCCCGCAAGTGCAGCACTGCCCAAGGGACAGCTGTCAGCAGCTTCGTAGGCTGCCATAAAGCGTTTAAAGTCACGCTCGAACATCTGGGCATAAGCTAAATAGTAATGCGCAAGACTAATGGGTTGAGCCTTTTGAAGGTGAGTATAACCTGGCACGATTACGTCGCTATTCTTTTCTGCGAGTTCTATAAGTTCACGTCTTAAAGCATTGATGGCACGCGCTATATCAAGAGTGCGCTCTTTCATGTACAGGCGCGTATCTGTTGCGACCTGATCATTTCTACTGCGTCCCGTGTGCAGACGTGCCCCGTCTTCGCCAATGCGCTCGGTTAGAGCGCGCTCTATGGCCATATGGACGTCCTCGTCCGCTATATTCCATTCGAAATTACCTGCCTCGATGTCGGCAGCGACTTCTTTTAGTCCGCGCTCTATTGCCTCATATTCGCGCTGCGTCAATACTGATTGATGGGCAAGCATTTTCGCATGAGCAATAGACCCTGCGATGTCTTGGCGCCACATACGCTTATCAATGGGCAGAGACGCACCAAAAGCTATGAGCTCTTCGCTAGGAACGTCAACAAAACGTCCGCTCCATGCAGGCGCATTAAAGGCAGGTTCTTGTGAGGCAGATCTTTTGTCAGTCACTCTGGGTTCCCATACGTCTAAGTTTAGTGTGCGCAATCAGCTGTTACTGTTAGCGCTACTGCTGCTGGCACTAGCCAGCATTACCCTTAGTATCATCACCCGAATCACTGTCTTTTTGCAAGTTATGCAAGCCAACTTGTACTTCTGACCAGACCTTAATAGGCAGGCTATAAATTTCCATGAAACCTTTTGCTGCCTTGTGGTTAAACTGATCTGCTGCTTCATAAGTTGCGAGGTCATAGCTATACAGCGAGTATGGACTGGTGCGTCCTACAGCAACACAATTTCCGCGATACAGTGACAGGCGAACTTCACCCGTTACATAGTGTTGCGTCTGCGTCATAAAGGCGTCAATAGCAGATTTGAGCGGACTGTACCACATGCCTGAATAGACCAGGCGTGACCACTCTTGTTCCAAAGTTAGCTTATAGTGAGACAGGTCACGTTCAAGCGTTAGCTCTTCAAGTGCCTTATGTGCAGTAATCAGAGCCATCATGCCTGGAGCTTCGTAAATTTCACGAGACTTTACCCCAACAAGACGATTTTCCACCATGTCAATCCGGCCAATGCCGTGAGGTCCTGCAATCAGGTTAACCTTTACCAAAAGGTCGGAAAGCGACATTTTTTCGCCATTGATTGCCACCGGCAGGCCGCCTTCAAAAGAAATTGTCACCAGTTCTTCGTCTGGCGCATCTGCACGCTTTGGATCTTCTGTAATCGTATAAACATCTTCTGGCGGAGCAACATTAGGGTCTTCTAGCACACCACATTCAATGGCACGACCAACCATGTTGTCATCAACAGAGTACGGTCTGCTCTTTGTTGTCGGCACAGGAATGTTAAACTTTTCTGCGTAGTCCATTTCTGCTTCACGTGAAGTCAGATTCCATTCACGAACCGGCCCTAAGATAACGATATCTGGATCAAGTGCTGCGATTGAAGTTTCAAAGCGCACCTGGTCATTGCCCTTGCCCGTACAACCATGAGCGACATACTTTGCTCCTTTTTGGTGGGCAACTTCTACTAATTTTTTAGATATGAGCGGACGCGACAGTGCAGAGACCAAGGGATACTTGTTCTCATACATGCCATTTGTCATCAGCGACGGCGCAACATATTCACGCGCGAACTCATCTTTTACATCTAAAACAATCGATTCGATAGCGCCAATGGTAAGCGCTTTTTGTTGAATCGCGTCCAAATCTTCATCTTGTTCTTGACCAACATCGACGCAACACGCGATGACGTCTAGACCATAGTTTTCAATAATCCATCTAATGCAGACCGAGGTATCAAGACCACCAGAATAGGCCAGTACACAAATTCCCTTTGTCATATTTCTCACGACTCCTTTAGTCAGGCAATTACGAAACAATAAACAAGAACGCAACCCTCATAATGTGAAATTCGGGTCGCCAGTTAAAGGCAAGAACCGTACCAGCTGGTGCACTTATCAAAAATGCCGTCTGGCAAGCCCTTGCTAGATTCGTCGTGAAAAGAATTGGAAATAACAAGCAGAGTGAGGGTGACCATCAGCGCAGGCAAAAGCAGGTGATGACACCGCAGACGATGCAATCACGTGGCTTAGCTTTGCTTTTTTGGCGCTGCCCATCATTACCTTTTTGATTCCCCCATGAAGTAGAGCAGTTCCTCTTCAATAGTTACAGCTTTTTCTTCATCCTCGCATATGCAAAGGAGCGTTGTATCTCCAGATACCGTACCCAAGATTCCATTAAGACCGGCAGTATCAATGGCTGCTGCAACACCAGCAGCAGTACCACCCTGAGTATGAACAACAAGCATATTCCCTGATCTTGCGACACTTTCTGCAAGGTCATGAACCATTCTTTGCAAGTGCTGATCTTCAGCTAAAACATAGTAGCCGCTATTTGATTTCATCAGCTTGAGTTCTTCAACGTCGCGCGAAACAGTCGCCTGAGTACAGTTATAGCCTAACTGCATCAATTCATCCACAATATCGTGCTGAGTTCTCACTCGTTTTTTCCGCACAATGTCGCGAATAGCTTCCTGTCTCTGAATACGCTTTTTCACTACTATTGCTCCTTAGCTGACGGCGTAGTTTCACATTCCATCTCTATAAGTGATTAGACATTCTGTATATTTACAAAAGTATACCTAATCAAAAGTATAGATACGTAATTAGTAAAAGATTTTAGCATGAACACAAGCGCGATATGCAAATTTATCGCTCATGGATAAAAAATACACAAAATGCACAGATATGAATGCTGCTTGGATTAGTGCAACACTGCGCTAGTTCGGCTCGAGCAATTCCTTGTACTCGTCGCGTGGCAATGCGTCGCGCATTTTGTCACGGTAGTCATTAGAACCTGCCAATGTCTCGCGCATCATAACTAGGGTAAGATAGCGTCCCTTTGGTGTTAATGTCAGCTCTTCATTGTTGTCAGTTTCAAATGCTCCTGCTAGGCGCATAAAGGTCATTTCCATAGGTAATCCACGTGCAATATCTACGCCAAAGCGCTCGCGGAATTCTTGCTTGTCGAGGCGCAAACCAAAGAGCTTCGTTGCAAAGTAATAGCGCATATCTACAACTTTGCTATTGGATGCTTCTGTCATGTTGTCAATAGGCATCTTACCTGCGGCAATAGAGCTATGGTATTCACGCAAACTAAAAGTATTGGTATAGTTTTGACCCTTCAAATACGACATCGCACCCGAGCCAATACCCACATATTCTGGGTAATCAACAATGTACTCATCGATAATCATGTCTTTACTTGCACTAAAGGTCCACGCACTTGACCCTACAAAACCAGCGCCGTATAAATTGTCACAAACCATTTTGTACATTTCATATTCACGCTTGAAGTCAACCTTGCCAATATCTTTTTTCATCTGCTTGCGGCGCAAAGGGCTCGCAAGAAGCGGATAAAAAGTTGTCTGATTACAACCTGTTTGCTTAATCAAATCAAGGTCGCGCTGCAGGCTTTCATAGCTTTGCGTGGGAAAGTTAAAAATCATATCAACATTGAAAGAGTCAAACTTGCCCTGAGTGCTTTGCACTGCTGCAAGCGTTTCCTCAGCACTGCCTGTTGTCTTAAAGCGGCTCATGTATTGCAATAGGTCATCATCAAAGCTTTGTACGCCTACCGACAAACGATCAACGCGCGGAGTCAGCGCATCAAACAACTCATCGCCTAGGTCAGTTGGATTAGTTTCAGTAGACACATCTTTGATATCTGGAAATAACTCCTTCGCATAATCAATGATATCTACCAGCTCTTCTAGCAATACTGTTGGCGTTCCGCCACCAATATAGGTTGCGCCAAAGCGATAGCCCAGTTCTTTGACCATCTCTAGTTCACGGCGCAAAGATTTGAAATATTTACGCGTACGATCTTCCTCAAAATAAAAGCGATTGAACGAACAATAAGTACACAGCTGCTTACAAAAAGGAATGTGAATGTACAGCATGTACAGCACATCTGGCTTGGCCTCTGGAAGCATGTCAACAGAAGCTGCCACGTCCCCATTCAGATAGTTTCTATTCAGAACTCGAGTTCCGATACGTAAACAACGTTCTGCGAGCATATTATTCTCCACTATATTCTAAATCGAAGTCTGCCAAGACTTTCCGCGCGGCCTCTTCTCCCCCATCAATGCAGTTGGGGATTCCAACACCACGAAAACATCCACCCGCACACGCCAAGCCCACCGTAGCAGCAGTCCGCTCTTCAATGGTCTCAACGCGGTCAAGATGTCCCATTTTATACTGTGACATTCCTAACGTCCAGCGATACAGCCTGGCAAACAAGGGCTGAGCATCTTTTGGTAGCCCCATAACGTGGCGGAGCTCGTCCAGTACCGTCGCTATCAGCTGATCATCAGGCAGTTCCATGACTGCTTGGTTTTTTGGTGTTCCTGCAAATCCTCGTATAAGCACGCGCCCTTCAGGGGCACGTCCCGGCCACTTCGTCGATGACCAAGACGCTGCCAACAGATCACGCTTTTCAACTTCTGGCACCAACACGCCAAAGCCATCGTTGCGGTTTGGCCCTAAGTCACTTTCGCAAAACGCAAACGATATAGTCGAAGAAGTAATATTGGGAATGCCCGCATAAGCTGCGGCAATCTCTGCGTCAAGGTTTTTGGTGAGTTCAGCGCCTGCAAAAGATTCCGTTGCAATAATGACTGCGTCTGCCTCTACAGTGTGCGCTGCAAAGTGTGAGGGAGTACCCTCCACCTCCTCTTGAAGTACGCTTAACTGATAGCTGCCGTCTGCGTTGCGAGTAATACTTTCTACCGTCATGCCTGTGCGAACATTGTTCTTAACGTGCTCAGTCATGGCATCGGTTAGCTCATGCATGCCCTTCTTGTAGGACGCGAAGACTGTTTTGCCCCAAATATCTTTTTTCGGTGGCTCACCAGATGCTTTTGCAGCGGCTGCTCTCGCTGCTGCAGCGCGTTTTCTGGCCGCCTGCCCCATGACCGTTCCCTTGATAACGCTACCGTACTTTTCTTCTAAGTCAAAGTACATGGGAAAGCTTGCCTCAAGAGACATGTCAACTGGGTCTGACGCGTGTACTCCTCCAATAAAAGGCTCTGCTACGTAATCTAAAACTTCTTGCCCAAAGCGGCGCAGTATAAAAGATTCCAGTGATTCATCACGGCGTGCGCCGCCCTTGCCCTCTTTTGACTGTCCCGTCTTTGACCAGTCACGTGCAGGAACAGTCATCTCGCGAATCATGTCCATCTTGCCTTGCTCTGACAAAAGGTCTGTTTCAAACAGAGGGCCTAACTGGGTTGGCACAAACATTACGAAGCCTTCGGGCAGTTCATGCATCTTATCATCGCGATAAATATAAACTTTCTTACGCGCATCATTGCTAGGCAACCAGTCATCTTCTAACCCAAGTGTTGTCGTCATGCGACGCCCACCCGGCTTCATGGCACTAAAGCAATCAGGTCCACCATCGATGATATAAGGCTCGCCCGTTTCTGGGTCATGAACAAGCTCACCCGCGACTTTACCACCCGTGCGATTATCACGCTCGAGCACCGTATAGTCGCAGTCTATGCCAGCCTGCTTTGCGCGCTCTAGAAAGTACGCTGCAGCAAGCCCGGTGACTCCTGCACCTACTATGACGATATGCGGTCTTTCCATGCTATTTCGGTCCTCCTGGGCCACGAGGTTTTTCTTCTGGGTCAGAGTACGTTATTTCTAAGTCCCGCAGGATTTTCATGGCTGCGCTCTCACCACTCTCCATGCAATTAGGAACGCCTACCCCTGTATAAGCTGCGCCGCCCACGCTTAAACCTGGCTGCTTACTCATGTAATTGTCGAGCGTGTCCATGCGGTCTGGATGACCCACGATATATTGTGGCATACAGCGCGGAAAACGAAATACCTTTGCATAGGTCGGCTGTGCACCCGCCTTCAGGCCCAGCAGGTCAACATAGGTCTTTCGACACAACTCGATAAGCTCATCATCGGGCAAATTGTGGGTGTTATCATCGCGCGCACCGCCCACAAACCCGCGAATGAGGATTGTGCCATTTGGCGCACGTCCTGCCCATTTTGATGACATAAGAGAAATGCCCGTAACAGGCTGCTTTTCAATACCTGGGGCTAAGATGCCATGCCAATTCTTTTCAAAAGGTGCATCATCTTCATTCCATGCCGTGATAATCGTGGCACATGATGAGTGAGGAATGTCTGACAGAATCTCGCTAGCCTCTGGTGCAATATTTTCTATGAGGTCACCAGCGACCCATGCAGGGGCAGCGATGATGACTGCATCTGCTTGCACTGTTTTCTCTTTGGCTACATTTGCAACATCTTCGATTCTGTTGCCAGCATCATCATAACGAATTCCGAAGTGGCGGATGATGTCTGTGTTGCTTTCATCGCGAATAGTGACTTTGTAGCGCCCATCATTGCTGCGCTCGATAGCTGTTATAGGGGTGCTGGTGCAGATATTCTCGACCCCTGCTTTTTCTGCCATCGAATTCGTGTAGTCGTCTAGCCCCCGCTTGCTCGAGCTAAAAAAGGTAGTCGGGCGACCAGGTCTAGGCGGAAACTTCTTTTTCATCTCTTCAATACTCTTGCGCTGCGCAAGGAACCCCAAAATAAGCGAGCCATACTTGTCTTCCATGTCCAACAACATGGGATACGTGCCCAGTGTTGACATGGTGTCAGGATCAGAACCGTTGATGCCGCCTACTAAAGGCTCTGCCAGGCGGTCAAAGCATTCAGTACCAAGGCGACGCCTAACAAGCGAGCCTATGCTCTCATCTTCGCCAGGCGCACGCTTTCTACGCGGCTTTACGATATCAAGAGCCATGCGAAACTTTGCCGGCCATGAATACAGCTTTGTCGTTGCCATGGGCAAAATCTTTGTGGGAGCAAACATCATAATACCGTCTGGCAAAGGTACTAGCTTGCCGCACTTTACAATGAAGGTCTGCTTTGTCGACTCATCAGTGCCAATCAGTTGGTCGGCAGTTCCCATGTAGTCTGCAACGCGAAACATTGATGCGGCTTTTCTTGTCAGATAAGAATCGCTACCCCCGTCAGCAATAGCCGCTCCCCCACAAGGCAAGGTGGGACGGTCAGTCCACAACTGGCCGCCTATGCGTCCATCAGATTCATACACCGTGTAAGTAATGTTATGCCCCGCATCAATGGCTCGCCTTAACTGAAGTGCTGCACCAAGTCCTGCAATGCCTGCGCCGACGATTACAACGTGAAGTGGTGGCGCAGCTGGCGTGGCAGTCGGCGCCTCTTGCGATGTACGTGCGGTCTGATTGCCTGCGCTGTTTTCCATCGCTGCCTCCATAACTATGAACCCTCTTTCTAAAGTACTGCTTCGACTGACTCGACAAGGGCAGCAATTAGCGCAGGGTGCACTTTTTCTGCTGTTGCCAAAGTAGGTGTTCGCTCGATAGCGAGCCTCAGCCCTTGCGCCTCTTGCACTGCAGCAATATCGAGGTCATACAAAACCTCCATATGGTCTGTTGCAAAACCTATCGGGCAAATAACAGCCGCCTTTATACCCCACATGGATAGACGCTTTAACACGTCATCAAGACTAGGAGTAAGCCATTGACCACCACGCGCACCAGCAGAAACATAGCCTAACTGGCTTGTATCTATCGGCACAGACATGTTTGAGATAATTTTGCTTCCAGCAGCAAACAACTGCTGTTCATAGCGTGCAGACATTTCACGAGGGTCATCAACTGGCAGTGAATGAGCAACAAAAATAAGGCCATCTGTGCTCGTTGCGCTCTCTTCATGCAGCCTGTCGCACTGCAGCTTAATAAGAGCATCCTGAATCATATCCATCTGTGCCCCAATATAGTGATGACTGCTGCCAAAAACAGGTGCTTTTATCACCTCATTAATGCCGAGTTTTTTGGCTGCATCTACTGTTCGCCGATAAGGGCCTTCCCATGCCGCAAAAGACTCATAAGCTGTCATGGACAGATAAATTATGCGAGTACATCCAGCATCTGCAAGACGCATCAAACTATCTTCTAATAAGGGTTCGGTATAGCACATGCCCGGCAACACGTGCTGAATGGAGGGCTGGTCAGTCTCCCCCACATTGCGCTCATTGAGCGCACGCTGTAAATCGGCACAAATGGCATCTGCTATACCAACAACAGGAGACGCCCCGCCGATTTGTTCATATTTGTCGCGTGCAGACTGCACCACATGAGCGGGCACCGTAGTGCCCGTAATGCGCTCAAGCATAGGAGCGACCTCGTCCAAAGAACGAGGCCCCCCAAAACCAACTAGTAATATGCCAGTTTTTTCCATCAGCGCCGCTTAATCGCTCTCTTAGCCACGAATCCTTCTTGATTCTTCCTGTACGGTCTTAATAAAGAAACGAGCTTTGTCTGGGTCGGTCGTCTTTTGGATACCGTGACCCAGATTAAAGATATGTCCTGGGCGAGTTCCCACAGCCTCGAGAATATCGACAACTGTTTCTTTGATGGTTTCTTCGCTTGCGAAAAGGGTAATCGGGTCAATGTTGCCCTGCAAACCAAAGCGTGGGTCAATAGTCTTTACCGCATTTTTCATGTCAAGACGCCAGTCAAGCCCCAAAATGTTTCCGCCTGCTTGTTGCACAAGGTCCATCATTGAGGTCGCGCCATTAGCAAAGTGAATAACAGGAACGTCTTTTCCGTCCTCGCCTTTGCCTTTTGCATGGGCTGTTACCGCATCAAGTACCTGCTTTGAATAGGGCAGGATTCTCTTTTCATAGTCAATTGGCGACACAAAACCAACCCAGCTATCAAAGAGCTGAATTGCCTGTACGCCTGAATCAATTTGAGCGCACATATAGTCAATGATTGACTTCGTAAACTTAGTCATCAAAATGTCCCAGCCTTCTGGTTCATTCCACATGAAAGACTTACAGTTAATAAATTCGCGCGTACCGCGACCTTCAATAGCATAGCTTGCCAAAGTGAATGGCGCACCACTGAAACCAATTAGCGGCACTTTGTCCTTTAGTTCGTGGCGAGCAATCTTAATTGACTCCATTACATAGGGAGTATCGCGATAAGGGTCGCCAAATTTTAGAGCTTCCGCATCTGCCTTGCTGCGGATAGGATTATGGATAACAGGACCTACACCTGATTGAAAATCAAGGTCAAGTCCCATACCTGGGAATAGCACCAAAATATCACTGAAAAGAATCGCTGCGTCCACGCCGATGAGGTCAACTGGCTGCAAAGTTACCTCTACGGCAAGTTCTGGGTCGTAGCACATTTCGAGAAAAGTTTTATTTGCACGAATCTCGCGATATTCGCTCATGTAACGTCCAGCCTGGCGCATCATCCACACCGGAGTCGCCTCTGTTTGCTCTAATCTGGCTGCACGTAAAAACAAGTCATTAAATGCCATTAGGAATCTCCTCATATTTCGGGGCAAAAGAATAAATGTAACAGTACAGTACATTATAGCTCTACGCTCGCATGAAAAGGGATATTGCCTTATACAAATTTGCCACATAAGTCACATTAGCAGCTGTGATACTGCTGTGATACTATCAACAGGTGAACATCAAAGACAATATAGAATTAAAGCAATTTTTTGCGGGCATGCGTACAGGGTCTCCTATCTTTTTGGGCTACCTTCCTATAGGCATTGCCTTTGGCATGATTGCCGTCAATCATGGGTTTACTCCCTTTCAAGCTATTTTAGCCTCAACTGTAATTTTGTCTGGCTCGGGACAATTCGTAGCACTTTCAACAATGGTGCTTAGCGGATCAGTTGTCGCAAGCGTTATAGCATCTACGGTTGTGAACTTGCGCTATGCTTTGCTCAGCGTGACCTTGTCTGCCCATTTGCGCGGGCTTAAAATGCGCACGCTTGCCTGGCTAGGCTTTACCATTACCGATGAAACTTTTGCTGTAAACAGTGCAGAAATTCGCAAGCTTCGCGCCAATCCTTCTTCTATGATGGGTGTCGGCACAATTAGTTGGTTGGGCTGGATTACGGGTACGGCTGTTGGTGCTATTGGGTCTTCGTACATGGGCGACCTTTCTGCCTTTGGCATTTATTTTGCGATGCCTGCAATGTATGCAGGACTTTTTATCGCGCTTGCCAATAACCGCAAACAGATTTACTGCGGTATCGGAGCAGGGCTTTTAGTAATCGCACTTTACGGGTTAAACTTGCTAGGATTGCAACTGGCAATCTATTGGTACGCCGTCATTACTTCGATTGCAGCTGCAACAATTGCTGTCATCGTATTTCCTGATAGTAAAAAGGATGACGGGAACGAAGGCAGTAGTGAAAACGGCGGCAAAGACAACAACAACAGTGAAGACATAGGCACAGCAAACCCTGTCGCAGAGGAGGCCCGTTCATAAATGGAACCTCTCTCTCCCCTTGCGATATACCTACTGATTTTTGGCTGCTTTGCCATAAACTTTGCCCTGCGCTTTGCTCCCCTGGCAATTCTTTCGCGTGTTGACATTCCTCGTCCCGTCATGCGCTGGCTATCCTATATCCCGGTAGCTATTATGGGTGCGCTGGTCGCTGTTGAAGTCTTGATTCCTGCACTCGACGCTGCCTTTTTCGCGCACGCTGTTAGTGCTGGTGCAGAATCTGGCGCAGGTGGTGCAGGTACTGCAGGTGCCGCAGCGCAAGAACCCGCAACGCGCATTCCTCTCTACATGAATCCGGGCATTTACGGTGCGCTGCTTTCCATGGCGGTGTACTATTACACAAAGAGCTTTATCGGGGCAACCGTCTCTGGAGTTGCACTGTTCGCCCTGCTACAATGGGTCTTTGGCTTCTAACAAAAATAAAGGAGTACCCGTGTCTTATCTAAGAGATGTTACAACGCTTGTTGTGGGAACTGGTCCTGCAGGGGTTTTGGCTGCCTATTATGCTGCTGAAAAAGGTCCTGTGCTGATGATTGACACCTTTACTTTGCCGCGCGACAAAAGCTGCGGTGGCATGATTCACCCCTTGTCGCAAAATATCTTAAATGAAATTTCACCTATGCCAGAATCATTGCTGCTTGACCCCCCGTCAGTGCAGTTTCGCTTTAACGACTGGGATAGGCAGATTATCAAAAATGTTGATCTGCACTTCTTAAATGTTGATCGCATTCCTTACGACGAATGGATGATGAGCCTACTTCCCGACACTGTTGAGGTCATGGATTCAACCTCTTTTACCAAACACGAGGTTGCTACTGACGCAGACAATGAAGGACGTCTTGTTTCTACACTGCGTAAGCATGGTGGGGAGCTTGTCCATGTCATCAGCGACCACATCGTTGGAGCAGACGGTCCGCGCAGTACGGTGCGCAAAAGTATCGATCTACCCGCATATAATCGCTATATCACGGTGCAAGACTATTGCAAGCGCGAAGGCGATATTGACCCCGCCTTTGACTGTTTCTACTTTGCAGGTATTCGCGGATTTGCTGCAGGCTACATCATTCCCAAAGACGATCGTGTATTAGTTGGCTGTATCTTTTTCCCCAACACCAGGCGAGCTCATGAGCTGCAGGATAAAATTTTGGATAGGCTGCGTGAACGTCTGCCTATTGGTGAGAGCCTAAAGCGAGAAGGCTGGATTGCTCCTAGACATAAAACAGCTGATGACGTTGGTTGGGGTATGGTTTCTGGCAAAGGCGTTGTCTTTTTAGCAGGCGAAGCTGGTGGATTTATCTCTCCTACCAGTGGTGAAGGAATCAGCTGGGCACTTGATACCGGCAAAACGGTAGGGCAAATCATCGCACAACATGATGACCCGCAAGAAATGATTGATGCTTATCGCACGCAAACAATGCGCTTGAAAAAAGATATTGCCCGCAGGCTGAAGATTTATCCCTTTATGACTTCAAAGACGGGGAAAAAACTGGCGAAGTATATTCCTGAATTTGTTATCTCGAAGGTAACGCAGAACTTATAGCCATGCGACAGGTGTGCGTACGAATTAGCAAGGGGCTTCATTAGTGAAGCCCCTTATTTACTTTGCCTTATTATTCTGCGTCCTCAAAAGGAGCAGTGCCGAAATTGCGCCAAATCTCGTCAGCACCAGCCGCGTCAATAGCTACAAAGGGTGCATGCCATTCTCCGGGAAGCGTTGTGGCGTGTAGGCTATCAGAACCAGCACCGCGCATTCCAACGCCCACTATAGCAAGCTCAAGCGGTGTAAGATTTGTCTTTAGGTTATCTGCAAGTGAGTCAACAACTCCTGGCATGCGAGCAACGGGCACGTCTGTCATTTGTTCAAGAAGCGCTTTGAAGAACTGTTGCTGCGCGCGCATTCTGCCAAAGTCTCCATCAGCGTAGCCGTCTCTGTGCCTTACAAAAGTAAGTGCATGTGCGCCATCTAGATTTTGAAAACCTGCATCTATGTGTGTAGCACGACCATCTGGCGTAAAGTCTGCTAGCGGGTCATTAATGTCAAAGGGAACGTCGATATATATTCCACCCATGGCGTCAACGATTTCTTCAAAGCCCCAAAAATTGATAGTAATAAAATAGTCCATGTCTTGACCCGTTACGTCTTCTACTGCCTGAATCGCCATATCAGGTCCCCCACGAACGTAAGCGGAATTAAGCCTGCTTGCTCCGTATCCTGGAAGCTCTACTCTGGTATCACGAGGAATAGAGACCATCCATATCTGTTGCTGGATAGGGTCAATTCTTGCCACAATTATCGTATCGGTGAGGTCTGTATCGCTGGGACTCCTAGCGTCTGAGCCAAAGATGACCAGATTGAACGGCGCGGTTGGTGGTGGCGTTGGAGTATCTAGCAATGACGGCGGAACATCTGACACTGTCATGCGACTATGCAAATCGATGTAGAAAAAAGCACCTGCCGCAATCACTAGTAGCAGTAAAACTCCCAGCACTGAAAAGACAGTTTTGAGCTTTCCTCGTCCGCGACGCTTACGCGCGTCATGTTCTGCACGTGCTGAAATCGGAATACGGTTATGGTGAGCCGCAGTTCGCATTTGTGATGATGCACCCTGACGTGCTTCTCTTCTTGAAGGTCTGTTCATCTCTTGTATGCCTTTCATATATAGCGCAAAAGCGCCAACACAGTTGTCATAGTACTAGTACAGCAAGTGACTGAGGAACAGGCTGGCAAAAGCAAAGTAAATCAAAATGCCTGCAATATCTTTAATCGATGTAATAATAGGTGCTGAACCTGCTGCCTGGTCAACATTAAGCCTAATCAAGACATAGGGAACAAGGAAGCCTAGTGATGCTGCCAAGGTCATGGTCACTACCAAGGTAAGACCAACGGCTATAGCTAGAGTTATGGGATAGTCAAACCACAGCGACCCAAGTGCAATTATTGCGCCACTCAAAATACCTGAAGTAATGCCCAGGTTTAAACCAACACCAAGCTCTTTTATAAAGTGCTTAAAGAAATCCTTCACTTGAATATGTCCTAGTGCTACACCGCGTGCAAAGGTAGTGGAAGATTGCGTACCTACATTTCCGCCCATATCCATAATCAGGGGCAAGAAAAACGCAATAGCCACTACAGCGTTTAAGATATCTTCAAACCCTTCCACAAGCCATGCTGCAGCAAAACCTGCTGCTAGGGTAATAAGCAAAAAGGGCAATCTAACTTTCCAGATGCTCCATAAACTACCACGAATAAGTAATTCGCTACGATTTGATTCTTTCCCTTTGACCAGCGCGCCAGCAAGACCCGACTGGATTAGCATGTCTTCTTCTACTTCTTCTTCGATAATATCCATCGCATCGTCTACGGTAATAATGCCGACAAGACGACTTTCTGCGTCCACAACAGGCATAGCAAGCAAGTCAAGTTCTTGCAAAAGACGAGCTGCTTCTTCCTGGTCTGTATGAGTCGACACGCTGATTACGTTCTTTGACATGATGTCTTCAATCAAAGTGTCATTTTCTGCAGTAAGTAAGCCGCGCAAAGAAAGTACACCTTTGAGCTTCTTTCGTTCATTTGTTACATACAGGATATAGATAGTTTCTTTTTCCTCGGCAAGGCTACGCGTCTTTGCCAAGGCTTCTTTTGCCGTCATGTTTCCGCGCAAGGATATAAACTCTGTCGTCATAACACGACCTGCAGTTTCATCTGCATATCCCAGCAAGATATTGGTGCTTGCGCGCTCCTCAGGATCAAGTGAACCTATCAGTCTCTTTGCAACCACTGCAGGAAGTTCATCCAGTAGCTTCACACGGTCATCAGGAGGAAGCTCATTCATATATTCAAGAATGCGTTCATTAGAGAACGAACCTAAAAGATTTTGCTGCTGGTCAGTATCGAGGTCTTCAAAGATTGACAAGGCTTTGTCTTTTGACAGCAAGCGAAATGCTATGACCTGATCTTCAAGTGATAGTTTGTGAAAGACATGGAGAATCTCCATATCTTCAGATTTTTGCAAAAGTGATTTTAGTGCCTGCATATCCCGTGATTCGAGATAGCGCGAAATCTCTTCAATTAGTGCATCATTTTGCATCTGTAGTTTCCTCCTCGTCTGAGCTTTAGCACTAAAAGACGTAGTTTTGAAAAATCCGCACATTTCGCAGAACCTTCCAAACAGCTACCTTAAGCGCCGCCTTAATCCGACGGTGCCTGTTCTACCCCTTGGCGTCTCTCGACAGTTCAGGGCAGTAGCCTGTGTTCTTTTAGGAGCCTCACCTAACAAGTTTCCTATTCAATTTCAAGTAACGACCGTTTGATTAAACACCATAGCAATACACATGTCAACAGCGGGTGAAGAGATTCAAAAAATCACCCCTCTTTGCACTAAACAAAGAAGGGCGATTTCGAAACTACTTACAGCGGGAAACTTGTGTAAACTAGCAGCAAGTCGCCCTGTGAGTATCTAGCTTAGAGCCAGGTAACCTCACCAGTTGCAATGTCATAGTTTGCAGCGAGCACTGGTACTGCACCAATGGTTTCGTTAGCTGCAAGTACGCTTGCTTGGTACTTTGTGTTTTCGATGGTTGCATCTTCTTTGTCACCATCTGTAGAAATGTTTGGTCTAATGCCGTCGAGTACTGCTTGTAGGTTGTCTGATAGACCATCTACGCCAGCGTGTGAAGTATGAACAGCACCACACATGGTGTGTCCCACTACAACTACTACAGCAACGCCTAGGTGCTTAACACCAAATTCTAGTGAACCTAGAACTGACTGGTCAGCTACCGTACCAGCATTTCTTAGTACAAATAGATCGCCAATTTTCTGGTCAAAGAAAATTTCTGGCGTCGTGCGAGAGTCCGCACAAGTAAGAATTGCAGCAAAAGGCTTTTGCGCATCTTTTGTAAGCGCAAGGTCTTTTTTGTTTGTGTCTCTAGGCATAGTCGCATCAGCTACAAAGCGTGCGTTACCTTCTTTGAGGTAGGTAATTGCCAGATCACTATCAGTTACTTGAACATCGGGTGAGTGCAAATTCATCTTACGATTCTCCTCTCGATCCTTTTTAAATATCCCTTCCATGATACATCAAGATATGGTGATGAATGCGTAGGGAATCCGTGAACTTTTATTGTAGCGGCAGTGTTGGTTGGCTATATCGCCAGCATACGCAGTGCAAATCTTGCCTGCAAGAGCCTTATCGACTATCGTTCCCAGGCTGTTATTACATAACCGCCGCGATTATCACTCGAGAGCGCAAACTCTTTGTTGCTGGGTACATTCACCATGCCATCAGTTCCCGCATCGTATACAACCATATACTCGCGGCCGCTCGTTTCTATGGTCAGACTCCCCTGCTCACGCAGCAACTGCAAGTATTCTTCTAGCGTTAGCTCATGATGCCACATGTAGTAAGCATGCGGGTTTCCAACGTAGCGAAAGTGCCAAGGTTCGAACGCAATCCCGGTAATGTCGCTTTTGCCTTCTGGGTAGCGCAGTATCAGTCCGTAGCGCCAAGCGTTATCGATGAGCCAGCGTTCATTTTCAGATGTTCCATCAAGCTGTTCAGAAAGCAATCCTGCTCGCATCTGATTAGTCGGCACGATATCTATGGCAAGACCTGTGTGGTGCTCGCTGTGGCCGGCGGGCAACACAAAATCTCCGGTTTGGTCTTGATCGTAAAGAGCGACTTGCTGGTCGAAATCACGAAAGCCGCTTGCGATATGGAAAGGACCAACACCTGCGTCAAGGGCCGCAGCAAAGAGCAGCTGGAGTGCTACGCTTGCGCTCGGGTGCAAACTGGCATCCCGGTAGCCCGAAGGCAAAATGTCATAAACATCTTCCATGTCGGCGCGCGCAGGAATGTCAGACAGCCCGTATTGATGGTTTATGAGCAGCAAGTAGCCCGTATCTGGCAAATCGCTGACCATTGTAGGAGTAGTAAAGAGTATTGCGATTTCATTTCCATCACCATTGTCAGAACCATCAGAATAAGACCCATCAGAGGTGGATGAGCACATCCATATTCCTAAGAGCACAACAACAAATAGTACTGCGGCAATTCCAATGAGTAAAAATCTGCGTATTTCGGGGTCATAGATACGCGACAGATCAAACCTATTGCGTGCGGCATTTCTTCTGGCTTTTCGAAGGTCACTGTTCTTTATGCCATCATCGCCTAGCCAAGCATCATCTGCCCAGACTTCATCTTTTTTTTGCTTTTTTCCCCTGTTTGCCATTGACAGATTATAGCGCGGGACTATTGACTCTAACAAAGCGTTACTGTTCTGCGGTAGATTCGCAAGAACATTTTGACTTTGCAACGTCTAGTCAGTGTGGACTATTTCTGCTCCGAAGGGGGCTAACGACAGCTTTGCCAACTTGAAGCACTGCTTGCCAAAGGGTATGCCCACGATAGTGATGCAGAAAAGGATTCCTAGCAAGAATGCCTCAATAGCTAGCAATAGACCGCCGAAAATTATCCAAAGAATGTTGAGTAAGAGCGATGGTGCCCCTCCGCCTAGCTGAACGTCCTTTTTAAAAGGAAAGAAAGCTACTGATGCCAGCTTAAAGCACTGCTTTCCGATGGGGATACCAATGATAGTGATACACCAAAGTACGCCAATAAAAGCCCAACTAAGGCCCATGGGGAGCCCACCAAATATGAACCAGATTATATTTCCGAGTGTTTTCATGATTCCTCTTTTCTTAAGGGATTTATATAGTAAGACACTTTAGTCTCTGATGTAGCGATAAGTAATGGTTTCGCCGACCGCTGTTTCTAGAGTGAAATAGAGGGCATTGCCCGATATTCTATACGATGTGGGCAAGTTGGGAACACCAGGATAATTCCACAAGATAATATTGCCTGGTGTTGACCACTGAAATGTTGTTCCATATCCCCATGATTGAGTATGAGTACCTGTGCCATCCTCATAGAATGTTGTTACCCAAGTGGGGTCGTCTTCAGACACCCATGTTCCCACAAGAGCTTCGTCTCTGCTGGCGCACCCTGCTACCATTGTCAAAGTGGCAGTCATCATCAAGACTGTGAGCAGTAGTGCAACTATTCTTTTGGCTTTTCCCGTCACTGTCTATCCTCCAGTTTTACCGAAATAGAAGATTCGCTAAAGCAAACCTTAGTGGAGTCGAGTAAGCACGTCAAGGCTCTTTTAGGTATGATACCGAATTGGGAAATGAAGTGGTGGCGCGCCCACAGGGATTCTTTTTAACCTTCGCTAATATCCATCAAGGAAAGTTGCTTAATTGCTCTGTCAAAATCGCTTTCAAGCTGCTTCATTTCCCTCTTACGATATATCTCAAATTCTTGCTCTGCTTTTTCCATTGCCTGCTTGTGAGATATAGAGCCATTGTTAGTTAACAACTGTCTTTTGAGTACCAATATCTGATTGTCTAAAGCCTCAATCCAGTCAGTCATAGACATGGGAATTTGTTCCAGCGCTTGAAATTCAGCAAAATCAAGAAATTGCGACACTAGTAGATTTAATCGCTGAAGTTCAATTTCAGAAAGGTAGTTCTTTGCAATCTTTACATCATCTTTAGTAATGTAGTCACCTTTAAAATTTGTCATACCCACCAAGGGTTTTTCATTGTCTACCCTGCCATGAATAAGTTCTGCAGCAGTATTCTCGTGCACTGCAAAGTGCATTTTATTTTGGACTGTAGCAAAAAAATTTTGAGTCGTGTCTGCACGGGGATTATAGTCGGTAGCTGTTGCGTAGATGTCTGTAACTTGTTGATAAAAGTTGCGCTCACTACTACGAATATCACGGATGCGCTGTAACAATTCGCGGAAGTAGCGTGACCCTCCTTGCTTTAGGCGCTCATCATCCATGGTAAATCCCTTTTGGATGTATTCATGTAATCGCTCAGTTGCCCAACGCCTAAATCGCGTAGCTATCTGCGATTGAACTCTGTAACCAAGTGCAATAATCATGTCAAGATTGTAATGGTCAACATTTCTTTCGACTTGCCTAACACCTTCAGTTTGAACTCGCAAGAATTTCTTGCGAGTTGAATCACTGACAAGCTCTCCGTCTTTGTAAATGTTTGCAATGTGCTGATTGATGTTCTGACGCGAAGTGTCATAAATTTCGGCAACTTGCAATTCGGTAAGCCATAAATCTTTATCAGAGAAGCGTACTGACACCTTGGTGATATTATCCTCGTCTTGATAAAGAATAACCTGATTTTGCTCCGAATCTGGCACGGCTCCCTCCTTTTGTGGGGTTTGCACTCTCAGAAAAGAATATAGCTTTTCAAGAAAATGGCGCGCCCACAGGGATTCGAACCCCGGGCCTACGGATTAGAAGTCCGTCGCTCTATCCAGCTGAGCTATGGGCGCAAGAGAAAACAAATTTCTAGAATTTTGGCGAGTGAATAGGCGTCAAATCGGAAAGCGAAGCGTAATAATTACGTGAGCTTTTCGATTTGGCGGCTAGGCACCGTCAAAATGGAGCGGACGACGAGACTCGAACTCGCAACAATCAGCTTGGAAGGCTGAGACTCTACCATTGAGCTACGTCCGCTCATAACAAAATTCTGTGGCGGCAAATCCTAAATAAAGCAAACTTAAGATAATTATTTTGAAGAGTGTATGAGTGTCGCATTTAAAGGCGAAGCGTAGTAACTACGCGAGTCTTGAAATGCGGCAGTCAGACGCCTTCAAAATGGTCGGGGTGGCAGGATTTGAACCTGCGACCCTCTGCTCCCAAAGCAGATGCGCTGCCAAACTGCGCTACACCCCGATTACCACGACGAAATAGTATATCAGAAAGTTAACCTACATCACAACGTCAGCGTAATGAGCGAACATCACCGCAGGTGAATGTTCTAGCGAATGAAGCGCAACGTCGTGATAAAGCCTCAATCTGCAAGACGCAACCTAACCTACATCACAACGTAGCAAGTCTTCATAAGTTTCGCGGCGTACGACCCAGCGCCAATTGCCCTCTGCGACCCAGACTACTCCTGGTCTGACTTGCTTATTATAGTTACTGCTTAGCGACTGACAATAAGCCCCTGTTGCAGGAACACACAAAATATCGCCAACTTCGGTTGGCTGCAGCGGGCCATCGCTTACTACAATGTCTCCGCTCTCACAGTGCTTTCCAGCAATAGTTGCAGTCTTGCTGCGAGGCTGGTCAGCCTTGTTCGCAATAAAGGCCTCATAGTGCGCCTGGTACAGGCTGGTGCGAATATTATCAGTCATACCACCATCAACGCTGATGTAGGTTCTAATATTAGGTATTTCTTTGATATTGCCAACTGTGTAAAGCGTTACACCTGCGTTTGCCACAACTGACCTACCTGGCTCGACAGCAATACGCGGAGTCAGAATACCGCAGGCCTCACAAGCCTCTTTAATACCGTCGACCACAATCTTTGCATAGTCCTCGATAGTCGCAGGGTCATCAGGTACGCCGTAAGCAACCCCTAGTCCCCCACCAGTATTCAAGATTGCCGTTTCAACACCCAGCTTTGTCCTAATCTCGCACATAAAGCCCACCATAACCTCAATGGCTGCCGCAAAAGAATGTAGCGCATAAATCTGCGAGCCAATATGCATGTGCAAGCCATCGTACTTAACACCTGGCGTATCGATTGCATGCTTTACTGCTTCAAGCGCCAAGCCTTCGTTTAGACCAAAGCCAAACTTTGAGTCTTCTGCACCCGTCGTAATATAGTCGTGCGTATCTGCCTTAACACCCGGAGTCACACGCAACAATACGGCCTGCTCTGTATCACGAGCCACCGCAAGTGTCGATATGCGTTGCAGCTCTTCAAAGCTGTCCACAACGATATGGCCTACGCCTGCTTCTATGCATTCAATAAGCTCAGCCTCGGTTTTGTTGTTGCCATGAGAATAGATGCGACTTGCAGGAAAGCCTGCTGCTAGGGCGATGGCCAGCTCTCCTCCGCTAGACACATCAAGGCTGCAGTCTTCTTCTGCGACCAATTTCGCCATTGACTTTGACAAAAAGGCCTTGCCCGCATAGATGACATCGACATCTTGCCAGTGGTAGCTCATCCACTTGCGGTAGTCGCGCAGCTGCGTGCGAATCTGCAGCTCATCCATAACATAGAGCGCAGTTCCTACCTCGCGCGCCAAATCGACCATGTTAACGCCGCCAATATGAAGTTCCCCGTCTATGATTTCAGCTGACGATGGCAAAATGCCCTCGAAATCTGCTGCGGTCTTAAAATCTGGTTGTGCGGTGGCTGCATCAAGACTGCCCATTACTGTGTCCTTTCAATAGCTAAGCACGTCAAAGTGCCTTTGCATATCTTCTCTTGTTGATTTTTTGTTAAGCCACTTTGGCTAGATAAAGCAAGTAAATTAGTCTAACACAGGTCACGTACGCTGGGGCGCAGGTCATACTCTGCCAAAAGACCTAAATACTCCTGATCACTAAGGGGTTGAGTCTGACCAACGGACGCCACAAGCATTGCCTCCATCACGTTTGTGCCAAAAGTGCGCCCATCAAGGCGCGGCGTTGTCGTAATGAGCTTGCTTACTTTGCAGCTGCGCAAGAAATCAATGTCTGCCTGCGTCGTCGTATTAGTGATGACCCAGGTGTCCTTGAGATCTGGCGGCATGTACTTTGCGATGAACTTGTAATCGCCTGCGATAATGTCGTAGTTGCGATACACCTGGTCTGTCCAAGGGTGGCGTTTCGGCTGCGCGTCATCGCCAGAGCCTGACGGGTAGAGCCATTCAAAGGGCACCTGCACGGCAAGAGGTGCTATAAAGCGCACCAGGCGCGTAAGAATCTTTTTGTCATGCAAGATTTTACGAATCCCTATTATGTAAAACAGGTCTCCAAAATCTGTGTCTATTCCAGCGTCGTCAAAAGCCATCGCGAGACCCCAGCGGTCCACCGCAGAAGTTATCAAAACCTTTTTATCTTGCATGTCTAGCTGAAGCTCATCGCGCAGATAGTTAAAAGTGCTTGCTTCAACGGCTCCCTTAAGTCCAGAACCGTCCACTAAGGCTTTATTGCGCACCAGCTTTCCTAAGGGCTTCATTTCGCGCAGCCAATAGGTGCGGCCTGCAGCGTTGAGGAACAGATTGGTGCCCCCTAGCCCGATGGCGGCAACATCGGTGTCTGCGTCGAGCTCTTGCAAGCGACGTTTAAGCAAGTCGAGGTCTCCGTCTGTGCCTTCACGGCTGACAGAAAAAAGCTGGTCTCCCAGCTGGACTTCAGCCTGATGGTCACGTGCTGACGAACCCAGTGAGATACTGACGACTGATTTTAGCGCTTTAATTGTTCCCACGCCTTTCTGACACGTTGGCCACGCTGACTCATGCGGCCTCTGGTGGCAGGCTGTTGGCCTTGTCCCTCGCCATCGCGCGTTGCACGCGTTGCTTCGGCAATACCTGACAAGACACTGCGCAGATGGTCAATATCTACCTCTACATCACTGTGCAAAGGCGACGCACCCAGCTCAATGCCGATAACATCTGAATCAAGCAGTCGCTTCATAGTTTGTACGCGCCAGTCGCTGGCAAGCACAACAACAGCTGAATAGTCGTTCAATTCTACTAAGGTGTCTAGCAGCTGATTAAGGATATTGCGCGCGTCCCCTGCTTCAGCACGAGAACGCTCATCTTGTGAAAAAATAAGCACTAAGTCAAGAGAAAACTCATCTGCAAGTGCGCGTATTTCTTCCCCGTTAGATACGGGAAAAGCAATCAGGGCGATACGCTCGCCATGGCGCACTTCGCCCAAGGTCTCCAGATTTGAGACAAAACTTCTGGGCACGCCAGTAATGCGCGCAGCCTCTGCCTGAGTTGCACCATCCGACCTATCATGCAACAGTTGGTCAATCGCACTATATATCTTGTCGCGCGATATGATTTTGCTACCAATGCGAATCATCTTATCCATGGTCAAACTCCTGCGCAATTAATTGAAGTCCCTTTAAGGTAAGGTGCTCGTCACTATGAGTGATTCTAGTTATCAGCGGCGCAATAAGCGAAGCAAGTCCGCCTGTTGCAATAACCGATAGGTCTGGAATATCGAACTGAGGCATTTCTTTTTGCAGCTTCTGGATGAGTGCGTCCATTTTCCCCGCTTCGCCATAGAGGAGGCCTGACTGCACGGCTGTCTTTGTCGAGGTGCCAAGCACCTGTGGCGGCAGGTCAAGGTCAATGGCTGGTAGGCGCGCTGCTGACGTAAAGAGCGCAGTTGCTGCAGTTTGGATACCCGGAGAAATGATGCCTCCGATGTAGGTGCCCTCTTTGCTTATTGCATCAATATTGGTTGCTGTTCCAAAGTCCAGAACAATAGCAGGTGCGCCATAGAGCGTTTTTGCTGCTACGGTGTTTGCTATGCGGTCTGCACCGACTTCTGTTGGGTTTTTGATGTAGGTGCTGTCGCTGTAACGCCTTGCCGTATCTGCGTTGACGATTATGGGTTTGCTTGAGTTTACACAGTAACTAAAGTCTTGTGCGAGAGTTGTCCAGATACGCGTAAGCGACGGAACAACGCTTGCAATAATTATGTGTTCAATTTTGATAAGAGTAGTGGAGTCTTTGCTCGCCTCATCGAAGAGTTGTGTGACGATTGCTTTTAGTTCGTCAGTAGTGCGTGTAACATCGCTTGCAAAACGCCAGGTATGGCGCAGCTGCGCGTCTTCAAACAGTCCTACTACCGTTTGAGTATTTCCTATATCGATTGCGAGTAACATGGTTCTAATATAGCGGCTTCTTCCCCATTTGTCTGCGCGGTATCGCCAATGTCGTCGTTATCGGCAGTATCGGCAGTATCGTCTTCTTTTACGATAATTCCTTGCTCTGCTGCGAGCACAGCTCTTGTTGAAGCCAAAGCTACTTCAATCATGTCATCGTCAGGCTGACCCGTGGTAAGGCGCTGCATTAAGAGCCCTGGCCACATTATGACTTTCACGATAGCAAGGTGCGTATGTTTAGACGCCCACTTAACCGTGACTTCATAAGCAAGGCCAGCTACTAAGGGTAGCAAAAGCAAGCGACTGCTAATACGGATTGCAAAAACTGCAAAAGTGTTGGTAGCACCTAGTGCGTCAGCGATTGCGCCTACTGGAACCAGCGAAAATACCAGAATCGCTAAGGCAAGCAACATAACAAGGAATGCAGTTCCGCAGCGATTATGTATGGTGTCGTATTTTTTTGCTGATTCAACCGTCAGTGGGTCACCATTTTCTACGGCATGTATTACTTTATGTTCTGCCCCGTGATACTGAAAGAGGCGTTTTAACTCAGGGATTTTTCCAATCATATATACATAGATGATGAAAATGATGAGGCTTACAATGCCGTAAACAGCGTCCCATGCGATACCTCTGTCAGCATCGCCGCCCAAAGCAAGTTGCGTGATAAAGCCAGGTAACAATATAAAGATGCCTACTGCGAGCGCAATACCCATAACAACAGAAGTTGCTATCATACCTGCCGTCATGGCAGATTCACGTTCTTTAGGTTCTTCGCCTTCTGCAGTTTCCTCGGCTTCTTCAAGCCCTGCAATGCGCGCAGAAATATTAAGTGATTTTGTTCCCAGCACCATGCTCTCGCCCAGAGCCACAACTCCTCTAATGACGGGCAGCTTCATCCACCCACTGCGCTCTCCACCAGACTTTAGAGGATACTCCTCAACATGGATTTCGCCCTGCTCATCACGTGCAGCAACAGCCCAGGTAGTTTTTCCGCGCATCATAACGCCTTCAAGAACTGCCTGACCGCCTATGGGAATAGGTGTATAGCCTGTTACGCCGTCAAAAGTTGGAGCGTCAGCAGTACTCGCACCGGCGTCAGGTGCGGTTGTAGGATCTTGGTTGTTTTCAGTATGTGTATCTTCGCTCATGCTTTCTCTGGTTTCTGGTCGTTAGGGGCAAGATCCTTCGCTTCGCTCAGGATGACAGCAATGAATCATAGGTCGTCGCGGAAAACGCGTGGGAACGGATTACCACAGGCCATGCTGCCCTCTGGGCAAATAGTTCTGCGACAAGCGGCACCTGCATCAGCAAAGATATAGGGTGCTGTTGGCTCTACCAGTTCTAGCATGCGATCTGCCACGGCTCTGATTTCCCATTGTGCCCTACGGCAACAGCGCAGGCTAAAGAAGTGTAGTAGTTCGCGCGTATTCATAGTTACTACAATTTTGGTTTCCATCGCATTAGGCAGAAGGTAGCGCGCGTCTTCTTTATGTACGCCTTTATCGATAAGGTCGCGATAAGATTCGAAAGAGTCTTTGCAGTGCTGAATATAGGCGGTCTCTGTTTCTGTCCCAGCTTCACGCACTTTGGGAGGAATAACAAAAGCTGGCTCGTCGTCATAGCTAACATAGCGCTGTGACTGTTGGTTATAACTTGCAAGGCGATGGCGTACCAACTGGTGCGTCATCGCACGTGATACTCCATCTATAGCAAAGGTATATGAAACATGTTCAAGAGCAGCCAGGTGCCCACTACTCATAATGATTTTCAGAATACGTTTTACTTCAGCATCTTCCATCGTTTCCATAAGTTCAGCAGCACCTACTTTTGCATAACAAAGACGCGCTGCTGCTGCTACAGCAAGTTCTGGTTCTGGCGTATGGAAAAGAAGTTTAACAAGCATGGGAACTCCTGTGTTATGCAAGTCGGACGGAAATGGAGTAAATCAAAAAGCAAAACTCTCGACCTTCACGAAGCGATGTCGCGAAAATCGAGAGTATCGATACCTAGGATAAGATTTAGTCTTCCTTAGTTTCTTCAGCTGGTGCTTCTGCGGTTTCTTCTGCTGGAGCCTCTGCTGGTGCTTCTTCAGCAGCAGCTTCTTCCTTCGCGGCCTTTTCGGCCTTTGCCGGTGCAGCTTTTTCAAATTCTGCAGCACGAGCAGCCTTAGCAGCAGCTTTTTCTTCACGAGCAGCAGCGGCTGCAGCGTCTTTCTTTTCTGCTTCTACGCGGCGTGCTTCTGAAGCAGCTTTTTCTTTTTCAAGTGTTGCAGATGCAGCAGCACCAAACTTGTCAGCAAAGCGCTGTACGCGTCCACCAGTGTCAACAAACTTCTGTGTACCAGTAAAGAATGGATGGCACTTATTGCAAAGCTCTAGACGAATCGCGCCACCTTTTGTCGAGTGACTTTCAAAGACGCTTCCGCAAGAACAAGTATATTCTGTCGTTTTGTAGTCTGGGTGAATTCCAGGTCTCATGGGTAATACTCCTTATTAGTAAATCGTGCTTCGCAAATTTGTGAGTGGTTTCCGACCAGACACGCGAACACGCAACTTCCTATTTTATCAAAAAACTAAAAATACATCTACCGCTACTAAGAGTGCGTCCAGGTGTCTAGAATCAAGGAGGCTTTGAGAAAATCAAAATGCTAAGCGTAGCTTCCTACGTGTGCATTTTGATTTTCCAAATCGACGCCGAGTCTAGGCTCCTGGTGTGCTCTTAGCTGACGTCAGTGCCAGCTTGTGCCGCCTTACGCGCCATCTTAGTAAGCAAATCCATATTAGTTTCAGTCTGCCTATAACCATTAATAAGCTGCTGCATAGAACGCTCTGGATCAACATTGTGTAAGATACGACGAACGCCCCACACCAGAGGTGCTTCATGCGGCGACAGCAACAGTTCTTCTTTACGTGTACCTGAAGCAATGATGTCAATCGCTGGGAAGATTCTGCGATCTGCAAGGCTACGGTCTAAACGAAGCTCCATGTTGCCCGTTCCCTTGAACTCTTCAAAGATAACTTCATCCATCTTTGAACCTGTCTCGATAAGAGCAGTGGCTAAAATCGTCAGCGACCCGCCACCTTCAATGTTGCGTGCTGCACCAAAGAATTTCTTTGGCGGATACAGTGCTGCAGAATCTACACCACCAGAAAGAATACGTCCCGAAGCCGGAGCCGCAAGATTATAAGCACGCGCAAGTCTGGTAATCGAATCAAGCAAAATCACCACGTCACGACCTGCTTCAACTAGGCGCTTTGCACGTTCCAAAACAAGCTCTGTCACGGCAATGTGATTTTCTGAAGGCATGTCAAAAGTACTTGATATAACTTCACCATGAATCGAGCGCTGCATGTCAGTTACTTCTTCAGGGCGCTCATCAACCAACAGGCACATCAAGTGCACTTCTGGATTATTTGCATGAATAGACCCTGCAATATCTTTAAGGATTTCAGTCTTACCAGCCTTTGGCGGAGACACAATCATGCCACGCTGACCCTTACCGATTGGTGCGACCAAATCAATGGTACGTGCAGAAAAATCTTTTCCGCCGCCACGTTCCATCACTAGACGCTCGTCTGGATAAACTGGCGTCAAAGAACTGAACTTCGCACGGTCCGACAAGTCTTCTAGCGCGACCCCGTTAACCTTTTCAATTTCTTTCAGTGCTGCAAACTTTTCGTTTTCACGCGGAGGACGTCCTTGCTTGCCCTCGATAAAGTCACCACGGCGCAGACGGTTGCGACGAATCAGTGATGCCGAAACATACACGTCACTTGCACCAGCAAGATAGCCGGTGGTGCGCAAGAAGCCATATCCTTCGGGGAGTGTGTCCAGCACTCCTTCTACTGGCTGCATTTCAGCTATCCTGCGAGCAGCTTCAGCGGCTGCGGCTTCTTCTGCAGCAACAATAGCTGCTGCTTCTGCTTCTGCAAGAAGCTTTTCACCACGTGCGATATATCCAGCATGGACAAGCTCTATCAAATCAGCTTTTGGAATGGCAGACTTCTTTAGCTCAAGTCCTAGCTCTGCAGCTGCTTCGCGCAGCTCTGCAACCTTTTGCTTTGCCAGTTCTTCCTTTTCAGGAATAGGTGGTAAATCGATTTTGGGCACAGCGGGAGCCTGGTGCTGTTGCTGCTGTGGCCTTTTGTGGCGTCTGCCCTGCTTTGGCTGATTGCTGCCCTTATTGGGATTTTTGCCACCCTTATGAGAGCCCTTATTCAAGCCCTTGCTTGGGCCCTTGTTAGGATTTTGATTGCCAGCGTCATTCATACCGCTGCTGCGTCTTGCCCTTTTTCGTGGTCGTCCGCTCATGCCTGAACTACCTTCTTCCAGTCTGCTTCAAACGATGCTAATCCTCTGTCGGTTAGCGGGTGTTCAACAAGTTTTTTCAATACGTCAAAAGGTACTGTTGCGATATCAGCACCCATGAGCGCTGACTGAGTTACGTGATGTGCGCTTCTAATAGATGCGGCGATGATTTCGACTGGCTGGTCAAAATCGTAGTTTTCGATAGCCACTACAACGTCTTCTAGTTGAGCAAGTCCATCTTCGCTAATATCATCAAAGCGTCCGACGAAAGGTGAGATATATGCGGCTCCTGCACGTGCTGCCATGATTGCTTGTGGCACACTAAAGCAAAGTGTCATGTTTACGGGAATACCTTTTGCCGAGAGTGCTTTTGTTGCGGCAAGACCTTCGATAGTGGTCGGTATTTTTACGACAACGTTAGAGGCAAGGGCAGCGAGCTCTTCTCCCTCTGCGATGATTTCCTCGCGCGTAGTACCTACAGCTTCAGCAGAAACAGGTCCGTCAGTCAGTTCGCAAATGCGCTGGATATGTGCAGGGAAGTCTGCAAGCTTGCCTCCAATGCGTGCGTACAGTGACGGGTTCGTGGTAACGCCTGCCACAACGCCCCAGCTGGCTGCCTCGGCAATTTCAGCGAGGTCTGCTGTGTCCAAAAAGAATTTCATGGCTTGTCCTTTCCAAAGACATAGTACGTATGCAACTTAAAATGGTTCAGTGAAATAATATTGCCCGATATAGGCAGAGTTACGAATCTTAGATAGTATTGTGAGCTATGACGTGCCCTGCGTCAAGTATATATGTTGATGTGGCCACTAATACAATTGGAAATGACAAAGCCTGCGAGGGAATGCGAGGTGTACCCCGCAGACTTTGTCTACTCAAAGTAAGCTTTACCCTACTTGAAGCCTATGGAAATTCTTAGACGTAGCGAATGTGGTTATCGCAACATCCTTAAAAGGATTGTTCTCATGAAACTCCTTGTGCTGCCAATCATTTTTTCAGCACGCTCTGCTGGTCTTATTACCTTCATGACCGAGCTCGGGACAAGCGGTGGAATGCCTCCTAAGGACATGCCGCCACGCTTGCCACCAGTAGAGCTGCCAGGACTATCAAGTCCTATTAGCGGCGGTACAGACTCAATCTCTTTTCGTTTACCTCTCGAGACGAATGCCATCGTGCTTAGTGCTGCAACAAACAGTGCCGTAAATGCTGATACACTGCCCACAACAACACCTGTCGGTATTACCCAATCACGATAACTATCAAAAGTAATCTCTGTGTTGTCTCTATTGAGCGTTATGACACCTGAATTCATACCTGCAACCGGAGTACTAGCTATCGCCTCACGTTCACGAACAAAGTGGTTATACACTTCGTAGGCGTCATGCGAAGGGAACTCTAGCATGACTGCTCTTACGTCATACATGCCACGAAGCCTCATTAAGGTAAACGATTCACCCGGAGCCAAAGGTGGCAAGCCAGTGGTTACCAACCCATTAGTACCTACGGTAATGGGCGTAAGCACACGCCTATCTTCATACTCTGGTTCACCAGTTTCTGGATCAGTGCCTACATAAATCGCTTCATATTCACCCAGCCATAGTTGCAATATTCTGCCTGCCTCAATGTAGTCGCCTGCAGCATTTCTAATTTGGACGCTAAAATAGCGCTCTCTATCCATGTCGGCACCTTCACCGTCAACCTCATTAGTCACCGTTAGATCAAAGTGACGCTGCGGTATAAGATTGAACAAAAAGTCTCTTGATAAATTTTCCATGGGACGTGCCGGATTGTAATTCGGGTACGTATCTGTCGGTAATGGTCGTGCCCAATTTGTTGTATGGCTCACATTACTATTAGTTGAAAGATGTTGTGCTGCTACGGGATACCACATATATAACTGCTCGGTATATGAATCTTCAAAATCTCTTTCATGCGAATTCTGAATTGTGGAGTTAATCCATGCTTGATTTGCTGCACTTGCATCTGCATTTGCCGCATTTGTACCTGCGGGACCTGAATTGATTTGTTGAATTACCTCAACATAAGCAGTGGACGGTACATTAGAGATTATCACACTGTCATCAGGGTCAATACGCCTATCACGTCTAGTCTGTGCACCAACTGTGCCTGTTCCTCCGTCTCCCGTTCCATCACTAGAATCATTCCATGTACCTATGCGGATTGAGCCAAGAGTACCTGTTGTTCCCCCGTGCCATGTGCGTGTTACATAATGTGCCCACGCTGGCAAAGCGCCTGTTTCTTCGTGTTCTTCTGCCCGTTCAGTTTCAATGCGAACTTCTAGTCTGTGATCTGTCCAGGGTGTTGCTCCGCCACCAGGAGCCGTTGTTGGCCCACCAATAGGACCTCTGTGCAAGGCAACCTGATAGTTAAAGGACATGTTATCGAAAATAGCAAGCTGTGCAGGCGTACCTACTGCCTCTGGACAACGAATGAGTTCTTGCTCAAGCACTATTTCTTCCAGCGTTGCGGTGAAATTAATGATTATCGGACGTCTTTCATTTGCCGGAGTACGCGCGTCATAAAGGTCTCCCATACTCACTGGGAAAGTCAACTGTGGCGTTGCAGCCCCTGGTCCCTGAACGGGCAGCTCAACATGTTCTACCCTACAAGGAGTAAATCCTCTGGGGATTCCACCCACCGCAGGAGGAGTTATTTGATCCCCTGTAATCGGATCATACTCCCCTACAAAGAGTGGATTAACGAGCGCTAATATCTGTGCACTGGTTAAGGTCTCTGTAATGTGAAAATCACCTAGTGCTTGACCGGGGAAGCGGTCTATTCCTTCTTGATTATAGGTACCCGTACGTACCTGTGCGTAAGGTACAGCAACTTGCAAGGTTAAGCTGTTAAGGTTCGTCCCACCAAAGTCTGCAAATCTGAACTCAACCAAAATGTCACGAGTGTACTCTGGGTCATGTACGCGGTGTACGTGTATTGTTTGCCAACCAGGTGTTATCTCGATGGGTGCCAAAGGTCTACCATCTGCACCGAAAGCAATATTTTGCACGGCACTACCAGGTCCTCTAAGCTCGATACTTTCTACCATATAGCCACGTCGGTCACGAGGTGGCGTATAGGTGTGGAACTCAGTAGACACACCTGTGCCAATTTGCGCTGTTCTTATTTCGCCCGGATTTGGAAAGGACATTTGTTGTGCAATGTGACGATACGGTATGTACTCTGCCCCGTTGAAGAAATTTTGCACAATGAGTGGCAAAGTGCCATCTGCTGCCACAATAAACCATGACGCTTCAGGAATCATACGATCACGCTTTGGTGTTGGCTGGATCGGATTCCAGTTAGGCGGGTCTTGTGTGTCAGCAAGGCTTACCCAGACAATGTCACCTGCAAAGAGTTGGTCTGCGTCTGCGGTAAAGGTCCATGTGTTATCGGCGCCTACAAGACCTGCACCTGTAATAGAGCGTACAGGGTCAGTTCCGTTTTGTGCATAGAGTCTAATGTTGCCTGCACCAATTTGTGGTCCATCATCAAACATGTCTTCTAATGACCATGTCCCACCAAAAGCTGTCTGGTAGATTGGCACTATCATGTCATCTATCATGACAGGCATAGGGGGCAACACATCACGCACTGGCTCAAACTCGAAGGCAGGAGGAAGATTTGCTGCTTGGTGATTTCTAGGTAATCCTGGTGTGGTCGCTCTCCACGCAGCATCTACGCGGTAAAGGTCTCCTGCACGCAGGAATCTGCCATCGTCGTGCGTCATCTTGAGCACGCCATATTCATTTCTTACATTAGTTTCTACTTCATACATAGTTTGATTTTGGAATGAGCGCACCAATGCACCAACAGGAACATCATTGCTTGTTACGGTAACTGTTGCACCAGTCTGTGCACACGTGCCAGTAAAATTACCCCAGACCTCATTAGTCCATGCGGGACGCGGATCACGAATACGACCTTGCGGGACTTCTACTAATGCGCGAACATGCCTGTCCGCATTGGTGAGGTCCATTGCCTCTTCTAGTACAGGGCGTGAATTATTGCCACTGATGCGTGTGTAGTTTTCTAACCTACGTGAATGTGGTTCAGTATTGTAATAAGCTATAAAATCTGGATACGATGCGGCGCCAACATTACGCATTTGCGGACCACTTAAGAAAACGTCAATTAGGGTCCAGTGGCGGTCTGGGTCTCCTTGCCAGTCATTAATCCCGCGACGCCACACAGCAATATCAGACCTTGTCGAAGTAAAGCTGTTTGTTGCAGCAGTGCCTAAAGCAAAGACGCGGCCGCCGCCAGGGCGTGTATTTACAAAGTCATAGAACTGTGGTGCGTCCATGTGGAAGGTCGCGTTACCACCTGTTAAGCGAATAATGGCATCATTAGCTCTAACACGATTGGTGCGTCCCATAGCCGTAAAGTTTGCACCTTCACCGACAAAAATGCTGCCGTCCCTTAAAGCACGACCATTTATTGCTGCGCCAAAATCAGCACGAAGCTGCATGTCAGAATCACCCGTAATGTCAAAAGACCAACCTCTTCCAGCAAAGCACACTGCAGCGTTATGACCTCTACCACGCTGAGTACCAGGATCAATTGGAGTACCGTTTCCTTCGTTGATAATATTTACTGTTGCACCGCCGCCAACAACAAAGCTATTGTCTGGTCTGTTTCCAAAGCGAATCGCTGCACCTGTGCTGCCTGGACCTGCAGTACCACCTCCGCCAGGCGTTGAACCGTTTCTGCGCTCAACGTGAAGCTCTGCACCATTAGTAACCGTGAGTGTCTGACCACCCCTATAAAACCTCACAGGTGCTTGTCTTGTTTGTCGCATGCCATTATTAATCGCAGTAAGGCTAGCACCTTCTCCGTCCACAGTAACGCCACCGCCATTTACATGCAAGAAAAGAGCCGAAGTGCCTGAGCGCGCAAGTCTATTTCCCGTGCGAACATTGTGAATGTAGGCTGTGCTGCCCTCTAAGACATATACACCGCCACTACCTCCGCGCACTGAAACAGTACCTGCGTGGGTTTGAGCACCAGACCCACGAGGTCCTTGGTTATTTCCGATAGCTGTAAGGTTTGATCCACCACTTAGGTTAAGAGTTGCTGGTCTTGCATCACCAGGTGCTGCTCCACCAGAATGAATCAGCATTACATAACCCTGTCTTGCATCTGTAACTGGATCTGAACCCGTAACATTTCTATTTAGGTAAACCTCAGCGCCATTGATAAGATTTACATTTGCACCACGAAGTCCATTTGAACCAACAGCATCCCTGTTGCCTACCAGAGGATCCGCCACCAAAATGTGTGACCGTGCTGCTTGACCAGTGGTGATAGGCTGCCCTGCCCCTCCGCGGTTCAAGGTCATTCTATGCTCTCCACCATCAAAGGTAATTGAGCGGGCATTTACTATCGTGCGCCTTTGCCCAAGTGTCCAGTGAGTTGTTCCTGAGAAATTGACCACACCCTCAGAAATATTAATAAGGCCTCTATTTGCAGCTTGACCACCCGCTACCGAAGGCGTTGGTTCACCGGCGGACGTAACAGAACGAATATTGTGCAGATCTACTGTCCAGAAGAAAGAATCTGCAGTTCGGACGGCAGAGCTCGAGCCCGTACCAGTAGCAGTAGCAATTGCAATAGCGGGAGGAACATCGCCTGTTCCAGTACCACCGCTAGACATGAAGTCTATATTTTTGACTGACAGTCTGCGTTGTTCCACACCACCAGTCACTCTGATAGTAGCTGTTCCATCAGCATTACCGCAATTCCACGTATGTCCGCGACCATCAATAATAAGTCCATTGCCCAATCCTGCAGCGCTAATATTGTTGGTAGCATTTGCTGCAAGCGTGCCCGAAATGGGTGCTGTAAAGTGAATGGCATCTACAGTACCTGCATTTGCTTGTCCCAGTGCCGTACTTAGCTCTGCCATAGTGGCAATGCCAACTGAACCTGGCGGGACAGGAGGAAGACCTGCAACAGCATCACTGAGGGGAACGATATACCCTTGAGTTGCCATCAGTTCGTAGAATTCTTCAATTTCTTCTACGGTAGCAGTACTTTCTTCACTATGAAGGGCTATATACTCACTTAAAAGCTCACTATCGAAAAGACCATTGTCTTCTTGAGCAACTTCTTCAGTGGCTAAGAATTCTAAGTCATGCCCTTCATCGCCATAAGCAAGAAGCTCAGATATTGGCTGGTCGACTAAAGTTGACCCCTGAGCCCAAAAGGCTGTACCAAAAATAAAGAAGGCAAAAAATGCCAGCATCAAAAACGAAATTAGAGAAAGCTTCAAAAAGCCTCTCTTCTTTGGTGCATTGTCTGTGACAAATGCCCGCACGGTACCATCATTCGAATTTCGCACTATCCAAACCTCATTCCTACTTCTTACACTCGCCAGAATAACCATCACATGGTAGAAGCAAGACTATCGTGGTCGCAATAGGGATGTGGGTAAGATGTATACTTTTAAGGTGAGAAGTAAAATATGAGAAGTAAAATACTTCTCATATTTTATTTTTTAGCACTGTTTTTGAATATTATTTGTGAAAATCAAGCAAAGGTATCCACTGCTACGAATCTTGCGGATATCTCTCTTTGAGTCTTTTTGAAGCTGCCTTTGCTAAATAGCCCATGTAGTACAAATTGGCAAATTTTATCAGTGCATACCATACAACAACTGCTGTGACATTAAGAATTATTCCGCGAACTGGCTCTACCCAGTAAATCCAGTCCCAAAAAATGAAGAAACCTAATACAATCGCCATTACTGCAACAAAGTGCAGAACGTGACGCACAATCATCTGCCTTACGGGCAGTTCCTTTTTTGAATACATTATGAAGTGTGCTAAGGAAATCAGAGCGGTCATGAGCAACATCTGGTCAATCATACTCACTACCAAAGTGGTGTATTCAGTAAAAACAAGTATATAGGCACGTGCCGTGAGTATCCCTACTCCAAATATGGGGAAAAAAGAAAGAAGCATTCCTTTAAGTAAAGTTTTTATATCCATATCGCGCTCCTCACTAAATACCTAAAATTAACTTGAGTTCTTTTACGTAATTTCGCGAGATTATCACTCTTTCCCCATTCGCCAATTTGGCTTCTAATCTGCCGGATAAGGCAGGAGCCAATGATTCTATTTTGCGCAAATTCACAATGAACGACTTTGATATTCTCAAAAAATCATATGAAGGCAACAATTCCTCCAGTTCATACAGTTTTTGCTTAGACTCATACACCTCATCTTCGGTATACACAAAAGCCTTGTTGTCTACACTCTCAATGTAGAAAATATCTATTGTGGGTATCCTAAAAATTTCATCACCACGCATTACAACTAGTACACTGTCATTTGACTTAAGTGAAGTCAGTACACTTAAAAATTCAGGGGTGACCGTACGAAGTCTAACTACAATATGGTCGTCCTCCCCCTTTGGTAAATCTTCAATTATAATTTTCAGAAACATCACCTCGCACATACTTCTGCAGCCTGCAGCCGTAAATACATCACCACTCGAAGAAGAGCCTCATCTAAGCGAGGGCGAGGACATCAACAGCAAGACTACTCACACCATTCACACTATTCAGTACAAAAAATTACAGGATAGACATAGGGTGAGCAATACAAAGTTAAGCAAGGGGTAGCAATTTGGTCGTTAAGCGTCAAAATGTGTGCGTAAGTTACCCTTTGTAACCCTTACAAGGCTCGAAAGATATTCATGCTCTAAGGTACAATAATTGTTCATCAAAGTTTCAATCCTGAGAGGAAGTCCATGAATGTTCGTACTCTGGTTACTGCCGCCCTGCTGATTGCTGCTGGCGTTATATTTAATGCGCTTATTCGTATCCCCTGGCCTTGGGCTCCCTTTTTAGAGTATTCTCCTGCTGATGTACCCACTTTGCTCGGAACTTTTGCGCTAGGACCTATAGTTGGGTCACTGATTGCCTTGTTGCGTGCAGTGATTCACTTTACACACAGCACAGGCGGAGCCATTGGGCTTGTCATGGATATCGCCAGTGGCGTTAGCTTAGCAGCCGTTGCTGGGCTTATATATTTCTACAAAAGGACGCGCGCAGGGGCAGCTCTTGCCATAGTTATGGGTTCGCTTGCCATGATTGTCGTAGTTATGCTGCTTAACATTTTTTGGGCGATTCCGCTGCAAATGGGTATTTCTGTCCAAGAGGCAGCAGGCATGGCTTTTGGCATAGCATTACCTTTCAATGTTGCCAAAAGTATTTTGAACGGACTTATCGTATTCTTCCTTTATAAACCCTTATCGTCCATCTTGCATGGCCGCCAACCTGAGAAAGAATAACGCAGCAACCCTCAATGTAGAGGGCTCTAGATAGTGCACTTGGCATCTAACGTGCTTTAGGGGCTTCAGGTTAAGGAGAACGAAAAAGGGAGAAATCCTAGCGTAGATTACCTACGTGGATTTCTCCCTTTTGAAGCTTCGACGCAAAGATGGAGCTTTTAAAGCATGTTAGATTTCGTCTGCGCGGGTGATGGATGAATCAACTTTCACCCCTGGCCCCATAGTAGCTGCCAAAGAAATTGACGTAATGTATCTACCCTTTGCAGATGATGGCTTTACACGCAAGATTTCAGCAAGTAGCGCCATGTAGTTTTCAAATAGCTGCTCTTCAGTAAATGATGCACGACCGATTGGCACGTGTGCAATACCAAACTTATCTGCACGGTATTCTACACGCCCAGCCTTCAGTTCGCCCACAATGCGAGCTACGTCAGTTGTTACTGTTCCGAGCTTTGGATTAGGCATAAGGTTACGTGGTCCTAGCTGCTTACCTAGACGACCTACCTTTGCCATTTGATCTGGAGTTGCAACAGCAGCGTCAAATTCAAACCAGCCACCTTGAATCTTTTCTACCAGATCGTCAGAGCCTACAAAGTCTGCACCAGCAGCTTCGGCTTCTTTTGCAAGGTCACCCTCTGCAAATACAACAACACGAACCGTCTTACCTGTTCCGTGTGGCAAAGAGATTGATCCGCGAACCTGTTGGTCAGCTTGACGCGTATCAATGTTTAGGCGAAAGTGAGCCTCAATGGTCTCATCAAATTTTGCTGTTGCGGTTTCTTTTGCAAGAGCAGTCGCCTCTTTAGGGTTATAAAGTTTACCCTCTTCTACCTTTGCTGCCGCAGCAGCGAATTTCTTTCCTGACATTTTCATGTCTCCCTTCGTGGTACTTACGGTAAGCTCGCTATTGCGACCTACCTCCCAACTTTCCATTATGTTAAATAAGTGCTCCAGGTGGGGCGAATCAAGAAGGCTTGCAAAAATCAAAATGTTAAGTGTAGTCACCTACACGTACATTTGGATTTTTCAACCCGACGCAGAGTTGCGTCATCTGGTGCGCTTATTCGACGATGATACCCATACTACGTGCAGTCCCTGCAATAATCTTCGCAGCTGCATCAATATCGTTTGCGTTCAAGTCTTCCATCTTATTTTCTGCAATTTCACGCACTTGATCCCAAGTCACTGTTGCAACTTTTTCAGTGTGTGGAACTCCTGAACCCTTTTCAATGCCAGCAGCTTTCTTTAGTTGCACAGCAGCAGGAGGAGTCTTGATGATGTATGTGAAAGAACGATCCTCATATACGGTAATTTCTACGGGAAGAATAGTGCCTTGTCTATCAGAAGTGTCAGCGTTAAAAGCTTGACAGAACTGCATAATGTTTACCTGTTGGGCACCCAATGCCGGTCCTACAGGTGGTGCAGGATTAGCTTGTCCACCAGGGATCTGCAGCTTAATGAATCCAACTACTTTTTTCGACATCTCTCTATACCTTTACTTTTCTTAGAGTTACCAGCGAGAAGCTGTTGTTCCTTACAACACGCCGCCAACTCATCCTTCTTAGTACACTTCTATATTGTTTCTACTGATGCAAACTCTAACTCAATAGGAGTTTCACGCCCAAAGAGTGTAACCATAACGCGCATCGTTCCTTTGTCAACGTTAATATCGGTAATCGTTGCATCAAAGTCAGTAAACGCACCGTCTTTAATGCGAACTGTTTGCCCCACAACAAAGTTGGTAACAGCCTGTGGAGCCTTCTTCTTTGTCTTGCCCATCATATTGTTATACTCTTCACGAGACAGAGCCGTAGGATTATTTTGCGATCCTATGAAGCCTGTAACGCCAGGTGTATTGCGCACAACGTACCACGTTTCATCGTTAAGAATCATGCGAACCAAAAGGTATCCAGGATAAAGCTTCTTTTCTTCTTCTTTTCCTGTTTCACGATTAATAACAACTTCTGTAGGAATTTCTACAGCAAAGATTTGATCCTCAAGACCCATCGTAGAAACTCTGTGTTCGATTGCAGATTTAACCTTGCTCTCGTGTCCAGAATAGCTATGAACGACGTACCACTTTTTAGACATACTTATTCTTCCGTCTCGCCGTTGCCGTCGCCGTTAGCGTCAGCACCTTCTTCGGCTCCTTGAGCATCTTCTGCTGCGTCGTCACCTTCGTCGCCAATAGCCTCATCGCCAACCATTCCGCCCAGAAGTTCATCTAGGTCAATCTGAACTTCATCGTCTGCTTCATTATCTGCAGTGCCGTGAGCTAGACTGTTTAGAGCAACAACGCCCTGACTTGAAGTCCAGTCAACTACTGCAGTAAAGCTTGCGAAGAAAATCAGGGTTACGATAACAACCCCAACGAGATAAATTACCTTTTCGCGAGATGGCCAAGTAACACGTTTTAGCTCTGCGAGAACTGATGAAAGATAATCGATGAGCCACCTAACTGGTCCTCTTTTCTTTTCGACAACAGGACCGCCGCCTTTAGCCTTGGCATTCTTTGCTCCACCCTTATTAGAGGCTTTAGCCTTTTCTGCCTGCTTCTTTGGTTGCTCTTTCTTTTCAGCGTTATTCTTTTTCTTGTCTTTTGCCATAATCGCTTCCTTATTGCTTTATTGTGTCGAATATTACTTCGATTTATTTGCGAATTTAGTTAGTGCCAGAAAGATGGTATGAACTTACTCATCCAAACCCAATCTTATTCATTAAACTGCCATAAAAATTCTGGCAGGCCAGGAGGGACTCGCATGTATTGCTTTGCAATCCATGGTGACCTCGCTGCGCTCGGACTTGAATGCTTCGCATTCAACCCTCACGGGTTCGAGTCCAAATTCTACCAAACTCAAACCAAGCCTTACTAAATACATTACTGCCAAAAATTCTGGCAGGCCAGGAGGGACTCGAACCCCCATCATCCGGTTTTGGAGACCGGCGCTCTAGCCAATTGGAGCTACTGGCCTGTGCCTAATGCCACAGCAGAAAACCCGCTAGTACCTAGCGAGTCTCTTTGTGGAGTGTATGCTTTCTGTCCCACTTGCAGTACTTCTTGAACTCAATGCGTTCAGGATTGTTCTGCTTATTCTTTTTTGTCGTATAGTTGCGACGCTTGCATTCGGTGCAAGCAAGGGTAACTAGTGTTCTC
>Ga0123355_10000637_pt1 | contig 47484 bp, 33 predicted proteins | sample TergutEmb28metaG_3_FD_89872 | JGI IMG/M metagenome (GOLD analysis project Ga0123355, IMG submission 89872) | Embiratermes neotenicus P1 segment gut microbial communities from Petit-Saut dam, French Guiana - Emb289 P1 | ecosystem: Host-associated > Arthropoda: Insects > Digestive system > Gut ...
CTTCAAAATGAAAGTTGGGGAATCCTGAGACCAGGCGCGAGATACTGCCGCCTGCGGTTTGCACTTCGACGGGAACCGAAATCGCGTAGCCGTTATCTTCCACGCAAAAGATGACTGGCAGCTTCTCGAGCGCCGCGGCATTCATCGCCTCCCAGAATTCACCTTCACTCGAAGTACCATCGCCAAGAGAAACGTAGGTGAGTTCGTCATTCTGGAAAGAAACGTTTTTGAACTGCCGATAATCGAGCGCAGCTTGAGGTGTTCCCGACGAAGGTACCCCATCCTTCTCGTCTTTTACGAAGCGTGGGGCATCGGGAACCTCGGAGGCCTTAGGCCGTCGCGCAAAGTATCGTCCACCCTCGGCGCAACCCACAGCCTGCAGAATCTGCGATCCCGTCGGCGATGACTGGGTCACGATGTGCAGCGGGGGATAGCTCCAATGCGAGGGCATCTGCCGCCCGCCCGAACTTGGATCGTCAGCCGCACCCACTCCCTGCAAAAACATCTGGTAAGGTTCAACGCCCAGAGCCAGACACAGCGCGCGGTCGCGATAATAAGGATAAAACCAGTCGTATCCTGGCCTAAGCGCCAGGCCCGCGGCTGCTCCGACGGCTTCATGCCCCGCACCCGACATCTGGAAGAAGATTTTCTGCTGGCGTTTGAGAAGGATCTCCCGATCGTCAATGCGACGGGAGGTGTACATCACTCGATAGGCCTGGACGAGCTGCTCGCGGGTGAGGCCTCCGTGGAACTTGTTTTTCTTTCCGCCGTTGGCCGCAAGGACCAGCTTAGGGTCGGTTTTTGTTGTTGCCATCCGGTTCCGCTACCTAAATTAGATTCCCACCAGTGCTGCCGCGATTCAGCCAAACCTGTTGGATTGTAAACGGAAACAAGAGGTTGCGGAAGCAAGGAACTTTGTAAAAGGACAAAATATTTTGGTCGGACCACGTGACCGCAAGTTACAGTCATTCCTTGATTGACGTCCCAGAGCCCGATGGGGTACTGGGATAAAGTTCCGCTTATCGGATCCCGCAGTCGCTCTCTGCCGAATGCAGTCCGCGCGCATCGGTCATTGCGCAGTCGCTGCTTCTATGTTGCCCGGACTGGCCGACGTCACAATGCACGATGGCAACCGCTTGCGTCTGGCGCCCGCGCGGGCTTCGTTCCGGCGAGTGCTATTCTGAAGTCGATGATCCGTACCCTCCGTTGTTTCGATCCGCACGCGATCAAGCTGGTGATCTTCGATCTCGATGGCACGCTGATCGACTCGCGCCTCGACCTGGTGCACTCCGTCAACGCTGCCCTGCGGCACATCCAGCGGCCCGAACTGGCTGAGCACGTCATCGCCAGCTATGTGGGTGACGGCGCCCCCCTTCTGATTCGGCGCGCGCTCGGGGGCGGGGAGGTCGACGAGGCGCTGGTGCGCAAGGGGCTGGAGTTCTTTCTCTCTTACTATCGCGAGCACAAGCTCGACCACACCAAGGTGTACCCCGGAATTGCCGACGCGCTCGCGGCAATTCAGAACTCCGGCAACGGCGTGCCGCGAAAAATGGCGGTGCTAACCAATAAGCCGGTGAATCCGTCGCGGGCGATCGTCGAAGCGCTTGGGCTGGGGCGATATTTTTTGCGGGTCTATGGCGGAAACAGCTTCGCAACCAAGAAGCCGGAACCGGAGGGGGCGCGGCAGTTGCTCACGGAGGCGGGCGTGCGTCCCCAGCAGGCCGTGATGGTGGGCGACTCGCATGTCGATGTCGAAACCGGGCACAACGCCGGCCTATGGACCGTGGCCGTGACATACGGCTTCGCGCCGCACACGCTCTCAGAAACTTCGCCCGACGTTACGGTGGACGATCCGCAAGAGCTGGCAACGGTTTTTTCCCGCTAAACGTGGCTTCGCTCGCGCGTCGGAACGACAACGGGCTGAAAAGCTGAAGGCATACGCTACACTGCTTGGTTCGAGGACGGTGCACCACACGGACGCTCGGCCACACGAATGACCGCCCACCACTCCCGACCTACCTACGGCTTCACCAACAAGGAGCTGCGCAAGCTGCGCAGGATGAAGACGCCCCACGGCATTCAGAAATTTCTCGACGACATGCCTTATCACCTGGAAGACACGGCCTGGTCGCCGCGGAAAGTGTTGGCCGAAGAGTCGTCGCACTGTCTCGAAGGGGCGATCTTTGCGGCGGCAGCACTGCGGGTCAACGGATATCCTCCGCTTCTGCTCGACTTCGAGGCCGACCATGATACTGACCACGTGATAGCGCTTTACCGTCAGGACGGATGCTGGGGAGCGGTCGCCAAATCGAACTACAGCGGATGCCGCTGGCGCGAGCCCGTCTACCGCACGCTGCGCGAACTTGCGATGAGTTACTTCAACATTTACTTCAATCTGCGCCGCGAGCGTACGCTGCGGCGGTACTCGGTTCCGGTCAACCTGAAGCGCTTCGATCGGCAGCACTGGATGACCACCGACCAGCCGGTGTGGTTCATCGTCTATCACCTGTTTGACATCAAGCACTATTCGTTGCTTACCAAGACGCAGGAGAAGCGGCTACATCGGATCGATGAGCGGCTGTTCCAGGCCGAGTGTCTGGGGAAAGCGTACAAGTAGCTTTTTCTCCTCCCGAAACGGCGTTAGCCGTTGTAGGAATCTGCCCGGTGGCTGGCAGGGTCGCGGGTGCCAGCACAGGGCAGATTCCTCTTGTCTGGTTTCGCTCGCGCGTCGGAAATGACAACGGGTTGGCTCACCGCCAAAGGCCCGGACGAGCCTGCCGATCTCTCCTCGAGCAGGCGGTATTACGCTTCGATCGCGGTCGGTCGTCGCACACCCCCGAGTTCTCCCCGACGGTGCGCCGCCAGGACCTGCGCGCGGCGCTCAAGAAATGCCGGCCGGACTGGGACATTACGGCGTCCGAGATGAAAGCGGAATGGCCCTTCCAGCAACTTCAGGGATCACGTGATTTGCTTCCCGTACAACCGTCAATGATGTTGAAAGCTAGAAACATCATCGTTGCAGTGAGTCGAAAGAAAGGCACTTGGCAGTGAGTCGAAAGAAAGGCACTTGCTTAAGACGCGTGGCTCCGGGGATCGGAGATTGGCACACCGGTGTTTCCACAAGCGGATCCAATAACATAGCCACGCCGCGCGAGATCGGCCGATTCGGGACAAAAGATCGGGCTTGACATGCGATCAATCGATTGTCTATTGTCTACGTACATTAAACAATGAGCGCCCCAAGCCTTCTACTTACGGTAAATGTCGCTTCCGATGTCCCCGTATACCGGCAGATTGTGGATGGATTGCGAGCTTGCCTGGTCAGCGGCCAGGTCAAACCCGACGATCACCTGCCTACGGTTCGTGAACTGGCCGGTGCGCTGAACGTCCACTTTAATACGGTAGCCGAAGCGTACCGGATACTGGCCGACGAAGGGTGGTTGGAGTTGAAGCGGCGGCGTGGCGTACGCGTCTTGCCGCGGACCGTGCCCGCCGTCGATCCAGCCCGTCGCGCTGACCTGTCCCAGCGCCTGAGGGAGTTGATTGCAGCCTTGCGCTCGGAAGGCATCACGAAAGAAGAAATCAGAAAGCAAGTCGATATTACTCTTCAAGGAGTCCCGGAATGAATTATCCCTTCTACGCTGTATGCATTCTCTTAGCGTGCGGCATCTTAAACGCCGTGATGCCGCGCTTGGTACGACGCGACATCTTATTTGGTGTAACGACGCGGGCCGAGTTTCATGCAACTGCCGAGGCGCGCAGGCTGCTGAACCGCTACAGCGCACACGTTCTCTTACTGACCCTCGGATGTTCTCTGCTCGCCATTTGGGTCGCATGGATGCAAGTTCCGCGCTGGAGTATTTTACTGGCGTTGCTAACAATCGAGATTGCAGGCTGCACGGCCTTGTATGCGGTGGCCCACCGCGATGCCCGCAGGTTCCACGCGCCACAAAGTTCCTGGCGCGTGGCCGACCTCGGCGCGGTTCGCAGCCAGTTTCTAGACAGCTGGTTGCCGGTCTTGATCGGAGTGATTGCGCTATGCGCCGGGTTCGCGTTCGCCTTCCTGTTACCCGATGGCAGCAATCGCGCTCCTCTGTTCGAGGGCGCATCCGCAATTGCGGCCCGGTGGAAACTAGTCAGCGGGGGTCCGTGGAGAGTTTCGTTCTTTCTTGGGATGTTCACAGGAGGATTAATTGGCCCCCGGTTACTTTGTCTTGCGCCGGCTCGCGCCTCATTTTCGAAACAGCGACGCATCATCCAGCGTGCCGTCGGCGTTGTGTGTGTATTTTTCGGCATTGCCGGGTCGCTGGCGTTGGCTGCCGCCGCTCTGGGGCGCCCGGTGCCCGAGCACTTGCTGCCGTTCACCTTCTCTCTGATCGCTCTGCTCACCGCAGTGTACTGGGCCATTCTAGGTCGCATCAGCGCCCGGACTGAGGTTGCCTTGGGTCCGGAGGGACTGCCAATGGGTGATCACACCCAGGACGATTGCTGGAAATGGGGGCTTTTTTACTGCAACCCACAAGACATGGCGATCCTTGTACCCGCCCGTTGTAGTCCGGGGTATACCTTCAATTTCGGCCGCCCGGCCACGTGGCTGATAATTGCCGCATTGGTCGCGCTCTTTTTGCTGCCACTGGTCCTCTGAAAGCCGGCTTTTGGTCAGTTCCATTTGGCATAGTGGCGAGTGGCGGAAACGCGGCTTCTCGGGGCCGAAGGCACGTCCGAATCCGCAACTTCTAAAAGCAAGGAGGGACTTAATCATGAATCTTTTATCAATTGTCGTGAACATCATTTTTCTCTGTTTCGCGCTCAGTGTTGCCGCGGCCGGCCAGCAGGAGGCGACTGCCCCGACCGCTCCGCCTAAGAATGGTGATGTTGCGGCCGCCAACCATTCCCTGACCGATCTTTCGGCAGCGGACGAAGCGGCCAAGCTCGATCTGACTCCTGACGCCCAAGGCAAGCTCTCGCAGGAGCAGATGGTGAGGCTGTTCCGCGTGGTCGCCGACAAGGACATGGAGAACGAAAGACGCCTGCGTGACTACACCTACATCGAGCGCGATGTACAGAATAATCTCGTTGGCAAGGGCCATACCAAGACCACCGAGACCAAGACCTATGAAGTTCTGGAAATCTACGAGGAGCAGGTGCAGCGGCTGATCGAAAAAGACGACAAGCCCCTCGACTCGAAACAATCCGCCAAGGAAGAAGAAAAGCTCCAAAAGGTCATCGATAAGCGCAAGAACGAGTCGGACGAAGAGCGCAGAAAGCGAGCGCAAAAACAAGAGAAAGAGCGCGAAGAAGGACGCAAGTTCGTGACCGAGGTCGCCGACGCGTACAACTTCAGGCTCATAGGAACAGAACAGGTTGGGGGACGCGATGCCTGGGTGATCGAAGGCGAGCCGCGGCCCGGCTTTGAGCCGCACATGAAAGAGGCCAAGTTCCTCAGCAAATTCCACGGGCGTGTGTGGATCGATAAAGACGACCTGCAGCTGGCGAAGATGGACGTCGAGGCGATAGACACCGTGGCTTTGGGATTGTTCATCGCGCGTGTCCACAAGGGAACGCGCATGATGCTGGAACAAACGCGGGTAAACGACGAGGTCTGGCTGCCCAAGCACGTTACCTTCAAACTCGACGCGCGGGTGGCGCTGTTGAAGGGCTTCAACATCGACGGCGAGCAGACCTACCGCGACTACAAGAAATTCCGCGCGACTTCCAAAATTGTGGGAATCGGGCAGGTGCAGGACCCGCCGAGATAATCCTGCAGTCATTCTGAACGGGGGAATGTCGGTGAGGAATCTGCGCTCCCTGAGCGGCGTCGATGCTGCCAGCGAGCAACCGATTCCTCCAGTCTCGCTGCCCGCGCGCGTCGGAATCAGAAGGGACGGCGATGACAAGCTGGACGCATCCGACGCATTCATCCAGCTTTCGCAAGACGTGGGCTTTATAATGCTCGGTCGCGAGCGCACGGGCTTTTTACCTTCAACACAACCATCCCGCGGCTTGGACGCATTTCATTCCAGTTCCCTGATGAGGCAAGGATGTCATCTCTGACCCGTCGTGATTTGCTTCGTTCTGGCCTTGCAATTTCCGCTTCGAGTCTGGTGGCCAGGCGTGCGCCAGCGCTGCTCGCACGCTACGCAGCCGCAACTGACTCTCCCCCCGCGCTGGCTCCGCGCGAGCGTCTCCTATTCGACTTTGGCTGGAAGTTTTTCTTCGGGCACGGCTCCGATCCGCGGCGGGATCTGGGATTCGGCATGGGCCAGGGCGATTTCGCCAAGAGCGGCGATTTCACGTTTTCCACGGAGAAGTTTGACGACTCGGAGTGGCGCTCACTGGATCTGCCGCACGATTGGGCGGTCGAGTTGCCCTTCGTTTGGGATGAGGAGCAGAACAGTCACGGGTACAAGCCGCTCGGCCGGCGCTATCCAGAGACCAGCATTGGATGGTACCGGCGCGCGTTCGACATTCCGAAAGAAGATTCGGGGCGGCGCATCTGGGTGGAGTTCGATGGCGCCTTTCGCAGCGCTCTAGTGTTTCTGAACGGGTATTTCATCGGGCGCAACGACAATGGCTATGCGCCCTTCCGCTTCGACGTGAGTGATTTCCTGCGGTATGGCGAGAAGAATTATCTGGTCGTCCGCATGGACGCCAGTTTTGGCGATGGATGGTTCTATGAAGGCGCGGGAATCTATCGGCATGTTTGGCTGACCAAAACGGATGCGGTGCACCTTGTGCAGTGGGAGAGCTACGTTCGATCGACGATGCAGGGAAATGCGGCGACGCTCGCCCTTGGCACCGTGGTGCGGAACCAAAGCCGACAGACCGAGGAGTGTCGAGTAAGCTGGCAAATCGTGAGTCCGGCGGGGAAAATGGTCTCTACCGTCACATCGGCGCCGCAGTCGGTCTCTCCCGACGCATCGGCGACCTTCACGGCCACCGCCAACCTTTCGGACCCGGCATTGTGGTCGATCGAATCGCCCAATCTGTATTCCGTCGTCGTAATGGTCGGATCTGGCCGTACACCCGCCGGACATGGCCCCGAGTTCCGCGCATCGGGCAATCCCCGCGACAGCGACCGCATCACCTTCGGCATTCGCGACATCAAGTGGGACGCGGACAAAGGATTCTTCCTCAACGGCAAACGAGTCACCATCAAAGGGACGTGCAACCATCAGGATCATGCCGGAGTGGGCGCGGCGCTTCCCGATCGTCTACAGACGTACCGACTGGCCATCCTGAGGGAGATGGGGGGCAACGCTGTTCGCACCTCACACAATATGCCGACGCCCGAGTGGGTCGAGGCCTGCGACCGCATGGGCATGATGATGATGTGCGAGACGCGCATGATGAGCTCCAACGGCGAAGCCATGGCGCAGCTCGAACTCATGGTGAAGCGCTACCGCAACTCGCCGGCGATCATCTTGTGGTCGATGGGCAACGAAGAGTGGGTCATGATGCATCAGCCCCAGGGCCCGCGCGTCATCGACGCCATGATCGCACGCACGCATGAGCTTGATCCGACGCGGTTGTGCACCGCGGCCGTCAATACAGCGTTCGAAACGCCCTTCCCCGAGCATCTCGACGTGATGGGATACAACTACAACCTGAAAGTGATTGACGATTGGCATCAGAAGCATCCCAAGATTCCGAGCGTCGGGTCGGAGACCGCGAGCACGGTTTCGACGCGCGGCATTTATTCAACCGACAAGCTGCGTAACTGGGTGAGCGCGTACGACCTGAATCACACCGACTGGTCGGAACTGGCCCAAGAGTGGTGGAAGTTCTACGCCGCGCGCGAGTGGCTGGCGGGTGGCTTCGCGTGGACAGGCTTCGACTATCGCGGCGAGCCCACGCCCTATGGATGGCCGTCGATCAACTCGCAGTTCGGCATCGTCGACATGTGCGGCTTTCCGAAAGACAACTTTTATTACTACAAATCGTGGTGGGGATCGGAGCCGGTGCTGCATCTGCTGCCGCACTGGAACTGGGGCGGACGCGAAGGCGAGCCGATCTCGGTGTGGGTGCATTCGAATCTTGACTCGGTCGAGCTCTTCCTGAACGGCAAGAGTCAGGGATCGCAGAAGATCGAACCGCTGACCCATCTGGAGTGGAAAGTGAAGTACGAACCCGGCGTGCTCGAAGCACGTGGCACAAAGGACGGTAAGGTCGTGCTCAGCGAAAAACGCGAGACGACCGGCGACCCGGTGGCGATCCGACTGACCTCCGACCGCACGGAGATCAAGGCGGACGGCGAGGACTTGGCCATCCTGAAAGTCGAAGTGCTCGACAAAGAAGGCCGTGCACTCCCGACCGCGGGGAACAAGATCAGCTTCAGAGTCACGGGCGAAGGCAAGTTTCTCGGCGTCGGCAACGGCAATCCGAACTGTCAGGAGTCGGACAAGGAACCGGAGCGCAGCTTGTTCAATGGTCTCGCGCAGGTGATCGTGCAATCGACGCGGACGCCAGGAACGATCACGGTGGAAGCATATTCGAAACCGTATCCCCGGCCGGTGCTGCCGGCGGTACAGCTGACGATCACGACGAAGAAGGTGGAGTTGCGGCCGAGTGTACGGTGAGAACTGCAGGCTCCGGGCTGCGGCTCTGCTTTGTCATTTCGAGGAGCTCAGCAGACGAAAACCTGCCGTCTGCTGGCGCCTCGGAATGACAACCTCAGGACTCCCCTGCAGTCCGAGGCGCGATGCTCGAAACCGTCCTGGACGGCGGAGGTCAGAGCCGGACGCCCTTGATCCGAGGTAGGTCATGTCGAAATCACGCAGAGAATTTCTAACCGCAACATCGCTTGCAGCACTCGGGGCGGTCGCCTCTTCGCGCACGCGGGCTCAGGATTTGTCGAAGCTGCCACCGGGGGCGCCACCGGCATTCGGGGCGGGGCCGGAGTTCGGGCCGGCCGTCTCGGTGACCACGTTCGCAGAGGCCGAGAAGCTGGTGCAGTTTCCGCTAACCGACTCCGAGCGGGCGATGGCGGCCTCGACCTGGCGTCGCACGCTCGCGTCGGTGTACGAGCGGCGGGTGGGGCCGCGCAGCCTCGCGTTGGAATCGACCCTCGCTCCGGCCACGGTCTGGAATCCCCTGCTGCCCGGCGTGAAGGTCGTGGCGACCGAGGACCGCTTCGTGCGCGGCAATGTCGACAGCGCTTCGCTGCCCGCCGACGATGAAGACATCGCCTTCGCCACGGTCACGCAACTTTCCCGCTGGATCGAGAGCAAGCAGATCACTTCCGAGCGGTTAACGCGCATCTATCTGGAGCGGCTCGAGCGATTCAATCCCAAGCTGCGGTGCGCGATCACGATCACGCGCGATCTGGCGCTCCAGCAGGCACGGCAAGCTGACGCGGAAATCGCGCAGGGAAAGTATCGAGGGCCGTTGCATGGGATTCCGTGGGGCGGCAAAGACTTGCTCGATACGGCGGGCATTCCGACCACCTACGGCGCGGAACCGTTTCGCAACCGTGTTCCGTCAGAGGACGCTGCGGTGGTAAAGCGCCTGCATAACGCCGGCGCTGTGCTTGTCGCAAAGCTTAGTCTGGGAGCACTGGCGCTCAACGACATCTGGTTCGGCGGACAGACGATGAATCCGTGGCTGCCCGAGGAAGGCTCGTCGGGGTCGAGCGCTGGGCCGGGTGCCGCGACCGCAGCGGGTTGCGTCGGATTTGCGATTGGTAGTGAGACCGGCGGCAGCATTGTGAGCCCGTCGATGCGCTGCGGAGTGACCGGGCTTCGTCCGACCTACGGGCGTGTTCCGCGCACGGGTGCGATGACGCTGTGCTGGACGCTCGACAAGCTCGGCCCCATGACGCGCGGGGTGGAAGACGCGATGCTCGTGCTGCAGGCGATCTCCGGGCCCGATGCGGGAGACACGGCCAGCCTGCCCAGCCATCTCGACTTCGACGCCAACGCCAGCATGCGCGGTTTGCGGCTCGGCTACTTCCCTGCCTGGATGAATGAGCCTCCCGCGACCGAGGTCGACCGAGCTGCACTTGAGACAGCTAAAAAGGCTGGATTCGACTTGGTCGAAGTTTCCATCCCCGATTGGCCCTATGACTGTTTGAATCTGATTCTGTTTGCCGAAGGAGCGGCGGCGTTCGAAGAACTGACCTTGAGCGGCGGTCTGCGCGAGCTCAAGATGCAGGTGCCGGATGCGTGGCCGAATCTGTTCCGGCAGGCGAGGTTCCTGTCGGCGGTGGATTTTGTGCAATCCAACCGCATGCGCCGCAAAGTAGCCGAGGAGATGGTGCGGCTGTTCTCGGAAGTCGATTTGCTGCTGGTGCCTTCTCTGCGCGACGAGATGCTGGTGATCAGCAACAACACGGGTCATCCGTCGCTGACGCTGCGCGCGGGATTTGTGGAGGTGCGGCAAGCTCGCAGCGATTGGGCACCCGACCTGGCGCATCCCCTCCCGACGTTCGCCACGCCGCGCCGCGTGCCACACGGCGTCACACTGGTCGGGCGGCTGTTCGATGAAGGGACGCTCAGCGCAGCCGGGATGGCTCTGGAACGGGCGTTCGGTGTGGCGGCCGAGAGGCCGGCAGGGTTCTAACTCTCCTCAACCGTTGTCATCCCGAGCAGGATCTGCCGCATTCTGTCGGCAACCGAGAGAATGTAGAGGTCCTCGTCTTCGACCTGGTTCTTGTCGGACTGATTTTCTTGTCAGCCTGGTGAACGCAGCGAGGGACCTGAGGCGGTGAGTTCGGAGTCGGCGATTCTTCGGTTCCGCCGCAACGGATCTCGGTGGAACTGCAAAACTAGCTACGCCATCGCGTGATTACGCTGCTCTCCTCGCGTTTATAATAAAAAGATTCTCTGCGGGCGGAATGGGGCTCTGTGGAGCTGTCGCCGGAAATCCTGCCGGGCGTTGCTCGGCTGGGCGAATGTGCCCGCGCACCAATGGCAGCGACCCGGCTTCTCGCTGTCCCGAGCTGTCGGAATGACAAAAGATTGCGGACAGAGGGCGTCCTCAATCAAGGGTAGGCTGTTTGCGATTTCGCTGAGGGCTGACGGCGGATAGCTGAGGGCTGCTTTTCATGGATTTCAAACTTGTTTCCAATTACAAGCCGCAGGGCGACCAAGCCAGCGCCATCGAGGCACTGACGCGCGGGATTTTTGATCGCGAGCAGCATCAGGTGCTGCTTGGCGTGACTGGGTCGGGCAAAACCTACACCATGGCGAAGGTCATTGAGGCGGTGAACCGTCCCACTCTGGTGATGGCGCACAACAAGACGCTGGCGGCGCAGCTTTATCACGAGTTCAAGAGCTTCTTTCCCCATAATGCGGTCGAGTATTTCGTCTCGTATTACGACTACTACCAGCCTGAGGCTTACGTTCCTGCCGCGGACCTCTACATTGAAAAGGAAGCGACCATCAATGACGAACTCGACAAGCTGCGGCTTTCCGCGACGCGATCGCTGTTTGAGCGGCGCGATGCGTTGATCGTAGCCTCGGTGAGTTGCATCTACGGACTGGGCTCGCCAGAGGCCTATTACGGGATGATGCTGTTCCTCGAAAAAGGCCAGAAAGTGAAGCGCGAGGACATCACCCGCAAGCTGGTCGATATTCTCTATGAGCGGACGAACGGCGAGTTCCGGCGGGGCACGTTTCGCGTACGCGGCGACGTGATCGAGGTCTTCCCTACGTATGACGACATGGCTTATCGCATCGAGATGTGGGGAGACCAGGTCGAGGCGCTGTCGCAGATCGATCCGCTGTTTGGGACGGTGAAGCAGAAGTATGTGCGGCTGCCGATTTATCCGAAGACACACTACGTGATGAAGGATGAGACGCGCGCGGCTGCGGCGGAGTCGATCAAGAAAGAGCTGGCCTGGTGGGAAGTGGAACTCGAAAAGCAGGGACGCGCGGTCGAAGCGCAGCGCATTCATCAGCGGACGATGTTCGATCTGGAAATGATCAAGGCGATGGGTTACTGCCACGGCATCGAGAATTATTCGCGGCATTTTACTGGACGACTGCCGGGCGAGCCCCCGCCGACGCTGCTCGATTACTTCCCGCGCGACTATGTGCTGTTTATCGACGAGTCCCATCAGACCGTCCCCCAGTTGCGCGGCATGTACGCGGGCGACCGGTCGCGCAAGGAAGTGCTGGTCGAGTACGGATTTCGCATGCCGTCGGCGCTCGACAATCGTCCGTTGACGTTTGAGGAGTTTGAGCATCGCACGAATCAACTGGTGTACGTTTCGGCGACGCCCGGGCCGTATGAGCTAACCAAGTCGGCAGGTGTGGTAATCGAGCAGATCATCCGGCCGACAGGACTGATCGATCCTGAGGTGGAGATTCGCCCGGTGAAGGGGCAGATTGACGACCTATTGCACGAGATTCGGGCTCGCGTGGAGAAAGGCGAGCGCGTGCTGGTCACCACTCTGACCAAGCGCATGGCCGAAGACCTGGCGGAGTACTACGCCGAGGTCGGCGTGAAGTGCCGCTACATGCATTCGGAGATCGAAACGCTCGAGCGAGTGAAGATTCTGCGCGATCTGCGCAAGGGCGAATTCGATGTACTGATCGGCATCAATCTGCTGCGCGAGGGATTGGATTTGCCGGAAGTGTCGCTGGTGGCGATTCTCGATGCCGATAAAGAAGGGTTCTTGCGGTCGTCGGGATCGCTGATTCAGACGATCGGCCGCTGTGCGCGGCACTTGAATGGACGCGCGGTTCTGTATGCCGACCGCATGACGGATTCGATGAAACGCGCAATGGATGAGACCTCGCGGCGGCGTGCGATCCAGACAGCGTACAACGAGGAGCATGGAATCACGCCGGAATCGATCGTGCGTCCGCTGGATATGTCACTGGCCGCGATTGTCGCCGCGGACTATGCGGATGTGCCGGTCAACGAGGCCGAGGGCGTACCGGAATTCAAGACACAGGAAGATGTCGATCACCACATCGCCAGGCTGGAAGAAGATATGCGCGAGGCGGCGAAGAAGTTCGAGTTCGAGAAGGCGGCGAAGTTGAGGGATACGATCAAAGAGTTGCGGACCAAGGAGTTCTTGTTCGCGTAAACCATTCTTCAGCTTAAGAGCATGTTAGGCACGTGCGCGCGGGGCCTGGTTGCTGTTCGTTTTCGAGCGGTCGAAAGATTTGCCGGTCACCATCAGCAAAAACGCGCACGGCAAATTTTTTCTCCGAGTGGGGCGGGGTTCGTTTAGTTTAGTCTGGCTGTCAGATGGGCGAAGATTCCAAACCTGAGGCTGGATTCGGGAATCTGCGGGTACTGGCGCTCGAGAGCCGGCGTGCGCGCGAGATGGCGCAACTCATCGCCAACAATTCGGGCCAGGCGATGGTGGCGCCCGCAACCCGCGAGGTTCCGGCCCCGGACGATGGGGATGCGCGGAGATTTGTGTTGGCGTTGCAAGAAGGCCGCGTGGATGTCGTCATCTTTCTCACGGGCGTGGGAGCGCGGGGGCTGGCGCAAGCCGCGGAGGCGATCTGCCGGCGAGAGGAGTTCATTGCAGCCTTGAGCCGGACTGCGGTGATTGCCCGGGGACCGAAGCCTGTAGCCGCACTGCGCGCGTGGGGTGTGCCGATTGCCGCGGTGGTTCCTGAACCGAATACTTGGCGTGAGCTTCTTCAGATGCTTGATGAGAAGAAAGATCGAATCCCGCTGCGGGGGCGGACGGTGGCCGTGCAGGAACATGGGGCACCCAGTCCTGAGTTGCTGGCCGGATTGGCGGAGCGCGGAGCGCAGGTTCTGCCGGTCCACATTTATGAATGGAGTCTGCCGGAAGACACCAGGCCGCTGCGCCAGGCTGCGGAAGCGATTGCTCGCGGTGAAATCGACGTGCTGCTGGTGACTTCGGCGGTGCAGATCCGGCATCTGCTCGAGATTGCCGAGGAGATGAAGCTGCGGGATGACGTGGTGCGCGCTTTGTCGCGGGTTGTCGTGGGATCGATCGGCCCGGTGACATCGGCGGGGCTGCGGCAAGCGGGGATTCACGTGGACATGGAGCCGAGCCATCCCAGGATGGGGTTTCTGGTGAAGGAAGTGGCCGAGCGGGCTTCGGAGCTGCTCCAAAGCAGAGGGGAGCGGTGACGTTCGAGACCGATCACCTTGGCCTAAGGCCGCTGGCTCGTTTATAGGGTTTCTCCTCATCGCTTTCTCCTTGACAGCTTAGGGGAGCGGATGTAATCTCCTAAGCAACTTAGGGGGAACCATGACCGAGCAGGCGCAGCTTCTTCCCGGCACCCTCGATCTCCTTATCCTGAAAGCCGTTTCTCTTGGACCTCTGCACGGCTACGGAATTCTGTTGCGCATCGAGCAGATTTCCGGGCAGGCGCTGCTGATCGAGCAGGGAGCGCTTTATCCGGCGTTGTTCAAGCTGGTGCGGCAAGGGTTGCTGAAAGCCAGTTGGGGGATCTCCGAGAACAATCGGCGTGCCAAATTTTACGAACTCACGGCAGCCGGGCGAAAGAGTCTGCGCGAAGAGACCGAGGAGTGGAAGCGCATTGCGAGCGCCATGGGCGCGGCACTGGCGGCGAGGCCGGAGGAAGTATGAAGTTACTCGCTTATTTTCGATCGTTGACTCGGAAGTTTCTTCATCGCCAGCAGCTCGCCGACGAGATGGACGAGGAAGTTCGCTCGCATATCGAATTGCGCGCCGACGATCTGGAGTGTTCGGGAATGAGCCGCGCCGAGGCGGAGCGGCAGGCGCGCATCGAGTTCGGTGCCCCCGAGCGGGTGAAGGAGGAGTCGTACAAGGCGCTGGGAGGATCATTCTTCGACACGCTGCAGCAGGATCTGCGCTTCGCGCTGCGCATGCTCTCGAAGTCTGCGAGCTTCACCGCGCTTGCCGTTCTCACTCTGGCCCTGGCGATCGGCGCAAATGCCATCGTGTTCGGGCTGATGAACGGCCTGGTGCTGCGTCCGCTCAATGTTCCTCATGGGGACAACTTGTGGGGAACGGCGTACGGCGAGGATCCGGGGTTTCAGTCGTATCCGAATTATGTCGACCTGCGCCATCGCAACCACAGCTTTGACGATCTTGCGGCGTTTAACTTTGCGTTCGTCGGGCTGGACACGGGCGGCAATCCCTCGATTGCGCATGGCGTTGCCACCACCGGCAACTATTTCGATCTGCTCCAGATTCATCCCTATCTGGGGCGGTTTTTCAGCGCGGCGGATGAGCATGGTCCGAACAGCGCGCCGTATCTGGTGCTGAGTTACGCCTACTGGCACACCCGGTTTCTGGATGATCCGAACGTGATTGGGCGCGTGGTCGAACTGAACAAGCATCCCTTCACAATCATTGGGGTAGCGCCGCCGGATTTTCGCGGGACTTTGCTGTTTGTCTCGGCCGACTTTTTTATGCCGATCGTCAATCAGGAACAGGTCGACGGGCAGAGTCTGGAAACGCGGGGAACGACCCATGGAATCTTCGAGGCGTTCGGGCACTTAAAGCCCGGCGTGACTCCGGCGAGCGCACTGGCAGATGTGAATACGGTGGGAGACTATCTCCAGAAAACCTATCCCAAAGAATTTGTGCAGAAGACGGGGTACCTGGCGCGGGTAGGGCGAACGTCGTTCCACACGGCGGTGCAGGAATTCATGACGGGGTTGATGCTACTGGCGGGGCTGATCCTGCTGGCGGCGTGCGCGAATCTGGGCAGCCTGTTCGCGGCGCGCGCGGCCGACCGCTCGCGGGAGGTGGCGTTGCGGCTGGCGCTGGGATCGAGCCGCCGACGCATTCTGCGGCAGTTGCTGACCGAGGCGCTAGTGATTTCGCTGCTGGGCGGCATCGTCGGACTCGCCGCAAGTGTGATGTTGTTGAAGCAGTTGACTGTGTGGCAACCAATCCCCTTCGCACCGATTCATTTGCCGGTTACGCCGGACGCGAAGGTTTATGGGGTCGCCCTTGCTCTCGCGTTGGTCAGCGGGTTCCTGTTTGGGATTGTTCCCGTTCGGCAGGTGTTGCGGGCGAATCCCTATGAAATCGTCAAGGCCGGCTCGAGCGCGAGATTGGGACGGCGCGTGACCGTGCGCGACCTGCTGCTGGTTGGACAGATTGCGATGTGCGCGGTGCTGGTGACTTCTTCGATGGTTGCGGTGCGCGGGTTGGTGCGCTCGCTCGACGCCCGCCTGGGATTCGAACCACGGCATGCGATGCTGGCCAGTACAAGTTTGACGATGGCCGGCTACAACAGCGACCAGTTCGCACCTATGCAGAAGCGCATGATCCAGGCGCTGGAATCGATTCCTGGCGTCGAGCGCGTGGCGCTGGTGAACAATTTCGCTCCCTTGTGCGCGGGCGCGGCCAGCCGGACCGAAGTCTTTGCCGAGGAAACCACCGATTTGCGTCCGGCGAACGCTACGCTTCGTCCCTTCCGGTATGAATTGTCGCCGGGATATTTTCAGACCGCCGAAACGGCGTTGCTGGCGGGACGCGATTTGACCTGGCATGACGACCAGGATGCGCCTCGAGTCGCGATCGTGAATCGACAGTTTGCCGAGAAGATGTTTGGCTCAGTCCTGAGTGCGGTGGGACGGTACTTCAAAGGGCTCGATGGGACGCCCGTCGAGGTCGTGGGCGTGGCGGAAGACGGGAAGTATCTGACCTTGACTGAGGCTCCCCAGCCGGTGATGTTCGGGTCGTTTCTGCAAGCGCCGGCAAATCAGTCGGCGATTGTGGTGCGCTCGCCGCGTGATCCGCAGCAGCTCGCCGGCGACATTCGAACTCAGTTGCGCGCGCTCGATTCGGGACTGCCCGTTGACACCAGCACCTGGAGCGGTCAACTGAATGTGGTGCTCTTCCCTGCCCGGATGGCGACGCTGGCGCTGGGGGTGTTGGGAGGACTCGGCGCCATTCTTTCAATCACCGGGATTTTCGGGATGACGGCGTATTCGGTGAGCAAACGGATGCGGGAGTTGGGGATTCGCGTCGCGCTCGGGGGGCGGCGTAAGGAAGTGTTGCAAACTACGCTGGGGCGCGCATTCCAACTGCTTGCTGTTGGTTCGGCGACGGGGTTGGTGCTCGGAATACTGGCGGCTCGCGTGTTGGCTTATATCGTGTATCAGGCTTCGCCGCGGGATCCGGTGGTGCTGGCAGGGGTGGTGCTGGCGATGGCGCTGCTTGGACTGCTGGCTACCTGGATTCCGGCGCGCAGAGCGCTGTCGGTGGATCCTCTGGTTCTGCTGCGAGATGAGTGATGCGCCCGCAATTTCTTCCCGCGAAAACGAAGGTCGAGGAACCTGCTTGTGGCCGGCGGCATTGCTCACCACGGCCTTCTTCGACGCAAGCCGCGTTTCATCGCATGCGCCATTGCAGGGTGGGGCTGGAGCCTGCGGCGGCGGTAGAGGCAATGCCGATGTTGTAGCGCTTCAGTTTGCGGTAGAGCGGTGGCCCGGCTGATGCCGAGCATGCGTCCGGCAAGGGCTTTGTCGCCTTTCACCTGCTCGAAGACGCGTTGGATGGTGGCGCGCTCGATGTCTTCGAGATCCGAGGTGGAGAGGGGGGCGCGCGTTTCTGCCACTCGAGTGTCGTTCCCCAGATCGGGGTCGAGGAAAGTGGTCTTGGCTACTGGCGTGGGAACGGGAATCGATGCGGGGACTCCCGAAGCGATGGCGGGCGGGAGATCCCCAAGATCGATGACTTGCCCGTTGCCGAGGGCGACGGCGCGCTCCACGCAGTTTTCGAGTTCGCGGACATTGCCGGGCCATTCATATTGCATCACGGCTTTCATGGCGGCGCTGGCCACGTGCATCTCCTGACCGGGGGCGTAGCGCTCGAGGAAGCAGTCGACGAGTTGCGGAATGTCGCTGCGGCGCTCGCGGAGGGCAGGAACGAACAGCGTGACCACGTTGAGGCGGAAGTAGAGATCTTTGCGGAAGGTTCCCTTCTTGCAGGCTGCTTCGAGATCCCGGTTGGTAGCGGCGATCACGCGAACGTCGACTTTCACGCGCTGATTGCTGCCCACCGGGCGGACTTCTTTTTCTTGCAAGACGCGAAGGAGTTTGGCTTGCAGCTCCAAGGGCAGCTCGCCCACTTCATCCAGGAAAATGGTTCCGCTGTCGGCGGATTGGAATAATCCTAGTTTCGATTTCAGCGCCCCGGTGAAGGCGCCTTTTTCGTAACCGAAAAGTTCGCTTTCGATCAGAGTGGGGACCAGCGATCCGCAATCGACGGCGACGAAGGGGCGGCTCGAGAAGACTCCGCGGAAGTGCATGGCGCGGGCGACCAATTCTTTTCCCGTGCCACTCTCGCCGTAGATCAGCACGGGCGTGCGTGTGTCTTTCAGGCGCGCCACCATGCGCAGAACTTCCTGAAGGCGGACGGAGGATCCGACGATACCGTGGACCTGGGTTTCCGAGTGAGTCCGTTGCCGCAGGAACTCGTTTTCTTCGACGAGGCGGACTTTTTCGGCCACGCGACCGAGGAACAGGCGGAGTTCTTCGAGCGGCGAGAACGGTTTGGTGATGTAGTCGTAGGCGCCGAGTTTCATGCCCTGTACCGCGGTCTCGATGGAACCGTGTCCGGTCATGAGCGCCACTTCGGTGCGGGGCAGACGCTTCTTCACCTTCTCGAGAAATTCGAGGCCCGACATGTGCGGCATGACCATGTCGCTCAGCACGATGTGGAACGATTGTTCCTCGAGCAGAGCTAATGCGGATTCGGTGCTCTCAGCTTCGAGACAAACAAATCCTAGGGCCTCGCCAACGGTCCAGCAGAGCTTACGGATGCTTTGCTCATCATCGACGATGAGCATGCGGATGCGGAAATCTTCCTGACTTGGGTTGTTCATTTACTTCGCTGTTTCCTCGACCTGCCCAAAAGTTTTCGAGACGACTTCAATGAACTGTTGCACTTGGAACGGCTTTTCGCGCAAGGTGGCGACGGTTTCTTCTTTTTGGCGATGTTGCAGGTGATTAAGACAAGGCAATAAGCGAGATCGCGGCCGTAGCATGGACCTGGCCACCATCGCGTATCTCTATAGAACGATTGGATTAAAGCGTTGGGATGGGGACGCTCTCGGGCGCTGGCGGCAAGGCGAAGTCCTCATCGGACCCGTGGAGACTGCCGTTTTTCGAGGGAACGATTGGACAGCCAACTGAGACTCCCACTGCCTCACGGAGGGAAGAGTAATTTTCTTGATTCACAAGTGCTTGAATCTATTGGGAAACGTAATCTTTCATCTCAAAGTGAGTCAAGCGAAATGGGGGAGGGGGTGCCTTTGTGTGAAATCCCCGAGACTCGGAGTGATTCGTCACTCCTCAGACAACTCGTACCTGCCTCCGATTTTGGATAAAACACTCCCCGCCTGACGGCGGAGTTTTGCGTTAGACGCAGCACTCGAGGGCCAGGTGCTAGGCCTTCCACTTGCAACGTACGACTCCTGCCAAACTGATGAGGCCGGTTCCCACCAAGCCTAAGGAGCCCGGTTCGGGGACAACTCCGCTCGTGGTCGTGAAGGAGATGTCACCGCTCGAAACCATAGAACTTCCGTTGAAGAAACCCGTACCGGTGTTGACGGTTATTTGCACGAGCACCCCCGAGACCGGGACATTTTCGAGCGCACCCGACAGGTTTCCGGACAGTGTATAGTTGTGGGTTTTGTTCGCCAGAGTGACGAGCATCCAGTTGTCCAGCCCGGAGAACGTTCCGGCAAAAATCTGTCCGTTGGGAAGCCCACCCGTGCCGTTGGTAGCGATCGTTAAGGAACCGCCAGCTGAGAACACTCCTCCTTTTTGCAACGAACCGCCGGATAAACCTTCAGTTGTGAAATTTACGCTGCCGAGGTCGTCGCCAATAATCTGGCCAAGGCCGTTCAGCCCGGTGACCATAGTAAGAACCGACCCGCTGAGCGTCAGCCCGCCGGACGAACTGGTGAGCATACCTAAACTGTTGCTGAGGTTAACGCTGCCCGCAAACGACGGTGCTGGGAGAGCCAATGCAAGGATAGGGATAGTGAGCCAACAGCTTTTCTTCATGGAACCCCTCCTGGGAGGTTTTCTTCGCCACCGGCGGAAGCCGGTAGCCTTTTCATACCCTGACAAAGCGGGTTGAGGCAGCTGCCAGCTCTGACAGACTGGGAGTTCATGGCTGAGTTTTGACTAGAGTTGTTGCTCGTATCTGCCGGAAAATATGACACGTGGCGAGTCGGTGTGAGGACGCGACAAATGGGAGTGGGGCAATGATGGATTGGGTCAGGTTCACCATCGTACTGGCACTGGCGGTAGTCATCCATCCTCGCGAGGCTCAGGTCGGAACGGTCATTCCGATCATGTTAGGTTCGAGCCTTAACGCGGCCAAGGACAAGCCGGGAAAGAAGTTAGAGGGCAGAGTCATGCAAAAGGTGGAATTGCCCTCCGGCGGAGCAATCAGCGAACGATCACGCATCTTCGGGCACGTAGTGAGGGTGAAGCCGGGACTCTCGGGCGCGAGCATCGTCGTGGAATTCGACAGCATTCAGGATCAGGGCAGCACGATTCCCATCACGACCGGCCTGTTGGCTCTGGCCTCCATGGGGAGCGTCTTTGACGCCCAATCTCCGATTAGCGCAAACTCGGAACTGGATCCGGTCACGCAGTGGGTAACCCGGCAGGTGGGTGGAGATGTGGTAAGGCGCGGATGGGGCAAGGTGGCCTCGCGCCAGGGCGTGTCGGGCACGTGGCTGGAGGGGAGCTCGGTGCGGATCAAGCTGACGCCGAATCCGGCGGCGGGCTGTCCGGGTGGTCCGGGCTATGACCGGGAACAGGCGGTTTGGATTTTTTCAAGCGCGGCATGCGGTACTTACGGCCTGGATGATGTGCAGATCTCATCTTCTCGAGACACCGCGCCAGGCCAGATCACCTTGACCTCACCGCGGAATGTTTCGGTCGCCGGCGGCAGTGGATGGCTGTTAATTGCTGTCGGGGAGAGGCGGTAAAAGGCTAAGTGAGTGGCGTCGCCTCTCGACTTATAGGTGCATGTCGCTTTCGCGCAGCTGAGCTTTAATCCCTGACCGCCGTGTACGCAATCTGCTATTGACAAAACGCAATCCGACCAGACACCCTGTTGGGGATGGTTGTTGGTTGTTTTCAGCACCCTGGAACGATTGCTTAAGCTGCCACTCGCAATTTCACCAAAAGAGTCTCCTTTCTGCCTACCGGCTGCCTAACATCTAATGTTGGGTGGACGAGTAGTTTGATTTGAGTTCTGTGACCGCGGGGCCCAGAATTCGGATCAAGCGAAACTGCGGAATCGACCCTCTCTTACCTGGTTTCTTGTTGCACCCGAGAGACGAGGGAACGGACCGAGCAGGTGTCCGATTTGGTCGGCGGCTACAGTGGGGGATATAACCACTTCCATCAGCCTCCCCATGCAGAGCCGCCCTACTGACGCTCCCGAACCACTCATCAAGCTGGACTCTATTGTCTCGACTTTGACCGCCGCGCTGCTCACCGGCATCCTGTGTTACCTGATGGCCAAGGTCGGTGGAAGACTGATGTTGCGGCCGCAAATGCTGTGGCCGCTGTGGCCGGGAAATGCCCTGCTGGTCGCGATTCTTTTACTGTGTCCGCGGAAGACGTGGGCGGCATTAATGGCTGCGGGATTTGCCGCATTCCTGGTGAACGATGTCCTCGGTTTCGGCCTATCGATTCGTTTCAGCGGCATCCTGATCTTGGCGGATACAGTGGAAGTGCTGGTAGCCGCGCTGGGGATCCACTACTTTTTCGGAAGCGGAGTGCGGCTGAACAGCACCAAGTCGCTGGCCAAGTATCTTCTGGTGGCGGTGGTCCTGGCGCCAATTTCCGGAGCTTTCGTCTCGGCTCCCGCGTTCTCCGGCGACTATTGGGTGTTTTGGAGAATCGCGGTCCTTGAGGAAGGACTAGCGTTGTTGACGGTGACGCCTGCGATTCTGGGAATAGCACAGTGGGTGTTGGCCCGGAAAAGGGAGCCGCTTGCCCGCTATCTCGAAGCCGCCATCCTGTTGCTGGGCTTATTTATCGTGGGGTACTTCACCTTTGTGTTCCCCCGCGAACACCATGCAGAACTGCTTTACTCTCTGGTGCCCTTTCTGCTGTGGTCCGCATTGCGTTTTGGGATCACCGGAACCAGCGTCGCGATGGTCGTGGTGGCGGTTCTCTCCATTTGGGGCGTGGTGCATGGGCACGGTCCGTTCGTAGGAAGAGGACCGATCAACGATGTTCTGGCGCTGCAATTTTTCCTGCTGGTGGCGGCCACTTCGTTCATGTTCCTCGCCGCCGTGGTCGAAGGGGACAAGCAAGCCGAAGAGGCACTGCGAAAAAGCGAAAGGCAGCTTCGACTGGCGGCGCAGGCAGGAAAAATGTACGCCTACGAATGGGATACGGCGAGCGATGTGATTGTGCGGTCCGGGGAGGTTGCCAGCGTGCTCGGTCCGGACGCCGAGGCCTCATTGACAGGAAGGGATCTGCTGACCAGCATCCATCCCGACGATAAGGCGATGCTGGCCGAGACCCTGATGGCGGCAACGCCTGAGGACCCCGATATTCAGACCAGCTATCGGGTTTTGCGCTGCGGTGGCGAGGTTCTATGGCTGGAAATGACGGCGCATGCTTTCTTCGACGAGCGGGGTGAGATCGCTCGCATCGTGGGCATGGTGGCAGACATCGGTGAACGCAAGTTGGCCGAAGAGGCGTTGGCTGATGTCAGCCGCAAGATGATCGAGATCCAGGAAGAAGAGCGTGCCCGGATGGCGAGAGAGCTGCACGACGACATCAACCAGCGGATGGCCCTGATGGCAGTGGAAGTCGACCAACTGGGAGATGATCTGCCGGCCTCCCCCGCCGACATCCGCCAGCGGCTTAGCGAAATGGCGCAACGGCTTGCGGAAATCTCTTTAGCGGTGCAATCGATCTCGCATCAACTGCATTCTCCCCAACTGGATCTTCTTGGCGTCGGCGTCGCGATGAAGAGTTTCTGCCGGGAGTTTGCTGCGCGCCAGCGGGTGGAGATTGATTTCAGCAGCGATGAGATTCCCCGGGTGGTGCCGCACGAGGTCTCGCTATGCCTGTTCCGGGTGCTGCAGGAGGCACTTCATAACGCGGCTAAGCACAGCAAGGTGCAGCACTTCGAGGTGAGGCTCGGCTACCGAATGGATGAGCTTGATTTGCGGGTCGCAGATCGCGGGGCTGGCTTTGACGCCGAAAGCGTGATCAAGAAGGGAGGGCTTGGGCTCATCAGCATGCGGGAACGAGTACGCCTGGTGAGCGGAACCATCGCGATCGAATCGAGGCCGATGGGGGGAACGACCATCCGTGTGCGTGTGCCACTCCGCGGGCAGCAACAGCGGGTGGCCAACTAGCCTCACAAGAGCGCCTCAGCGCTCGCCAGGGCGGATGCCTGGCTCGCCGGTCCCTTGTCTCTGCCTATGGAATGTTCATGGACCATTCCAAGAGGGAGACCACTGTCAGATTTATCAGTATAGGAAGGGGAGGGTGGTTGCTAGCATGGCTGCCGATCGTAGGGCGGCGAAGGTGTATTTGCGCCCGCGAATTTTCGGAGGCTTATATGAGGAAGGGTTCGGTAGCGCTTCGAATCATGATGGGGCTTGTCGGGCTGGCATTGGTGAGTAGTGCGATTGCCGGTCCCCAGTCTCGCAGGACCAGAGTCACGTTCAGCGGGCCCGTTCGCGTGCCGGGAGTCAGCTTGGCTGCAGGTACGTATTACTTCTCAGCTCCGCATATGCAGAGTCGGACGATCGTACGGGTGGAAGACGAGAATCGCAGGTTTGTGACGCAATTCATGGGCCTTCCGGACATGACGCGCACGCGCAACCACGACATCATTCTCTTCGGAGAGCAAGAGTGTGGACCAACGGCGATCAAATCGTGGTTCTTTCCCGGCAGCCGAACCGGGGTGCGATTTGTGTATCCGCAGGCGGAAGCGGAGTTGATTGCGTCCTCCTGCAACGAACCGGTGCCGGAAACCCACGAGGCCAAGATTGAGGAATCGCAGGTCGAGAGCGCTACGGTTTACCTGATGACGCCGCAGAAGCAGGAAGAACCATACAAGGCGGATGCGCTTGCGGCGACAGACCAACGGGATGGAAAGGGATTTGATGCCGCCCATGAGGACGCGCATTAGGTTACAGTGCGCGGGCGCCTACCGATCGTGCAGGCCGGCATCCCAAACCTGTGTTTGAACGCGAAACACTTCGGGCGGTAAAACATGCGTTGGACACCAGGGGGTAGAAGCACCAACCTTGAAGATCGGCGGAGCGCCGGTCCGGGATTTGGGTTTGGCGGAGGCGGTATCCGGCTGGGGCTGGGTGGGATCATCATCCTGTTCATTCTCAGCCTTATTTTCAAGCGCGACTTTTTTCAGCTGCTGAATGGCACCGGCGCCGCGCCGATGGGATCGGCCACGGCGACCGACCCGGCGCGCGATGCGCGGGAAGAACCACTGGTGCAATTTGTGTCGTTCGTGTTGGACGATACGCAGAATACCTGGAAGCAAATCTTGCCGTCCTCAACCGGGGTGCCCTATCGCGACGCGAAGCTGGTGCTGTTTCGCGACGCGGTGGACTCGGCATGCGGATACGCGCAGTCGGCGACTGGTCCGTTTTACTGCCCCGGAGATCAGAAGGTCTATATCGATCTTGGCTTTTATGACGAGTTGAAGAATCGATTTGGCGCTTCCGGGGACTTCGCACAGGCTTACGTTCTGGCGCATGAGATTGGGCACCATGTGCAGAACCTGCTCGGGATCGAGAGCAAGGTGCGGCAGGCACAGCGCGCCAATCCAGGCGCGAGGAATGAGCTTTCCGTCCGCCTGGAACTGCAGGCCGACTGCCTGGCGGGCGTCTGGGGACATTCGACCGAGCAGCGGAAGATTCTCGAGGCGGGAGATGTGCAGAAAGCGCTGAACGCGGCCGCTGCCATTGGCGACGACCGTCTGCAGCGCATGAGCACAGGGCACGTGAGTCCGGAGTCGTTCACGCACGGAACCTCGGAGCAGCGGCAGGAGTGGTTTGAACGCGGATTCACGAGCGGCAGCCCGTCTGCGTGCAACACTTTCGCGCAGTAGAACCGGTTAACTCTTCATTGACCTATCAATGACCCGTGAGGCAGCGGGAGTCGTTTGCGATCCCATTTGCCTTCCCCAAAGGAAAACTGGTCCGGCTCCGGATTTGTGCAGCTTGAGTAAACCGGGTCAGCGTCCGCGATAGCATTCGGTTCCCGCTTTGCCATCGTTGTCCTGGTTAGTTATCCGGACAATTGCGGAACAATCCCTGTTCATTGGCCGGATCGATCGGCAGCGCGACCTACGCCCGGAGGCCCTAAATGCCTGTGGACCGCGAGTAAGACTGGCGAAAGCTAGCACTGCGGGTTGAATAAAAAACGAAATCCCCTGGCTTTAGCCGTGGGGGAGTGCGTCAAGCTTCCAGTCTCATTGAATTGGGATCCCACTTTACTATTGCGCCGCGGTCGACGCTGAGATTGCTGAGTAAGGCGGCGCCGGCGGCGCGGTAGCCGAAGACGGCGTCCTCTACGACCGGCTTGCGGCTGCGAACCGACGCGAAGAAATTCTGGAAGTGGTCGTAGCTATCGCGGTAGTTCTCCGGGGCGGCGAATTTTTCATAGTCAACCGAAGGAGGTCCCGAGGTTCGCGACGCGGGATACTTCTGGCGGTAAGCATCGATCACCCGCTGTTGCATGGCTTCGCTGAAAGTGCCGATTGTGTAGCCAGGTTCTATTTCGCGGGGTGTGCGGCTGACGGTGAGCGTGTTCCAACCGATCTCCATGGTGCCTTCCGAGCCAGTAAAGACAAGGGCTTCGCTTTCTTCGCCCCCGTCCACAAAGTTGACGCGCAGGTTCAGGTTGAATCCTTCGGGGTAGTCGAACAGGCCGAGCAATACGTCGTTGGCGTCGCGGCCATCTTTCCAGAAACGCAACCCCCCTGTCGCCATCGCGCGCGTCGGACCGTTGCTTCCCGTGATGAAGTGGGTGCCGCTGAAGAGGTGGACGAACAGATCGCCGGCGACGCCGCTGCCGTAGGCGTTCCATTTACGCCACTGGAAGAAGTGCTCGGCGTTGAACGGAATTTTGGGAGCGGTGCCAAGGAAACGCGGCCAGTCGCAGGTTTCGGGCGAGGCATCGAGCGGGACGGTGTAGTTCCACGCGCCCATCGAGGAGTTGCGGTCCCAGTGCGCGGTGACCAGGTTGAGCTGTCCGATTGCGCCCGCGGCGAGCAGTTCTTTCGCCTTCGAGTAAATGACAGAACTGACTCGCTGGCTGCCGATTTGCAGAATGCGGTTGGTAGAGCGGGCGGTCGCAATCATCTCGGGGCCGTCGGCGTAGACATGGATCATTGGCTTTTCACAGTAGACGTCTTTGCCGGCCTTCATGGCATCGACGGAGATCTGCTTATGCCAGTGGTCGGGCGTTCCGATGATGATGGCGTCGACGTCAGGGCGCGCCAGAACTTCTTTGTAGTCGCGCGTAGTGAAGATGCCGTCTCCCCAGATTTCTTTGCTGCGCTCGAGGCGGCCGTCATAGCAGTCGGAGACGGCGACGACCTTGACGCCGGGAACCTGGACGGCGGTTCTGGCATCTCCCTGACCTTGGCCGCCAGCGCCGATGAGGGCGATTTGTATGTGATCGTTGGGTGCGACTGGCGTGGGAGGGTTGGGAGACGCTGGCATTAGCACGTGGACCTTGGTTCCGATGGCGGTGGCTGCCGTGGCGGAGCCGGCGGCTTTGAGGAAGCTGCGGCGCGTGATGGGTTCTGACATGGTTCCGATTGTAGCTGGAAAGCGCGAGTTAGGTTAGGAGCGCGGGGGCGAGGACGGGAGTCCTCGCGACCGCCGGCAAGGCACCGCGCGACGGTTGGGCGCGCTGATTTGTACCAACATGGTTGGCCCAGGAGCCAGCCCAGGATAGAGCCAGCAAAACCAGCGAGAGCCTAGGCGAGTAGCGGCAATTGCGGGCCTGAGCCAGGCTGGAAATCGTCGAGCGGGTCGGCGAATCTTCTTAGCTCGGGATATTTCCGGATCAGCGTGGGCGGGGCGGGGACTCTTTTGCCCGAGATCATCGATTTGAGCTCCAGCGCGTTCACTCCGGCCTTGCTTTCGAAGTGATTGTTGGTGATCACGTATGTGGTCTGGGCTTTTTCTGCGACGTTTTCGATACGCTCCTTCCAGCCTTCGAGTTCGCGCTCTTTATAGAGATAGTTGTAGCGGTCGTTGCGGTTGTCGGAATCGAACCACTCGCTGTAGTTGCGTCCGTGGAGCCGGACGTAAGCGATGGGTGCGGTAACGTGGTCGGTTGGGGCGAGCGATTTACCGAGCACGGGCTGGTCGATATTGCAGAAGGCGGCGTTTTTCTGCGTGAAGAACGCGAGGGTTTCGGGATTGTTCCAGCTGGAGTCGCGAACTTCGACGACGCGCGGGTATTCGATGAACTGCCGCAGAAGGCGCTCGAGATATTCGCGGTTGAGCGACGTGTTCTTGAATGAGATGGGAAACTGAATGAGCAACGCGCCCAGCCTTCCTTCATTGGCCAGAGCGTCGAGACCTTCGCGGGTTTTGCTTTCGTCGTCGTCGGTGGGGCGGATGGTGGCCGCCGACGTGGGCTCCATGACAGAGAGTGGGGAGTGTGTGAAAGCCCGGTAGAGCTTCGCCGTGAAAAGAAAGCCGGCATTCACCGCGGCCACCCGTCGGCACCAGAGCTTGGCGTGTTCGGCTCTCAGCGGCCCGTAGAAGCTGGTGTTGATTTCGGCGGTATCGAAGAACCGCGCCAGGTATTCGAGGGGATGAATCTTTTTGTGCTGCATGCCGGAGGGGTAGAAGATTCCCTCCCAGTCTTTATAGGACCATCCGGCGGTGCCGATGCGGATGCGATTCACCTGGGTTTGGGCTGACCGGGCTTGGGCCGTGGATTCCATGGAAGCGCAGACGGAGGGCACGGCAAGGGTAGCACGGCGGAGGGCCGCCGGGGCAACCCGCAATTGCCATTCCGAACCGGCCGAGGCCGGTTGTTCTTACCAGTGTGCCGGGTGCCGGCATCAGCACAGATGCCGCCTTGCTCGCTTGGCTCGCGAGTCAGAATGACAACATTTTTGTTTTTGAGACGGCACAACTACTTGGTTTGCTGCGTCGGGGCTCCCGATGCGGGCGTCGCAGTCTCCTGTGCGGAGAGCGTCTGATTCAGCTGGCTGGCGAGCAGGTTCACCTGATCGTTGGAGAGATGGACTTGGCCCTCCAAGACGGCTTTCAGGCCGGAGCCGCTGGGGTCCTGAAATCTGGCGGCCTGGAGGGTTACGCCATTTTCGAGCACGCCCGGCATGGTCGCCTTGAAATTGGCGCCCGCCAGAACGGCGGCCAGGACCGCCGATGAGACTTTGTCGCGAAGGAAGTCGCCGAGGTCGCCGGAGCGGAGATCGTCAGCCATGATGCCGGTGGCGTCCATGCGCTTGAACTCGGAGTTAAGGCGCAAGGCGTTGGCCTCGCCCAAGGCGGGAGTCAGTTTGATCTCGACGGTACCGTTGCTTTCGGCCACCTCATTCATCGAACCCTGGCCAGACAGGCCCCTGCAGGACCAGCGCTCGTAGTGCAACTGGAGCGTAAGCGTGCTTGCGGGAGTCGCGGGGACAATGGTGGCGCGGTTCACCGACAGTCGCTCGCCGCATCCTGTGGAGTAGAGCTGGGCGTTCAGGATCTCTGTGATGCTCTGCTGCAGCTCCGATAAATCGACGGTGGTTTCAAGCTGGAAGGTCCGCTGGTCGCCCTGGGAGGCAGTTTGGGAGAGCGCGCTCGAAACATCGACGGCGATGCTTCTACGTCCGATGCTGACTTGGGTTCGGACCTTGGGCAGGGTGAAGGCCACATCCTGACCAGTGGCGAGGGTGATGCCCATTTCGCGGCCGACGGCGAGTTGAGCGTTGGAGAAGTCGGTAAGAGCCTTGTCGAGGCTGGCGACATGCATGGAAACTTCTGCCCCCGCGGTTTCGGACTTTATGGATTGGTCGAAACGTTTGGATTCCAGATCGAGATCGGCGTCGGCTTTTTCGAGGCGCTTACTCAGTTCCTTGAGGCCGGATTTCTGCGGTTCGGAGAAACCTTCCTGGAACTTCCGGGTGCGGGTGCGAGCGTCTTCGAGCCTTTGATCCAGGGGAGTCGCGCCTTCTCGAGCCGGCTTATCGCCAGCTTTCTCGAATACACGGAGTTTGTCTTGCGCGGCTGTCGTACTCTTCATGATCTCCTGGAACTCGGCGATCTGTTGGGTGGTCGCCTGTACGGCGAGGGCGTGGTGGAAATCTTTCAACGTATCTTTTTCGTCGACGCCGTCGGGGCGGCTGATGCCGCCGGGAACGCCGGTGCCCATGCTGTGTCCGCCGTGATGCTGTGCCGTGGCGAGCGTGGCGCTGAGCAGCAGAATCATGGCAGATAAGAGTCTTGCTGAAGCAGAGGAAAGAATCCCGGGGCGAGGCATGACTGCAGTCTCCGAAGCAATTCGCAAATTATATAAGCCAGCAGGAGAACGGGGCCGCAGATCCGAACTTCGCGACCGGCGCAGGCTGGCGCCGCCCTTCCTAGCTTGGCCTACGGACGGAGAAAAAGTCTACAGATTTTACAGTTCTTTGCAAAGAGGCACCGCCGCCAGTTGCTGTGCCCGCACCTGGTAAACGGCTGGGTTCGCCAAGACGTCGGTAGCGAAGGGCCGGTCGCCGCTCTCTCCTCGAGCTGGAGCTGCTGGCTTCGACCGGCAGCAACAGGGCGGAGAACCTCACGGGCGCCGCGCGACGCCGTGGAGTGAGATTGAGTCCAGTCTCGAGCTCGGTCAGAGTTTCCTCGAGCAGTTCCGTCATGAGCGATGAGGCCGGCATCGGGGGCGAGCACTTATTTAAGAAGAGCGCGGTATTCAGCTCTTCGCATGCACCATTTGCCTGCATTGCCTACAATTGCTGCATGCAATACACGCTCCGGAAGATACCGAACTCTCTCGATACTGCCCTCCGTCAGCGCGCGCGGGAGCAAGGCAAGGGCCTAAATGAAGTAACCCTTGAAGCCCTGGCTCGTGGCGCCGGAGTCAGCGGGGAGCGTGGGCGGCAGCGCGATCTCCGTGACATTGCAGGCACTTGGAAAAGCGATCGTGCCTTCGACCGCGCCCTGGCAGCGCAGGACACTATCGATGCGGAGCTGTGGCAGCGAGACTGGCGCTCGACGCCAATCGCTACACTGATCTCTGCCGCGGTAACAGGCAGGTGCTGGAGACAGTCGAAGCTGCCGATGAAGTCTGGCTGCCGTTCATCGTGTTGGGGGGAATTGCGCGCTGGATTTGCGGTCGGCAGCCAGGGACCGCGCAACGAAGCGATACTGCGCCACCACGGGACACCCATTCCCACCAATGACATAGCAGCCTTGGCGCTCCAGCATTCGCTCCGCCTCTGCGATCGTGATGCCCACTTCGACGTCCTTTCCCAACTCACCCGCGTTTAGACGGACGCAACCGAATCGCATTACACCGAGACGACATGTATGAACCCGCCAGAAAGCTTGAGCGAAATTAAATATGCTCGAGCAATGAATGTGTCTTGTTTACGACGACCTCTCGGCACCCATCTTCGGCGCCTCGATTGGTTGGTCAGGAGGGCGGTGAAAACTCGATGCGCGGAAGGCAGGGTGGCGGCAGATCCGGAATGTCGCCGGGCATTCCGGGAGGCCGCGGGTGTCGAGGCCATCCGGCGGAGCGCCGGGTGTAGAGTGGCAACACCGGCGCCGACGAGAAATGCGAGCAATCGTCTAGGGCCCTATGCATCCCGTTTTGGGCCTTACCGACCCTGGGGAGGGATCATGGTTGCTCAAGCTGGTTCGGCCTGAGGTCGTACCAGGCTCGAACTTTATTTGCCGGTGCTAGGCTGGGGGTCGGGAGAGGCGAGCAATAGTTACCTGCGGTCTATGGAGCTAGCGATCAGTGCGGTCATTGGCCTGTTGCTGGGCAGTGTACTTGCCTGGCTCGCGCTCGGCTCGCGTACGGCCGCGTTGCAGGCGCTTTTGGCCTTGACCGAGAAGGATTTAGCGGGCCAAAAGGCCGATCTGGCGCGGCTTTTGGAGGATCAGCGGGAACTCCTCGAGAGCCGCGCAAGATTGGAATCCGCACTGGAATTGGAACGAAAGGCCAGCCATGAAAAGATCGAATTGTTGGAGAAAGCCGGGGATCGGGCCGCCGAAGATTTGGCAAATGCGTTCAAGGCGCTGGCGGCCGACGCCCTGAAGAGTAACAACGCATCGTTCCTCGAGGTCGCGCAGGAGACGTTGAAGCGGTTTCAGAGCGAGGCGAAGGGCGATCTCGACGCGCGGCAGAAAGCGGTGGCGGATCTGGTGGCTCCGGTGCGGGAAGCGTTGGGCAAAGTCGACGTGCAGATTCAGCAGATGGAAGTTGCGCGCGGCGAGGCTTACGGAGACTTGCGCGCGCAGGTGCGGTCGCTGATTGCCACCCAGAAGAATCTGGAGTCGGAGACGGGAAATCTGGTGCGAGCGTTGCGCACTCCGAATGTGCGCGGGCGCTGGGGAGAGATCCAGCTGCGGCGAGTCGTCGAGATCGCGGGCATGCTTCCCTACTGCGACTTTGCCGAGCAGGAAACGATCTTTGGTGAGAGTGGACGGTTTCGGCCTGACCTGGTGGTGAAGTTGCCGGGCGGAAAGAGTGTGGTTGTCGATGCCAAGACCCCACTGCAGGCATTTCTCGAGGCCTTTGAGACGTCGGACGAAGAGGCCCGGCGAGCCTGCCTGGCGAATCATGCACGCCAGGTGCGGGAGCACCTGAAGACCCTCGCCGCAAAGAACTATTGGGAACAGTTTGAGGCGACGCCCGAGTTCGTCGTCATGTTCCTTCCGGGCGAAACCTTCTTCAGCGCCGCCCTGGAGCAGGATCCCGGGCTGATTGAGCAGGGTGTGCTGCAGCGGGTGATTCCGGCGTCCCCCACGACCCTGATTGCCTTACTCAAGGCCGTGGCTTACGGATGGAATCAGGAGAAGCTGGCGCGGAATGCGCATGAGATCAGCGTGCTGGGGAAGGAATTGCACGACCGGTTACGCAAACTGGCTACGCATATCACCGGGGTCGGCACAAATCTGGACCGCGCCGTCGAGGCCTATAACCAGGCGGTCGGTTCGCTGGAGAATCGGGTGCTGGTTTCGGCGCGGAAGTTTGCCGATCTAGGGGCCTCGGTAGCCGAGGAAATACCGGAGTTGGAGCCGATCGAGACTACTGCCCGGGCCCTGTCGTTCGAGTGGGACGACGAGCCGGCCGAGGTGTCGAAGAACGAGCGAAAACAGCATTGATAGGCAAACTGGCTCTCCGCTAAGAATTCCAAAATTTGTTACCCCGTTTGCGTCGCAATTTGCGCGTATTCCCGAAGCTCATAACGCGTCACATGGAATCTATACCGCGCAACCGTAAGTCAGTCCCTGCGTTTGAAGCTACGGATTCTCACAGAAACATCCAAAAAGGCATAGTTAGCGTTCGAAAATGCATCTATAATTTCGGAAGTGGCTTTTTCTAAGAGACTTAGCCGGTCCCGGAATGGACTCTAGGTGGCAGCGAAGTTGCTCATGAACGAAAGCTGGGAGTCAGCTCCCACGCCTGCGCCGCCCGCTCGGGTTGCGGGGACAGTCGCTAAGTCCATGAATCGAGAAAGTCAAGCACGGTTTGTTGCGGTTCTTCTGTCCCTGCTCACGGTGGGTGCAATCGTCTTTGCGGGAATCAATTTCCAAAAAGAGGGCCAAAGTGCCGTCCCCGATGATGGCGTGTGGTGGGTCGAGCACGGTGGGCGGCTGATCGCCGACCGTATCGACCCCAACGGACCTGGGGCACGGGCCGGCATCAAGGTCGACGATCAACTGATCTCGGTGAACGGGCAGGAGATCAAGAACACTTCCGGGCTGGTGCGGCAGCTGTACCGGACTGGAGTCTGGTCGAAGGCTACCTATTCGTTGGTCCGTCACTCGGTTCCGCTGGATTCAAACGTCATTCTGGCTCCCGCCGATCGCTCCCTGAACAATTGGCTGCGGGTCATCGCGCTGATCTATCTCGGAATCGGACTGTATGTGCTGCTCAGGCGGTGGACGGCGACGGGCTCGACCCACTTCTACATCTTCTGCCTGGTTTCCTTCATCGCGTACTCATTCAAATACACGGGGAAGCTCGATCCGTTTGATTGGGAAATCTACTGGAGCAATATCGTCGCCTGGGTGTTGCAGCCGGCGCTGTTCCTGCACTTTGTTTTGACCTTTCCGGAGCGGCGGCAGTTTGTCCGGCGACGGCCCTGGCTGCTGGCCTTCGCCTACGTGCCGGGAGCGGTGCTGCTGGCCCGCCATATCATTGCCCTGCGGCTGGCACAAGCCAGCGGCGTGCTGCGCTGGGACATGGACCGGCAGGAAATGGCTTATGGCGCGGTGCTGTTTGTGAGCGCGGCGGTGGTGTTGTGGTACAGCTACCGGCGCGCCAGCACCATCATCCTGCGGCAGCAGTTGAAGTGGGTCACGCGCGGAACCATTCTGGCAGTTGTCCCCTACACCCTGTTCTACGTCGTGCCTTATCTGGCCGGCGCCATGCCCGGCACCGCGATGAAGCTGTCGGTGCTCTCGCTTGGCCTGCTGCCGTTGACGTTCGGCTATGCCATCTTCCGCTACCGGCTGATGGACGTGGACCTGATCTCGAAGCGCGTGGTGGTCTATACGGTTTCCGCTGCGGCGGTGGTGGGGACCTATTTCGCGCTGGTGGCGGGTGTGGCGACGCTAGTCCACAGCCGGCAGCCGAATACCGGCCCGATTGGATTGATTCTTGCCGTGGTTGTAACTGCGCTGCTCTTTGACCCGATTCGGAAGTGGATCCAGGACCGGGTCGACCACCTCTTCTACCGCACCGTGTATGACTACCGGCGGACGCTGATCGAGTTCGGGCGGGAGCTGAGTTCGGAGACGGATTTGAATGCGCTGCTGTCCAGCGTGGTGGACCGGCTGTCGCGGACTCTGGCTGTGGACCGGATTGCGATCTTCCTGCATACCGGCGATGAGAACGAGCCGTTTGTGCTGTCGAAGTCGGTGGGGATGAATCCGATGGCCAAGCTTGACCTGAGCTTCCTGAAAACGCCCCGCCACGAACCGGCTCAACACATGTTTTTTGAGAACACGCATCATGTTCCGCTGGAGTCGTCGGGATCGCAGGAGGCGATCGCCAGGCTGGATCTGAACTACTACATTCCCTGCCGCGCGCAGCAGAAGACCGTTGCTGTCCTCGGGTTGGGGAAGACGGCCAAGGGCGACTATCTCTCGAGCGAGGACGTGGAACTGCTCGAAACCCTGGGCGGCTATCTGGGGATCGCGATTCAGAACGGGTTGTTGTATGCATCGCTCGAGAAGAAGGCGGCGGAATACGAGCGGCTGAAAGACTTCAACGAAAACATCGTCGAATCGATCAACGTGGGCGTGATGGCGCTCGACATGGAAGACCGCATCGAGAGCTGGAACGCACAGATGGAAGTGATGTATGCGCTGCCCCGCTGGCAGGCGCTGACCCAGCCTCTCACGAGCGTATTCCCGGCTGAGTTCGTCGAAGAGTTTTACCGCGTGCGGCAGAACGCTGGAATCAACAATCTGTACAAGTTCCGCATGCCAACCCCCGCCGGGGAAACTCGCACGGTCAATGTGGCCATTGCGCCGCTGGTGACGCGCACCTTTCAGGTGATTGGGCGGCTGGTGATTATGGACGACATCACCGAGCGCGTGGAACTGGAGAGCCAACTTTCGCAGGCGGACAAGCTTACTTCGATTGGACTGCTGGCAGCGGGAGTAGCGCACGAGGTCAACACCCCCTTGGCGGTGATCTCCTCTTACACGCAGATGCTCGCCAAGCAACTGCAAGGTGACCCGCAAAAGTCGGTACTGCTCGAGAAAATCACGCGGCAGACGTTCCGCGCATCGGAGATCGTGAACAACCTGCTGAATTTCTCGCGAACCAGCGGAACCGAATTCGCCAACGTCGATATCAACAAGGTCATTACCGACACGCTGGCGCTACTCGAGCATCAGTTCAAGGTGAGCAAGATCGAGGTGCACTCCGATTTGACGGCAGGCCTTTCGCCGGTTCAGGGAAATCCGGGAAGGCTGCAGCAGGTGTTTCTCAATCTTTTCCTGAACGCGAAGGACGCCATGCCGGGCGGCGGGAGATTGACCGTTGCCACCACCAACGGCGAGATGGTGAGCGTGCGCGTGAGCGACACCGGGACTGGGATTGCGCCGGAGCACATTCACAGGATTTACGATCCATTCTTCACCACCAAAACAACGCCCAAGGAAGGCCAGAGCCGCGGAACCGGGCTTGGGCTTTCGGTGACCTACGGCATCATTCAGGAGCATGCGGGGAAGATTCGCGTGGAAAGCGGTCCCGGATCGGGCACGACGTTTGCGCTGGATTTTCCGCTGAGCAGGAAGGGAGTCCATGTCTGAAGCAGCAGTTATTACGCGCGTACCGACGAACGGCACCCCGTCGCCGGCGGGTGCGGTGCTCATTGTTGACGATGAAACCGAGATTCGCGAATCCCTTCAGACCCTGCTGGAGATGGAAGGCTTTGAGGTCGAGACGGCAAGCAGTGGCGAGGATGGCCTGGCCCAGATGGCCGACCGGCCTTTTGACCTGGTGCTGCTCGATTTGACATTGCCGGGTCGCAACGGGATGGAGATCCTGTCGGAGATTCGCGCGCATGACGCGCGGCTGCCGGTCATCATGATCACCGCCTACGGCACCGTCGAGAATGCGGTACGGGCGATGCAGTCGGGTGCGGCAAATTTTGTCCAGAAGCCGTGGGACAACGAGAAATTGCTGGCCGACGTTCGTGCCGCTGTGGGCTGGCGCCGGGCAGAAGAAGAGAACGTTCAGCTCAAGCGCGCGCTCAAGCAGCGCTACAACTTCGAAAACATTGTGGGCAAGAGCGAGCCCATGCTGAAGATTTTCGATCTGGTCGGGCAGGTGGCGAACAGCCGGTCGACGGTTCTTCTGCAGGGCGAGAGCGGGACTGGTAAGGAGGTGATCGCCAAGGCGATCCACCTGAATTCGCCGCGGCGCGATAAACCCTTTGTACCGGTCAACACCGGCTCGATGCCGACCGATCTTCTCGAATCGACTCTGTTCGGGCATGTGAAGGGAGCGTTTACCAGCGCGATCGCCTCCAAAAAAGGCCTGTTCGAAGTCGCCGACAAAGGCACGCTGTTTCTCGACGAAATCGCCACCATGGGGCTGGAGACGCAGGCGAAGATTCTGCGCGTGCTGCAGGACCGACGGTTCATGCATCTGGGCGGGATTCAGGAGATTCAGGTCGACGTTCGCATCATTGCCGCTACCAACATCGATCTGCGCCAGATGGTGCGGGAAGGGCGATTCCGGGAGGATTTGTTCTATCGGCTGAATGTGATTACGGTGGAATTGCCGCCGCTGCGACAGCGCAAGGAAGACATCCCGCTGCTCGTCGATTTTTTCCTGAAGAAGTACGCGGAAGAGAATGGACGGCAGACGCCGCGGATTACCCCCGAGGCGTTACGTCCGCTGATGGCTTATTCCTGGCCCGGAAATGTGCGGGAACTGGAAAATGTCATCGAGCGGGCCGTGGTGCTGTCCTCCGGATCAGAGATCAGCGTCGAGTTGTTGCCGGATTCGCTCATGGGACGGGGATCATCGCTGAGCCTGCATGATGCGCCCTCGGATGCTTCGTTGTTCGAGATTCTCGAAGATGTGGAGCGGCGCGTGATCACCGACATGCTCGAGCGCTGCAACTGGAACCAGACAGAAGCGGCCGAGCGGTTTCATGTCCCTTTGTCGACGCTGAACCAGAAAATTCGGCGGCTCAATATTGAGATCAGGAAGAAGGGGCGGGGGTAGGAGGCAGCCTCGCGCCGTCCCTTGAAACCTTTTCCACTCCTACCGTTCCCGCCAAGCCTGCCCGCGATATGCCAAATCATCTTTGGGACAAGCAACCATTTGAATAACCGAGACTTAAGCGTGATACTTGCGGCCGGGGAGAGACTCAAGGCACGCAGCTCGATCTGATATATTTCGGTGGAGCCTGCGCGCCTGCGTGGAACGCGCGGGACTCCCGAATCGCATGGAACTCATCTCGCCCTCCGAGTTCGCTAAGGACAAAGTTCTAGTGGTTCAGAATTATGCGCTGCTCGCCGCCCAGGCTGTCGGCAATTTCTTCCGCAAGCCGCTCTACCTGGCCGACATGGTGCAGCAAGCGGATCTGATCGGCGTCGGTTCCCTGCCCATCGTGGTGCTCACTGGTTTCTTCACCGGCGGCGTCCTGGCGTTACAGACCGCGAACACCCTCGAGCGTTTTGGCTCGATCACTCTCATCGGGCAACTGGTGTCGACCTCGATGGTGCGCGAGCTCGGTCCGGTGCTCACCGGGTTGATGGTGGCGGGGCGGAATGCATCCGGGATGGCGAGCGAACTCGGATCGATGGTGGTGACCGAGCAGATCGATGCCATGCGGGCGATGGGCACCGACCCGATGAAGAAGCTGGTCACGCCACGGGTTACGGCGACGGTGTTCATGCTGTTTTTTCTGAGCATCATTTCCGACGTGGTTGGGCTCGCGGGCGGCTTGATGGTGGCCAAGCTTTTTCTCGGTCTCGACGCGCGGCAATACTGGTCCAACGCCTGGCAGATACTGGTGTTTCAAGACGTGTTCATGGGATTGCTGAAACCGGTTCTGTTTGGATTCATCATTGCAACCGTGGGCTGCTACTATGGCATTACGGCGCGTGGTGGCACGCAGGGTGTCGGCCGGGCGACGACGCAGGCCGTTGTGGCGGCCTCGGTATTAATTCTGGTAACCGATTTTTTCGTGACCAAGCTTTTGATCTCCATACTGTCGTTCAGGTAGTCATGGCTACTCCCACACTGCCGGCCGAATGTGTACCTCAGGACACCCCGTCGCCTTCCGGCTCAGCCATTGTGTTCGAGGATGTGCATATTGCATTTGAAGAAAACCAGGTGTTGCGGGGCGTTTCCTTTCAGCTTCCGCTGGGCGAAACCAAGGCGCTGTTTGGCGTGGCTGGCTCGGGCAAGAGCACGATTCTTAAGCTGACGCTGGGTTTGCTCTCGCCGGACTCGGGACGAATCATCGTGCTGGGCAATGATGTCACCGCCATGCGCGAGCAGGATTTGTTTCCATTGCGTGCGCGGCTGGGCATGGTCTTTCAGGAGAGCGCTCTGTTTGACTCGCTCACGGTGCGCGAAAACGTTGCCTATCGGCTGATGGAGGAACACGGCGTGTACGACGATGAGATTGATGCGCGCGTGCGCGAGTCGCTGCGCTTCGTCGAATTGGAGCACACGCTCAATCTGTTTCCCTCGGAACTTTCCGGAGGCATGCGGCGCAGGGTGGCCATTGCGCGCGCCATCATCACGCAGCCCGAGCTGCTGCTTTACGATTCGCCCACCGGGGGATTGGATCCAATCACCTCCAACACGATCGTAGAACTTATTATGAAGCAGCGGGACGTGTACCGGACGAGCTCCTTGCTGGTCACCCACCGTCTGCAGGATGCCTTCACCTTGGCCACACAGGAATTCGACAAAAAGACCAATCAGGTGCGGACTTTGCCTCGCGGGCAATATTGCGAGGTGCCGATGAGCTTTCTGGTTCTGCGCGACGGGAAAGTGGCCTTCGACGGAGACATCCGGCAACTGGCGCATACCAAGGACGAATACATCCGGGAATACATCTCCTAGACCTCATGCCTCTGCCCAAACTTTCAGAAAAACAGGTCGATCAATTTGCCCGGTTCGTCTCATCCTATATTGCAGAACAGCAGGCAGCTTTCGGGAAGAGGGCGCAGCCGATTCCGGCGGAACTCGTTCTGCGAGTGAACCCCTTCTTCCCTGCCGATGTGCTTTCAACCGTGAAGGTAGTTCAGGGACGCGCTCCCGAGCCGGGGTTCTACACGCTGTTGCGGATGATGGGAATTCGGAATGCCCCGGCATTTCAAGAGATGGCCGGGATCACCTTTCAGGACGTGGTGGTGCATGGGGAGCCGCTGTCGCTCGCATTGCTGTTTCACGAACTCGAGCATCTGGGTTTGGACGGATTTGCGTCGCGATACGTGCGGGGCTTTCTGAGTGGGGGCTCGTATGAAGAGATACCGCTCGAGAAGCAAGCTTACGAACTCGAAGACAGATTTGCTTCGAATCCGTCAGCCGCGTTCTCGGTCGAAGACGACGTCAAACAGCGAATCCGGCTCAATCAGCTGTGAACGCGCCCGGTGAGTCTCACTGCCCGGCCATTGCCCTCTCCACGTCTTCCGCCTTTGACGGCAGCGCGGCGCTCAGCTTGATCAGCTTGCCGTCGCTCGCGACCAGGAAGTCGTCTTCGATGCGCACGCCGATGTTTTCCTCAGGAATGTAGATGCCCGGCTCGATGGTGAACGCCATCCCCGGACCCAGAGGAACACGGTAATCGCCGGCGTCGTGCACGTCTAATCCGAGGTAGTGGCCCACCCCATGGGTAAAATACTGATCGAGCGGTTGGCCGTGCAGATCCTTGCCATGCGCTTTGATGTAATCCCTGGCGACTTTGGTGAGTGAGGCGTCGCTATCGCCGAAAAGAAGCGACTTGCCGGACTGGAACGCGTCGATGGCGGCTTGCTGTGCGCCCAGAACGATTTCGTAGATCTCCTTCTGGCGCGCAGTAAAGTGTCCGTTCACGGGCAGAGTGCGGGTGATGTCGGCGGCGTACATGGAATATTCGCCGGCAGCATCGATCACAACCACATCCCCCGACTTCATCGTGCTGGCGTCTTCGGAATAGTGCAGGACTGTGGAATTGTGTCCGGAACCCACGATCGGAGGATACGACGCGCGCTCGCATTCTCGTTTGCCCCATTGGTATTCCAGGAGGGATGCAATTTCATATTCCGTGACGTTGGGCTTGACCGCCTTCATGGCCGCCAGGTGGGCGGCAGCCGAGGCATCGACAGCTTTGCGCAGAAGCGCGATCTCGCCGGCATCTTTGACCATGCGCTCGGTGGCGATGAGCGGTTTCACGTCTTGAAAGAAAATGACAGCATTGGTCCGCCTCAGGAAACCCAATGGGCTGGCTGAAGTGTCGCCCTCGGCGGGAAGATCGGTATAGACGAGCGGGCGGCCGCTGGCCAGAAGCTTTCCGAGCTCATCGGGGAGTTTGCCCATCTCGGCGACGCGGTCGAATCCCGTGATGGAGGCGGCATCGGGGTCGTCGGCTCCAAGCTTTGGTCCGGTGTAGCGTTCGAGCCGCGGGTTGCGGGGCGCCAGAAAGAGAATTTCAGTGTAGGCACGAGCCGGGGAATTCTCTTTCGCCTCAACCGCGGGGGCGATCAGAAGAGCTTCTCCCGGGTCGGTCGCGCCCGAGAGATAGAAGAAGTTGTCGTCCTGGCGGAAGCGGTAGAGCGACTCTTGCGGTGCTTGCGGAGCGAACAGGAGGATGACGCCTCCGGCTTTTTGGGCCAGGGCTTGGCGGCGGGCGTGATAGTCGGCGTTAGGCTGGCGGTCAAATGCTTGACTCACCAGCGAGGGAAGGATCAGGCACAAGACAACCAGAACAGGATGGCGCATCGAGGGTATTTCCCCAGTATTTGGATTTTAGGCAAGCCATTCGAAGCGGCTCGCTTCGTGCGGCTGTGGGCGGCCAGACGCGCCGGCGGGACGCCGGCTTTACTTTGCTGTGGCAAGGTTCTTTCCTGCTTGAATAAACGCGTCCAAGTTGCTTTTGTCGATCAGGTTGGAACCGGTATCGACGAAGCTCGGGACCGGCGAAAAGCTGTCTTTCGACCAATCGGTTTCGAGCGACGGCGGTTTTTGATGGTAGAGATTGTCGAGCATCTGCATGCCGACAAAGGCCATCGTGTAAGGCTTTTGCGCGATGGTAGCGGCGATCACTCCACGCCGAATCCAGTCGAGTGTTTCCTGGTCGGTGTCCATGGCGATCACGGTTTTTTCGTTTACATCATAGCTATGGAGTACGCCAGCCACTTCCTTTCCGGATTGCGCTTCGAGACAAACGAAGGCGTCGACCTTGTCGCGTTCCTTGCCGATGATTTGTGTAGTCGTGTCGAAGGCAATGCGCGGATCTCCTTGTATATCGACGACGCGGGTGATCCTGATTTCGGGGGTGCGGACCAAGGCATCTTTGTATCCGCGGAGGCGGTCTTGCAAGTTGGGCTGGTCGGGCATGGTGAAGAAGACGACGTTGCCTTTGCCGTGGAGTTCTTGCGCCAGGCGCTGGCCGCCGGTGAATCCGGCCTGATAGTTGTTGGTGCCGATGAAGAGCAGTCGCTTGCTCGAAGGAGCATCGGAGTCGATGGTAATGACAGGAATACCGGCTGCGACTGCCTTTTCAATGCCATCCTGGAGCAGGGTAGCGTCGGTCACATCCAGGAGAATGCCGCTGGCCTTTTTCTGTATCGCCTCGTCGAGAGCCTCGCGCTCGGCCTTGGGATCAAAGTTCTGCGGACCCAAGAAATCGGAGCGCACTTTGAACTGGGCTGCCGCCTTTGAAAAACCGGTGCCCGCAGTCTTCCAGTAAGGCACCTGCCAATTGGCCGAGACCATCACGAAGTACTCGTCGGAACCGTGTATGCTTCCACAACTGGGGAAGAAAGCCAACAGCACAACCACCGAAATCACGTGGAGAATTCTATGCGCGCGGGGCATCGCATCCTCCTGGGAAAACCCTTGCGGGGCGGCGCTGGACGAGAATTTTCAGCCTGTGGATTGTAAACGAGCCGTTCCCTGAAGGCCAGAGGAGACCCTGATTCAAGAATTGTGTTATTCAGTCGCTGGATGTACAGTACTGCGTTGCCGCTGGTCATCAAGTTCTCAGGAGTGGGAAACCTTGGCCCTTCGTCGTGCTGGGATCATCGCATTGTGTGCCCCAGTCGTGTCCGTCATTCTCGCCGCACGGGTATATGCGGGAGTTCAATTTCAGCCGGTTTCGCAGGAAGAGCTGACGATGACGAGCGAACCAAATGCCCCGGGAGCGCCCGCGATTGTCTTGTACCGGGAGGTAAACCGGAACGATATGGGAAGGACGGGGCACGGCGGAGCCGTGCTCGTGGGCGGCATGGCTGATCGATTTGAAGAAGACTATGTCCGGGTCAAAATCCTGACGGAGGAAGGACGCAAGTACGCCAACGTGGAGATACCGCTGCCCACCGCGCTGGGCACGATTACTGCCATCACCGCCCGGACGATCCTGCCCGACGGGTCGATCAAAACCTTTGACGGCAAGGTCTTCGATCAGACGATAGTCAAAGCCAAAGGGTACGAGTATCGGGCAAAAACCTTCATGTTGCCGGACGTTCAAGTCGGCAGCATCATCGAGTACTACTACACCATTTCGTTCAATGAGGGTTTCATTGCTTTCTCGCAATGGATCCTGAGCGATGAGCTTTTCACCAAAAGGGCGAAATTCACGCTCAGGCCTTACCACAATGACTATGTCCCCATGAACTTTCGTTGGAACGAACACTTACCGACAGGCACTGCGTCGCCGCGGGAAATGCCCGACGGGACCATACAACTGGAGGCAGCCAATATACCGGCGTTTCACGCTGAAGATTTCATGCCCCCGCAAAACGAACTCAAGGCGCGCGTGGATTTCATCTACAGCTACGATTCCTTCGAGAGCGACGTCAGCAAGTTCTGGAAGAAGGTTGGCAAGAAGCGCAACGACGAGTTGGAGAGTTTCATCTCGAAGAAGGGAGCGGTGGAGCAGGCAGTTTCCGGGATCGTGTCGCCCTCCGACACTCCCGAGGCAAAGCTCCGCAAACTCTACGCACGCGTGCAGCAACTTCACAACACCACCTATGAGCTCAGGAAGAGCGAGCAGGAGCAGAAGCGCGCAGGGAAAAAGCTCGAAGAGAACGTGGAGGAGATCTGGAGGCAGGGATATGGGGATCGCCAACAACTCAACTGGTTGTTTGTGGCTCTGGCACGGGCCAGCGGGATCGAAGCGTATGGAGTCTGGGTCTCGGATCGAAGCAACTACTTTTTCTACCCCGCGACGATGCAGAGCGGAAAGCTCGACAGAAACCTGGTGCTGGTCAAGTTGAACGGCAACGATGTGTATCTCGAACCTGGGACCAAGTTCGCTCCATTTGGGCTTCTGCCCTGGGAGGAAACGGGGGTAGCCGGGTTGCGGCTCGACAAAGACGGCGGATCGTGGGTGCAAACCGGACTCACCGACAGCTCGCAATCGCAAATCGCGCGCAAAGCGGATCTTACGCTACTGGCTGACGGCGGTCTGGAAGGAAAGCTCACCGTGACCTACACCGGACTGGAAGCACTGCGCCGCCGGCTGGAGGAACGAAATCAGGACGACCCTGCACGCAAGATGTACCTGGAAAACGAAATCAAACAGTATGTCCCGGCTGCGGCCGAAGTCGATATGACCAAAGTGCCCGACTGGACAGATTCGGAACCGCCTCTGGAAGCAGAATTCAAACTGAAAATACCCGGGTGGAGTACGCTCTCCGGTTCGCGCGCATTTCTGCCCGTAGGAATCTTTGGGGCCAGCGAAAAGAATGTATTTGAATACAGCGCGCGAGTGTTTCCTATCTACTTCGAATACAGATGCGAAAAGGCGGACGACATCACGGTCGAAGTTCCCCCTGGCTGGCAGGTCAGTGCCCTGCCAAAACCGCGGAACAACGATCTGCATGCCCTTTCTTATGTCGTTTCGGCAGAGAGCAGCAGCGGGGCAATGCACCTCAGGCGGAAGCTGGATCTGAACGTAATCCAGCTTGACCCGAAATACTACTCAGCTCTGCGGAATTTTTATCAGGGAGTAAAGGCTGCGGATGAGCAGCAAGTGGTCTTGCTCGCAGGGGCGGCGAGGTCAGCGGAGTAGCGCCCCGGGGAAGGGCTATACCCCGACCGGGAACGGCTTGGTGTGCGTGGCGCGGGCCGAGGCGCGGGTGAATCGGCCCTCGAGCAGCGACATCAGGCCGGTGTACCAGTATCCGAGAACGAACAGCATGAGGAATGGGACGGTGATGTAGTTTTCGTTCTCGACGGCGTAGTAGATGGTTGCGGCAAAATAGGAGCCGATCAGGAGTTCAACCCAGGGGACCCATCCGAGACGCTTGCGGTACTTGGTCACGCCAATTTTATCTCCTTTCGAAACGACGCGGTACTTCGGGGTTCTCACGAAGGCAGTCTGCTTGCCGAGGAGCGCTTCGATGACGGCTTTGGTATTAGTGATCGTGAGGCCGACGCCAAGGGCCATGAGGAAGGGCAGATAGAGCAGGGTGCGCGGCCAGCTGCGCGGGAACAATTCGCGTTGTGACACCAGATAGAAACTCGAGACCGAGAAGGTCGACGCCATAAACAGAGGCAGGTCGATGTAGAGCATCTGGAACCATCCCTGGTAGAAGCGGATGATCATGGCCGGGAGCAGCAGAACCGAAAGCATGATCATCAACGGGTAGCTGATGTTCGCGGTCAGGTGATACCAGGCTTCGATCTTGGTATGGAGCGGCGCGGTGCTGCTCAACACGCGGGGAAGAATCTTTTTTCCAGTCTGAATCAATCCCTTGGCCCAGCGTGCCTGCTGCGTCTTGAACGCCGTCATCTCGATCGGAAGTTCCGCCGGGCACTCCACATCCTGCAGGTAGATGAACTTCCATCCCTTGAGCTGCGCGCGGTAGGAGAGATCCGTGTCCTCGGTGAGGGTGTCGTGCTGCCAGCCTCCGGCCTGTTCAATGGTGGCGCGGCGCCACATACCAGCGGTGCCGTTGAAGTTGAAGAACAGTCCCGTGCGAGCGCGCCCCGAGTGCTCGAGGACGAAGTGTCCGTCGAGCAGGATGGCTTCCACTTCTGTCAAGAAAGAATAATTGCGGTTGATGTGGGTCCAGCGGGTTTGCACCATACCGATGCTGGGATCGGTGAAGTGATGGATGGCGCGCAGAAGAAAATCTTCGGGCGGGGCGAAGTCGGCATCGAAGATGGCGATGAATTCGCCTTTGGCCGAGAGCATGCCCTCGGCAAGGGCCCCGGCCTTGAAGCCGTGGCGATTGGTGCGGTGATGGTAGCTGATGGGATTGCCTAACGCCGCGTAACGCTCCACCAGGCCGCAAACCACGTCGACGGTCTCATCGGTGGAGTCGTCGAGGACCTGGATATCCAATTTTTCGCGCGGGTAATTGAGCTTGCACACGGCTTCGAGCAGACGTTCCACCACATACTGTTCGTTAAAAATTGGCAACTGCACCGTGATGCGCGGAAGTTCGTCGAAATACGCTGCCGGTTCGGTGGTGCGGTTCTTGCGATGCTTGTAATAGAGATAGACAAGGATGTAGCGGTGCACCCCGTAACCCGCCAGCAGGGTCAGCACGATGAAGTACGGAATGAGCAACGCAAGGTCGAAGGCGTTGGCGTGGTAGATGCCACGGAATGTGGTATCGAGAAAATGGTGGCGAATGTAGGCGCCAATACCTCTCGGCGCCGCAACCGCGACCAAGAACATGGCCAGGATGAAATCAGTCGTCAACCCAAGTGTCCGCTAGACTTGTTATTCTAACGGATCCAGCCTTATCCCAGCGCCGGGGAACGCAGTAAGCCAACTCCGAGGGTCAGAACTCCTGCCGCCAGGAAGGCGGCACCGAGGTAGATGAGCGCCACCAAGGCGTTGGGCCGGGTGGCGAGCGGAGAAGCCATGGAGAGAAAGAAACCTGCCGGAAGCAGGACCGCAGCCACGGGCACACCGATCCGGGCCAGCCACAACCAAGGCGTCGAAAGAGTAGCGGCGTCGGCCAGGATCTGGCATAGCAGCGACAGAATCACAAAGACTCCCGCATGGGCGTGGCCGGCGCGGAAGAAATTCTGGCGCAGGGCGTTGTCCATGTAGTGGCTGTTGCGGTCCTGCAACGAGGTCAGCAAGAAATATCCGCCATATTGAATCGTGGGGATGGTCAGCAGGATGATCCCTGCCAGGGTGCGGGCTTCTCGAGTCATAGGAACCTCCAGACTGCTGCTTATCGATGATTTACCCGGAAACACGGAGTTGCGGTCATGGTATGGTCTCCCGGCGGTCGCAGACCGGATCAGCGGCTCGCGGCCACTTCCCGAGGGTCGGGCACGATGAAGGCGTCGACCCGCAAGCCGTCGGGCAATTTCGAGCCGGGATCGAGTTCGACGAGTGTCTCCAGAATCTTGGTGTCGATTTTTTCTGTGGGCTCGTCGGTTCTAACGTTTTTCGGACCGAGTTGCTGGCCGACGCGGACCACATGTCCCCAGAACTTTTGCGCCCCGAAGGCATCGGCGGTAACGTAGGCTCGCTGTCCAACCCTCACCTTACTGACGTCGGTCTCGTCGACATCGACGCGGACGCGGAGTGCTTTGCGGTCTCCGATGGTGAGCACGGGATCGGGAACGGTGGAAGAGTTCGAGACGCTTTCGCCGCTGCGATGGTGCTTGCGCAGGACTGTGCCATCGATGGAGGAGCGGATAAATGTTTTTTCGTAGCGCGCTTCGGCTTCCTCGAGCTGGGCTTGGGCCAATTTGACGTCAGCCTCGGCGAGTGACTGGTCCTCTTCGCGGGCGTGGTCGTCGACCAGCGCGTGTTGCTCGACGGCAGCGTCGTACCGGGCTTGGGCGACATCTGCTTCGCGGGCATAGCGGTCGAGTTCCTCGCGGGAGACAACTCCGGCTCGAAACAGTTCCTGCCGCCGACGCAATTCGGCGTTAGCGTCTGCCGTCACCGCCTTGGCTTCGTTGACCGAAGACCAGGCTTCATCACGCTCCTGGCGGCGGGCACCGTTGATCACCTTGCGCAGCGCCGCCTGCTTGGCAACTACATTGGCACGCGAGGATTCGACTTGCGCCCGGTAATCGGCATTCTCGAGTTCCGCCAGGACTTGGCCACGGCGAATCTCATCGCCCTCTTCCACGTTGACCGACTTCAGCCGGCCGCTGAGTTCAGAACCGATCTTGATGTCCTCCGAGGAGGGCTCGACCCGCCCCGGGCCGGCGACCAGCAGCGGCTCCTGATTCGATCGATCCAGGCGGACCGCTTCCGATCGATGCGTACGGCGCGAGGCCACGACCAGACTGGCAGTCAGAAGAAAAGCGCCCAGGCCAACGATCAACATGGTGCGGCGGTTTAGCGTTTCGATCGAGAATTGCGTACTCATGACTTCTCCCCTTCCCTGCTCAGCTGGAAACCGGGCGGTTAGATCAGGCCACCGAAGGCTGCGACCAATGATTCGCCAGCATGGCCGGCGGCACGCTTTCCGTTTCATTTGGGTTGGCGATGGTTCCGTCTTCGATTCTGACGATGCGATCGGCGAAATGGAGGACGCGGGAGTCGTGCGTCACGATCACCACGGCGCGATCGCGCTGGTGGGCGAGAGCGCTCATCATTTCCATCACATTGCGGCCGCTGTGCGAATCCAGCGCCGCGGTTGGCTCATCTGCAAGAATGATTCCGGGATCGCCCGCCAGAGCGCGGGCAATGGC
>Ga0123355_10000639_pt1 | contig 47448 bp, 47 predicted proteins | sample TergutEmb28metaG_3_FD_89872 | JGI IMG/M metagenome (GOLD analysis project Ga0123355, IMG submission 89872) | Embiratermes neotenicus P1 segment gut microbial communities from Petit-Saut dam, French Guiana - Emb289 P1 | ecosystem: Host-associated > Arthropoda: Insects > Digestive system > Gut ...
ACTCCCTTGCTGATGTCGTTGATAGATTATGCCTGTCTCTTAATTCGCTTTCTGCTTCCATTATTAACAGCATCTCTTGTCGGGCTTGGATAAACGATATGTTTTAGATTGGAATCGGTATAAACAGGGAATTATTAAACGCTGCAATATCTGAAGCAGAAGCCCTTAATCAGCAAATCTACACTGAAGATACCTGGGCAAACTTGCAAGGCACACTTGAATATGCAATATCTACCCGCGATAATCGTTATGCATCTCAAGAGCAAGTTGACACTGCCACGTATAACCTACGCGCCGCAACAAACGCCCTAGTCCAAATCAGTGGCATCAGCCCCGCAACCATAACCGGCCCGTCCGCACTGGAACTACGGGTAGGCTACTCCGCCACCAACAAACCCGGCTTTATAGTAATAGGCAACCCAACCCCCGCTATAACCCTAAGCGGCAACCCAGGTGGGTTAATAACCTGGCACGATGCACACAGCCGGTTAAACATTGCTGCCGGTATACCCATTGGCACATACTATATTGTGCTTACAGCCTATAACGGGGTTGGAGAGCCGGATACCCATACTTTTGTATTAACCGTATCCAACCAAGTCGCCGTATGCAAAGAATTATTAATCACTGCAATAGCAGCTGCCGAACTTTTCACGGGAAACGGGTTTACCAGATTAACTTGGGCGTTGTTGCAAGATGCGTTAACCCATGCAAGGCTGGTAGTAAATAACGAATATGCCACCCAAATACAAGTTGACGCGGCATTAACCCGACTAAATTTAGCAAAAGCTAACCGGCAAGTCGTCATAAACAGAGAATTATTAAACGCCGCAATATCTGAAGCCGAATCCCGTAATCAGCAAATCTATACTGAAGATACCTGGGCAAACTTGCAAGGCGCACTTGAATATGCAAAATTTATCCGCGACGACAGTTATGCATCTCAAGAGCAAGTTGATACTGCCACATATAACCTACTCGCCGCAATAAACGCCCTAGTCCAAATCAGTGGCGTCAGCCCCGCAACCATAACCGGCCCGTCCGCACTGGAACTACGGGTAGGCTACTCTGCCACCAACAAACCCGGCTTTATAGTAACAGGCAACCCAACCCCCGCTATAACCCTAAGCGGCAACCCAGGCGGGTTAATAACCTGGCACGATGCACACAGCCAGGTAAACATTGCCGCCGGTATACCCATTGGCACATACAACATTGTGCTTACTGCCTATAATGGGGTTGGAGAGCCGGATACCCATACTTTTGTATTAACCGTATCCAACCAAGTCGTCATATGCAAAGAATTATTAAACGCTGCAATAGCAGTAGCCGAACTTTTCTTGGTAAGCGAGTTTAACAGGTTGAATTGGGTGTTGTTGCAAGATGCGCTAACCCATGCAAGGCTGGTAGTAAATAACGAACATGCCACCCAAGTACAAGTTGACGCGGCACTAACCCGACTAAATTCAGCAAAAGCTAACCGTATTACGTAAGCGGCAAAACCTCTCACACACGCTATACTAAATACAGCAAAGCCCCCTAAGGAAAAACTGGGGGCTTTGTTGTATTATAGCGAAATAATTCGAAATCGGTTCTGCAAAGTGTGAACTTATACCGATTCCAATTTAAATCCTATCTGCCTATCGCGGCTAAGCGCGGGAAAGCGCTTGCTCCGCGTTTCCCGCAGCCGCTCTGTCAGATAGGTTTAAATTTGGAATCGGTATTAGGGTGGCACCTATAGGTTTTATGGGGACGGGCAACTATTGTTTACATCGCCCACCTTGAGATATAGCGAGAATCCAACGGCGGTTGAGTTTAATGTTTATGGCGTACGAGAATTTCGTATTGAATTCCAAGCCAGAAACGGCAGCAGCGCCGCCCAGCATTTTGGTACTCATGGTATCGAAAATGCACGGATAGTAACAACGGAAGTTTCGCCATAATCCTCACCACTAAACATATTTGAAAGCTATAGCGAAATGAGAAAAGCGCCCCCCAACATATGCCGGGGGCGTTTTTTATGATATATTTACAGCATAAAATAACCAACGGAGGTTCCCATGCGTAAAACAAAAATACTGGCAACCCTAGGCCCGGCAACCAAAGACGTGGAAACAATCAAACAGATGATTAAAAACGGCATGGACGCCGCAAGGGTAAACTTCTCTCACGGGACATACGAATCCCACACAGAAATCATTAACATGCTAAAACAGGCCCGGAAGGAACTAAACAAGCCCATCCCCCTGGTGCTGGATACCAAGGGCCCGGAAATCCGAATCAAGTCCTTCGAAGCGGATAGGCTGTATCTGGAGCAAGGCGCAAACTTCACCCTAACCACCCGGGACGTAATAGGCACCCAGGAAATAGTATCCGTAACCTATGAAGACCTGCCAAAAGACCTAACCGTAGGCAGCCGCGTGCTAATAGACGACGGCCTTCTTGAACTTAAAGTCACTGCCCTAACCAAGACAGATGTAAAATGCGTACTGGTAAACTCCGGCTTTATAAGCGCAAGAAAAGGGGTAAACATTCCAGATGTATACGTAAACCTCCCCTCCTTAACCGAGCAAGACGTTGAAGACATTAAATTCGGCGTAAAAATGGAATTTGATTTTATCGCGGCCTCCTTCGTACGCACGGCCACGGATATATTAAATATCCGTAAAGTGCTGGTAGATAACGGCGGCGGGCATATCCATATAATTGCGAAAATAGAATCCCGTGAAGGTGTAAACAACATCGAAAGCATTCTAAGCGTAGCAGACAGCATTATGGTAGCCCGTGGGGACTTAGGCGTAGAAATCCAGCCGGAGGAAGTACCCCTTGCCCAAAAGAATCTAATCCGCCGCTGCAACCAAGTGGGCAAGCCCGTTATAACGGCCACCCATATGCTGGAATCCATGGTAAGTAACCCCCGCCCCACACGGGCAGAAGCCAACGACGTAGCCAATGCCATATTCGACGGCTCAGACGTTATTATGCTTTCCGGCGAAACCGCCAGCGGCCAATACCCAGCCGAAAGCGTGGCCATGATGGCGCGCATTGCCACGGAGGTAGAACGCTCCGGCGATTATACTTCTATGTTTGCCAACCAGCATAAATTCCTTAACCGCAATATCACAAACGCAATAAGCGTAGCCGCCGTAACAACCGCTGCGGAACTGGAAGCCGCCTGCATAGTACCAATAACGGATTCAGGCTTCGCTTCAAGAATGGTATCCCGCTGCCGCCCGGCCTGCCCCATTTTGGCAATAACCGCCGACGAATTTGTATGCCGCCAGCTAAACCTAAGCTGGGGCTGCGTGCCCGTGCTAAGCGAGCCCTTTATAGGCGACAGCGAAGTATTCGATATAGCCGAGGATATGGCAATGAAGAGCGGCCTTGCCAAAGCCGGGGAGACAATAGTATCTGTAGCGGGGGTGCCGGTAGGCATAGCCGGTACAACCAATACCATGAAAGTGCGTACCGTAGGCAATGTGCTGGCCAAGGGCAAAGGCAACAAGCGCGGCACAGTGCAGGGTATAACCCGGGTATTCGAATCCCCGGATGTGGAAGACCTGCCGTTTTTCGAACAGGGCGATATAATAATATGCACACAAACCAACGATAAAATGATGGAATATATCAAAAAAGCAGGTGCAATAGTAATAGGCACATGGGAACAAGTGGATTTAAGCCACGCAGAAACCGTGGCCAAGGCCCTGGATATCCCCCTTTTGACAATAAAAGTACGCGCCGTTGACTTTGTAAATCATGGCCTGCCGGTTACGGTGGATACCGATGCCGGGCTTTTGATTAATGGGTATAAGTAAGACTCCGTAATCAATAGAGAATGAAAAAGCACCTGCCTGCAAGAATTCGGAATTCTTGCAGGCAGGTGCTTTATGTTTGATATTGCATTTACGCACCCTGTAACTTCTGCGCCTGGTCCTGGGTAATACAAGTATCAAGTATCTCATCCAAGTCCCCATCCAGCACGGCGTCCAGCTTATGCAATGTCAGCCCTACCCTATGGTCCGTAACACGGCTTTGAGGGTAGTTGTAGGTACGTATACGTTCGCTTCTGTCACCGGTACCAATTTGGCTGCGCCTTTCAGCCGATACCTGGGAATGCTGCTTTTCCAGTTCCAAATCATATAGCCGGGCCCTAAGAATCTTTAGGGCCTTATCTTTGTTTTTTATCTGAGATTTTTCATCCTGGCAGGCCACAACTATGCCAGAGGGCACATGGGTTACACGCACGGCGGAATCCGTTGTGTTAACACTTTGCCCTCCATTGCCAGAGGAACGATAAACATCTACCCTTACATCGTTCATATCCAGGTTAACGTCCACATCTTCCGCCTCCGGCAGTACCGCAACCGTTACAGTGGATGTATGAATGCGCCCACCTGACTCCGTTACGGGAATACGCTGTACCCTGTGTACACCGCTTTCGTATTTAAGCCGGGAGAACGCGCCTTTGCCCTGTATCAGGAAGGCCACTTCCTTAAAGCCCCCAAGTTCGCTTCCGTTGGCGGACATTATTTCGGTTTTCCACCGGCGGCCTTCCGCGTAGTGGGCGTACATACGGAAGAGGGAATTGGCAAACAGCGCCGCTTCGTCCCCACCGGCGCCGCCGCGTATTTCTATTATTACGTTTTTCTCGTCGTTAGGGTCTTTGGGAAGCAGCAGCAGCTTTAACTCTTGGGTTATGTGCTCAAGGGCCTCTTGGCTTTCCTTGATTTCGTCTTTGGCAAGCTGCCTCAGTTCACTGTCGGATTCTTCCGCCAGCAAAGTTTTGGCCTCTTCCAAGCTGGTTTGGAGGCGCTTGTACTCCCGGTAGGCTTCTATTATTGGGGAAAGTTCGCTATGTTCTTTCATGTACGTGCGCCATTTATTTGTATCGGCTATTACTGCCGGGTCGCTTACCGCTTCAGATAGGTTTGCGTACTTGGTTTCTAGTTCGTTTAAACGGTCGAACATTTTAATTCACATTCCTTTCGCTTCGCTCAGGCACAAATTGTCATGAAAGAGAGTTCTTTCATGTTATTGTCTCCTTGGCTTCTGATACTTTACAGGTTGTTTTATGCCAATTAACACGCGGTCAAGGCCCGCATAGTCTTTTACCAGGCGTACTATATCATATCCGGCACCCAAGAGGATAGTTTCTACTTCCCGTGGGCCTATTTCTAGAAATAATGCCCCATCTGCCGCCAAATAATTCACGCTTGCGGGTATTAGCCGGCTGTAAATGTCCAGGCCGCAGGTGCCGCCGTCTAATGCCAGTATAGGCTCATGCTCTAAAATTTCCCTTTGCAGGCCGGCAATATCTGCACTGGGAATGTACGGTGGGTTGGATATTATTACATCGAAGGTTTGGTTATCTAAATTGGCAAATAAATCGCCTTGGATAAATTGTATGCTAACCCCGTTTAACACCGCGTTTTCCGCGGCAAGGGATAGGGCTGCGCTGCTGATGTCTACCGCTGTAACATCTGTATCGGCCAGCTTCGCCACGGCCACTGCTATACAGCCGCTTCCGGTACATACATCCAGTACTTTAACTTTGCGGTCAAGCCCCCGTATATGCGCCAGTACCTCTTCCACCAAAATTTCAGTCTCGGGCCGCGGGATTAGAGCCCGGCGGTCTGTAATCATTTCCAGCCCCATAAACTCCCACCGGCCCAAAATATATTGCAATGGCTCTTTGGCCGCCCGCCGTTTAATTCCCGCAAAAAAAGCCCCTTTGGCCGGTTCGTCCAGGGGCTTATTACTGTCTGTTATTAGTTTTGTTAAGGCTAGGCCCGTAACATGGGACAGCAGAAGCCTTGCCTCATGCATCCCAATTGCTTTAGCGCCTATGCGTAACGCTTCATGAAGGGTCATGTGCCCCCTCCTCTGGCGGCGCATCTCCATTGTTGCATTCCTCGCCTTTATGCTCTTGTTGAAGCACCCGTTCCAAGGCGGTAATCGCTACCTCTATCTGCTGTTCATCCGGTACGGCGGTGGTCATACGCTGCATGGCCATTCCCGGTACAATAATAGCCCTAACCAGGAAATTATCGCGCTTGCCTGCCCAAGTCACAGATACCTCATACGCAAGCCCGGCAATAACCGGCAGCAATAAAATACGGCTGCCAAACCGCAGCCACATGGTATCTATACGGATAATCATAAACAGTATCATGCTAATAACCAATACAACCAGCATAAAACTTGTGCCGCAGCGCTTATGCAAACGGGAACAAGCCGCAACATTTTCGGTAGTTAGCGGAAGATTTTGCTCATGGCAGTTGATGGCCATATGCTCGGCCCCGTGATATTGGAAGAACCGCTGTATATCTTTCATGCGGGAAATCAAAAATATATACACAACAAAAATTGTAATACGCACAAGCCCCTCTACCACGCCAACCAAAGCCCCGCTTCCTATAAGTGTCCCAATAAAGGTTGGAAGTAGCATAAACAGCCCCAGTGCCAAAGCTATAGCCAGTATCATGCTAAAGGTCATAAGCACGCTAAAAAGTTTATCGCCAAATTTATCTTGCAAAAATTGCTCGAACTTAGACGATGAAAACTCCTCGTCTTGCAGCGCTATTTCCGCTGACCATGCAAGGGACTTGTACCCTACTGCCATAGAACTGCCGAAAGCCACAACGCCGCGTATGATGGGTAGCTTAAGTATGGGGTTGCGTTTTGCTTCAATTGGCCTATCCATAATTTCGATTTCGCTGTCTGGGCGGCGCACCGCTAGGGCATATGCCGTGCGTCCACGCATCATGACGCCTTCCATCAGCGCCTGCCCACCGTAAAAGATGGGGTCGGATTTATTCATTTGTAGTCCCCTATCCGCCCATTACGGGCGATACCCTTCACCAGCCCCGGGCATGAACATCGCTTTTATCGGTATCATCAAAACCGGGTGGGTTAGGTATTCCTATACTGTGTCTTGGGTTAGTTTAGCTTTATCACGGGCAGTAATGGCCGGTACCGGAGATTTGGGTTGACCGACCCGGTATGTGCCTGTTACCTGGGAACCTTCGTCTACTATTAGGGATTGGGCTTCCACATCACCCGTTACCTTGGCAGTTGAGGCAAAATGCAACTGAGTATGGCATTTAATATTGCCCGTTATCTCCCCGGCTACAAGGAAGTAGCTGGCCTCCACATTACCATGAATTACGCCGCTATCGCCCAAAACCAGGCTGCCGTCTAACTCAAGGTTCCCTTTATAGGTGCCGTCAATCCTTACAGATTCCGCCCCGGTCATTCGTACGGCTTCCAGGCTAATCCCCTCGCCTATTACAGTATTTGGGGCGTTTAGCGCCTGCTCTGCAACCTTTTTAAAAAACATGAACTACCTCCATTAAGAAAACGATTTCGATATCATATCAGTTTCGAGAACGATGAAGAATAATTTCCGCTGATTATGCGTTGAAGCGTTCACAGAATCAGCGGAAATTATTCCTGAATGTTATCGAAACTGCCCTGTTGGCAAGCGATGCCTAATTTCAAAGTCATAATAATTGTCCACATTATAGCATATTCACGCAATACCTGAACGATGAAACAAATCGCCATTTTTTAGTCAAACTTTAGCCCCTTCAGCGCCGCGAAGGGGTTGTTTTTTGGCTCGCTCTTTTCTTTTTTATCTATGAATGCTTGTATCTCGTGCTTTGACATTGCGCCGCGCTCATCTTTTTTGCGCTTTTCGAAGGCGGAGTAGCTTTCACGGTAGCCACAAGCACAAACTATTTTGCGTTTATCCCCTTCCCCTACTATCTTCATGAACTTGTAGCAGTGGGGGCATTTTGAACGGATGGAAAGGGACACGTTTATGCGGGCATTGCATTCCCTGTCTTGGCATACCAGCATTTCGCCTTTTTTGCCGGCAACCTGCAGCATGAACATGCCGCAGTCCGGGCATTTAGTGGTGCTTAGGTTGTCGTGGCGGAAGGTGGCGGCGCTGTTTTTAATTTCGGTTATGATTTCACGTGTGTATTTTCGAATGTCTTTGAGGAAGGCGTTTTTGTTTTGCCTTCCCGTGGAGATGGCTTGCAGCTGCTGCTCCCAATTGCCTGTTAGTTCTGGGGATTTTAGTTCTTTTGGAACCAGTTCCAGCAGTTGGCGGCCCTTGGATGTGGAGAAGATGTCTTTGCCCTTCTTTTCTATCATGAAATTGTCGTATAGTTTTTCAATGATATCGGCACGAGTGGCTACTGTGCCCAGACCTCCGGTTTTTTCTAAGGTTTCGGCCAGGGCGCGGTTTTTTGTTTCCATGTATTTGCCGGGGGATTCCATTGCGGATAGCAGCGTGGCCTCGTTAAAAGGAGATGGCGGGGTGGTTTTGCCTTCTGTTAGTTTCAGGCTTTTTATTTGGATACGGTCCCCACGTTTTAGGCTGGGTAGGGATTGTTTGTCATCTTCTTCATCTTCGTCTGTGTCTGAAAACACGGCGGTGAAGCCTTGGGATATTACGGCCCGGCCTTTTGCAATAAATTGCTGGTTGCCTAATTTCATTTTTATAACTAGCTGCTCGTATTCATATGGCGGGTAAAATACGCTTAGGAAGCGGGTTACTACCAGGTCGTAGACTTTACGCTCCTTTTCGTTTAGGGCGCGGATGTCTACCGGGTGTTCTGTTGGGATTATTGCGTGGTGGTCGCTTACTTTTGCGTCGTCTACATAGTTGGCATTTGGACGGATTGGGGTTTTTAGTATTTGGGCGCAGTGCTTGTTGTATGGTGGCACCATACAGGCCCGTAAGCGTTCGGGTATTGTGGGGACAATGTCTGTGGACAGGTAACGGGAGTCTGTTCTGGGGTAGGTTAGGACTTTGTGTTCCTCGTATAGGCGCTGCATTATGCTTAGGGTTTCCTTTGGGGAGTAGCCATAGCGCTTGTTTGCGTCCCGCTGCAGTTCGGTTAGGTCGTATAGTTTTTGGGGGTATTTGCGTTTTATTGTTTTTGTTACTTCGAATACTGTGCCTTCTTTTTGGGATTTTAGGGCTGCTAGGATTTCATCGGTTTTTTGTTTATCAAAGGAGCGCTGGCTTCCGCTTTTAGGGTCTGCCCAAGACAGGCGGAAACTACCCGCGTCTGCGGTTATGCCGTAATAAGGCAGCGGCACGAAATTACGAATTTCTGTTTCCCGCTGCACTATTATGGCTAAGGTGGGTGTTTGCACCCTGCCGCATGATAGGGGGCTGTTGAACTTTGTAGTTAAGCAGCGGGTGGCGTTTATGCCTACCAGCCAGTCGGCTTCTGCCCGGGCCTTGGCGGAATCGCCCAGGGCTTGGTACTGTTTGCCGTCTTTTAGGTTGGCGAAGCCGTCACGGATAGCCTTGTCTGTTACAGAGGATATCCATAGGCGCTTTATTGGCTTGTTGCACTTGGCTTTTTCTATTATCCAGCGGGCTACCAGTTCCCCTTCACGGCCTGCGTCTGTGGCTATTACTATGGAGGTTACGTCTTTACGCAGCAGCAGGTCTTTTACTGTGCGGTACTGCTTAGATGTTTGGGGGATTACTGTTAGGCGCAGGGTTTCGGGCATTATGGGAAGGTGGGTTATGTCCCATTTCTGATAAGATTTATCGTATTCTTCCGGGTCGGCCAAGGTTACAAGATGGCCCAAGGCCCAGGTTACTACATGTTTTGGGCCTTCCATGTAGCCGTTTGAGGCGGGGCGGCAGTTTAGCACCCGGGCTATGTCGCGGCCTACGGATGGTTTTTCGGCTAGTACTAGGGTTTTCATATGGGTGGCTCCTTCAGGGGTTTAGGGCATTTGCCAGCTTGCTTCAGCCCATTTCATCGAAATGCTTACATAATCGTATCATATTAATGGGAATTCACAAGTCTGTATGTATGGGAGTGGGACCTCATGGAAAAAGAAAGGGATTAGAACTGTTTCGATAACATTCCGGAATAATTTACGCTGATTCTGCGAACGCTTCAACGCATAATCGCGTAAATTATTCTTCAGAGTTCTCGAAACTGCTGTAACCCTTATTTTCACCACATGGACATAAAAATAGCCCATGATGTAGAGAATGTTCTCTACTCACGGGCGTACTGTCCAAAATCCTGACTAATATAATTGGTGGCATTGCAAGGGGTTACACTGCAACTCGCTTTAGATGGTGATACTTTTATCGTTGTCTAACTTTCCCGTAAATAAGTATAGCCCCAAAAGTGCGACAAAGCCATTTATAGAAAAATTGGCAATCCTACTAGCAATTCCTGCATACTCTGCTGGCAGTAAAAGCCCGCTTATCAAACCAATGACTGAAAGGCTTAGTGCAACGGTTGCAGATATAGCAATTGAAAAGAACCTTTTATTACGGTACCCACCAACCATGATTAATATCATAGACGCAACAAGAGATAGCATAACCACATTACCCAAAATGATATTTGCAAAATCTGGGAAAGTTATAGCATCTCCCGTTGCGGAAAAGCGCAACATGGCAGAACCTATGCTGGAAAACCATAGCGTTCCAGATATCAAGTAAATTCCTGAACGTAAAGATTTATTCCACCTTCCCTGTATGGCAATAGAAAGTACAACCGCACAGACCAGTGCACCAATTGCATAAAGGCTCGCCAGTTGATTCCAAAGTGCAAATGAGGGTGCATCTACCGCATATAAATCTGTACTGGGTTGACTCTTCCAATCATATCCCGGATACGCTGACGGAGCAAAGATGACCCCTAAGATATAAGAAATTAGGCTTACTACACCGAATAGCCCAAACCAATTTATGAGCGTTTTTTTTCATATGAATCTCCATTCCGCCGCTTCGCTTGCGGCACAAATAGGCATGAAAGTAGTAACTTTCACACTAACCTCCGCCAGCGCGTATGACGCATGGTACGCAAAGAGGCTATTCCCGCATAGCGGGAACCGTCTCAAAACTTCGCAGCCGCTTTCGTTTTATATGCTTGTATATGCACCATCAATAATAAAATCAGAACCGGTTGTAAACATACTTGTATCCCCCGCAAGATACACGGCAATTGCCTGCAACTCGTCAGGTGTGCCAAGTCTTTTTAAGGGGCTTAGTTTCTTCCACTCATCTATTAGCGGCTTTAGTGTTGGGGATGCGAGAATTAACTCTGTACTAATATAGCCTGGGCTTATACTGTTTACACGTACATTACGTGTTGCCCATTCCACAGCCAGGGACTTGGTTAGCTGAATGACCCCTGCCTTAGATGTGTTATAGGCACTTTGCCGCTGCGGCACATTAACAACATGGGCAGACATGGAAGCCGTGTTAATTATAGAGCCACCGCCCTGCTTTAACATTACCTTTCCGGCGGCAACCGCTGTTAAAAACACACCGCTTAGGTTCACGTCTATGATATTTTTCCACTGCTCGTATGTCATTTCCTCTGCAGCCATATTAAGTGCTATGCCGGCATTGCAAAAGGCAACATCTATGCGGTTAAACTTCTTGAGTATGGTTTCAATCATTGTATCAACGCTTTGGGGGCATGTTACATCTGCATAAACGGCGAAAGCCTCACGGCCCGTTTTGTCCTTAACCAGGCGGGCAGCCTTTTCGGCCTCTGGGAGATTAATATCTACAAGCGCAATGTCTGCGCCGGCTTCGGCAAGACCCATTGCAATGCTTAGCCCAATGCCCTGGGCACCACCCGTAACAAAGATTTTTTTACCGTCAAGCCTCATGCGTTCTAAAATACCCATTTTGTTTCCTCCTTTTGTGCCTGTGTCGTTATTAATGCAGTTTCGGTATCGTTCCGGAATAATTTCCGCTGAATCTGTGAATGGCTTCAAGCATAATCCGCGAAAATTTATTCCTCATTGCTCTCGAAACGACTAATGTGCATTACATAACATACATCGGTTTAAATTGCAAATTATAGCGAAATAATTCGAAATCAGACCCGCTTGTCGCCAAAAATGCGTAGAAGCGCTCGCATTTTCGGCTTGGGCGGGGCTGTTTCTCATTGATTTCGCAATAACTCACAAAGAAAGTGCCAAACAAGCTTACCATGTTATCATGTAGCACTGTGGTGTTCGTAATTCCCATGTTATAATCATCATTGCGTGAATCAATATAGTGAATGTAATTTAAACTTAGCGAGGTGGATTTCATGTTTCAAACAGCATCCGGAGTTATGGTGCCCTTCCCGGAAAGGATAAAGGAAGAGTTTCAAATTATTGACTCAAGTATTTTATTTAACATAAGTTTCGAAAAATTAAGGTCGCTTATTTACAAATTTGTCGAGCAACTTTCTGAGCCACTATTTTTCGTTTTAGAAATACCGCTGTCGGAGAAGGAAGAATCCGAACTACGGGAAAATACCAGTTGCCCATTTCATAAAAAAGTATGCTATCTAGACGGACAATCAAAAGAGCAGATAATGGAAATTTTTGCTTTGTATGGGGAATTGTTATTGAATGACGGCATATCACAATTTGCGATTTACTCGCACGCAACAAAAGATGGTATCTATATCCAAAAATATAAAATTGCAAGTATTTTTAGCCATGAGCCTACAAAGTATATAGAGTTATTAGAAAGCTTTAATCTTGCCCAGACAAAAAATATTGTCACAGTATGGGATAACTTTTCAAGCGAAACACCTGGACAAGTGCAGAGGATTGAAATAGATGGAATAAATATATTTGACGTTTACGATGAACTTGTAAAAAAAGGAATGTACATTGCTAAGGTAGTAGAGGGTTGAGATTAACCCAAATATGAACTGACGCGGCAGGAAAATAACAAACGGAAAGCCAAGGAGAAAACCATGGTAATACAAACAGCTGGGGATGCGTTATGAAAAACAAATAAGTAGAAACAAATTTATTTAAACGAGAGAGGTGTCTGCAATGCCGGAATTAGCCATACCATTCAGCGATTTTTTAATCGCGGCAGGGGCTTCACATGAAACCTTTATCAATCAATTACATGCCTATCTGCAAGAAAATGATTGCGTTTGGAAAATCAGAGAAGCGGCAAATGGGCATGTGGTGTCATATATTCATAAGCCCACAAAGCGAACAGTCGCGAACTATGTTTTCCGAAAGAAAATGCCCATGTTACGTGTATATGCGGATAATATTCTTTCTTATGAAGGAAACATATCCAAGTGGCCGGATTCAATGAAAGATACAATCCGAAATGGTGGGAATTGCAGTAGATTAGTTGACCCTACTGCGTGTAATTCCCGTTGCCTGAAAGGCTTTGATTTTGTTTTAGATGGTGAACGTCAACAAAAATGCCGCTGTCACATGAGTTTTACATTCTTCCTAAATGATGAGACAAAACCATATCTACAAGAAATCATAGAACGCGAAATACAAGCAAGGAAATTGGCGTAAAGCAGTACAGTCAGGGGCGGGGTTCCATCTTTTTCGCACTGCTACGATATTTCTTCTAAACGCTTAATAGAAAATTGTGCGGCAAGCCCCGTTATAATTCCCGTAAAGATACCAACAATAATCAATATTGGTAAGTACACGGCTATAACCGGTGCTCCTGTAAGAAATATTGCAACGGCAATTTGACCAATGTTATGAAATATTGCCCCAACTGCTCCTACAGCCCAAATTTGCTTATGAGAAACGAACTGCTTCATCAATACTTGCGCCGAAAATCCCAGTATTCCACCTGCTATACTATACATAAATGACACTACCCGGCCTGTAAACATAGCCCCCAATACAATACGACATATCAGAATCATAAATACGTTTGCAACGGTTAGTTTCTCAACGTCACGTTCTTTGCCGCTTTTGAAAAAAAGCGCAAAAAGAGTTACAGCGTTAGCCAGGCCAAGCTTCACTCCAGGGATTGGAATGGGCACCGGGATTTGTGCTTCAATTGTGAATATTGCTAAAGCTATAGCAATCAATGTTGCCATAAAAGCTAGTTTCTTAACTGGAATATACATTTTCATTACCCCACCACTGCATCTACTTCTGACGGGCTGGCGTTTTCAAATCGTATTACAATTCCGTGGGGCAAACAAACTATAGGCCTTGCATTGTTGTTTGACCAGCCTTTGCGTACACAAGCCCCGTCAGGGCAATCTGCACTTAACATACGAATACGCCCTCGTTCCACTAAAATAATATTCTTACCCATGTCGCTTTCAATGGTGATTGAAAATGATTCAGAAACCATAGTCAAATCCACACGTTCAATCAGTACATTGTATTGGTAAATTCGCGCCCATTCCCCAGGGGGTTGCCTTAGTGAAAGCGCGAACATTATAGATATAAGCAACACAATGCTTAATGCAATAATCCAAAATACGTTCGACTTCAACTTCAATTGCTTCACGCCCTAGTACAAAATATTAAACAGGACGTGGGGGTTTTCATTACGTCCTGCTTGATGTTAATTTTAGTGGACAGAGCGTATCAATAGTTGCGTATCCTGTCAAACATAAAAGAGCCTTTAGCTGTTTACTGGTTTATCGGTTTACAAACTTTGCATGAGGATGAGATAAGTGAACTTTTTAGGCTTGCAAACCTGTTTACTCCTAGTGTATTATTGTTTTTGTTCATTAAGCATTCTTCTTCTCTCCTACATATTAAGGAGTTGGGTTAATTTTGATAAGATTAAAGGGAATGCGCATACCAATATCAGAGCCTATACCCACGCCGCCTGAGGTTAGGCTTTTTGCAAAGCCTCTTGTGGCCGCAGGTGATTTGGTTAGCGCTGGGCAATTAATTGGTCAGGCTTTGGAAATCGGTTTACCTATTCATGCAAGCGTTTCCGGCAAGGTTAAAACTATCGACGACTTTGACCCAATAACCGGTGAAAAGGTGCCTTCGATTGTGATAAGTTCTGATGGGGAACAGGCGCATCATGATATACTAACTCCGCCGGTAATCAGCAATACGGCGGAATGTTTAAACGCACTGCAAAGCAGTGGGGCAGTAGGATTTGACGGCATTAAAAGCGCAACCGATAAACTTGATTACATTTTAATCAACGCAGTGGAATGCGAGCCCTATGTCACATCTGATGCAAGAGCTATGATAGACAATGCAGAAGATATATTGGAAGGCGCAGTCCTTTTGATGAAACACATCAACCCTAAGCAGCTAATAATTTGCATTGGGGATAATAACCCCGAAGCCATTGAGAAGATGAAAGGTTTAATGCCATCTGTTGATGGCATATCAGTGCGCAGCCTGCCGTCTAAGTATCCACAAGGCCATGACAAAGTGCTTGTGCAAAAAGTTGTAGGCTCCATGACGGATATTGGCTGTGCGGTGGTAAGCAGTACAGCAGTATCAGTTTTGACAAACTATGTAAAAACCGGTATGCCCTACACTCACAGAGTCATAACCGTAGGGGGCTCGGGGGTAAAAACCACAAAAAACCTGATTGTGCCTTTAGGCACGGCAATAAAATATCTGTTTGATTATTGTGGCGGCTTAACCGATGACGCAACAGAAATTATCATGGGCGGCCCCATGACAGGCAAAGCCGTACCAAGCTTAGACATGCATTTAACAAAAACACAAAAATGCCGTACTTGCCCTAAACGAAAACGACTCCGAGCCCGCTCACGTAACAGCCTGTATAAAATGCGGGCGCTGCATCTCGGGATGCCCTATGAAGCTAATGCCATCGTTTATAGAAGATGCCTTTGAGCAGAAAAATATTGACATGCTTGGCAAGTTACAGGTTAACCTGTGCATCGAATGCGGCAACTGCGCCTATTTATGCCCAGCCAAAAGGCCTTTAGCGCAGGTTATGAGCCTTTCAGCAAAAATGCTAGTAGGAGACGCGGGAAAATGTTAGAGAAATTAGTTGTTCCCTTCTCACCATACATACGTGCCAGAGCAACAACATCCCATATCATGCGCGATGTTGTAATAGCGCTGGTTCCTTCATTTATTGCTGCAACCCTAATTTTTGGGCCTCGTGCGGCACTTGTTACCGCTACTTGCGTTATTGCTTGTGTCGTGTTTGAAGCTGCTTTTCAAATATTGAATAAAAAACCCGTTACTATATCTGATTTTTCTGCTGTTATAACAGGGATGCTAATTGCCTTTAGCCTGCCGGTAACGATTCCTATGTGGCAGGCCGTGTTTGGTTGTTTTGTTGCGATTATTGTAGTAAAGCAGCTTTTTGGGGGCCTTGGCAAAAATTTTGCCAACCCGGCCGTAACCGCACGGGTGGTAATGTTTCTGGCCTTTTCCGGCACCATGACCCTTTGGCATTTACCTGCAACTACCCCCGACTGGGCCCTGCTTGCCGACGCGGTTTCCGGCCCAACACCGCTTATTCATTTATCAAGCGGAGAAATACAGCTGCTGCCCAGTATGTTTAACATGTTTGTGGGTATACGGGCCGGCAGCTTAGGGGAAACCAGCGGGTTGGCACTTCTTATTGGCGGCATTTACCTACTGGTGCGTCGTGTTATCAACTGGCACATACCTGTGTCTTTTATTGCTACTGTTGCAGTAATTGTATTCCTTGTGGAAGGCTTTTCTCTGGAGATTGTATTATTTCATATCTTTGCAGGGGGGCTGCTTCTTGCGGCTATATTTATGGCTACAGATTATGTTACATCTCCTGCAACAAATAAGGGGCGTATCATATTTGGCATAGGCTGTGGGCTGCTTACTGTGGTTATTCGTTTATTTGGCAGCTTCCCAGAGGGCGCTTCTTTCGCCATTCTTTTCATGAATGCACTTGTGCCTTTTATTAACAAGTTTACATTAACAAAACCACTTGGATAGGCGTTTCGATATGAAGTGAACTGATGCAAGCATTCCGCCGTCGAAGGAGGCATTAATTAAACAATGTTAAAAGATTATATGTTCCCCATACTCACATTGTCCCTTATATGCCTTGTTATGGCGGGGGCATTGGCAGTAGTTAACGGCATAACCACCCCAATAATCGAACATGCCGCCGCCGAACGGATAGGCCCGGTAAAAAGGGCGATTCTTCCCATTGCCGAAGGGGAAAGCTTTGTGGCGCTAAGCCTTGAAGGCCTGCCCGCAACTATTGAAGCGGCTTACACTACGTCAGACAACTCTGGATATATTTTTATATCGTCAATTCGGGCATATGGCCCTAACCCAATGCAAGTTATCTGCGGTATAACCCCTGAACGTGAACTTATTAGTTCAGATGTTTTGTCCCATTCAGAAACAGTGGGTTTAGGCACAAGGGTTTTTACTACTGCCGACGATGATTTTCGTCGCGGAGTAGATGCGATTGCCGGCTCGACTATTACCTTTGACGCTTATAGGCAATTGCTTAACGATTCTTTTACAGCTTTTGATATATTAAGGGGGCGGGAATGAGAAATAAAATTTCTACGATTTTTATGAGGGGGATAACAAGGGAGAACCCTGTTTTGGTTCTGCTGCTGGGCCTTTGCCCTGCCCTTGCGGTGTCTACCATTGCGTTTAATGCCATTGGCCTAGGTTTGGCCACTACTTTTGTTTTGTTTTGTTCCAATATTATTATTTCCCTGCTGCGCAGGGTTATCCCGGATAAAGTGCGCATACCCAGTTACATTGTTATTATTGCGGGCTTTGTGGCATTGGTGCAAATGCTTGTTGAGGCATATGCTTTCGAGTTGCATTTGGCCTTGGGGATTTTCTTGCCGCTTATTGCGGTAAACTGTGTTATTTTTGCCCGGGCAGAGATATTTGCCAGCAAAAATACGGTATTTAACTCTATTATTGATGCCTTGGGTATGGGTTTGGGCTTTACCTTTGCCTTATTTATCATTGCTTCCATAAGAGAAGCTTTTGGTACTGGTACGCTAACTTTAATAGCCCTTGGCAATTTGCAGGTCGAGTTTAGCTTACCTGTACTTTCCGAGTTTAATATCCCTATTATGACTTTAGCGCCCGGCGGCTTTGTGGCTCTTGCTTTGCTTATAGCAATTATAAACAAAGTAACAAAGGGCAAGGCGCTTAAACATAACGGCTGCACTAGCTGTCCTATGGCTGTTGCATGTGGAAGGGGGAATACTAATGGACATTAGAGCGCTGATAATAGTTATGATGAGCGCGGCGCTGGTGAACAACTATGTTTTAATAAGATTTTTGGGTGTTTGCCCTTGGCTTGGCGTTTCTAAAGACCTAAAAAACGCCGTTGGTATGAGTTGTGCGGTAATATTTGTAATGATGATGGCCTCTGCTGTTACATGGCCTATATATGTATTTGTGCTGGAGCCTAACGGTTTAGGTTTTTTGCAGATAGTTGCCTTTATTATAATAATAGCCACCCTTGTTCAACTGGTTGAAATTGTTTTGAAGAGATTTGTACCGGCCTTATATAGGGCACTTGGCGTTTTTCTGCCCCTTATGACTACAAACTGCGCGATAATCGCGCTTGTGCTTACTAATGTAAGCGAGAGTTATAGCCTTATCGCATCTTTGATGCACGCACTGGGGGCGGGGCTTGGTTTTTTGCTGGCGATGGTTATATTCTCGGGTATACGTGTTTATACGGAAAGCGACAGTGCACCTGCGTCCTTTAGGGGTTTGCCTCTGGCGCTTATTTCCGCGGCTATTCTTTCCCTGGCATTCTTTGGCTTTGCGGGTGTTGTGGAAAATATGTTTAGTTAACATGAAAATACCTAACCCACCCAGTTTGATGGTTTAGTCAAAGGATCATTTGGGTTTTGATACAAATGGACAACCTTTTTCCCGGTTTTGATGATACCGACAAAGGCTTACTTCATGCTCGGCTGGTGACGGAAATAGCCCGTAATTGGCCTATAGGAGATTAAAATGGATGCCATAGCCATAGCAATTGTGTATATAACAATAATTGGCGCGGCCTGTGCCGTAATACTCAGCGTGGCCGCAAAAGTTATGTATGTTGCGGTTGATGAAAGAATTGTACAAATCCAGGATGCGCTGCCGGGCACCAACTGCGGCGCTTGCGGCTTTCCCGGATGTTCGGGCTATGCTAACGCGCTTATAGAGGATTCCACTGTAAAAAGCAACCTTTGCCCGCCGGGGGGCGCCGAGGCAATAGCAAAAATTAGCGCGGTACTTGGTATAGAATCCGAGGCCGCCCTCAGCAAGACGGCTGTGGTACATTGCGGAGGCGACGCAGACGCCCGGGTGCTAAAGATGGCGTACAAGGGCATACAAACATGCTATGCCGCCAACGAGGTTTTTTACGGGGAAAGCGCCTGCGCCTATGGCTGCCTTGGCTATGGTGACTGTGTAGCCGCCTGCCCAATTGATGCTATCTGCCTGGAAAACGGCCTTGCCCGGGTAAACACTAATTGCACAGGCTGCGGCCTTTGCGTAAAGGCCTGCCCAACAAGAATTATTTCTGTAAATGAAGGCGGGCTAAAACCTGTAATTGCCTGTAGTAATATTGAAAAAGCGGCGGCAGTGCGCAAAAAATGCACAAAGTGCTGCATTGGCTGCGGCAGATGCGCCCGGGAATGCCCCGAAAAGGCCATTATAATGGAAAATAACCTGGCAAAAATAAATTATGAAAAATGCAACAACTGTAATAAATGCCTAGACCTTTGCCCCACCAAGTGCATACAGCTTCGCAATTAAAGCAGTTTCGATGTCGTTCCGGAATAATTTTCGCTGATTCTGCGAACGTTTTTATGGATAATCAGCGAAAATTATTCCTCATTATTCTCGAAACGGCAATAGCGATTTCGTCTGAAATTGGGCTTCAGACTGGGCCGGAAAGTGCATTGAAGCGTTGCATTTCCCGGCTTGCATCAGCCCATTTCAAATCGAAACGCCTATATAGGAGGATTTTTGGAAAATGAAAACCAAACTATTGCATTTTGCGGCTTTGCTGTTAGTAATTGTTGTTATCATAGCCCCAATACTGCCGGCAGGGGAAGGCGTAATGACTGCCGACAACCCCTTATATACTCAACCAGACAGCAGCCTTGTTTCCGTATTGGCGGCAGATAGCTTTGATGAGCCTGTGTACATTTTAAGGGACGGCCTTGTTTCCTATCGTGTTGCCAGGGCCGATGATATGCCCGTTGGCGCGGTTTTTGTGATTTCCGTTAGAGGCTGGAACCCGGGGATAATCTTTCTTGTTGGGGTAGACTCCAGCGGGGAAATTAGCGGGTTGGAGATTATTCAAGAACGGGAAAGCCCAGGCTTTGGCGACCTTGTTAGGGCCGAAAATTTTCGCGAACAGTTTATTGGCAGCGGGGCCGGTATGGAGTTTATTACATCAGGGACGGCAGCAAACAATCAGGTTGCCGCCGCTGCCGGGGCTACAGTCTCCTCCCAGGCCATTTTTAATGGCGCAAATGCCGCTGTAAACTATTTTACAAATAATATTTTGCCTGCATGGTAGGAGGTTGACCTGATGAGCGTTCATAAAAACAGAGATATCCGAATACCCCTTGACAATAATAATGTAAGCATAGTCCGCATTGAAGAACTATGCGATGAGTGCGGGCAATGCCGTATTGTATGCGAGGACCAAAGCGCAGTTGGCAGAATGTACGACCTTAAAAGCGCAAATGACATGCCCGTATGCATGAACTGCGGGCAATGCGCCAGCATATGCCCTACAGATTCCATAAGGGAACGTTACGAATATCAGGATGTGCAAAAGGCCATAGATGACCCTAGCGCGGTAGTTATTTTCCAAACAGCCCCGGCTGTTAGGGCTGCCCTTGGGGAGGAATTTGGCCTTGAACCCGGCACATTTGTAGAAGGGAAAATGGTGGCGGCACTTAGGGCATTAAATGCCGACTATGTGCTGGATACCTGCTTCGCCGCAGATTTAACAATTATGGAAGAGGCATCGGAGTTAGTTAACCGTGTCAGAAAAAAAGGGCTGCTGCCCCAATTCACCAGTTGCTGCCCGGCGTGGGTAAAGTTTGTTGAAACATTTTACCCGGAGTTTATTCCTAACCTGTCATCCGCTAAAAGCCCGGCCCTTATGCTGGGTTCCACCATAAAGACCTATTTTGCGGAACATAATGGCATAGAGCCCACAAAAATAGTTAACGTAGCCGTTATGCCATGCACGGCAAAAAAAGCCGAGATTCGCCGGGAAGAAATGCAAACAGAAGACCGGCGAGATGTGGACTTTGTTATCACAACCCGGGAACTTGCTATATGGCTGAAAGAGAAAAAAATTGACTTTAACGCCTTAGAGGACAGCCCGTTTGATAAACCTATGGGGCACGCCAGCGGTGCCGCTGTAATCTTTGGCAACACCGGCGGCGTAATGGAGGCTGCCGCACGTACGGCATACAATATGATGACAGGCGAAGCCCTGCGCGTAGTAAAGTTTAAATCTATACGGGGCATGGAGGGTATCCGTTCTGCAAAAGTGGACTTTAACGGCACTAAGCTGCATCTTGCGGCGGTACATGGCCTGGATAGCGCAAGGCGTGTAATGGAATCTTTAAAACAGGGGCAGTGCGACTTTGATTTTATTGAGGTAATGGGCTGTTTTGGCGGCTGCATAAACGGCGGCGGACAGCCAAAAACCGAAGTCCCCTGTACGGACGGACTGCGGGATGCCCGGCGTCAAGCCCTTTATGACAGGGATAGTTCACGAGCCCTTCGTACAAGCCACGAAAACCCGGAAATACAGGACTTGTACAAGGATTTCTATGAAAAGCCATTAAGCCACAAGGCCCATGCCCTGCTTCATACAAGCTACCGCGACCGCAGTCAGGACTTAGGAGAGAAAGGTGCTGTATATATGAGGACAAAGCGAAGGCTGCCCCTTCTTATTTGCGATATAATGATGTTTGTATGTTTGCTTATCTTGATACAAACCCCTATAAGAATCAACATGATACGCGGCATAGGCGGCGGAATGGATGAGTGGGGGCTTTTCTATAATCTTCATATTATAGCGGGGGGCACCCTTGCTGTTTTAATTGTGCTTCATATTATTTTTAATTTCCGTGAGATAATGAGTGTCAGAAAATATTTTAAATTTCCACCCATTGTAAAAGCGCAGTATTGGATAATGTTTTTGGTGCTTGTATCTATGATAGTAAGTATCGCAACCGGCATTATGTGGGCTGTTGGGCCTGTTACTAATTTTGTGAGGGTGCTGCATAGCTATAGTTCGTGGATAGCATTTGTGGTTACGGGTATGCATATTGGCCTTCATCTTGGCAAGTATATTAGCTTGCACCGGATATAAAATGAAGGCGGCGAAACTCGCTTGCACTGGATATAAAATGAGGCCGGTAAATTCAGCCGCTGGATGTAAAATGAATGGGATAAAATGTCTTGTTTTGTGTGTGCTGATGGCCGGTGTTTTAGTAGCTTGCACGGGTGATAGTGGTTACAGGCGATATAGAGTAGATTTTTTTGATGTTTTCGACACTTTCTCCTTTATTATTGGCTACGCCCAGTCTCAGGAGGAGTTTGACTATTTTAGCCGGGAGGTTATAAGGGCAGAATTACAGCGGCTTCATCAGCTATTCGATATCTTTCATGAATACGAAGGTGTCAACAATTTACGCACAATTAATAATAACGCGGGTATAGCACCGGTAGAGGTTGATCCCGCTATAATAGATATGCTTCAACTTTCGGTTGAGGCATATCGCATTTCTGGCGGCATTGTGAATATTGCAATAGGCCCAGTTACGGAAATCTGGCGCGATGCTAGGGCAGAAGGGGTTATTCCCAGCATGGATGATTTACGGGCTGCCGGAAATTACATAGATATTAATGGCTTGGTTATTAATGAGGAGGCGGGTACTGTATTTTTGCAGCACGAAGCTATGTCCCTTGACGTAGGTGCCATAGCCAAGGGGTTTGCTATTGAGTTTGCGGTGCAGGCGGCTATTGCGGCTGGATTTGAGTCTTTTTTACTGTCCGTAGGTGGGGATGTGCGAGTGGCCGCGGGGCCTCCGAGTGGTGATGCGCGGGCCGCCTCGGGGGATCCTGACGAAGATGTACGTGGGGCCTCAAGGTCTCCCAGTTGGGGTATTGGCATATCTAACCCCCAGGAGGAGGAAGGGTTGCTAGATGTGGTTTATGCTGAAAATACCGCTGTTTTTTCCAGCGGTGATTATTTGCGATATTTTCTTGTTGATGGACAAAGGTATCATCATATTATTAACCCCCGCACCCTTATGCCAGCGGTTAATCATAGAAGTGCAGCGGTAGTTTATCCTGATGGTGGCATGGCGGATATACTTTCCATTGCAGCGTTTATTTTGGATACTGATGATGCAAAGGAACTTGTTGCAGGTTTAGGGGCGGAAGGGATTTGGATGTTGCAGGATGGGACGGTTGTTACAACTGATGGTTGGGGCGGCTGATAGCGGTGTGTTAAATATCGTTCTCGCAAGGAACGTAACTACAAAGCAATACCGTAAGCTTGCGGATTAAGCAACCTTGGGCTGCTTCGCTGCGCTCGTAATGAGGGACAAATTGATATCCGTGGCAAGAGATGGGTCTATTTACATATAAGATTATCCAGTATATAATGCACATAATGATGTAAAAATTAACTATAAATGAAGGAGAGTGATAGAAAAATTGCCGTAATTACGGCGATGCACTTGCAATGATTTAAGCAGTTTTAACATAACAACAATGCGCCATACACATTTTGTTACCGCAATGTTTGTCTGGGAAATGGATTTTCTATTACACAAAAACAGAGAGGAATGATGTATCAATGAAGAGGCTAATAGTAATCACTTTTGCACTCGTGATGGCGGTTATGGTTTTATCCGCATGTAGGCAGGATGATGCTACCGCAGATGCGGAGTTAAGCAATGAACTTACTGTGTGGAGTTGGGACCCTGCGTTTAACATGTTTGCAATGGATGTAGCAGCAGAGATTTTTGAACGCAGCAACCCAGGATTTGTACTTAATAATGTAGAGACGCCTTGGGACGATATTAATATGCTTATTACCACTATTGGCATATCAGGGGAATATGACCTCCTTCCTGATATCATGCTTGTACAAGACCAGGCGTTCGAAATAAGCGTATTAATGTTCCCAGGAATTTTTAGCGATATTACAGATTCGGGCATTAATTTTGCAGAATTTGCGTCAGGAAAGACCGACTTTTCAGTGGTAAACGGAAGAAATTTTGCCGTGCCGTTTGATAATGGTGTAACAATTACAACTTTACGGGCAGACGTTCTTGAAGATGCAGGGCTAACGGTTGCCGATTTTACAAGCATCACATGGGACAGATTCATTGAACTTGGGCAGGTAGTTTTAGCTGAAACAGGTATGCCGCTGCTTAGTACTTACGGTGTTGGCGCGTCCTTTATGGATGTTATGGTAAAGTCCGCAGGTACAAGTTTGTTTGATGCGGAAGGGCAGCCCAATTTTGTTGGCAACGCAGTATTCCGTGAGGCCGTTGACAGGTTTTTAGAAATGGTGGATACCGGCGTGATGCTTCTTCCGGGCGATTGGTCTGATTATATTGGAACCCTTGCGGCCCAAAATGTTGCCGGCACACTTGCAGGCTGTTGGATTCTTGGAACCATTCAAGATGTTGGCCCCGAAGGCGTATGGGCGGTTACAAACATTCCAAGGCTAAATGTACCTGGCGGGACAAATTACTCCTCATGGGGCGGTTCCAGCTGGGCTGTAACATCTAACGCAAATTTTGACCTTGCTGTGGACTTCCTTAATTACACATTTGCCGGAAGTACAGAGTTATATGACATAATCCTTCCTGCTGCCGGTGCCCTTTCCACATGGGGGCCCGCTGCTGCCAGTACTATATATCTGGAGCCGCAGCCGTTCTTTGGCGGGCAAACAGTTTTTGCGGACATTATTAACTTCTCGCAAAACATCCCGGATTTTGTTGGCGGCGTACACCACTACACTGCAATGGATCAAATAGACATTGCGTTAGGCAATATTATTAACCTGGGCATGAGCATAGAAGACGCGCTTGCAGAAGCGGAAGCCGCCGTTCGGTTTGAAATGGGGCTTTAATCGCCTAACTTAAACTCAAGCTGTTGTGCCAGTTAATGAGATGGTGAATCTCCGTCATTGCGAGCGATGAAGCAATCCAGTGTTTATGCAGTATGCTGGATTGCTTCGTCGCTACGTTCCTCAACGCTTTTATGTTGACGAGAGTTTGCATTTTTATTCATTGTTTTTGCTTATCGAGACAGCCCGGGTTTTTGCGAGGACTTTGGTATACTTTTGTATCGAAGCCGCAGTAAAAACCCTCTACCAATACCAGTTACAAATTGCCTGCCGGCAAAAGATATAGTCATCTTAGTTGAGATTGAATGATATGTGGTCAGTTTTGATAATAATGGACAACCTTTTGGGCTTTGTACCATATAACTGGTTTTCAGCTAATGTAGCGATTTCGTATGAAATTGGGCTTCGGGTTGCACCGAAAAATGCATTGAAGCGTTGTATTTTCCGGATTGCTTCAGCCCATTTCAAACCGAAACGCCTATATGACTATACCGTCATGAATGGGAGGTTTGTGTTATGGGCCAAAGAAAAAAATCAAGGCTTAGCTTAAATCAAAGGCAGGGCTTGATTGGTTGGGCATTTTTATTTACAGCATCGGCACTAATTGTATGGATGAACTTCTATCCAATGGTTAGAGGGTTTTTGCTTTCATTACAAACGGGGGTTGGGGCGCAAATGCGTTATGCAGGCTTCGTAAACTATATGCGCCTGTTCCAAGACCCACAGTTTCGCCAAACAATAGCGAATACTTTCTTTTACTTAATAATTCAAGTGCCGGTAATGCTAATATTGGCACTTGTACTCGCGTCAATGCTTAACGACAATACGCTTAAGGCACGGGGCTTTTTTCGCACAGCAATATTTCTGCCTTGTGCTGTAGGGCTTGTTGCATATTCCCTTGTGTTTCGCCAAATGTTTGCCATCAGCGGCATCGTCAATACAATAGCAATGAACTTAGGGATAATGGAAACCCCTTTTAATTGGTTCGGCTCCACATGGTCGGCCAGGATGATTATTATCCTTGGGCTATTGTGGCGCTGGACAGGTTTTAACATGATATTTTACTTAGCGGGGCTGCAAAATATTGACCGTACTGTTTTCGAGGCCGCCCGTATAGACGGCGCAAATGTATTCCAGCAGTTTTGGAAAATTACTGTCCCACTTTTAAGGCCTATCATATTGCTAACAGCCATAATGTCCACAAACGGTACATTGCAGCTATTTGACGAATCATTCAACCTTACAGGCGGCGGGCCTGGAATCACTTCAAGGACTATGTCCCACCATATTTTCTCCACGGCTTTCCAGGGAATCCCTCAGGTTGGATATGCGTCTGCAATGTCATTTGTGATTCTTATATTTGTTGCAGTACTTGCTTTTATTCAGATAAAGGTTGGTGACAGGCGATGAAAGTAAAATTCTCCAGGGTATTTATGTATGTGTTTCTTTCCGTTGCTTCTGTTTTATCCCTTTTCCCGTTAGTGTGGACGGTTATTTCCGCTACAAATACTAATGCAGATATATTGCGTGGTACACTGGTGCCCGGGACACATCTGGTACAAAACTTCATAAGATTAACCGAACTTACCGATTTAGGCCGGGCATTTTGGAACTCTGCCCGCAATGCGGTACTTGCTACGTTTGTCTCCATTGTAATATGCTCCCTTGCGGGATATGGCTTTGAGATTTACCACAGCAAGGCAAAAGATAGGTTAATGGGCGTTTTGCTGTTGTCTATGATGATACCCTTTGCTGCTGTTATGGTTCCGCTATTCCAATTAATAGCCAATTTAAGTTTGCTTAATACAACGCTTGGTTTTATGCTGCCGACACTCTCGACCGCGTTTCTTATAATGCTCTTTAGGCAAAATACCCGCGCATTCCCCCTTGAAATGATTGAGGCCGCAAGGATAGACGGGCTGAATGAACTTAGCATATTTATACGCATATATATACCAACAATGAAGTCCACATATGCGGCCGCTGTTACAATTACCTTTATGGCTACGTGGAATGTCTTTCTTTGGCCTAGGATTATTATGATTTCGCCGGATTCTGTTACCATGCCGCTGCTTATCTCAAACTTGATGGCAGGTTATGTGGCGGACTTTGGTGTGATTATGCTTGCCGTAACTATCGCCACGTTGCCTACTGTACTGCTGTTTTTCTTCTTGCAGCGCTATTTTGCGGAAGGCATGACCGGAACCATAAAATAATATGAAAATATCTAACCTATCCGGTTTTGATAATAATGATAAATCTTTTTCCGGTTTTGATGTGCAAGCGCATTGTATCAACGCCAATGCAAAAACCGTGGCAATGACGTTATGGGTTGATACAACCACATACATGTGCTACGTTAGAACCAACAATAACAATATACAGGCCATGAGTATCGAAATAAGCAATTTTGTTGACATAATTTATTATTCGCCGTATCATAATAACAGAGAGTAGTAATGCTCAAGAAAATCCCGTTCGCCCACCATTGGCGACTCATAAGTGATTGGCTCGAAAATATTGTTCGCTTACCGGAAGCGTCTAATAAATGTCCGGCTCGAAAATAAATGGCCCTGTCTTAGCAGATAGGGCCATCTTTATAGGGATGGCTACTTTAAATGATTTATCAAGCTGGATATGTATATCATGTAAAAGATGAATACTTCTTAAAAGTTCAAGATGATATGCTAATGCAGAATAAAGAGGGTGGGAACTATCGCCCTGCATACTACGCATTACGTGATGAGGGAACATCACTATTTTGGATGGTTCCCATGAGCGCGAAATATGAAAAATATAAGGCAATTCACGACAATCAAGTCCAAAAATATGGCCGCTGTCTAACAATTGTTTTAGGTGAGTTTAGCGACCGTCCTGCGGCCTTTTTACTCCAAAACATGTTTCCTGTTACGATGTGTTATTTAGACCATATACATACCAAAAGCGGGAATCCATTGCCCGTTAAACACGCCATCAGGCAGAACATTCAAACAAGGATTAAGCAAATCCAGCAAATCCATGCCAGAGGACGTAAGATTGTCTTTACCGATATTGATCGATTGCAAAAACTTATGCTTGAGGAAAATAATTAGCGAACAATATACTGTGTACTCAAAACAATGAACACAGATTAAGAGCCTATCAGGATTAACTGCGAAGCGAAGCTGCTTATTCCTGGATAGGCTCTAAGTGTGATAGCAAAATTATATTTAGATAAAGCACAAATAATTTAAAGTAAGAATTGATGTTGTAATACCGATTCCAAATTTAAACCTATCTGACAGAGCGGCTGCGGGAAACGCGGAGCAAGCGCTTTCCCGCGCTTAGCCGCGATAGGCAGATAGGATTTAAATTGGAATCGGTATAAGCACGAAAATTCCCGTTCGCAAATTATAGTGCATGAAAATTTTAGTTGATTAAAATTAACCGCGAAAGGAGGATGGAAAATGGACTGGGTCCAACGAATAAACAAAGCACTCGCTTACATCGATGACAACCTTACGGGTGAAATATGTCATGACGAAATAAGCCACATTACCCTCACACCCATCAGCCTATTCCAGCGGTTTTTTATTATGGTGGCCGGGGTTACGTTAAGCGAGTACATCCGGCGGCGTAAACTAACGTGCGCGCTTGCCGATTTGCAAAAATCGAATGTTGGTGTAACGGAAACGGCCTTCAAATATGGCTACGAGTCATCGAATGCGTTTTACATCGCGTTCAAGCGGCTATATGGGATTTCCCCGTCCGAAGCCAAAAAATCCGATACGGTGCTAAAGAGATATGACCGCATTTATTTTACCCTTACAATATCATATGTAAAAGGAGAGAATGACATGGTTTTACTGAACGTGGACACGTTCCGTTACACAGAGCCCCTTTATGAAGCCGTGCGAATAGTTTTGAACAACATAGGGGCTGATTATACCCCGGAATATATCCAAGGGATATCTGGCGCGGCGTTCACAATTTCCGGCGGGTGCCCGAGCCGCCCAACCTGTGCGAACGATTTGTGGACAACGGATTTTATTAAATTGCTGGGCTACGAAATTGAAGAATACCCCTGCTTTGACGAAGACGGCAACGATGTCTCCGAAAAAATGATAGAAGCGGTCAAAAAACACATCGATGGCGGTAAACCTGCGCTTGTGTTCCATGCTTTTTCGGTGGCGGAGTTTGACGTGGTGTGCGGATATGACGAGCAAGCGAAACATTTCATTGGCAGGGGTTCGGTACATGGCAACGGAAGCGAATACGCTCGCGAACCATGGGACAGGGCGAAAACCTGCGATTTATGCCCCGCGTTTGGCGCCGTGTTGATAAAAGGCAAAACCGCTGAATTCAACAAAATGCAGGCGGAAACAAACTCACTTATAAAAGCCGTACGGCATGGTAAGCAAAAATTAGCTGTGGATGCCATGCCTCACGAAGCCAATGGAATCGAATTCTACTATAAATGGGCAGATGAATACGCCAACAAGGGAAAAGAACGCGGTGTGGCGGACGCTTATTGTTATAACGTTTTCTCGTCTGTGAGAAAAGCCGGAGTAATTTATCTGCGCGGGCTCGCGGACAATTATGGCAGCAGCAATCCGGAAGCCAGGGACAGGCTGCACTACGCGGCGGCAAACTTTGAAAAGGAAGTCGCCGAATTGGAAAAAGCTTATCCGTACCTTTCCTGGGAATCGCCCTGGGGCGTTGATGAAGACAGGAGTAAAAACCTTGCTCCGATACTTAAAGCAGCTGCGAGTCATTACGAAAAGGCGATCGAATATTTAGAAAAGGCATTGGATGCAATAGGTGCATCTTATACCGATTCCAAATTTAAACCTATCTGACAGAGCGGCTGCGGGAAACGCGGAGCAAGCGTTTTCCCGCAGCCGCGATAGGCAGATAGGATTTAAATTGGAATCGGTATTAAACATTATATAGAAAACGTGCTGCAAAGGATACAAAAGTATACCAAAGTCCTCGCAAAACAGGCGTATTCATCTTGATATGAATACAATTGCACGTTAGTAATTTACCATGATGATTGAGTGTAGGCATGCCTCCTTCTGCACCCCTTTTAGTGGCTGCTCACAAGCGTCACATGCAATCAAATTATTGATAATGCGGTTGATATGCGGTACAATATTCATGAGGTGAGTGAAATGTCAAATACGACATATAATGTGCGCATCAACAAAAATATTCGCGAAGAAGCAGATGTATTGTACCGAAGCATGGGTTTAACGCTTTCATCGGCTATTAATCTCTTCCTCACGCAGTCTGTTATCCAAGGAAAATTGCCCATAGGCGAAATTATTGCAGAGCCTTCCTATACGAGCCTTCTTTTGCGTGATGCTGTTGAAATGGATGATGCAATTGCAAGTGGTACAGCCACCATTTATACAACTCCCGAGGAGTTATTTAAAGCGTGGGAGAATGAAGCATGATTGGATACAAATACAACCCAGTTGAGTCGTCTTTATTTAGAAAGACTCGAAAACTTGCTCAAAAACGAGGGCTTGATACCGATTCCAAATTTAAACCTATCTGACAGAGCGGCTGCGGGAAACGCGGAGCAAGCGCTTTCCCGCGTCTAGCCGCGATAGGCAGATAGGATTTAAATTGGAATCGGTATGACTTGTCACTGTTGCAAGAAGTTATCGTCCTACTCGCAAAAGGAGAGGCACTGCCCTCTAAGTACCGTGACCATCAGTTAAAAGGGCGGCTATCAGCCTTTCGTGAATGTCATGTTAAAGGTGATTGGTTACTAATTTATCGTATCATTGAGGATAAATTAGTGCTATCGCTCCATAGCACGGGAACGCATTCAGATTTATTTGAATGATCTGAGGCGATATTATGTGTATGGGTGCCAGGTTTGAAAATGAAACGGTATACGCTGTTCCCTCAACAGACGAAAATGACAAAATATACGAAAGTGTATTGGTGGGTTCTTACGTAGTAGTACCAAAATCTCATGTCGCAACACCATTTGACTTGAGCGAACAAGAATGGGCCGATACCAAAAAGATGATTGATGTCGTTAAACTATATCTGGATGAAAAATTTAGCCCAGATGGATATAATTTGGGTTGGAATATCGGGCGAACTGGCGGTCAAACAATTCCTTATGCTCACCTGCACATTATTCCAAGGTTTAAAGATGAACCATTTGCAGGCAAAGGCATACGCCATTGGTTGAAAAAGGATGCAAACTTGCGGCAAAATTGAATTGTATCAAAGTCGCCGTCAATACGGGGGGATGTTGGTGTTGATACAATCACACGGTATCAAACGTCCTTTTTGGGGTGCATAATTGCTCGTAGATATGCTATGGTTGTAGTAGGAAGAAGATTCATATTAGGACAGGGGCATAGCTATGTCAGAGGTCAGAATGCACGGCAGCCACATTATTATTGCTATAAATTGTGAGGCACCGCAAATGACACATACATTTCGCCAAGAGCCTCATTAAGTGCTAACTCTTGACCAATGGGGTCATGTATTTTGTATATAAACTTATTTGTATCGTCATGGGCGCATGATGTGTAGTCAAAAGTCCCGCAGTCGTGTACCGTGAGTTTACATGGCTCTGCAGTGGTTTTAAACACACTATCGCTTGCCAAAACATCGGCATTTGGAAGTATTCGATATGAGCCGCCGGTTCTTTGCACTAGCTTCCGGCCTGTTATTTCCAGCCAAACGGCTGTTTCCCATACATTGTGCTGCCGCCCTACAAAGCTGTCCAATACTTTTGGGCAGGGTTCCTCATCCATAGCACGCAAAAAGTCGTGGCGCAATGTCCTGTCGTAAGCGTAACAAAGATAATTTTGCAACTTTTTATCCATCCTTTTTACAAAGGACATATCATTTAACGACCAAAATGTACAATATTCTGACGGTGTAAGTATTCCTGCACTGCCAAAGCAAGGGTAAATCGTAACCGGCAGCGGCGAACGCAAAACCCTAACAAATGCATGTGGATCCAGTAGCACATTCCACTCCAAGTAATTTGGTACAGATGCGCCTGCGCTAACATGCACCATCCGTACTTTTTCCATAAGCAGCCTTGGGTTTCGGTTGTACGCAACCGCCACCGCCCGCAGGGAACCAAACACGGATATATCTACCGGCTCTGCTGCCCGCTCAAGAGATTGCAGCAACATATCAACCCCCTGGCTTTGGTAGCCGGAGATATCGCCCATTACGTCTTCCGGCGTGGCCATTGTATTAAAAGGGCTGACACCATAGGGTATGTTGTTGCCAAAAATGTAATTTAATTGGGTAATTGGCACCACTCCCGGCTCACGCGGGCCGCTCGTGTCTGGCCACTGGGAATGCTCTGCATATGGCTGGCGGAATTTATTTGTGCAGTCCAGCACCACCAGTAAAAGATCCACATCGGGCAGGGCGTAAGGAGTTAGTATGTCTAGATTATCCCCTACGTCTTGATATGGGTGATATAAGTCCGTTATGTTTATAACTTTTCGCATTATGCATCCTCACAATCTTTTTTTACATACAGCCTGAAATTATCCTCAATATCGGCAAGCATCGTCAATAATTCCTCCGCCGGCGGTTCAAAGTTATTTGCCACCCATTTCCCAACCAAGCCCAAGCTGCCTGTCAGAAAAAAATAAACATAAGGCTCTAACACCTCTGCCGGAGCGGTAAGATTGTACTCTCTACGCCAGCAATCAATACCAGAATCTTTAAGCAAATCAAAAACCCGGTTGAAGAACGTATTGTTCACGCTTCCCCCCAAAACCAGCCGGCATACTTTCTTGTTGTCGGCTATGTACCGGAACAGTACCTGGAAAAAAGCCTTTGTATCAAAGTTGTACTCTGCGGAAAGGATATCACTTAACTCTTGTATCATCACCTCTTCAACTTGATTGTATAAGTCAAAGATATCATCGAAGTTTGCGTAGAAGGTAGACCTGTGCACATCGGCTTTGTCGGTTAGTTCCCGCACCGTAATGTTTTGTATGCTCTTTTCCATAAGAAGTTCTGCAAGCCCTTCCCTTAGGGCTTTTTTTGTTTTTCTGACACGCCTATCCTCTTTCATGTTAGCACTCCTCAAATGAGCCGCCGGCAGTCAAACTCTAACTCCGGGCCTATTTCTTCTAAGTATTCATGCTTGGCGGCGTAAAGCGCATTGGTTTTATCATAGTCGGGTCTTTTGTATTGCATTTGTGAAAATTTCATTTTACTATTGCTCCTTCATGACGCTTTTGTTTTTACATTCACTAAATCAACTGTGATACAATGCTAACATAGTTATCCACGCCGCGCCAGCGCAGATGGCGGAAAGGAATGTACTTATGAGTAAAGAGATACAGGCAGCACTCAGGAAAATGTTATTTGCATATCTTCTGATTTCGAAAGTTTTATACTATTTCTACATGGTTACTTCATCGCTAACGCAAGGCGGTTTTTCCAACATGGGGCAAACCGTGCTTGCGCGGCTGCTCACCCAAGACATGCCAATTATATTGGTCATACTACTTACGTTTAACACGGAAAAGCTTGTTACATCAATAATCTCAAGATACAGCAAAACGGTGAATCAAATCGTAGTACATATTATTGACTATGTGCTGTATATAGGAGTCATAGTTATTTACCTTTGGATAATGGTACTTATCGGCTTATTCCCAAACATGAATTGGCGTGAAATTATAATCTACCACAGCATCTTATACCTTGTAATAGTTGCCGCAATGGAAGCCAAGACATATGTCAAGAAAAAAGAAATAACCAAGTATGTTCCTAATTTAAACACAGACGAAAAGCTTGCCATGCTTAAAACCCTGCTTGATAACAATGTTTTAACCCAAGCTGAATATGACAGTAAAAAAGAAAAATTATAGCAATTCACCTTTTAATCGGTCTCGCCTATCGCCGAAAACACGTTAATGCGTTCGCGATTTTCGGCTTGGGTGAGACCGTTTACAGGGGGAATTGCTATATAAAATCATTTGGGTTTTGTTGTCAATGACTGTTTTTCTCACGAAAAAAGCCCACCAAGAACGTAGTAATATCGGTCATGGTGGGCTTCACTGTCTATACGGTATTGTTGTTATGCGTTCTGGTTGGCTCGGAGTGCTTCATTTTCCTTTCGGAGTAAATCATTTTCAGCTTGAAGCTGTTCCATTTCGCGTTTATGGTCTGCACGTTCCTTGTTATAAAAATAAATCTCATCCTGCCTACGCTGGTAGGCTTGCCGTATGATTTTATCTTCGCTTTGTCTTGCTAATGCAGAAACCGCCATGAAAATCTCCTCCTCCTCACAAGCATTTTCAATAATAGTTTTGTTAGCTATTTCTTTTTGGGTAATTATCGAAAGCCACTTGGCAAACATCATTTCTTCGGTATCGTTTATGATTATGCTGTCTGCTTCGTTTACAGCCTTTGCAAAGGCTTTCATATCAATATAGTGCAGTTCCATTGCGTTCGTGAACACGGTAAAATCATCACAATCCATAATCATGCAAAGCCTATGGATTTTATCATTATCTGTGTTTGTATTTTTGTCATTTTTGATTGGCTCTAATGTGCCATTGGTAAAAGCAATAGTAATGGTAGGCGGCTGTGCTGTATAGCTTGCACCAACCCCCAAATCTTCACCATAAGCCCTCGCCCATGAGCGGATTGTTTTGGCTTTTAATTCGCCCAACCCATACATATGCATTTCTATGAGTATAGTAGTACCATCATCTAACTCTGCCCTTATGTCTAGTATAGACAGCTTATCCTCGGCCGATTCTTTATCCAGATATGGGTTTTTTACAGTTAGGGATTTTATCACACGGCGGATTTTTTTTGTTGGCGAAGATGGCGTTTAATAGTGAAATTAGTAAGCGTGAATCGCCCTTAGTAAAGAGTAATTTAAAGGCGTAATCTATACGCAAATCCATTAGCTGTGAATAATCAAGTTCTGCAAGCCAAGATTTTGATTTATCCATTATGCTTACGTCCCTTCTCCTAAATTGAGTTAAATATAGTGCATTCATTTGAGAATGACGGTTTTTGTCATTCTTAATTGAATCACTTTCCGAATCCATAGCAATTTCAATCCCGCATTTTGGATTGAAATTGCTATAACTACTCAATTCCTGTTGTTATTATAGCTATGACATGATTATTGTTCAACTATAGCAATTCCCCCTTTAAACGGTCTCGCCCGAGCCGAAAATCGCGAACGCTTCAACGTGTTTTCGGCGACAGGCGAGACCGATTTAAAGGTGAATTGCTATACATTTTAGCCATCATACGGTGATTACGGCTGTTTATATTGCTTTGGAAATTACATCCTGTTATAGTTGTGGTGGCAGAACGAAAAATCACGATGTAAGTTGTCATAAGGGTTTTTTTGTGAGATAGTCCGTATGTCAGTGATTTCGCCGTGCTTGCCCTTTCTGCCTGTGTATATTCCATGGTCAAAAACCTTCCTGTAGAGCATAACCCATTCCAAGAGCTGACCGGAAAAGTTCATAATATAGAAGGAGGCAGCTAATTGAAGAAAAGAATTTTACACATTGCAATAATGTTGATTATAGCTATTGCATTATTCCTATTGGTGGCTGCACGGGCTGCGGGAGGCTGGCGAGAGGCATATGCGGGATTTGCTGCGAACGGCAATACCGTATCGGATGAAGAAATTAATACTACATACCATACAGAAGAAATTGGGCATCACCCACAAACCACTAACGACATAACCGAGATGCCTTTTGACGAACGATACCCCCAAGAGAATGCGCCAATGCTAACTAACCCCCATCCATTTGCTGCGGCATTAATGGAGTACATGGCAGGTTATGATGGTGTTGTGCGTGCATATTTGGCCACTTTAGATGATGATGGAACAATGGGTGTCCTAACAACAAGGCCCGCCACCAGATTTAGAGCATGGGATGACTACGAAAATAAGTATGATTATTTTTACGGACGTTCAGGTGTGCTGTTCTATATACAGGATGGCGATGTACTTCAGATTGACGTATCATGCTGGTGGCTTTTTGTGGCAGGAAGATACAACCGGTTGATGGTACGCATTTATGGGCACACCCATATAGTAGAAATTATTCATAAACTGGAATTTGGTAGGCTGGAAACTTCAACACGTCTGCAATACTTCTCCGACGAATATTTATCATATCTATTTGATGGCGATTACGACGCTGTTGCAGAACTTATAGCTGAACGTGACGCACAAGCTGAGTACGCCAGAGAAAAATATGGGCTTGTTGCGCTGCCGCCCCCTAATTTCGGACATATGCAAAACACAGATGATCAAACCGCGCAAATATTAGCTATGACTATAAACTGTGCGCCTAGCCTTGCCATGGCTGCGGATTATCATCCAAACTAATCAATTCTTGTAACCATCGGCAGCAGCCGTGGGAACCTTTCATTCTAACTCTCCTCTTTCCGACAATTTCGTTAAGATATGTCTGTTATCATACAATTTCACGGTGAAATGACTGTTGATATCCCGACATTCATCCAATATACTGCAAATGTCTAAAAACACAACGGATGTCTAAATATGGGGGTTAGATTATGGTCATGCTTTATTTTTCAGGTACAGGAAACTCCAAGCACATTGCGGAGTTGTTCAGCCAAAATATGGGCATTAAATGTCACTCAATTGAGGAAAACATTGATTTTAATGCAATTATTGACGCCGCGGACGTGATAGGATTTTGCTATCCCATATATATGTCATGCGTCCCAAGGATAATGAGGGAGTTTGTAGCGCAGCACATGAAAGCCCTGAAAGGAAAAAAGGTTATCATTTTTTGCACACAGCTTTGGCATTCCGGTGACGGGACAAGGCGATTCGCGGCGCTGTTTCCTAAGAATTATATTAATGTGATATATACCGAGCATTTCTTCATGCCCAATAATATGAACGACATACCCCTATTACCAATGGCCAACGGGAAGAGCCTCAAGAAAACCCTCGCCAGGGAAAAGAGAAGGATGGAGTCTGTTTGCGGTAATATCAAAAGCGGAAAAGTCAAAAAGCGCGGGTTTTCCGTTATATCACGCATGTTGGGGTTTCCGCAGGCCATTTTTTTAGAAACGGTAGAAAGGCGGGCAAAACGCATACTCCGTATTGACGAGGACTGTACGAAATGCGGCATATGCGTTGATATTTGCCCTATGAAGAATTTTTCTATGGTAGACGGGGAAGTTAAGCATAACCAAAACTGTACCATGTGTTACCGGTGCAATAATAAGTGCCCCCATAAAGCAATTTCTTTGCTAATACCCGGAAAGATAAAAAAGCAATATACGGGAATACGATAAAGGCATGGGTAGCAAGTTATGGAGATAAAAGGGAAGAATACACTGATTACCGGGGCATCAAGAGGGATTGGGCTTTATATCGCCCATGCAATTGCACTGCATGGCGGAAATGTTGCCATGCTTGCTTTGCCTTCGGACTTAAAACGCCTTCAAAATCTTGAAGCCAAGCTTTCGAAGTTTAATATCACTGTAAAATCATTTACAGCCGATTTATCTGATAGCCGACAAATAAACGATGTTACTAAAGAGATTGTAAATGAGTTCGGCAAAATAGATATCCTAGTAAACAATGCCGCAATAGAAAGCGTGGGCATTTTTGAGCATCAAACCGAACAGGTAATAGAGAACACAATAGTCGTTAATTTGCTTGCCCCGATATTAATTACAAGAAGCTGCTGCCGCATATGCTTTTTAAAAAATCCGGCCATGTAGTTGTTATTTCTTCCTTTGCGGGGAAATTAGGGTCCCCTTATCAGTCCGTATACTCCGCTACAAAGGCTGGCTTAATCAAATGGGTATTGGGTATGAAACGGGAATATAGGGGCAGCGGGGTGTCGTTTTCAGCTATAAGCCCCGGTTATGTTTCTAATGTGGGTATGTACGCCGATATGTTGATAAAAGCAAAAGGTAAATTAAAAACGCCGAAAATCGTTGGGGATGTTACACCTCAAAAAGTGGCTGCTGCCGTGGTTTATTCCATTTTGAAGGATAAAAGCGACAAAATCGTTGGTTCACCGCTGCTGGCGGCTGTTTCTGCATTAAATGAATTGGCTCCTGATATGGTTTCGCGCCTGCTGGGCATTTTTAAGATATCTGAATATAACAAAAAGTTGGCGTCTGTTAAAAAAACGCATTAAATATATTAACCCCAAAACCATACAGCCCATCCCCGGCAATAAGCCCCGGGGCGCGTATTTCCATATGTTTAGTGCCCACTTTAAGCCTAACAGCAATAGCAGCAAGTACAGCAATGCCAAAAATCGGATTATTAACAAGCAGCCCCGTTGCCAGCATCAAACCTACACTTTTGTTGCCAAACACCGCCTGCAATATCGCACCTGGGATAGCCCATATGGCAAGTTCCCTAATTAGCGCCGGGTTTACAACCTCCAGCACCGTATAGGCATAAAAAATACTCATGGGCGGCACTATATCCCCGCGCATAAGTATCAGCCCAAAGGTTACGGCCATAAGTATCCCTATAACCGCGCCAACCTGCTTAATAATAACCTGCTGCCTGCGGCCGTAAGCCTCATAGGCCTTATCTTTGCCTTGCCCGCGAATAAGCCACCCGGCTTTAAGGCCAACCCCCGTATCGTTAAGGGGCAGCCCAATAGAACCTATATAGCCTATAAGCACCGCAAGAGGCACAGGGGGGAAACCCAATATCAGCCCTACGGTTAAACAAATAGTAACAACCGCAAAGGCCGGCGCCCAGCCGGAATGCATAGCCGCCGTGCCCACAAGCACCATCACAACCACAGAGGCAAACCCGGCGTAAACCACCCACATTACAGCCTGGAAAAGGCTCATATGGCTAAAAACCCCTGTAACAAGCGCAACCGCCACAGCCCCGGCCATAAACAGCCATGATGAGTGTAAAATAGTGGCTGTAGCTGTGGAATCGCTTACAACATGCTGGGCCTTGCCGGCATCATTCCCTTTACTGCCGCCTATAACAGTGAAAACAATTTGAATAAGAGCAATAATACCCGCCCCAATCATGACCCCTTGGGCGATATTGGTATCCCCAATATCAAACCCACGGAACAAACGCACCGAATGCCCCCGAAGTATCATGCCAATACCAAGGGCCGCCATAGAGCCCATATTCGCTATAAACGCAATGCCAACTCCTGCCGCCGGTATTCCAAAAAACCCCGCAATGCCGCCTATAACCAGCCCCACAAGCAACTGAAAGCCTTTCTTCCCACCTGCGTCCCCGGCTTCAACAACACCGGCCACAGCCTTGCCCATAGGCCATGCCCCGGAAGCGGGAAAAATCCTTGAGTCAAACAGCCGCCCCATAATAAAAATGGAAATCATGCTACCTATAAGCGCACCAAAAGCCATGGGCACAATAAGGTCATAACGCCCCATAATAAACACAATGGCCACAGCAACAAACCCACAATTAGCCGCGGCAAAACCCGCCGCCGATGCCATAGACAGTACATAGTTCTGCCTCTCCAGATGCTTAAAGCTTCTAGCCACAACAAGGGGTATCCGCGCCACAATCATAATCAAAACCGCGCCAATTAGCGATGTGTTAGGTGCCGCGCCAAACTGCCCCATGATTTGCATACATATAGCAGCAGATATAACCGCCAAAACAACCCCAAGCCCAAGCACCTTTGGCTCAAGGGCCGAAATACCGTTTCGTTTTTTCATACAACCCTCCTGCAAAAGTATGAAAAGCCAGTACCTTATCTCTCATTCTATGTACAAGTGTTTTTTATTGTCAAGTAAGCGCTGGGCAACGAAACCATGTTCGGTTGCGCATACCCACAATCCATGATAAACACTATACAAACACCTTACACAAAGGAGAGTAGCCATGAAAATGACATTCCGCTGGTTTGGCAATGGCCAAGACCCAATTAGCTTGCAGTACATTCGGCAAATACCCGGTATGACAGGGGTAGTAACAAGCCTGTTAACCTATCCCGTAGGCGAAGCGTGGCCAATGGACATGCTTACCGCAATGAAAGAAGAAGTAACCGCCCACGGCTTGGAAGTAGAAGTAATAGAAAGCGTAAACATCCACGAGGACATTAAGCTGGGCCTGCCCTCCCGTGACCAAAAAATCGCAAACTATATCACAACAATGGAGCGGCTTGCGGCAATAGGCATAAAATGCATCTGTTACAATTTCATGCCGGTGCTGGACTGGGCCCGCAGCCACCTGTACTACGACCTGCCGGACGGTTCCAATACCATGCGGTACGAAGCCGATTTCATAAAGGGCGTAACAGTAGAGGCCTTGGCCGAGCGCTACGCCAAGGATTCTGAAACCTACGAAATGCCGGGCTGGGAACCGGAAAGAATGAAAACAATACGCGCCACACTAGACGCCTATGACGGCATGACCCCGGATACCTTCTACGCGAATATGAAATACTTCCTGGAAGCAATAATCCCCCATGCCGAAAGGCTGGACATTAAAATGGCCGTCCACCCAGACGACCCTCCCCAGCCCATATTCGGCCTGCCAAAACTGATAATCAGCCACGAAAACATCCGCCGGTATCTGGACCTCTACCCCAGCCATCATAACGGCCTAACCCTATGCACCGGCTCTTTAGGCGCAAAAAAAGGCTCAGATATCCCGGCTATGATACGGGAATTTGGCGGAGAAGGGCGTATCCACTTCGCCCACGTACGGAACCTGCGTTTCGAAAACGAAACGGATTTTTACGAATCCGCTCATCTATCCCATTACGGCTCTCTGAATATGTTTGACATAATGAAAGCCTTCCACGACATAGGCTTCAAAGGCTGGATACGCCCAGACCATGGCCGCATGATATGGGACGAAACCATAAAAAAAGGCCGCCCCGGCTACGGCCTATATGACCGCGCACTGGGCGCGAACTATTTGCAAGGCCTGTGGGAAGCCATAGGAAGAATGAAGGGATAGCACAATGGCAAAAAACTCACAAGCAAGAAAAAAAAGCAATATTCTAAGCAATATTGTGTTTTTACTGGTATGCATAGTGCTAGTAGGCGCGTTTTCCCGCCTAATAAGCCACCAAGCCGCCAGCTACAACTCACTGCGCGCACTTTACGAGTACACCGAAAGGCAACGCGCCGATGCCCGCGCCGAGTACTACGCCCTAAACTACCAAATAGCCCACTTCGACAGCGACGCATACATCGAAAGGCTTGCCCGGGAAAGACTGGGCTGGGCTAGGCCTAACGAGATTATTTTTAGGGAGCGAAGCGAGTAGCCGGTGTACGCATGGATATGGCCCTGTCTTAACAGATGGGGCCATTTTTATAAGGGTGCCTGATGAAATACATCCAAGGAGGTATTTGATGGAAATAGTAAGGATTGATAAAAACAACTATCATATGTTTGATGATATGGTATTTTATCGTGAAAATGAGCGCTATAAAAACAGCATGGAGCAAAAGAAGACACAGGATTTTACCCCATATTACAATGCACTAGCCGTTCCCACATTCTATGTTTTCGCTGTTAAATCAGATGATAAGTTTGTCGGATATATATTCCTAAATCACCTGCCAAAGATTGGCTCAACTAACGGGAGAGGGTGGCTGTTTGTTGATGATTTATGGGTAAACCCCAATTACAGGCGGAAAGGCATAGCACGGGCACTTATGGAAAAAGCCGATATTCTTTCAAAAGAGTTAAACACCGCAGGTATAAGACTTTATGTAAATAGCGATAACCCAAGCGGTATTGCCTTATATGAAGTATCTGGTTATGAACAAAAATTTGGCACATGTATGCTTATGCAAAAAGAACATTAATTTCCATGGGCGTAGGTACACATCAATGAAGAAGCCCAATTTCAAACAAAAAAACAAGGGAGGCCACCAGATGAATAACCTACTAATAGTAGACGCACACTGCGATGTAATCACAAAAATAATGAGGACAAACGAAGAACTATACTCCAACACCCTCCACTTCGACATACATCGGGCAAAAAAATACAAAAGCTTCGTTCAGTTTTTCGCGGCATACGTATCCCCGGACTATTGCCCGGCCAATGCCTATCGGCGATGCACCGACATTATCCGCAATTTCAAAGCCCAAGTTGAAAAAAATAGTGAACACGTCATACACGTAACAAAGTATAAACATATCGAAAACGCCGTCAGTCAACACAAAATCGCCGCCATTCTAACTATAGAAAACGGCGCCGCACTGGAAGGCGATATAAATAAACTGGACGAGTTCTACAAACTAGGCGTGCGCAGCATCGGCCTTACATGGAATGGCTCAAATCAAATCGCCTGTGGTGTCGGGGGCAATAACCTTGAGTTTGGGCTTACCTCATTTGGGTTTGAAGTTGTTAAGCACATGAACAAGCTAGGTATGCTGGTAGACGTATCCCATATTAACGAGGCCAGCTTCTGGGATGTGATTAGCACAACAATCGCCCCAATTATCGCGTCGCACTCCAATGCAAAAAAGCTTTGCCCGCATCAGCGGAATCTTACATGCGACCAGTTTAAAGCCCTAATAAAAAACGGCGGTGTCACAGGCATTAACCTATGCCCGCCATTCCTAAACAAAAGCGGCACAGCCAACATAAACGATATCTTAAATCATATTGAGCATTTCATGAGCCTTGGCGGCGAAAATAACATAGGCATAGGCGCAGACTTTGACGGTATTTCCAGTACGCCGGAGGGTATACGCGGAGTGGAAGACCTGGGAGAAATTTTGGATGCATTGCTGCGCATAAACTACACGGAGGAGCATGTTCAAAAAATAGCCGGGTTAAATTTTTTAAGGGTACTGAATGAAGTAACAGGGCATAATATAATTCGCTTATAAATCAAACTTACTCTACCCCTGCCCATAAAAACAAAGTACAATCAGGAAATAATATGGGTTTCGAAAGGAGAAACACAATGTTAGATAAAAACCTGGCCCACGACGTGTTAACAGCCGCAATGGCAACAGGCGGCGCTTTTGCGGAAATTTTCGTTGAAGAAACTGCCCGCAATGTTATGACTTTAGTAAACAACGTGGTAGAAAAATCCAGAAGCGGCATAGACTACGGTGTCGGCATACGAATATTCGACGGAACAAACGCAATCTACGCCTTCACCAACGACACAGACCGGGATAGCCTGCTTGCCGTGGCAAAAGAGGCAGCGGCAGCGGTAACATCACCACAAGCCGGCAATGTAAACGGCTTCACAGTACTAAACTTTGCAAAAATCAGCCCAATGGGAATCGCCCATGACAAAGTCCCGCGCAAGCAAATGGTAGAACTGCTAAAGCAAGCCGGCAACGCCGCGTATGCCGTCAGCAAGGAAGTCACCCAGCTAACCACACAATACAGAGATGTGCTTTCAAACGTGCTGATTTGCAACACCGAAGGCATATGGGCGGAAGACACACGCAACTACACCCGTACATGGATAAACGCCGTAGCCTCTTTGGCAGGCGATAAACAAACCATGTTTAAAAGCAAAGGCGGGCAAATGGGTTTTGAGGCCTACGACGGCCACGACTGGGCAGCATGGGGCAAGGAAGCCGCCGAAGGCGCGGTAAAAATGCTGCACGCAAAATACGCCCCGGCAGGGAAATACCCTGTAATTATCTCCAGAGGCGAAGGGGCAGTAATCCTTCACGAAGCCTGCGGCCATAGCCTGGAGGCGGAAGGTGTTGCCAAAAAAGCCTCCGAATTTGCCGATAAAATGGGCGAAAAAGTAGCCCGGGATATGGTAACCGTAATAGACGACGGCACAATCACTGGCGGAAAATGGGGCAGCATAAACGTAGACGACGAAGGCAACCTGCCGCAAAAAAACGTTCTGGTAGAAAACGGTGTGCTAACAGCCTTCCTGGTAGATAGGCTTAACGGCCTGCGCATAGGCATGAAACCCACCGGCAGCGGCCGCCGGGAAAGCTACCGCTATGCCCCAACATCCCGCATGACAAACACCTATATCGCAAACGGCACAAGCAGTTTCGACGAAATCATAGCCGCAACGGAGTATGGCCTATTCGCCAAAGAAATAGGCGGCGGCAGCGTAGATACGGCAACCGGCGAGTTTAACTTCGGGGTAGATGAGGCATACATGGTGCGAGATGGCAAGATATGTGAACCCGTGCGCGGCGCGTCGTTAATAGGCAAGGGCTCGGAAGTTATGGCAAATATAGACATGCTGGGTAACGACCTTAAAATTGCAGGGGAAGGCTTCTGCGGCTCAACAAGCGGCTCTGTCCCAACCAGCGAAGGCCAGCCAACCATACGAGTCTCCGAAATGACCGTAGGCGGAAGGAGCGAAGGATAATGGATTTAAATAATTTCAAAGATAAGCTATTTACAGCGGCAAAGGCCGCTGGGCTTGAAGAATATGAACTATACTGTAAGCGCGCATCCTCATTTAGCGTAAACATATTCGAGGAAGAAATAGACGAATATAAAAGCGAGCGCACCTTTGGCGTAAGCTTCCGCGGCAAAGTTGGCGGCAAAATGGGCTATGCATTCTCTGAAAAAATTGATGATGCAGTCATAAATTTTCTTCTTAACAATGTCAAGCAAAACGCCGCTGTTATAGAAGACGAGGAAGAAGAGTTCGTATACGCCGGCGACGGGGCCTACCCGGAAGTTGTATGCTACAACACTGCCACAAACAATATCCCAACACAGGCCAAAATAGAAGCGGCAATGGCAATGGAACGCGCCGCAATGGAGGTTGACGAGCGGGTAGAAAACCTTCCTTACTGCGCTGTTGAAAATTATGAGGTTGAAGTGCACATTGCAAATTCTAAAGGGCTGGATGTGAAGTATAAAACCAACAGAATTTGCGGCGTAGCAGAGGTGCAAGTTGAAGGTGCCGACCAGCAGGTAAAAACCTCCTATGATGGTTACGACGGGCTGGATTTTACAAAGTTAGACCCTGCCGCCGTGGGCAAAGAAGCCGCGAAAAAGGCGCTGGCCCTACTTGGCGCCTCCCCTGTGCCGTCAGGCAAGTACCCGGTAATTTTTGCGCGGGAATCTGCCTCGGAAATGCTGGAAACATGGATATCCGCATTTTCCGCAGATAAGGCGCACAAGGGCTTTTCCATTTTGGCAGGCAAGCTGGAGGAAAAAATTGCGGCAGACTGCGTAACCATTATAGACGACCCGCTAATGCCGGGCCAAGAAGCAACCGTGCCCTTCGACAGCGAAGGTGTAGCTTCGCGCACAAAAACGGTTATAGACAGTGGCGTGTTTAAAACCTTTTTGCACAACACAAAAACCGCCCGCAAAGACGGCGTAGTCCCAACAGGCAACGGCTTTAAAACCAGCCTGGAAATGCCGGTAGAAATTGCCGCAACCAATTTCTACGTAAAACCCGGCGCCGAAAGCCATGAGACGCTGCTGGAGAAAATGGGAAATGGCATTGTTATAGCCCAAGTTGAAGGCCTGCATAGCGGCGCAAACGAAACCTCTGGCGACTTTTCCCTTGCAGCCATAGGCTTTTTGGTAGAAGGCGGCAAGATTGTACGCGCCGTTGACCAAATCACAATATCCGGCAACTTCTTCACCATGATGAAAGATGTTATTGCCGTTGGCAGTAATCTTCAGTTTAAGCTGGGGGATGACACCAATAATGCCGCCGCGCCTTCATTATATGTAAAATCATTGGATATCGCGGGTAATTAGAATTATCGCTCATAAGGAAGCTTACACCATCCGAATATGAAAATGCATAATTGGAATGGGCATGTAGCGATTTCGTTTGAAATTGGGCTTCAGGCTACGCCGAAAAATGCATTGAAGCGTTGCATTTTCCGGCTTGCTTCAGCCCATTTCAAATCGAAACGCCTATATGCATGTTTCACGAAAAAAACCACCTGCTTGCAAGAATTTAGATTTCTTGTAGGCAGGTGGTTTTTTGTGAAGATATACACTGCTTTCGTATGGGACGGCTATGCTATAGCGATTTTGTTTGTGTCGTAATATTCGGCACTTTGGTGTTATGCCCATGGTTTCCTCCAAAATATGCTTTGGATTGCGGACAGTACCGGTTTTGATGATACCGATAAAAGCGATTACAACTGTAGTGAAAGTACAACCTCATACCGATTCCAATTTAAATCCTATCTGCCTATCGCGGCTAAGCGCTGGAAAGCGCTTGCTCCGCGTTTCCCGCAGCCGCTCTGTCAGATAGGTTTAAATTTGGAATCGGTATCAGCAGTCTATCTTGCATAAATCCTTCATATATATGTTTAAGGCTCTTTGTAAATTAATCATCATTATACCACCGCACAAAGCCCTGAACTCCCAATATCGTTATGCTAAGGAACCACCCGGAGGGTACATATGGCCAAAAAACAAATTCTCCGCCATCGTCTAATTTTAGGGCTGCTGCTGTTAACCGGCGGCGCCTTATTTATGTGGGCGCAATCTTTTTTGCGCAGTGCTTCTGTAAGGGAATACCTACCCAACGGCTATAGCTTACCCGCAACTCATATAAGGCCCTACGACCCATATAACCCAGGCGCAGGCCCTCCAGTCTTCCCCCTAGTAGGCATAGACGATATTATCTTCACCCCACCCGTGCCAATACCCGAGCCACGGGATCCGTCACATTTTACTGTATCCGCCGATTACATTCAGCGGCTAATGTCATTTGACTATTTGGTAAATAACATCTTCCTGGTAGACAGGTATACAACCCTTTTCCCCTCCGACATAGACACATACCCTTTCTTGCACGAGGACTTAAGAATAGACACCACAGTCCCAGGGCCCCAGGTATTAATTTTCCACACCCATTCCCAAGAGCGTTTCATAGACAGCAACCCCCTAGACCCAATGAGCGGTGTTGTAGGCGTAGGCCGTGTACTTGCGGATATCCTGGAAGAAACCTACGGCATAAAAACCCTGCATAATACCGACCAATTCGATGTAGTAAACGGCCGCAACCAACGGCAAGGCGCGTACGAGCGTATGGAGCCGGTAATACGCCAAGTTCTGGCGGACAACCCCTCTGTCCAAATGGTAATAGACCTGCACAGGGACGGGGTGCGCGACGGCCACGGGCCTTTTATTACCTACATAGATAACCAGCGCACTGCCCGTATAATGTTCTTTAACGGCCTAAGCCGCCAAAACAGGGGCGGCCAAGTCACCGCCGTAACCTGGCTGCCTAACCCGTATCAACGTGAAAATTTGAATTTAAGCTTCCAGTTACAGCTGGCCGCAAACTATTTTTATCCCGGATTTGCAAGGCGTGCATATTTGCGTGAGTTCCGTTACAGCCTGCATATGATGCCTATGAGTATGTTTGTTGAAGTCGGTAACCAATACAATACGTTTCCCGAGGCCGTAAAGGCCATGGGGCCTCTTGCATCCATAATTGCCGCTGTGGTGCTGGGGGGTCCGCCGGTATAATCAGTATTAAACCTTTGCAGAATGGAGGGCTCGTTTGAAGTTTAAGTTCGCACTTGGTGCGAACTTAAACTACATTTTAGCCCTCCATTCTGCAAAGGTTCAATGCAGAATGGAGGGCTCGTTTGAAGTTTAAGTTCG